>Ga0209347_1003974_pt1 | contig 16208 bp, 18 predicted proteins | sample AutmiccommuBRH23_FD_187382 | JGI IMG/M metagenome (GOLD analysis project Ga0209347, IMG submission 187382) | Deep subsurface microbial communities from Mt. Terri, Switzerland - Autotrophic microbial communities BRH/23 (SPAdes) (version 2) | ecosystem: Environmental > Aquatic > Deep subsurface >...
GGGTAAGAGCCCGGTCGCCGGGGCGGCACTCTTGAAGGCCGTGTGGGGCCCTGGGGTGGGTTGGACGAATTGGGGTCATTCAACATGAGTTTCTCCCTCAGGGCGCCAGCTCGAGCACAGCCTGGACGGCAGCCTGTAAGGTGGTATCGCCTGCATCTGCATTTGCCGGCGGCTCGACCTGAATATCGGGCTGCAGGCCGTTGGCGGAGATTTCGTATTGTAAGCCCGGCACCCACCACTGGGCGGCGGTGATATGCAGGCTGGATTGGTCGGACAGGGTGAAAACCAACTGGATGGAGTCCTTGCCGAAGGTGGGCGCGCCAACCAGCCGGGCGCGGCCGCGCGCCTGCAGGGCGCCGGCGATGATCTCGGCGGCGCTGGCGCAGCCGTGATTGACCACCACCACCAGGGGCAGCTCAGCCAGGGGGCCGGGCTGGTCCACGGCATAGGTCTCAGCCTCCTGCCCGCGGTATTGGCGGGTGATGATCTCACCCTCCGTAAGGAACAGGCGCGCCACATCCACCCCGGCATCCAGCAGGCCGCCCGGGTTGTCACGCAGGTCCAGGACGAAGTAGCTGGCGCCTTTGGACTGCAGGTCATAGACTGCATCCTGCAGTTCGCTGGCAGTGGTGGCGGCGATCAGGTTGATATTCAGGATGCCCACGCGCGCATCGCTCAGGTCCAGGCGGCGCGTGACGGTGGGCAGGGCGACTTCGCGGCGCTTGATTTTGATGATCTGGGTCTGGTAATCGGGTGGGCGGGCGATCAACAGCGCAACGGTCTCACCGACCGGGCCGCGGATGGCAGACTGGACATCGCTGACCGGCATGCCGGGCGGGATGGGGGTGTCGTCCACCTGCAGCAGGCGGTCGCCATCCTGCACGCCTGCCTCGATTGCCGTACCGGAGGGGAAGGGGAACAGCACCACATAGCCCTCGGCGTCTGTGCTCAGCTCCACGCCAATGCCGCCGAAGCTGCCCTGCAGGGCATTCGATTCAAGCTCGTGCTGGACCGGCTCCACAAACACGGTGAAAGGATCATCGTATGCCTGCAGCATGCCGCGGATCATGCCGTACTGCAGGGCCGGGCTGGCGGGCAGTTCTTTGAGGCCGTGGTTCTGTACGATCTGGTAGGCTTCGCCCAGCAGCGGGAAATCGGCGGATGGGGACTGGTGGGCGCGGAACAGATACCCTGCCCCGAAAGCAGACCCGGCCATGATCAGGACCAGCAGGGCGAAGAGCAGTGAGTTGGCGAGCGGTGAGCTTAATTTCATTTTCAATAGGGCCTGCTTTCTGGGGCGTGTGTGTGCTCCAGGATGGCTGCCAGCTCCGAAACGGGGAGCGGCTGCGGGATAGGCTGGGGGTGGTCGGCTGCCCACTGGCGCAAAGGTTCCGCCCAGTCTACCACGGCGCGCGTATCCGCCGGGTAATGGCTGGGGCGAGCGCCGCTCAGCCGTAAATCCAGGTCTTCTAAAGCGGCCTGCCAGTCTGCATAGGGCGCCAGGTCGGGGGTGTGGGAGAAGGTCGCCAGGGCGGAGAAGAAGACCGGCTTGCCGGCTGGAAAGTGCGGGCGCATTTCTTTCAGGAAATTCAGGCTGGCCTGGGTGTTGAACACCAGCCACAGCGGCAGCAGGCCCGCTTTCATGGCTGCCGTGGGATCGTACTGGCTGAAGGTCTCGATCTGTACGCCGGCAGGCTCAATCCCGGCGGCCTCGAGCTGCGACCGGCGGGCGAAATAGCCCAGGCGCGCATAATCATGCGGGTCGGGCAGGGCGATGCGCAGCAGGGGATAGCCGTGCCGCTCGCAGAAGGCCTGCAAGGCGTCGCCGAAATCAGGCTCGCAGCCCCACTCCGATTCGGGGCCGTACTCCAGAGGAAATTCGGGCAGGCGCCAGTCCCAGCAGGACATGCCGGCGGAGCCAGCGTACTGGCGCAAGGTATCGCTGGCGGAAAGAAACTCTTCCGGAGATAAATCCCCCCAGCCGCCAACCTGGAACACACTGCGCGGGCCGGTCCGATAGCGCAGCCAGGCGGCCCCGCATTCCAGGTAGACCAGGCTGCCGCCGGGCGCCAGACGCTGGTGAATAAAATCCTGGTAGGCAGGCGGTAGGTCGGTCAGCTTAAGGCGCAGGTGGTTCAGGTAGCGCGTCAGCCAGACGTCGTGGACGGGGTCAAAATGCTGGATGGTGAGTATTTCCGGGATGCGCTCGGCGAGCTGGCGGGCGAGGGCTGCGCTGCGTTGAAAATAACGCTGCACATCGCCATCCGGGGCGCCGCCGGGCAGGCTGTAGACGAAAGCCATGGGCAGGAACGGCCCGCCCAGCGTGCAGGCCAGGTGCGCCGCTGCGCCGCCCAGCCCCGCCCCGAGCAGGATGGCCGGGAAACGCCCCGGCAGAGTCGCGTAATCGGACAGGCGGGCGCCCAGGATGTCGCATAAGGTGATTGAGGCCAGCTCTGCGGGGTCCAGGCCGCCCATGGACTGGAAGCGGGTGACGGCCCAGCCTCCAACCGATTGGGGGAAAGCCCCCAGCATGTGCAGTGCGGCGCGCTGCCAGGTGGGAAGGGGGTAATTCTCGCTGTACTCGCCGCGCAAGGCTGAACTGACCGCCCGGGTGATGGTAGGCGTGGCCGATTCTGGGCTTTCCAGGGAGCTCTGCATGCTAAAAGCATCCGGCATGCAGGCCTCAGGCGTCCATGGGGAGCGGGCCGATCTGGGCCAGGATGCGCGCGATCGGGCGGATATCCATCCACCACTGCAGCTTGGGGCGCTGGTTTTCGACATCCGCCATGCGCGTAAAGTCTTCCAGGCTGTGGAAATTGATCTCCTTGCCCATGATGCCGATAAAAGCGCTGCGATTGGCGCCGGTCTCGACCTGTTCGATCAGGTAGTCGATGCAGCGCTTTGCCAGGCGCGTGGCGTGGATGCGGTCGAAGGGGGAGGGGTTGCCGCCCTGCTGCAGGTGACCCAGGATAGCCTGGCGTACATCGAAATGATCTGCGCCTTCCTCCTCAAACAGGGAGACCATGAAGGGGGTGGTGTAAACCTGGTTGGCGTCCTCGCTGCGGATCATCAAGCCCAGGCGTTTGCCGTGCTGGAAGCCGCGGATCAGCCTTTCGACATCCACCTGCAGGTCGTGCAGATTGACGCCTTCCTCATGGATATACACGCGCTCAGCGCCGGTCGCCAGGCCGCTCATCAAAGCCAGGTACCCGCAGCGCCGGCCCATCACCTCCACCACAAAGCAGCGCCGCAATGCCACCGCCGATTCCTTGATCTTATCCACGGCGTCGTTGATATTGTTGAGGGCGGTGTCGGCGCCGATGCTCAGCTCGGAGCCGGGCAGGTTATTATTAATAGAAGCCGGCAGCAGCACCATGGGGATGTTGAACGCCGGGTAGTTGTCCCGGGCGTTGAACAGGTTGAAAGCGGTCTCATAGCCGATAAAGCCGCCAATGATCAGGATGCCGTCGATGGCGTGATTTTCGATCTGGCGGGCAATCAGGTAGATTTCTTTCCCCGTGGGCACGCGCCGGTCGGTGCCCAGCTCGGAGCCGCCGCGCGCCGCCCAGCCGTTCACGCTCATCCAGCTCATCTCTTCCACTTCGCCGCGCGCCAGGCCTTCAAAGCCGTTGCGCACGCCCAGCATGACATGCCCGCAGTCCAGGCCGATGCGCACGGCGGCGCGTACGGCAGCGTTCATACCGGGGGCAGGCGAGCCGGCGTGCATCACCGCCAGCCTCAGGCGGCGCTGGCCTGCTGTGGGCTCGTGGGGCAGGGAGCGTAGCATGGTCTTGAGCGTCTGGAAGGATTCCTTGAAGCTGCTGCCGCGCAACTGCATGGCTTTTTCGTAGTTATGCTCGGCAATGGCCTTGCCAACTTCACGGGTCTGCTCGACGCATTCCATCAAGGGTGAGCTGGTGATGCGATTGCCGCGCAGGCCGATCAGCACCGGCTCGGTCTGCGGGGTGGCCTCCAGCACGGCCTGGACGGCGGCGAAACCCAGGCGCGTGCCCAGGTTGCGGTCGAAGGCGCTGGGATTGCCGCCGCGCTGCACGTGCCCCAGGACGGTGACGCGCACTTCTTCACCCAGCTCCTTCTCCAGGATCTCGGCCACGCGCGTGCTGCCGATATACTTGCCGTGCCGGTCCTGGGCGCCTTCAGCCATGATGACGATCGAATCACGCCGCCCGGCTTTACGCCCGGCTCTCAGGCGCTCGACCAGCATCTTCTCCCAATCGTCGGTATCCGGCGGGGATTCGGGGATCAACACCCAGTCAGCGCCGCCAGCCAGGGCGCCCATCAGCGCCAGGTAGCCGCAGTTGCGCCCCATGACCTTGACCACGAAGGTGCGCTGGTGGCTGGCTGCCGTGCTGGAGATAGCGTCCACAGCTTCGGTGATGCGGTGCAAGGCGGAATCGGCGCCGATGGTCATATCCGTGCCGAACATGTCGTTGTCGATCGAGCCCACCAGCCCGGCGATCATCAAGGCCGGGTGGGCATTGGCGGATTTCTTGGTGATCTCGCCGGCAGCCACCAGCTCTTTGAGCAGCTCGGGCCATTCCAAGCGGAAGATATTGGCCCCGGTCAGGCTGCCATCCCCGCCGATCACCACCAGGCGGTCGATATCATGCTCCAGCAGGTTGCGGGCGGCCTTGCGGCGGCCGTCGCGCGTGCGGAACTCATCCGAGCGGGCGGTGCCGATGATCGTGCCGCCCAGGTGCAGGATGCCGCCCACCGCTTCCCAGGTCATCTTGCGGATTAAGTTGCCCCCATCGACCATGCCTTGATAGCCTTCATAGATAGCGTAGACGTCGATGCCTTTGTCCAGGCTGGTGCGGACAATGGCGCGCAGGGCAGCGTTCATGCCCTGGGCATCGCCGCCGCTGGTGAGCACGCCGATGCGGCCGGGTGTGGTTGGATTGGTCATAAGAGTACGCTCCTGAAAACGCCCTTCGAGGGCACGCCCGTCGAGGGCGGGATGTGGCTGGTGTTTTGCGTCTATCATACAAGGAAAGTGATAAAAAAGGTAGAGGGAAGGGTACGTTGCGGGTCTGTCATCCTGAGGCTTTGCGAAGGGCATTCCTCATGAATTTTACATACCAGGCTTGTAATGGACATGATAGATTCTGATTAATTTACATGGATCGACAGGATAATCAGGATATTGAAAGGCAAAACCTGATCGGGTAGAGATGGTTTGATCCTGTATATCCTGAACATCCATGTAAATTGGTTTTCACAGACGATCTTAAGATTACAGATCTGGTTTGTAAAAATTGAGTAGCGTTGGACGGTGGTTGGATATCATACTCGACGGTAACCTGAGGGATGCTTCGCTGCGCTCAGCATGACCAAGTAGAACAGTGGCATAATATAGCTGAAATCAACGACAACCAGGAGGTCCAGTATGTATATCGTGCATGTATTTGTGCATGTCAAACCAGAATTTGTGGCTGAATTCAAGGCCGCCGCGCTGGATAACGCCCACAACAGCGTGCAGGAGCCAGGCGTGAGGCGCTTCGATGTGCTGCAGGAGACCGAGGACCCGGCGCGCTTTGTGCTGGTGGAGGTGTATCGCGACGCCGAGGCAGCCGCGGCGCACAAGACCACCACCCATTACGCCCGCTGGCGCGATACGGTGGCCGATATGATGGCCGAGCCGCGATTGGGCGTGAAATACACCAACCTGTTCCCGGACGAGCAGGGCTGGTAAGCCGCATGGACGCAGGCAAAGCCATCCAATTTGAGTTTGCCGCCCCGGGGCGTATCCTGTTCGGCGCCGGCACAGCGCGCCAGGCCGGCAAGCTGGTGAGCGACTGGGGCCGGCGGGCGCTGGTGGTGGTGGGCGCCGGCGAGCAGGTGACTGCCCCGGTCTTCGACTCGCTGGTTGGGGTCGGGATCACCTGGCAGACGGTGCGCGTAACCCAGGAGCCCACCCTGGCGAGCGTGGAGGCAGCCCTGGCGCAGGCGCGTGAATTACAGGCTGAGATGGTCCTGGGGGTGGGTGGCGGCAGTTCCCTGGATACCGCCAAAGCGGTGGCGGCCCTGCTGACCAACCCCGGCGAGCTGCAGGATTACCTGGAGGTGGTGGGCCGCGGCCAGGCGCTGCGCTATGCCAGCGCGCCGTGCGCGGCCATCCCCACCACCGCCGGCACCGGCTCGGAGGCCACGCGCAACGCCGTGGTGGGCGTGCCCGAGAAGCAGGTCAAGGTCAGCCTGCGCGGGGCAGGCATGCTGCCGCGCCTGGCGCTGGTGGACCCCGAATTGACCTACAGCCTGCCACCCGAGCCGACCGCTGACACCGGGCTGGATGCCCTGACCCAGGTGATCGAGCCGTTTGTCTCGCTCGCCGCCAACCCGCTGACGGACGCCATCTGCCGGGAGGGCATGCGGCGTGGGGGAGGGGCGCTGCGCAGGGCTTACCAGGACGGCCGCGATCCGCAGGCGCGGGAAGCGATGAGCTTCACCAGCCTGTCCGGCGGGCTGGCGCTGGCCAACGCCAAACTGGGGGTGGTGCACGGCTTTGCCGGGGTGCTGGGCGGGATGATCCCCATGCCGCACGGGGCCATCTGCGCCCGGCTGCTGCCGCTGGTGATGGAGGCCAATCTGCGCGCCCTGCAGGAGCGCCTGCCCGGTTCGCCGGCCCTGGAGCGCTATGCCGAAGCAGCGCGCCTGCTGACCGGAAATCCAAGGGCGAGGGCTACGCACGGGGTGGAGTGGGCGGCAGCGCTGGTGCAGGACCTGCACATCCCGCGTTTGGGAGCGTATGGGTTGCGGGTGGATCAACTGGATGAGGTGGTGGAGAAATCTCAGCAGGCCAGCAGCATGAAGGGCAACCCGCTGGCGCTGACGGAGGAAGAGCTCAGATTGATCCTGGAGCAGGCGTTGTAGCTTTCCACCAGGATCTGCACAGGCTCGACCAGCAAGGTTGCTACCGCTGTGGGACCGCTGCACAGCCAGCTGTTGAGCTTTTATTCCTCGCTCTGCCTCAAATGCGGGAACTGGATCACCAGGAGGATTGACTCAATCTTGTAGAGAGGAGGCCCTGTGGCAAAGATTAAGCGCCGATACGTATTGCTGCCAGGTTTGGTATTGTTGATTTTGTGTGGATTTTCCGTTTTTCGATTCGGATTTCCACCTCTTCCCCCTCCTACACCTACTCCTCTACCGCCTGATTGGTTTACAGATTGGCTTACCGACCCAGTGTGCCAGCCCCCTTGCTGGCAAGGGATTACGCCGGGCGTGACCACCATGACAGAGACGGTGGAAATCTTACAAGAGCTGCCCTGGGTTAGGATCGACTTTGGTCCTGAAAGACCTTTACCCAATAAAGGGGATGTCACTATAGAGTGGAGTTTTGACCCACCTTCCTCTGGAGGGGGAATGGCGTTTGCCTTTGACGATGGACTGATAAGTGATTTTTTTCTTAAGGGTTATTTATCTACAACGCTTCAAGAGGTTATCTATAGTTATGGCTTCCCAAGCAATGTATTTATTTCTAGCTGTGACGTTGGAATGTGCCAAACAAAATTGATTTATGTGACATCTGGTATGATGGTAGACTTATTTTTGGATTGGGACCACGACGTGAAGGGTGATGTAACGGTTTCACCCAACGATGAAGTTAATGGAATTGAATTTTTTGTTCCTGGAGAAAAAGGCTTTTTAGCTGCTTATCCACAGTATTCGGATAGCTTTCCACGATGGTCTTATCCTTGGGAAGGGTATACTAAATATGCATTTCGGTAATAGAAAATTTGGTTATTAGATGGGAATAATTTATCAGCACTGTGCTTTGGTATTTTGCTCTAACATTAAACCATGAAAACTTCTCACTTCGGTGAGCGTGGCAGCCACGGCCGCGTTCACCTACGATGGGGATGGAAATCGGGTAAAATCGGTCATAGGAGCAACCACCACCTATTTCGTGGGCAGCCATTATGAAAGCAGCGGCGGGGTAGTGACCAAGTACTACCTGGCGGGCGGTACACGCGTCGCCATGCGGACGGGCAGCACTTTCTACTGGCTGCTCAGCGACCATTTAGGCTCGACCGGCAAGGTTGCCACCAATACCGGGGCGCTGCACAGCCAACAGCTCTACAAGGCCTGGGAAGAATCCCGGTACACGAGCGGAACCTTACCAACCCGCTACACATACACCGGGCAGTACAGCTAAGCCGGCGACTTTGGGCTGGTGTTTTCATAACACCCGCTGATATTACATTATCTTCTTCGATTTGAGATGCGGAGGTTTCATTAATGAACTCGTTTATTCGGGTTGTAACTGGCTTCACAATATTGATACTCCTGGCAGCCTGTAAAACAACTCTTCCTATGGATGAAATGCCTGATGTTAGCGTTCCATCTGAAGAGATGAACAAGGAATTCCAACTTTCCGTGCCGATGGCATTAAACACATTCAAAATTGGTGGTGAAATTTTTTTAGAAGTAAAAGTAATCTCTTCGCATCAAGTGGCTTTTAAGCGGGATTTTGGCGCGAGACTATTCGTTCTTGAGAATGATCAGTGGAAAGAAATCCCAAACTCGATGGGATATGACTATCTGGAATCTGACATATTTGTGTACATGCCATATGCAGACGATCCGTTTAATTTAGGCGCGACGGTTGTTGTCCCAAAGCTCCCCGATGCAAAGCAGGCTTCTACGGTACGCATAATCTTAATAGGATCTATCTATCAGGATGGACAGACTACAGACGAAAAAGTTGCTTCTTATGTAGATGTTTATCTCAAACCATAAGATTTTTTTAGTGGCTGTCCCACCTACATTGCAGCGCAGCCACACCCATCAGCTCTACAAGGCCTGGGGAGAGTCCAGATACATGAGCGGAACCTTACCAACTCGCTACACCTACACCGGCCAGTACAGCTACGCCAGCGACTTCGGGTTGGTGTTTTACGGCTCACGCTTCTACGACCCACTGCTTTCACGCTGGGCGCAGCCCGATTCGATCATCCCGCAGAACCAGGGCACGCTGGCCTGGGACCGCTACGCTTATGTAAACAACTCGCCGCTCAATTACACCGATCCGACGGGGCATAAAGCATGTGACGGATTTGCATGCCCTGGCGATTCAACTGACACGGTCGAATTTGACAAAAGTATCAAGAATTAGTCGGGGAAAAAAAGGTATTGGGATCAATTAGAGAAAGAAGAACGGAAGTATTAGCGAATGCAGGTGAGGATGAAAGTAGTTTTAATGATTACATGACCACCCAAACCTCAACCGCTGACATGTGGCATGACCCGTTGTTTTATCTAGAAGCAATAACCGTTGCAAGAGGACTGGTAAGAGCAGGTATGCAAATGCCGGAGGCAATAGTACTTCCGGCACTGCAAATTTTTCGTTCTGGGGGAGAAAGTTGGCATTTGGGGCTAGAGACAAAGGACCATATGTATATCGTCTATATAGGGAACCACACCAAATATGGTATTCATATCGCGTTTGGCGCAATAAAACCATACGCAGCTAACTATCATATATACTTAATGAATAGTTTTCCGTTTATCCGTACCTGGAGACCAAAATGAAACTCGCATTCGAATCAGATATGCCCGCGCCACCTATATTGACAGTTCTTTATTTCCTCACTGACAGGGCAGTAATATGCGTTGACGAGATTCATTATGATAAGGAAAAAGGAATTGTTACAATTATTTTGCAGAGGAATGAAATAACTGGATATCAAGGGACGCTATTGAGAGAAACACGACCAGTATATAGCCATACCAAGATTAGATCTATCCTGACGATCAAGCAGGTAGAGGATATTATTATAAATATTGATAACAGGTTAATCGCGGATTGTGGTTCGTGTTTTACTGTGCTGTTTGGATTGAAGATAGAGCATAATCAGCTGTATCTTGGGTCTGCTGAGGAAGTTCAGGGTCACCTTCTTTGTCAAATTTTCATCAAGGTAAAGGAAATCAGCATAGAATTTGCAGACGAGATAATTGGACAGACCTGAAATAAGATGGTATAGCTTTACTTTTCTAACAAATACCCGAAGTTGCTCTGCCCTGGCAGCAGAGTTCGTGGGCACACCGGTTGATCGACGACAAAATGACCACGCGCACTGTCATGGGCAGTACGTACACAATAGGTTACGACTACGAAAACCGCCTCACCTCGGTCAGTGGGGCAGCCACGGCGGCAGCCCTAAACCCCCAAAATTTCCTACTTTACTTCCACGCCCGGTATAGGGTGAACTGCCCAGTCTCTTCCAGTCGTTCAACGTGTGCGAAGCTGGCCTGCAACCAGGCGGGATAGGGCAGGAAGCGGTTGGCGACCAGCAGCAGGCGCCCGCCTGGCTTGAGGCGCGCCTGGCAGTCGTGGATGAACTGCGTGGTAACCTGCAGGTCCACCGGCTTGCCAGCGTGGAAGGGTGGGTTGGTGACGATCAGGTCGTACTGCTCGGCCTGCACAGGCTCAAGGCCGTCCCCGGCGAAGAGGCGCGCCTGGGTGAGGCCGGCGGCGGTTAAATTCTGGCGCGTGCAGGCCAGCGCCGCCAGGTCCACATCCGTGTAATCCACCCGCGCGGCGCCAGCAAGCGCCGCGGCCAGGCCGATCACGCCCGCCCCGCAGCCGAAATCCAGCACGTGTTGACTGTGCAGCGCGCCCAGGTGGGGCAGCAGCAAGGCCGTGGCGGGATCGAGGTGCTGGTAGGAAAAAACGCCGGGCAGCGTGTAGACATCCAGATCGCGACCCCCTATATGCAGGGGGTAGGTAAACCAGGTGTCAGGGGAGATGCCTTTTTCGCATAGCCAATCTGGAGGTTGGCAGGGGCTGGCCGGCGCCCGGAAGCGCGCCAGGCGACTGCCTTTTTTGAAATCCAGCAGGCTGTAATCGCCGAAGAGCTGCGCGGCATCCGCCAGCAGCGGGCGCACCCCCAGCTCGTTGGCGCCGGCCAGGTAGAGCGTTCCACCGGGGCTCAGCCGGGCATGCGCTTCCGCCAGCCAGCGCCGTGCCAATTGGCGGCCCTTGGGGAGCTGCATGGCGATCAGAGGGAATTCGGGCGCAGCGTCTGTGGGATAGGGCTGCCAGAGCGCCTGGGCAGTGGATACACCGTTGGCTTGCAGGCTGGAATCTGTTAAACCCAGCGCCAGGCTGTGGTCGTCGCGCAGCACGAGCTGGCAGGCCGGGTAGCGAGTTCCCAGAACCAGCGGCCACAGGCCGTTGCCCAAGCCAAACAACAGAGTGCGCTCGACGCCGTCCAGCGCGACGTGCTCCGCCAGCAGATGCCCGGCGGGGGTGAGCTGCCCGCCGTCCGGCAGACCGCGGCGGGTGAGCAGGGTGTAGCTGCGCCCTGCGAATGTTTCAATTTTCGCATAGCCATTAATCTGGTCGGGCAGGTGGATGGACAGGTTCATATCAGGCGGGGCGGTAGGCGGTTACGGCGTCGCCCTGATCCTGGATCAGGACAGGCTCGGGTTGGGTCAGTAGCCAGCCCACAATCAGCAGGTCGCCGATAGCGCCAGAGGCGTTACCGGCCACGGCTACCAGCCAGGGCAGCAGCCAGCCCTCCGGCAGGACTGGCAGGATGAGGAGACCCAGCAGGCTCAGCAGCACCAGAGGCGCCAGCCCGACTGCCAGGTAGTGCCGCCTGGGGAAATACCAGCCGGGGGCGGTGGCAAAGGCATATGCGCCTTTAAAACCGAAGCGCGGTCGTTCTCGGGTGAAGCACCAGAAGAACAGGCCGTGCACCAGCTCGTGCAGCACGAGCATGAGCAGGTACGCCAGCAGGCTGAAGCCCAAAGAACTCCAGGAGCTGTCGTCCTGCACTGCGGTGTAACCATCGGGTAATATCAGGATCGCCGCCCGCAGGAAAAGGTAGCCGAAGCCGATGAACAGCCCGATGGCCAGCACGTTCAGCAGCAAGACCAAGCGCTTGCTTTTGGAGAGATCCAGCGTGAAGTAAGCGGCATAATCCGGCGGCAGCGTTTGGGTGGGTTGCATGCCTGGCATTATAATCCACGAAGGAATCTGTTTATGATATATTGTTTTGATAAAGAACATTCGGTAACAAATAATAGTCACATAGGGTTATATTAGTGAAGTATTGTTTAGGAGCCAGCGATTTCGAAAGCCAACACGCTGCCCAACAAAGCGCGCACTGGATAGATGAGAAACGTCGTCATTTCCGAGTATCATGCAAAAGGAAAAACAGGTGAAGCAAGAAATAATAACCATCCCTTTGAAAGTGCCTTGTTACCTGGTAAAGACCACCGCAGGCTTTTTCCTCATAGATTCAGGAGATGCTTCTGACCGCTCCAGGCTTTCTGAAGAGCTTGACCAGGCAGGTGTTACACCTGGCAATCTCAACCTCATCATCTTAACCCATGGTGATTTCGATCACAGCGGCAATGCAGCTTATCTCAAAGAAAAATACGCCGTAAAGATCGCTATGCACTACGGCGATGTAGAAATGGTTAAGCGCGGGGATCAGGAGTGGAACCGTAAAACCGAACCTGACCGGGTTACCCTTTTTGGTAGACTCATCATGCTAATTTCGTCGTATATTGCCCGGCCAGGTCAGTTTGACACTTTTACACCTGATCTCATGCTCGATGTTGGAGCAGACCTCTCTGGATACGGCTTCGAAGCGAAAGTACTTCACCTCCCCGGGCATTCGAAGGGTTCAATCGGAATCCTGACCATCAATGGTGATCTGTTTTGTGGTGACCTGTTAATGAATATGTTTAAACCCGATCTTCACTTCATGGTTGATGATTTATCAGACTTTGATCGCAGTATTGAAAAATTAAAGCAATTAAATATACAAACCATTTATCCAGGGCATGGCAGTCCGTTCCTGATGGAACATTTCCTTAAGAACTACCCGTAAAACTGATGATAATATGTTTCGAGAAAATCACCCTCCTACCTTTCCGCGGACGAAAACCGTTTAGGAAAAATAGACTTCCCTTTGAATATAATTAATATTATTCCCATTTTCGAACCAAAAAGGAGAGTTTCCTATGCGACTAAACTTTCAGCCCAAACAGCAGCGCTGACATCAAGATTACGAACCAACCGACCTGGGAGTCATGTATATGGGCTGGGGTAACCAGGACGAAGACGGGCAGATCGGCGCGATGGCAGATGACGGCATGCACCTTGTAGCCGAACACGGACTTCTTCCCAGCATACTTTTGGCGGGTGGCGCCTGGATCATCGTCTCGCCAGGCGGAGAGTAGGCTCGAGTCGACGACCAGTTCCTGTCCCCGGATCACCCCGAGACGAATAAGTTGAGCGACCAGGGCCAGGAAGAAGACCAGAAAGGGCAGGATCCCCAGATCTGACCGGAGTTGCCAGTACTGCCCTTGCGAGATGGTCCGCTCTGTGAACCCCAGCGTTCTGGCTAGCTCCCGGTGGATGGCTCCGTAGTCGACGATCTGCTCATAGGACTTGCGCTACACGACCTGGACTACTGCCATCTGCAAGATACTGCTATCCTGATAGGTTGCTGGTCTTCCGCCAGGCTCCTTATTCAAACGAGGTGGCTGGAGACGGGCTGCCGCTCGCCGCGACCATTCCGCTAACTTCTGGGCATGAATGATGGCGAGCAGTTGCTCAGGTGTCAGACGCAACTTGCCCCGAGACTTGCCAGGCAGGGGTGAAAGATCCAGAAATGGAACGGGATCCAGAATTGCCGAGCATAGCCAGTTGGTGATAGACTCCATCAGGTCTACTCCTTTCGATGGGTAGAGAGGGTTTTGGCAAACCGATCTTATCCCGTTCTTGGGAGTAGTCAATCTTTTTGGTTCACCTGTTAAGGTTCAAACGAGTTTCCGAACGCTCTCTTGATAAACTATTCGTGGCTAATTACAACTTGACGTTTTAAGCCTGTACGGCTAAAATGAAAGGCGCGTCGAATTCATCGCCGCCTGACAAGGGGCGGTGTTTTTTTGCCCAAAGGAATTGGAGGCAGATTATGCCCAAACAATCTGAGAGTATCGTAGACGGACAGGAAGAAATCGGCTTGAGTGATGTACAGGTGAACAACATCCAGGCCGATCAGGTGACCATGGAGATGAGCGCGGCTCAGAATATTCAGGCCACAGATGTGGTGATGAATCGCAGCGCGGTGGTGCAGGTGGATGCCCAATCGGTGAATGTGTCCAATGCCGTGGCTGGCGTGGTCAATGCCGAATATGTTGACCTGCAGCAAGCCGGAGCCGGATTGGTGCGCAGCGCCTCCGCCACGCTCAACCAGAGCAGTGTGGGCGTGGTGTACGGCGGTACGGTTGAGCTGCACGATACAGAGACCGTGATGGTCATCGGGCGCGAGGTGCATGCGCCCACGATCCATACCAGCCTGCTGCTGGCGAACAAGGTAGAAGGCAACGTGGAAACCGTGCTGGATACGCCGCGGGCGCTGCTGGCGGGGTTGACTGCCGGTATCGCTTTTGGCCTGGTGAGCGTGATTGGCAAGATCATCCGCGGCCGGCGCTAATGTGAATTTCAGCCCAATCGGGCTGTTTCAAATCTTTTTTTGGAAGGGCGAGGGTAATCCGGTAAACACCGGGTGAGAGGCGCCCGAGGAAGGTAATGATGGAAGAGTACGTATTCAAGGCCGTGAAGCGCACCAATATCGGCAAAAAATCCGAGCAGCTGCGCCGCGCCGGGCAGCTCCCGGCAATCGTATATGGCAAGCACTATGAGCCTACCCCGATCACCCTGGACATGCGCGATGCCAGCCGGGCGTTAACGAAAGTGTCTTCGTCCCATCTGGTGACGCTCGATATTGAGGGCACACTGGTGCAGGCATTGGTGCGCCAGCGCCAGCGCAATCCGTTGAAGGATACCCTGGTGCATGTGGATTTCCTGGCGGTATCGATGACCGAAAAGCTGAAAGCCCGCGTACAGATTGACCTGCAGGGCGAATCCCAGGCGGTCAAGCTGAACCTGGGCGTGCTGGTGACCGGCCTCGAGCAGATCGAAGTCGAATGTCTGCCGGGCGACCTGCCGGAGACGATCGTCGTTGATGTGACCAATCTGAAAGAAGTTGGCGACAGCATCACCGTCAAGGACCTGCCGGTCGGGCCCAAGGTTGAAGTTTTGACTGACCTGGATGAGATGGTCGCTTTGATCACTTACATGGCAGCCGAAGAAGAGGTTGAAGAACCGACGGTTGAGGAACCAGAAGTGATTGAGAAGGGCAAGCAGGAAGAAGAAGAATAGTCCTGAAGTGCCATTTGAGACGATATTGGGCGCATAAATCACGCCCATGGGAACCGAGTTTTCAGCAAAGAAACTCGGTTCCTGCTTTTAATAAGATGTCTGCCCCAGCACCCCCAGCAGCGCCTGCGTCATGCGAGCGCTGGCGCCCCACAGCATTTCACCCTCGTAAAGATTATAGAATATCACCTTGATAGGCGCGTGGGGGATGGGTACTGCGCGCTCTTTTTCCTGGTAGTTCTCAGGCTGCGCCAGCCAGTCCAGGGGGACGGTGAAGACGCGGCTGACCTCATCGGGCTGTAACTGCATTGCGAAAGGCCAATCGATGGCTGCCACTACCGGCGTGACGCAGTAAGCAGTGATGGTGGGATAATCGCCCAGACGTCCCAGGATGCGCACCGTGTGCGGCGGCAGGCCGATTTCTTCCTGGGCTTCACGCAGGGCAGTGGCTTCCGGGGATGCATCTTCGGGCTCCATACGCCCGCCGGGGAAGGCGACCTGCCCGGAATGTTCGGGTAGATGGTTGGTGCGGCGCGTGTAGAGCAGGTGCCAGGCGTCCGCATGGCGTAAAAGCGGGATCAGGACGGCCGCCGGGCGCAGAGGGCCTGGCGCCAGTTCCTGGATGAACTCGCGCTCGGGATAGGTCAGAGCGCCTTCGACTTGCCAGGCAGCTTCCAGGCGGCGGACGATCTCCTGCTCAGTCAGCTCGGCAAAGTCGAACGGCATGGTTTATTCATCCAGCTCGTCATCGGATGGCAGCAAGATGTCCCCGGCTTCTGCCTCGGCATCCATCTCCTCGGCTGGCAGAGGCGTCTGGATCAGCATGGGGCGGGCGAAGATCAGGTAGCCGGTGTGGGCAATCATGCGGTCGGTGGGGCGCAGACGATCGGGGACAGGCTTATAGTAGCGCAGGATCACCTCGCACACGTCGCTGAAGGCGAAGTTATTCTGATAGAGCGAATTGAGCAGCTTCGAAACCTGGTTGGTGGTGGGCAGGATGGAACCG
>Ga0209347_1003975_pt1 | contig 16207 bp, 14 predicted proteins | sample AutmiccommuBRH23_FD_187382 | JGI IMG/M metagenome (GOLD analysis project Ga0209347, IMG submission 187382) | Deep subsurface microbial communities from Mt. Terri, Switzerland - Autotrophic microbial communities BRH/23 (SPAdes) (version 2) | ecosystem: Environmental > Aquatic > Deep subsurface >...
CTCGGCCACTACGTGGCCGCTCCCTCTCCCCAAGGAGAGGGAACCGACCAGCGACCGGACGCTTCTGCCGCCTTCTCCCGCAGGAGAAGCCTTCTCCCTCGGGGAGAAGGTGCCTGAGGGCGGATGAGGGGACCTCGGTGAACTTGCCATATGATTTGCCAACAGTATCTTCCATACCGCGAACTAGCCGCTACGCCAGCCCCAGCATCTTGAGTCGCTCTTGTTCCCCCAAATCAACCTGCTGCCCCAGCAACGTCTGTTGAAGCGCGTGCGAGTCGAGCGCGCGCGGCGTGACTCCTTGCTGGGCGCACAGCGCCGCCGCCGCACCCGCCGCCTGCCCCAACACCATGCAGTTGGACATGCCGCGAATCAGACTCTGTGGCTCGCAGGAAACGCTTTTGCCACTGCCCACCAGCAGGTTCTCCACCTCTTTGGGCACCATCACACCGTAGGGAATGTCAAAGGTGTGATCGTAAAAGAACTCGCCCGTCTCCACGAACCGCGCCCTGGCAGGCACCCGCCCGATGGTATCCCCAAAATACACCGGATGCGGCGAGGAGGCGTGGCCCGCCGTCAGCGTGACCGTCCCATCTATTCCCCGGCTGACGCGAATACCCAGGGCGGTCGCCATCTGCACGATCTGCGCCTGCTCAAAGCCGGGCACGCGCTTCCGGAAAAAGTCGGCCACATAGTAGCAGGCTTTTTGCGTCTCCAGCTCCGCCTGAGAGAGCGGCAAAGGTTGCAGCGTGTCCACCTTCCAGAAATTCGAGTTGACGATTACGGTATCTTGCCCGCGGAGTCCGTACAGACCAGCGGCATCCAGGTCCCAGAGAATACCCTTCTCCTTCTGGAACTCGCCCTGCGCGATGGCCCGCTGGAAAATGTCCCACTTGCTGCCGCCGCCGTGGGGGAAAAACAGGATGCCCCGCTCGACCCAGTTGCGCTCAAACTCGGCAAACCCCTTGACCATGTCCATCCCCACCGGAAAGGTCTCCGGGTGCCGCCGAAAGTGCTGGTAGAGGGCCTCCAGGTTCACCCGCCCCATCTTGAACTCCAGGCTGGCCGAGCCATTCGTCCAGCGCATGGGGCAGCCCGCCTGATAGGCCAGATCGGCCTCGCCCGTGGCGTCCACAACAGCCTTCGCCGTGATCGCCTGGCGACCCATCTTGGTTTCCACAAAAACCCCTTCGACTGCGTTCCCCTGCATCAGCGGGCGCGCTGCCAGCGTGTGGGTCAGCACCGTCACCCCCGCCCCTTGCAGCATTTCAATCAGCACGACCTTGAGCTGTTCCGAGTCAATGACGATACCGGGCACTTCGCGCGAAGCCCAGTGCGCGCTGGCTCCCCCGCGGTCCACCAGTCGGTCAATCACCTCTTTGGCGATGCCGTGGATCACCATCCGGCCCCGCCGATCCATGTAGTGGTTGCCGATGTTCGCCATCAGACCCGCCGTGGCGATGCCCCCCAGTACCCCCTCCCGCTCGACCAACATCGTCCTGGCACCGGCTCTGGCTGCCGCTACCGCCGCCGCTGATCCGGCCACCCCGCCACCAGCCACCAGCACGTCCGTCTCGGCCAGCAGGTCAATTTCTCGCTCAGGTTCACGGACCCCCATTATGCCCCCCTCCCCTCAATTGCGTCGTGACCCCAACTAATCGCCATCCGTACTGGCGTCATACAGGGGCAGCAAGGCGCGGTACACCTCGACTACCTCCTCCACCAGCTTGGCTCCTTGGGCGATGGCTTCTTCCTTGTCCAGCGCAGCGCACAGGTACAGGCTGCACCACTCGTCGTCTTCCATCGTCTCCAGATTGGCGATGAATTCGGGCCAGGAAATGCGCGTGGACACGTCCTCGTCCACCACCTGCCAGACCAGATCGCCCGCTTCGGCTGTCACAAGGGTATGCGGCTCCGCTGCCCAGTCCCCAAACATCCGCCAATGGAGATCAAGTCGGCGCATGGCCGCCTCAATTTGCCTCTGAAGGCCAACATCCTGCAGAGCGGCCACAAAGGTTAGCCACTGCCAGGAGTCATCCATTGGCTTGTCGCTTTTCTCGACGTAAAAGCCGTATAGTGCCTGCCGAGGATCAAGCTCCAGGAAGAACTTGGCCTTGTGGGTTCCCTCTGCCTGATTAGTGTGTGCGGACTCGGCAAGGTGTATCTCGGCGCGCCGGTAGATGGCAAAAGATTGGAATTCGCGCTGCGTCACCGCAGCCAGACGCTCGGCCAGCGCTCCCCCCAGGCTCCCGCGAGAGCGCCACGACGTCCCTCCCACTCCACGCTTGAAATCGCTATCGTGCAACCCGGCAAAGTCATGTTCCCGCGCGATGGCGCGAGAGCGCTCTGTCTGATGGGGTTTGTCTGTTGGCTGAACGCGTTGTTCCACCTGCATATTCTGCCATATGCGCGCCTGAAGATCTGCCGAATTCTCCTGGATGGTGCCGTCGGCATAGCGAATCACCATCCGGTCGCCTTCTAACTCGATAACCTGGTACTCTCCCCGCCGATTGCGGTAAGTGCCCCCTTGAACAAAAGGGTGAGCCATCAGAGCTATTCTCCTGTTTCAGTGTCGCCCGTACAGGAAGCAAGGTGCGCCACAGAGCAAGGCCAACCGTTCTTCCTGGGCGCACGTTGATCGGCACGCAAGGACGCGGCCGCTAACGAGGCTATCGGGGAGCCAGCCTGGCTCCCCAACCCTATCGGACCCTACAGAGGAATCTACGCGGGTGATCCAGTCGGCGGCTTATAGGCCGATACGGGAGCGGAACTCGGGTACTCCCCGGATGCCCAGCCGAAGCCGGTATAGCGCCCCGGCTCCCTCGCCATTCGCCTGCTTGTTCTGGCCGCCTGCCGTGGTGACGTACATGTCGGTGTAATCGTCCCCACCAAAGGTGACACAGGACACTTGCTTCGCCGGGAATTTGACACGGGTGACTTCATTCCCGTCAGGAGCATAGCGAATCAGGCACCAGCCATCCCAATGCGCCGACCAGACATACCCCTCCGCGTCCACTGTCATGCCGTCGGGAACGCCATCTTCCTGCGCACCGAGGACGAACACGCGCTGATTAGTGAGCGCGCCGGTTTCCTTGTCATAGTCGAACAGGTAGATCTCGTACTTCATGGAATCGGTGTAATACATCTGCTTCAGGTCGGGAGTAAAGCCCATCCCGTTGGAGCAAGTGATCCCCTCCAGCACCCTGGTCAGCGTGCCATCCGGGTCGAGGCGATACAACCGCCCCAGCCGCCCCTCGACGGGCATGGTCCCACAGAACACGCGCCCCATCGGATCGGCGATCACGTCGTTAAAGCGGCTGGCCCGCTCTTCCGGGATCTCGCTCAAGATCGGCGTAAGCACGCCATCTCGCCAGGTTGCCACCATGCCCCTATCCCCAAACATAAGCAACGAACCATCCGCCTGGATGGTTACGCCGCCCACCGGCACGCCCTCATAGACCTGCTCGTGCTGCCCTGTGGCGGGGTCATAGCGGAACATGCGCCCCTGGGGAATATCCAGCCAGTAGAGGCGCTTTTCGTCAGGATGCCAGATACAGCCTTCCCCCGTAACACAACGATAATCTGCTATCAACTCGGGTTGTACCATGTATGTCTCCATGTGTTGTGAGGGGTGCATCCACAGCGCTACGGACCGCCAGCACACTTGCCGACGCCCGTATGCGCTGAAACTGGATGCATCCCTTGTAATTCAGACCAATCGCCTTTGCGTGGGACTATTCGCCCTCGTTAAAGAACACGTATAGACCATCTTTGCCGGGCGCAACCACATCCAGCCGACCGTTGCCGTTCAGGTCCACTATAGCAAAGTGGATACCACACCCCTTGCCCTGACGAAGTGGCCCATAGTCGATGATCTGCTTGGCAAAGCTCTCGCCGGTCCACTTGTAGTAGTACGTCCCGATGGGATCGAACGCGCCGGGATCCTTGCCGTTGTGCGCGCGATAGCGCTTGCCCGTGACCAGCTCCGGCTTCCCATCGCCGTCGATATCCACCCAGAACATATCGTGGAACTGGGAGTTGAACGGATCAATCACATGCTGGGTCCATGTGAACTCGCCGCCCTCGCGGCCCTGCTCCCACCAATCCAGCCCATAGCGATGGCCGCCCCCGACGATCACGTCGTTATAGCCATTGCCATTCACGTCCACCACCAGGATGGGCACGCTGGCCGGGCCAAAGTTCCAATCGGGATGCCAGACCCACTCCCCGCCATACGTATCCGCCGGGGCTTCCAGCCAGCCGTCGGCCAGCAGGAAATCCCCTCGCCCATTGCCGGTGATGTCGCCAAAGCCCAGGCCGTGACCCTGCTTGGCCTGCCAGATGACGTGCGGCTCGAACTCGCCTGTGCCGCGCCCGTTCGCATCCTTGATCAGCTTGAAGGCGATCAACGACGCGCCGGGACAGTTGGGGACGATCTCCAACTCTCCGTCACCATCCACGTCCCAGGCGCGGGTCGTCTCCACATTGCCGGTCTCGGCGATGATGTGCTCGGGCCACTCTCCCCCCGCCACGCCGGGGTTCTCCCGCCAGCGCAGCGTGTTGCCCCACCACCCGCCGGTGACGAAATCCAGGTACCCGTTCCCATTGATGTCCATCGGGATGGTGGAAAAATCGTCGTAATACTCGCCGATGGCCTGCACTTCGCCGATAAAGTGCCGCTTCTTGAAATCAGGCCCCTCATACCACCATGACCCCGAAACGATGTCCAGCACGCCGTCGTTGTTCACGTCAAACACCCCGGCGGACTCGAATCGCTCGTCGGCGATCAACACTTTGCGAAACTTGAGTGGCATTTTGCCCCTCCTTCAACTCTTGTATACGGAATGCCCACGCGCCACCGCGCAGGCCCAGCCACAATTCCTAGACACCCTTCCACAAACGGATATAGTCGCGGGCCACCTGCAGGTCTTCCAGCGCCTCGCGCGCCTCGCAGGGCGGCTTGGCCTCCCCCTTGATGGCGGCCACAAAATTCATGGCCTGTTGGCGCATGGCATGGATCCAGGGCAACTGCGGCACGACGGTCTCTGGCGTCACGCCATTGCCGGGGTCGCGCAGGATTTCCACCCGACCGGGCCGGTTGCTGGCCAGCGGCGCGGGCAGCTCCACCTTGATGTAGCCATGCTCAAACGCCACCAACGCCGATTCCTGCCAGTCCACCGTGGTTGTATACGGCGACATCTCGATCACGCCCGCCACGCCGCTCTCGCTCTGGGCCGCAAACAGCACGCCCGACGGGTCGGCGTAGGTCACCTTGTACGGCTCGCCCAACAGATAGCGCAGCAGGTTCACCTGATGGATGTAATAATTCACGAAACTGATATACTGCTTATACGTCTCTGTGTCCATATCACTGGCCGGCGGATCGCCCGCCAACTGGGGATACCCCTCGTCGGTTCGGACCAGATCAATGAAACCGTTGGCCACCCAGTCGCCCGCGGGCATCAGCACGCGCACATACCGCATCTTGCCCAGTTCCCCGCTGGCCTTCAGGCGGTCGATCTCTTTTCTAGCATACATCGTGGCTGGGTCACTGCGCTTGTGATAGCCCACCATGTACCAGCTTCCGCTCGCCTCCAGGGCAGCAATAACCTGCTCCCCCGCCTCCAACGACCCCGCCAGGGGCTTTTCTGTGAGCAACGGGATGCCCGCCTTGAGCAGTTCGGGGAGCAGCGTGCCATGCCGGGTAAAGGGTTGGGCTGACACGATGCCGTCCAGTTCCTCGTTGGCCAGCAGTTCCTCGTGGCTGGCATACACCCGCGGGATACCGTAGCGCGCAGCCACCCGCCGGGCCAGCTCAGGCCGGATTTCGGCCAGCGCCACCACCTGGCAGTCGGGCACAGTCGCATAGTTCTTCAGATGGGCGCATTGGCCCATGCTGCCAACGCCCACGAAACCGATTCGCACTTGCATAGATGCCTCCGACAGAGTGTGATTACAGGTTCAAAGGATAGTTGCCATATTCCTGCACCGCCCGCGATAGGGCGAGAGCATTCTCCGGTAGCACATAGCCCGCCAGGCTGTTGCCGCTGGTGACGATATACCCGCCCCCCGGCCCCACATCCCGAATCAACTCCCGTACTTCTTGCTCCACGTCGGCGGGTGTGCCCATCCCCAGGATGTTCAGATCGACATTGCCCAGCAGGCACACGCGGTCCCCATAGTCGCGCTTCATGGCGCGGATGTCCATCGCCCCCTTCTCATTGGGGTGCATCCCAGCGATCCCCAGGCTCAGCAGATCGTTCAGGAAGGGGAGCATGTTGCCATCGCTGTGGATGATCCAGGGCAGGGTGATCGCTTGCGCGACGCGCCGATAGCGGGGCATTACCAGTTCGCGGAAGATACGGGGCGAGAAGAAGGTGGCGGTATTGAAAGCCATGTCGTCGGTGGAGATGTACACATCGAACCCCATCTGGCAGACCCGCTCAGCGACGACAATGGACCAATCGAAGTAGCGGTCTAGCACTGCCTCGACAAAGGGCAGGTTCTCGCTCAGCGCGACGCTGAACGCCTCCAGGCCCATGCTCAACATGGTGGGGAAAATGCCCACCCGCGTGACAAAGCAATTGGCATATGGCCCGTCATGGCCTGCTTCGTCCTTGCGCTTCATGAACTCTGCCGCCCCGGCGTATAGCGCATCGGCATACGGATCGGGCAGTTCCAGCATGGACAACTGCTCCTCGGATTGGATCATCCCCTCCCCATAGAACAGCCGCCCATCCACCCCCGGCACTTTGTGCGCATAGACCGGGGCGCGCAGCACATAACACAGGTTGTCCAGCTTTAGCCGGTCGGCAATAGCCCTGGCCTCGTCGATGCTGTAGGTATTCGCCTCCAGGTTGGCCGCCTGGCTGGTGGGCATGCCCCAGCCCATCAGCTTTTGCGCTAGCGCCCGGTCTACCCCCAGCTCCAGGTAAGGCACGCGGTCCGGCTGCTCCCTGCGCAATGCCGTGAGAATCCTTTCGCGCGAGGTCATTTCCATGCTCATCCCCTTTGGAAGATGATAGTATGACGATGAATAGGCACCCTATTGGCGCAGACCCAAATGGCTCACGGGAGTGCCTGCATTATATGCTGCCTATAGGGCCACTGCAAGAAGGATGAACCCACTGCAAGTGGCGGCTTTGGCAGTCCTATCACGAGCGCGCTGGCACGTGACAGATTGACGCTTATCGGTTATAATATCCATGTAGCCATCAAAATGGACGCAAATAAAGAGGAATTGCGTCCCCAAGTAGGGAACAGGAGGTTAGTATGCTGTGGGGTATATTGTCCTGGATCATCATAGGGGGACTGGCAGGCTGGGTGGCCAGCCTGATCATCGGTACAAATGACCGCCAGGGATGTTTGCTAGATATTGTGATCGGTATCGTCGGAGCAGTCATCGGCGGCCTGCTCTGGCAGCTCATAAGCGGCGAACCCATCGCCATTGGCTTCAATATCGGCAGTTTCCTGATCGCCGTGGTGGGTGCCGTTATCCTGCTGCTCATCGTCAATCTCATTCGCGGTAGAAGATAGCGCACCATCCCAGAAGACAAGTCTGTTCGGGTGCCTGTGACTGGCCCATCCTCGTGGCCAGACTGTCCTTCCAGTCACAGGTACGCGGCCAAGAGCGATCCAACCTCCCCCCACACATCCAGACACCTCCCTCCCGTTACTTCCATTCCAAGGAGCTTTTATGCAGACTCATCTCATCGCTACCAAGGGTTCCCGCCAGTGGCAGGGGATTCCGGCCATTGAACGTGCGGCTAACAGCCGAGCGACTGATGGCCGCCTGTGGTCCGCATTTTTCAGCGGTGGCCCGAAAGAGCCGGACACGGAGAATTATGTCCTGCTGAGCACCAGCACGGACGCGGGCCTTAACTGGTCCGATCCTGCGGTAATCGTCGCGCCCCCCGGCGCCACGCGGGCCTATGACCCGGCGCTCTGGCACGACCCTGCCGGGCGGCTCTGGCTGTTCTACAATCAGGCCAATCTGGAGACGCCCGATTTCTCCGTGTGGGCCATGACCACCGAGAACTCGGGGGACGCGCACCCACGCTGGAGCACGCCCAAACGCATCGACATCGATGCCCCCTTTGCCTTTCGCTTGAACAAGCCCACCGTGTTGAGCACCGGCGAGTGGCTGCTGCCCGTCACCTGGGCGCGCTCCGCCCCTGACGGCTGGTTCGCTGGAGACCAGCAGATTCAGGGGGTCGCCATCTCCACGGATGCCGGAGCGAACTGGAAGCTATATGGCGGCGTGGAGGCGCCCCACTGGGCGCTGGAGAACATGATCGTCGAGCGGCAGGATGGGCGCTTGTGGATGCTGATTCGCACGAGGAGCGGCGTGCTGTGGCAGAGCTTTTCCGAGGACCGTGGCCGCACCTGGAGTGAGGGGTCGCCCACCAACATCGTCAATCCGGGCGTGCGCTTTTACATCCGGCGACTCGCTTCGGGGCGGCTGCTGCTCATCAACACGCCGGACCCGCGCCAGCGACGCAGCCTGTACGCCTATCTCAGCGACCCGCAGGATGACACGGCTTTTGGGCGCGGGCTGTTGCTCGACCCCAGGGACAGGGTCTCGTATCCTGACGCGATCCAGGCCCCTGACGGAACCATCTATGCCGTGCACGACTGCGACCGGCAAGGTCCCGGCGAGATCATCTTGAACGTGTTCACGGAGCAAGAGATACTGGCTGCGGACAGCAACGGCAACTAGCGGTTCTCGACCCCGGCGGTGGCTCTACCAGTCGCCGCCGGGATTGTGATTGCCTCTCTCTCTTTCCAGGCTAGGCTTTCTCCAGCGGGATAGTCTCCCCGCAGTAGTCGCAGCGGACCGATGTAATCCCCCGCACGCGCCCGGCCTGGCTTAACGAGGCGCCGCACGATGAGCATTTGGCGGGGACAATATATTCCGGCACCTCCGATGCGCCACCGACCCGCTCGCTCGCAATCTCTCCGGACTGGCAGCGCAGAACCAGCGCGCGCCAGGCGTCCGAATCGGTGTCCAGTTCGAAATCGACGGGCGAGACGCTCGCGCCGCTGCGCGGCACTACCGCCAGCATCTCGCGCTTGAGCACCAGCGCCTTGCGCGCCTCGCTGGCATCGGCCCGCTCCAGGTCAGATAGTGCTGCCTCCCAGTAAACCTCTTTCACCAGTTCCGATTCGGTCGTGATGAACAGGAACTTTTTTCGGGCCACCTTCTCCCGACGCTCGAAAACCATCCGCTGATCGGTGAGAAAGAGAACTCCTTCGGTTCGCTCGTCCCTCTCCACACAATGCGCTTCGATAGCGGCCACCAGCCCTTCGCCAGGATTGGTGGAAAAGCTGGCTCCATCCAGCCATTGTAGGATGCGCTCGCACTCCCAGATCTCGCGGACTACTGCCTGTACCTCGTCGGAGAGCGCGTCATAGATCTTTACCACAGCCTCCTGGGCAGCGCGGATGCGCCGCTCCGCTGCCGAGAGCACGTCGTCCACTCGACTGATCGTGGGCTGCACGGTGCTCAACGGGCGGGCCTTCATCGGTTGCAGGCGACGAACAGCCTCTTCAGCGCTGGCAATGTCGGGACGGAGAGCAACCACCTGCAATTCCAGAGCCGTATCAGCCTGGGCGCGCATGGGCAGCCAGCGCTGTGCCAACTGGTCGAGTTGTTCCTCCAGGTGTGCTTTGTAGACATAGCCCCTTGTGCGTAGCTGGGCCACCTGCTGGGGTAGCCGGGCGAGCTGGGCCTCTATCTCGGCAAGCCGATCGCGTTGGCTATTGAGCAGAGCGCCCTTGTGCAGCTCGCCAAGACGCCTTTCCATACGGTTGATGTCACTTGCGGCAGTGCTTTCCTCTGTCATGCTACTTGCTCCAATTTCAAACGATGTGATGATAGCCAGAAATGGCTGGATGATTCGCGGATGGTACAACTCTCGATGCGACGCTCATCGTCGGGGCGTGCACGGCACCCAGTACCGAGCGGCAATTTGCGGCATTATGCAACGCAGCAGGAGCGTGTCAAGCGGAATCGGCCAGGCCAGGGCCGACGCATCTACCAACGGCCTGCTACCCTCACGGCTGCCAACCGAGCACCGTGTCGATCATCGCCTGATACTGCGGGAAACAGCGCTCCCCCGCGCCCGAAATGTACGGCGACGCCGTGGGCGAGACGATCAGCCCCCGCCCATCGTCAAAAGCCGCCGCGATCAGGGCTTTTGTCTCCTGCCGAACGAACTCGGACGTTTCCTCGTACATGTGCTGGATGGGGATATTCCCCTCCAGGCAGATGCGCCCGCGCGCCGCCTCCTTGGCCTGCTGGGGAGTAATATCGCCGTGGGGCGGAGCCTCGAACGGGTGCAACACGTCCACGTCCATCTCCAGAAAGCCACTCATCACCCGGCGGATGCTGCCGTGGCAGTGAATGTGTACCCGCCCGCCGCTATCGTGGATCAGGTCGAGGATCGGCCTGTCATAGCGCACGTTGAAATCGTGGAAATCGGCGGGGCCATGGAGGGGCGGCACGATATACTCCTCCCCCAGCATGGAAAAGAACGGCCCCACGCCGCGCGCCAGCAGGAATTGGAGCAAAGCCAACGTGCGTTGCATCTCGCGCTGGCACAGGGCGTGCAGCACATCTCGGTCGGTGATGGACAGCAAGGCAAACGTCTCCGAGCCGCATAGCTCGACGACGAACCCGGCGGGGTTGAATCCCAGCGACACGTCCACAATCCCCCGCTCGCCCACCTGTCGATCCAGCGCAAAGCAGGATTCGACGTCTCCCGCGACCTCGGGCGTGGGCAGGGACAGATAGGTCAGTGCGTCCTCCCGGCTCTTGATGAAATAGCTCTGGCTCAGTCCCGGCTGGCCCTTGAGCCCCACCAGGAAGGCGGACTGTAGATCTCCGGCGGGCGTGTGCAGCGTGGTGATCTGCCGCGCGAAATCGGCGGACCAGGGTTCGACGGTGCGTGTCGTCGGATAGGGGCTTTCCAGGGCGCGCGCATTCCAGCCCCACTTTAGCTCGGTGTGGGCCTCCAGATAGGCCCGCAGTCGGTCATAGCTGGGGTCGTTGGCAGGAAACCCCGTGCGGCTGTATACCCCCGGCCGGTCCATTTCCTCATATGTATACGCTCGTCGCAATCGCTCGCGCGCATTCATCTCGTCCCTCCCATACCGGACCATCGGCAACGATCCGACCGCCGGCTTCCAGCCGGCTTGTATTCTAGATTCGTAGGGATTGAGGCCACCAAGGTAAGCCGCCTGCGGACCTGCGGTCCGAGATGGCGGCGATCCTTAGGCCTGTAGCCGCGGCATCGTGCCGCGCAGCCCCAACCGGCGGGCCGAAAGCACCTCTACCCAAACCGCCCGTACTTCAGGCATGTTTCGTGATACGCCACGAAATGCTCCAGGGGGATTTCCGGGCTGATCGAATGCGTCCCGATGACTACTCCCCCCTCGCGCCCCAGATCAATGATCTCCCGCGCCTCGGCCTCGATTTTCGCGATGGGGCCATCGACCAGCGTGTTCGTGTTGCACATCCCGCCAGTCAGTACCAGTCGGGGATAGCGCTGGCGAATCTCGGCCATCTCCATGTGAGCGCGGCGCTCCAGCGGGTTCAGCCCATCGATGCCCGCATCCACCAGCATATCCAACAACGGGCGAATGTCCCCGTCGGAATGCAAAAATACGTATCGCGCCCCGGCCTGTTTGTAGGCTCGCACCATGCGCCGATAGGCGGGCAACAAGATTTTCTCAAAGGCTGCCGGACTGAACATTGGCCCCTGGTTATAGGCCATATCGTCGTAAATCCAGATGCCCGTATCCTGCAACCCCCAGCGGCGCAACTCTTCCAGGCCCACCGCCGTCAGATGGTCGGCCACCTTGTCGGCAATGGCCTTTGCCAACCCTGGATCGGCGGCCATGTCCGTGAGGAACTGGGTTTCGCCCCGCACGAACGTAGTGCGCAGATAAGGCCCGCCCGTTTTGCCAAACACGCAGAACCGCCGCTTGGCTTCTGCCAGCTCGCGCAGCAGCGCGGGCCAATCCGCCTGCCCCCGCAGGTAGCGGCTCTCCAGGTTGGGCGGGTCAAACGCCACGCTGTCCGGGTCGCAGCCCACCGGCAGGGGCACTTCCAGCGTCTCCACAAAGTAGGCCCCAGGGCGGCGGCGGATCACCCGCCCCCACCCTTCCACCTCATAGACCCAGCCCGCTTCCTCTTTTCGAGTCCGCACCCGACTGGGAAAGGTCGTCTCGTCGGGCACCCAGATGGCAATATCCGTCAGGCTCTCCGGCGGTCCCAGGCGTTCCCGCCAGATGTCGGGGTATTCCCAAAAGTTGTCGAAACGCGGGATGCGGTCGGGCAGCCTGAAGGCACAGGCCGCCAGCACCCGCTCCCTGGCAGTCATGGGGCTGGGCATCTTCCCTCTCCCTCTGTCCGCGCCCTACCAGTTGGTGTGCGAACCGTCGCGGCGGTACAGGTGCGGCATCTCGGTGAACTCGAACACCTGCCGGGCCGCCAGTTCCTCGTTCACCTCGATCCCCAGGCCGGGCGTAGCCAGCACCGGGTAACGGCTCCCCTCCAGCTTGGGCTGCACGGGGAACATATCTTCGTTGCCCGCGTTCAGGCTTTCGGTGGGGGTATCCCGCGCCTCCAACCAGGAAAAGTTGGGCACGGCTGCCGCCAGGTGAATCGTGGCCGCAGTGCAGATCGGTCCCAGCGGGTTGTGGGGCATCAGGTCGATATAGTGCGCCTCCGCCCAACTCGCCACCTTTTTGGCTTCGGTCAAGCCGCCCACGTTACACACATCCACGCGGGCATAGTTGGCGATCCCCCGCTCAATGTAGGGCAAGAACTGCCACTTGCTGGCAAACTCTTCCCCGATGGCAAAGGGCACATCCACCATGCCGCGCAGCGCCTCGTAGGCTTCGGGCGTTTCGTCGCGAATCGGCTCCTCCAAAAAGTCGAGCGTCCCCGTGGGCATGCGCTGGCAGAACGACGCCGTCTCCGCCACGCTCAGCCGATGGTGATAGTCGATGCCCAGGATTACCTCGGAGCCAATCGCCTCCCGCACCCTGGTCAGCATCCTGGCCGTGGCCGGAACCGACTCCCACGGCTCGAACAGGTTCGGGTCGGGCGTCTCGCCGGGTCGCCGGGTGGAAGCGCCTCCCGTGCGAATACAGGTCCACCCCTGTTCTATGAGCAGCCGGACCTGCTCGATCAGGCGCTCCTCCGTGCCCGTAGAAGTGGTGGCAAAACAGGGCACGTAATCTCGATGCCTGCCGCCCAATAGCTGATAGACCGGCACATTCAGCGCCTTGCCGACCAGATCGTGCAAGGCGATATCAATGGCCGAGATGGCGGCGGTCAGCGCCCGCCCGCCCTCGAAATACTGGCTGCGGTACATCTCTTGCCACAACGCGCCCATGCGCATGGGGTCTTTGCCAATCAGCCACTCGCGGTAGTGCTTTAACGCCCCCAGTACGGCCAACTCGCGGCTGGACATGCCCGACTCGCCCCAGCCGAACACTCCCTCGTCCGTCTCGATTTTGACGATTAATAAGTGCCGCCGCCCGGCCAGCACAGGGTAAATCTTGATGTCGGTGATCTTCATCTTGGTCCTTTCGGATATGCACGTGAGCTGTCACCACGGTTTACGGAGCGTCGGCATCCTTGCCCGGCTTTTTACCAGTTGGTGTGCGACCCGTCGCGGCGATAGAGATGCGGGAACTCCCAGCCCTTGAAGGCCAGGCTGCTCGCCAACTCCTCGTTCACCTCGATCCCCAGCCCTGGCCCATCGGGGACCGGGAAGCGGCTCCCCTCCAGCGTGGGCTGCACGGGATACGCCTCCCAGTTGTAGGTGCTCCCCTCGGTGGGCGAGACGCGCACTTCTAACCAGGAGAAGTTGGGCACGGCTGCCGCCAGATGAAGCGTGGCCGCCGTGCAGACCGGCCCCAGCGGATTATGCGGCATCAGGTCGATATAGTGCGCCTCGGCCCAGCCCGCCACCTTTTTCGCCTCGGTCAGCCCGCCCACATTGCACACATCCACGCGGGCATAATTCGTGATCCCCCGCTCGATGTAGGGCAGAAACTGCCATTTGCTGGCGAATTCCTCCCCAATGGCAAACGGTACATCCACCATGCTGCGCAGTGCCTCGTAGGCTTCCGGGCACTCGTCGCGGATCGGCTCCTCCAAAAAGTCAATGGTCCCGCGCGGCATACGCTGGCAGAACGACGCCGCCTCCGCCACGCTCAGCCGATGATGATACTCCACTCCCAGTACCGGCTCTGGCCCCACCGCCTCACGCACCGCCGTGACGTGCCTGGCGGTAAAGGGAATGGACTCCCACGGCTCGAACAGATTCGGATCATCCGTTTGCGGCTGGCTCAGCACGATGCGGATCACGTTCCACTGGTGCTCCAGCAGCAGCCGCACGTTCTGCAGCAGTTGCTCGCCGCTGCTAAAGCCGGTCGTGGCAAAGCAGGGCACGTAATCCCGATGCTTGCCGCCCAATAGCTGATACACGGGCACGCCCAACGCCTTGCCCGCAATGTCGTGCAGGGCGATGTCAATGGCCGAGATGGCGCTGGACAGCACCCGCCCGCCCTCGAAATACTGGCAGCGGTACATCTCTTGCCACAACGCGCCCATCCGCATGGGGTCCTTGCCAATCAGCCACTCGCGGTAGTGCTTCACCGCCCCCTCGATGGCCAGGTCGCGGGTGGACAATCCCCCCTCGCCCCAGCCATAAATGCCCTCGTCCGTCTCGACCTTGACCAAAAACTGATGCCGCCCCTCTACCGAAGGGAACGTCTTGATGTCCGTGATCCGCATGGTTGCCCCCCTTTATGCTTCCGTTTTGCCCAATTCCAGGCCGCGGTCGACAAAGTAGCGGTACGTCTCATAGTCCACGGTATTGGGAATCGAGTGGTCGCTGTGCAGCACATAGCCAAAGCCCTGCTTGACGACGGGGATTTTGGCTTCCAGTTCGTCGTCCACCTGGGCCTTGTCGTTGGTATACAGCACGCGCACGTCAATCCCGCCCATAAACGACAACACGTCCCCAAATTCGCGATACAGCTTGAGCAGGTCCATCCCCGCCTTGACCTCGATCACCTGCAAGCAATCCATGCCCGCCTCGATCAGGCCCGGCAGCAGCGGCTCGACGTAGCCGCACGAGTGCACGATAATCGGCAGGTCGCGGCTCTTGGCGAAATCCATCGTCAGCTTGTGGGCGGGCTGGACGATCTCCCGGTACATCCGGGGCGACATGAAGGGCTTGGCCTTGAACCCCATGTCCTCATAGTACCAGATGCCGTCGGGCCACCCCTCCTGGGCGAACAGGATTTCCTGCAACTCTACCGTCAGCCGGGCATAAGTCATCGCCATGTCGTGCACCCATTCCGGGTCCCAGGCCATGCCGATCAGCATGTACTCGTGGCCGCACACATCCTTCATGATCTCGAATACGTTCACGCCCGACCAGGCAAAGAACCGTCCTTGCTGGCGGGCGCGCTCCTTGGTCTCGCGGTACGCCTCGAAATTGATGCGGCGCGGGTCGGCGGTCAGCTTGGGCTTGATGACTGCCTCCCAATTCGTGCGGTCCTTGACCAGAAAATCCACGTGTTCCGGCGTGGCGTCGTGCAGCTTGTGGGTGCGGAACACCGCCCCGTTGCCGTTGCGGGTGACCTTGGTTTCCGCCGTCTCCTCCAGCAGTTCCGGCTCAAAATCCAGATCAGCCATCATGTTGAAAGCCCAGGATAGTTCCATGTCAAAGCCAAAGTGATCGGCCAGATTCTCCCCCTCGCGAATATGTCCCTGGGAGGTCCAGGTCTTGTGCGTATCCCCCCAGAAATGCTCGAACAGCCCGATGCGGTCCACGGGCTGACGGCGAAGGATGTTGCTGATGCGTTCGACACCTGTCATGTTCATAGGGATGTACCTCTGTGTGTAGTGATCGAGCAGTAGGGCGCGCCCCAGCCTGTCGCATGACGGACCCTCGACAGACGGCGCTGGCCGGTATTATACAAGCTCTCCCGCCCCTTGGGAAACAAACCCGCGCCCCACCGCAAAGTTGGTAGACCACGGAATACACGGAACATACAGAAAGGGGAGAACGAACCACGAAAAACACGAAATATGTAATGGTCAGGATCAGGTTGCACACTTGCGCGCCCAAGTGCGACGGACGAAACGAGCGCCGTAGAATGCGAGGCTCGCTCCGTGCCC
>Ga0209347_1003977_pt1 | contig 16203 bp, 27 predicted proteins | sample AutmiccommuBRH23_FD_187382 | JGI IMG/M metagenome (GOLD analysis project Ga0209347, IMG submission 187382) | Deep subsurface microbial communities from Mt. Terri, Switzerland - Autotrophic microbial communities BRH/23 (SPAdes) (version 2) | ecosystem: Environmental > Aquatic > Deep subsurface >...
CCAATCCTTTTTCATTTTCCGGCTTTAGGAATTGAACAGTCCCAATGATCGAAAATCGATACTCTGGATAGTCCAACATGTCGGTCGAAAGACCGCATCCAATTCTCCCGCTCGCCCAGTCCAGCTCCGAATGTTCAAAAGGGTTTTCTGGGCTGCTATCTAGGTATCGGTCGCCTTTGAAAAGGTGGATACGCCCAGCTGGAAGCTCATGATAAGGAAGCGGCGTCGGACCTTGGCTTACCGACTTCACCCCGCTGTACGTTTTGTACATTAGCGTGCCGAAGATCGGTGCCAGTACGAACAAAATAAATGCAAAACCCAACAGTCCAACCATACCAACCTCCCGCCCATTTCCGAAGCTGGGCTACTGTGTTTAAAACCATCAGTCCCAATTATAACGACCGTCTCGCATCGCTACACCGAAGCTCAAACTGAGAGGAAAAGCCGCGCATGCGCGGAAAAAGAGCTAGCCGAAGGGCCTCAAGACCAAACACCGGATTTGACCACATTTCAGCGAGACGATGGATAAGGCTCCGAAGCTCTATTGCCCGTATGTTTAGGCAACTTTTGAGGTGGTGTCAGTGATAGCAGACCCAATGGAGACGATCCATGGACTCAGCGCTGTGGCAACAACGGCTGCCTTGATAACCAGCTGCTGATCCGTAAACCTGCGGAGTAACTACATCAAGTTTGAATGAGCAGAACAACGCCTTCTTGTAGGGTGTCTGCACATCCACGCCCAGCCGTTCCGGGAACTTGAATGCAACAGTTACGCCATCAAGCCGCCGCATCAATACAGACTTCAAAACCACAGCTTGCTCCGCTTGCGCGGCTGTCTCCATTCGGCGGCTTTGAATCCACGATTATCACAACAGCCATTTTTAGCGCAGTAGGCGCCTATGGAGTGGCCGGTTCGCTCATTCCCGCCTTGGGTGGTGTCGGTACGGTGCTGCTGATTGTTGGCCTGTCTTTGGTTATCGAAAGGCTGTCTCGTCCATTGGTCTTGTGGGGGTTGGGCCTGCACGTCTATCAGTCACTGCTGCGTATAGGCGGAACGCATTTGGCAGATCAGATCGCGCACCTTTACTCATCAGGCTCTTCCATAAGTGCAGAACAGTTCGAACATTTGATCAAACGAAGTGAGCTACGCGATGACCTACCAGCAGAAGGACATGCTCAATGAGGCTTCGTATCGTGGGCATCGCACTGTTTGCCTTGCTTTTTAGCGGGTGCGGTGTGGACTCGAAGGCATTGCCCCAGCCAGCAATGGCAATCGCTCCGGGATACATAAAGCTGGATTCAGGCAAGTTGATCCAAGTCATCGGCTATGAACGTTGCCCAGGTGCTGGCTACGCCTTGATTGGTCGAGCTGATGCCTCCAACCGTGACAGAAACTGTACGGTTGTGGCCAAGGATGCTCCCAGCTTTGAAATTTCAGTCGGGACTATTGGGGGGATGATGGTCGAGCGCTGGAGTGTTGTGGCTGATTCCCGCTCGATCAGGCTGGTTCGCCCGGACGGGGATGGCGCAACCGTTTTTAAAGCAACCGATTGAAGAAAATCAATTTCATATCCGAGGATTCTTAGCTGGCTTTGGAAATCGGCACAACTGAACCAGATGCTGTTTCTTCGGCTTGCATCAGTTCTAAGATCGCGTCGGGGTTTTTCTTGAGTGCGGGAGCCAGCTTGTCGCGGCGTTCGGCCAAGAAGATGCTCAAGGTTTCAGCATCATCTTCACTCAGTGTGGGAAGGACGTGGCGGAAGAGGCTCGAAAGGTTTTCAGCTACTTCGAGTTTACGATCATGCTCATCAGCTTCACTTCGCGTCATGAAAATCACTTCCGATTGTCGGGTGCTGCGGTACACGCATTCAACGGCCATTTCAGGGTTCTCCTATTGCGGACGTGGTGACTATAACGGCCCAGTTATGCGGGCTAAAGGGCGAGCGTCAGTTACGCCTCTTTAGCTAGATTGCAGTGCGGGCAGTGCCAGTAAATACGGCGATTGAAATGTACCTTCGTGCTGTATTTACTCTTGCAGTCCGGGCATTCACGCAGGATTGAGCACCCTCCGGGATTGGTGAAGGTCTTAAATCCTCGGGCTTGCAGAGCGACAGCAGCCGGAGTGATAACAGGGTCAGTAACGTGGCTTCCGGGTGAAGCCTTAGCTCGCTCTGCGAGAGCTGCCCGTGCTGCCTCAAGCTCAGGCTCTGTGAGCCGGATTTCATCTTTCGTGTATGGAACCGGGTTGAACGTAGCGTGGATAAGCGCCCGCAATTGGGCGTCATTTTCAGCGTAAAAACGGATCGGCTCGCGGTTGGCTTCCAGGTAAACGCCGGGATCAAGGTCGTCGTTAAAGCCTGTCATCGCAGACTTGACTAGCAGTACCGCCAAGTCATTGGGAGCGTGCTGGGCGATACGAGCGACTTGTTGCTCTAATGCCCGTAATTCATGCCCAAGCTCTAGGTACTCGTCACTGCGGCGATGCTGGTGTTCGAAGGCAAGAGAAAAGGCCGTCGCGAAAAGTTTGTCGCTGCGAGTCGTTGGTGTGCGGGTGATCTTGCTCATAGGTAGCTCCATGTCTGAGGTATGGAGCTATGGTGCTAGCTGATTTGCAGTGTCATCGCGGAAGGATGCTTCCGAACCTAAGTCGTCAGTACCAATGTTGGGAGCCCGCGCCTTGAGCAACTGTTTCGAGTTCGAATGAACCTCGGTCACGAAGATGATTGAATGCTTACATTCGCAGTAAGGAACATACGAAATGGCGCCGCCACGGTCAAAAACTCAGATTGAAGAACTGATCAGCGATAGCGACGGCTATCGAGAGGACATGCGTTACATCCAGGCAACGCTCGATGAGCGCAACGTTTTCATCGGACAACTCACATCCGATCAGTCAGGCCAAACAGAGGCGGCTTTTTGCGTGACTGTTGGGATGTTCATGCACGACCTGCCCGAACTGGTGATGTGTGGAGTTCCGGTGCCTCTAGTGAAAAACATAGTGGCGGAAATGTGCGAAGGCCACGACTACGACCGCGAGTTTCTTGCAGGTGGCAGGTCAAAGGTTATAGCAGGGCTGACAGCTGTTGCTGTTCCCATCGAGTCACCACATTCACATGACGTTTTCACTATCTGTTACGACGCATACACCCTGCTTGGGCGATCTTCCATGAAAGCGGTGCAATTGGTGTTTGCCGACGAGTCTGGTGCGTTCCCCTGGAGCAGCGCATACAACGATCAGGAGCGGCAGTTCCAGCCAGTGCTGGGGATGGGAGTTGGTGCTGGGGTAGCAAACTGAGTTTTGATGAAGCACAAAAAAGGGGCTATATGCCCCTTTGTTTTTCCTTCTCCATCAGCCCCGGAGAAGTTCTTTGAAAGCCTCTTGCTGGCTTGGGCTGCAAGGGGCGAATCTCTCGAACACACCATTCTTATGGCAGAGTTCGTCGAACCTGCCGATGCTGTCTCGATAGTAAACCCGGCGAGCACCCACGCCTCCAGTTCGGGCTGAAAGGTCAGCTATAACCTGCGCAGCACTGTTGGTAATTGATGGCAGCCCGACAGCTTCATCGTCTGTGATAAGCAGCATCATGTCGTTGCTGACTCGGACCGTGTACTTGGCCATGGCCATGTTGGTTACTCTCTCGAATGTGCTCAAACGGCAGCCATGCGGCCCAGGAATACTGATGGAGCAAAAGCACTTGTTTTGTTTGGTCGAAAGCTGTTCTTGAAGTCGCGATGGATGGCTTTTGCACACTCAGCAATCTGATAGCTGTAAGTGACCCACCAGTGAACGACGTTTTTGAGGAATGAGTTCAGTGACAAAGGCCCGACCACAGCTTTGTGTTGCTCCCAGGCAGAGCGGAGGTCCGACTCTACAAATTCCTTTAAGCGTACATTCGTTTTGCATCGTTCGCTTTCAGCATCGGCGTTAAACAGGCCCAAGGGCGTTGCTTCTCGTATCCTGTCTATTGTTTCAATACTGGCCGAAGCCAGTAGGCGGTCCTTGATGACCACTAGGGAATCTCGTTCATAAAGCCATTTTTCGACAGCAGTGCAAATTTCACCGTTTACGCTTCGGTTAGCTGCTTCGGCAAGCTCTACGATAGCTGCGTAAAGGGAAGGGTTTACCCTGAAAACGAAGCGATCTGGTTGCTTCCCGTCTTGTTCGGCCATTAAAGATTCCCTTGAAGCTGGTATGTGCGTTTGGGCCACTATAGGGAATGCTTAGGGTCGCATTCCACCGAACTCAGCATAGATGCTCACGCCCCCCTTGTGCTTTCTAGTTGCCGGCCAGTCTGGCTTCCAGCTGAGCTTTCAGGTCAGCCACCACCTTGCGCTCATCATCGAGTTGCTTTTTCTCGACCTCAAGAGTCTTACGAAGCAAGCGGACTCCTTCCATGAGGGTGTTAAGTTCTTCGCAGCCGTCGAGCCAAGCTTCAAGCCCCAGGATAATGGCGCTATTCATGCTGGTATGAATCTTTTTAGCAATCTCGAAAATCCGCTCGCGCATAGTGTCCGGCATGCGGACTACGAATTTGTCTGCGTCTCGGGATATGGCGTTTTTGTTCTTCATTAATCGTTCCTCGTCCAATGGCGGGGAAGATAACGACAGGGGAAGGGCTTATCTCTTAGGCGAGGCATATCGCTGAAAAGTCCTCGCATCCTAGGTTCAGGTCTGAGGATTCACTACTGGGATACGGGTTGATCCTGAACAGTGATCGACCAATGAATGCTCACTGGCTGACTCTGCTCCTGGAACATGAGTGCTCCGCTGAGGATGCCTTGGCTAATCAGGCTGAACATCGACGCCTGTAATCGTGTAAAGGCCTCATCCCTAAGTTTGAGCAGCTTGGGCTCGTCCAGGTCGGCGCCGCTAGAGTCGGGAGATACCGATAGGGTGAAGTTACGGGTATAGGTTTTGGTCATGCGTGGCTCAATCAGGTGCATGGTAAGAACCCGCGCATGCGCGGATTCTTCGCCTGTATTAGCGGCTCAGACTGAGCCGCATCCTTCTTTGCCGAAGGCGCCCGCTGGAAGCTTCCAGCTTTGCCCCTCGGGGGTGAATACCGGGAGAGTGAACTCCCGCTGATTGGCTTGAGCCAGCGCATCGAGGTCAGTTATGTCAAAAGCCTCTGCTGTAGCTGAAAGGTCGATCACGTTGATTCGCTGCCGGCTGATCGTGCAACCGAACTCATCTTCGTACTTTGCGATTGGGTGCGCCCGATGCGGGAAGTATTTGCGGATCGTCGCCCACACTGAGGCGCTGTTGTAAATGCAGGTCATGCAGGAGCTTCTGCCCCAGCCCAGCTTATAGGGGACGGGAGCCTCGACGCGATGCTTCTCCATTAGCTCCCAAACCATTTGCTCGCTGTAGTGAAGGACAGGTCGCCATGCATCAACGTGACGGCCAAGGCGCCCGGCACGGCGATCTACCGCATGTGGTTCCAGCTGGTTGTACTTAGAGCGATTCGAACTTTCGGCACGGCGCTCACCAGTCACGAACAGGGTTCGGCTACTGAGGAAACGATCCTGATTGGTCAATGCCCTGCGGCCAACGTCGATCTTTGCAGCGGAGCTGCACCAGCGTGTAGCGAGGCTAGCGCTCTGCTGAGGGAAACGGCGACGGGTGCCGGGCTGGGTACGGGTTGTGTCTCGCTCAAGGGTAATGATCCCAGAAGGCGTTTCTACGACATGAGGCTGAGAGTATGAGTCCTGCTTGAGCATTTCCCCTTCGATCCCGCCTTTGAGCCAGGAAAAGTACAGAGGAAGATTGAACGCCTCAGCGAACTTTTCCATGTAGCTGTCGATGAAAGCCCAGTCCATCAAGGTACTGCCCTCTCTACCATCGACAGCATGGTGCCAGAGTTCCACGCGGCTCATGTCTGCGCCTTGCTCAATCAGAGCGAGCAGGCAAGCTATCGAATCCTTGCCGCCGCTGGCGCAGACGATGATGCGGTCGTAGCTGTCCAGGTCGATAGTAGGTGCGTCAAAGTAGGTTCCCACCGCCTGCGCAACGGGTGCTGGCTCAAAGCCCATCAGACTGAGCTGCTGTCCTAGTGCTGGGATGACAACAGCGTCGTCATACTGATCTGCAAAGTTAGCTTTTGCGTTCATGGGCATTCCTGGCTAGGCATGTTTATTTGATGTGCCTATTTTCTCGCTGGATGGGCTGTGTCACCGGCTCGCACCTCAACTCGCCAAACGCCAACGGAGGGCTTGAGGCAGGTGCGGAGCCACTGCTACGAACGGTCTCCGTTTTTGCGAGGTGCCAAAATTGCCGCCGTGATCGCTGAGCCGATAGCCATGCCTACGATCATGGTCACGACGACCACGATCAGAATGCCGTCGAGTTCGAGGTAGGGGAGGGAGAGAGTCATAGGTCCGCAGTCCTGTTGAAGTTCTTTAGGGAGACTCATCTTCCAATGCAGGCGCATGTGTCACACCGCGCCCTAGCAAATGCTGGCACCACAGGATTGGAACTCGGAAGGAATATGCGAGATTCAGTCGCTGTCGCGGATGTTGATTTGGGCACGCATCCGTTTGGAGAATTCCTCGTGTGTAATCTGTCGGCCCGTTGCGGTCTCAATGATGATATCGCCGCTGCCGATACAGCCATTCTCTGAATAGAGACCTCCAGTCCCACTGCCGCCGCAGTTTGTGCAGTTCACACCGTTGTCACGAACGCCGTAGCCCCCACATAGAGGGCACTCTCGGAATGTGTAGTCAGTCATTACTAGCTCAAGTCCTGGATTGGGTTGGCAGGCCTGTTCTGTATTGAAGAGCATGCCCACCGAGCATACTGATGCGAACGCGCAGCTTCGACCCAACACTATGCCGCTACAGCGTTGGTCGGGACAGCTGCTCACCAAGCCACTCGCATATACGCGACTGCTCGTCTTCGGTTGCACGCCAGATGAAGTTACGAACGTCATCGACCGCGCTGAGTAACGCCTCGCGCTTGCTTGCTGAGAACTTTCCCCACTTCGGGAGTGCCTTGGCTGATTGCCCAGCCCCGTTGCGGGAGTTGAGGCTGGAATACCACATCCATTTTCCTTCATGGGGAGCCAGCTCAATCGAGACTAGCGGCAGCTCTCCGGCTTCTCCGTGCGCCCATTTGTGGGGGCGCATCAGCTTTAAGGTCTCGGCTATATCGGCAAGTGGAGGCGCGGTAACAAATAAGCTGAACTGCACTTCACTGCGGGCCATCATCGCAGTTTCCTTTTGCATCAATGGGGCGGGTGATAGTTGTAGAACGTCTTTGTTCTCTGCCTTGGGCTAGGGCGCGCTCATGATGCTCAGCGAGTTCCGATTCGCTCCAGTCAACCATGCCGTCGAGTTCGATTTCGTTGAGGCGAGCGATGCAACCGCAGACTCCGCTACCAGTGACGAATTCAGCTTCCTCTGGCAGGCAGTAGCGAAGCTTCACTCTCCGCATACCCGCAGGAAGCTTCGCTGCTTCCTCTGCTTCGATTTCAGAGAAGAGTTTGGCGAGCAACGGGTCATCACATTGCTTATCTTCTGCCTCGCAGAGAAAGCTGTTTAGCCGGAAGCAGCTCCCACGGTAGTGGAAGAGTGCCCCAGCTTTGAGGGCGTGCTTCTGTTGATCGGTAAGTGGCATGACAGGGGCTCCGTATTGATGAGCCATCATCATCGACACGAAATCGGCGTGTCATAGCTACGACACGCACATTCGTGGCGCCCAAATACCGGAACCGAGAAAACCTGCGTGTAGACGCCCCTAAACTAGCTCCACAATCTTGCCGTTGTGAAGAGCAAACTTCGCGAGCGTAGCGCCACCTCCAGTGGTTCGCATGATTACCCAAGGCTCTGCTCCTGGGCGCCCGACCACGGTAGCTGCTGTCTGCATTGCAAGGTACTTGGCACGCACGGTGAGAGCGTCAGCGAATCCTCCAAGGCCTTGCTCCACCCGGACGTTCTCGAAGCGGTAGGCCTTTCCTCTAAGAATGATTTCGGAGCCGTGCTCGTCTATGTAGCGCTGGAGTTGGCAGCGGGTATCTAAACCGTTTTTAGTTTGGCTCATGAATCATCCTGTCAGGGTTGTGTTATGTGGCGCCCAAGCTGCTAACGCCTCGGGCGCCCGGTGGCGGCTTAGAAGCCCCAGCAGCGATGCATCAAGATTTGGCTTTCGAGCACTAGACGACCCTTCGCATCAATGTTGTCTTGCGTGATCGGCGTGAGGGAATCGTCGCTCTGCTTGTGCAAAACCAACGAATCGTCACCATTCAATCGAAGACTCCAACGGTCGTTGTAGTCTGGTCCGTGGCAGAAAAGGCTTGCCCCGGCACCACGTTTTTTCAAGATACCGATAAGCTCTTGCTCGCTCAGCGGCTCCACAGGCGGCAAGTCTACGATCTGGTAATTTGTCAGTAGGTAGAGGTTGGCCAAACGCTTGGGTAGGAAATCAAGCTCTGACGGAATGTCCCAGCCCTCCCACCAAGCTGAGTCATCACCTTCCACCATTTCCTCCCAAGAGAAGTGTTCGAGATTCGAGCCGCCTATGCTGATTACGCCGACGGTAACGTCCCAGCAATCCAGCACCTTTCCTGCATCAATAACCGCTGGGTCATATGCATAAACGTCGCAGTAGTTGATTCCGGTTAGGGTCGTCATGAAACCCTTGCCTGCTTGACCGGAAAGCTTCGAGTGAATGAACTCGTAGACCGCTTTGCGGCATAAGTAGCCGTCCGGCATTTCCCACGCAGGAACACTTAGTACGTCTTCAAGCTCGCTTTCGTCGTATTCGCTTGGACGTTGCGTTATCAGCGTGTCTACTCCTTCGGACGCGAGCTTGGCGATGACTTCTTCGATGACTTGGCTTACGGATTTGGATTGCATTGCAGCACCTGCTGTTTGGTAGTGCAGCCATCATCCATCGGGGGGCCGCGTGTCACCGCTGATGTAGCTAACTCGTCGGCCCCTAGCCCTGGAACTGGAAAAAACTCAGGCCGCAATTGTCAATGGCAGCTGGACGCGCTGCGCCAGGAAGAGTGCCGCGAGGAAAGAAATCCGTTGGCCGTATATCTCGGAGCCTGGAACAGGCCAGCCCTCAAACCAATCGCAAGCGCTGTCAGCTAGCTCGCTCCAGCGGAACTCCTTGCCAGGGGCTGCCTGCCAAAACTCAACATCAGCGCCGTCACCAGCCGGTACGAAAGTGCCGGGTGAGTAACAGAAGATGCCTAGCAGCTGACCATTAACCGGATTCCTGATCATCAGGCCAGCTCCATCCTGAACCTCAAGCAGTTCGCTGATCAGGCGGTACACGCTCGGCTGGCTAAGGCAGCCTTCATCTTCGAGCGCCGGGATGTGCAGGACTACCTCCCCGTCCGTGCTTTCGCCGCATTCGATAAAAGCCTCAATGTCATGCTCAGCAAGTTTTGTTACGCAGAAGGAAGCTAGCTGGATAGTGGTATTGGTCATAGGTGAACCCCCGTTTAGATGAGGGCCTATGGTTGCACCGGGAATGCATGTGTCATTTCAACTGCATGCAATTCGTGGCTTCCCATATAGGGAAAACTGGAGCAAGGGGCGGGGGATAACGAGGGAAGAGCAGGTCATGAGACGGCACCCGCGTAAAGCGGGTGCCGGGCGATAGTTACACCTTGGGTGCTGCGCTCTTGAGCAGCGATGCTACGCCAGCCATGAAGTCATTTGGCAGGGCGATGATCTTCGAGTTACTGGATTCAGCAAGGCGGCTGTAAGACTCGATGAACTTCTCGCCGAGCATGTACTGAGCTGCTTGTGGGTTGTCCTTGAGAGCGTTGCCGACAGTTTCGACAGCTTGCGCTGTAGCCTTGGCTAGTTCGATCTGTGCAGCCGCGTCCGAAGTCGCAGCGTCGAGACGGCCCTTAGCGTCTTGGTCAGCAGAGTAGCGCTGAGCGTCAGCCTGCAAGGTAACTGCGGTTTTCTCACCTTCGGCCCGAGTAACAGCAGCCTTCCGTTCGCGCTCGGCAGCAGCCTGTGCCTCCATCGCTTGGATCATGCTTTCGCTAGGCGTTATTTCCTGGATTTCGACATTTCGCAGCAGGATGCCCCAGTCTTCGAGTTCAGAGCGAATGGATTCCTGGATGGTCGCTTTAATCACGTCCCGACTGGTCAGCGCTTCGTCCAGAGTCAATGATCCCAGCTTTGAACGCAGACCTGCGGCAGCCAGCATCCGTGTAGAAAGTTTGTAGTTCTCAACTCCGTATATGGCCTTGTCAGGTTCTGTAACCCGAATGACTATCAGTGCGTCCGCGAGCACAACGGCGTTGTCTTTGCTAATCGCATCGACTTTGCCGAGCGAGAGAATAATGTCCTTGCTCGACGTGGTAGCAACAGCTCGGTCTACAAACGGGATCATGAAATTCAAGCCAGAGCCCATCGTGCGATGGTATTTGCCGATGCGCTCTACGATGACCGCATCTGTCTGGCTGATGATTCGCACGCTTAGCAGGATGCAAACTACCGCCAAGACCAGAAGCATGATTGGAACAATCGGAATGCCAAAATTCATTGTTTGTTTTCCCCTTTCATTTCAACCGTAAGGGTTGAGTCGTCATTGACCTTCAAGACCATTGCTCGGCACTGATTCTTGAGAGGTTCCGTTTGTTTAATTTTCCATTGCTCGGAGCCGCCGAACGGCTTAGAAAAATGGATTACCGCATGAGTCACGCCATCGCGAACGGCTACGCCGGAAACGAATCCGCTTTCACCAACCACATCCTCCGCAGGAACACCCGCAGCTTGCGGATACCTTCTTGCAAAAATCATCTGAAACAGCGTTGCACCGATACCGAAAGCCACCAGTGCCCAGATGGGTACATCCCAGATGTAGCATCCCAACGACATGAGAAGCGCAGCGATGCCCAGCACCAAAAGCTTGAACGTAAAGACGTAAATCTCGACTGCGATCAGCGAGACGCCAATAGCCAAAAGCAATAGGCTGAGCCAGTTAAAGTCGGTCATGTGTGTTCCCTATTTAGTCCTCGCCTGATGGTATGAATTTGTATTGCTCGGTTCACTCAAACCCGGTGCAGATCGTTGTCTCGTAATTGCCGGGGTGCGCATATGATCAATGTGGTTCTGGTGTGTCATCGCCGGTCAGAGATAACGCCGATTTCCCAAGCTAGGAACGGAAGCCAAATGCTGTGAGTTCGAAAGATCGGAATCGAGCAAGCCAATAAGATGGATGACCTAGGCCGAACCCATACGGATGAGCACATGGATCAAAACGAACTTTCGAGAAGGCTGCGGTTGCTGGCTGGAGGCGACGTTTCTGCTCTCCCACAGCGTTGCGAGGGCCACTCCTTCATCCTTGGCAGCCTGGGATTTGCATGTGCGGTACGGCGGGCTCAAGCCATCTTACTGATGCTCGCTTTGATAGTGGCCTCATCCTTGGCAATCCAGGCATCTGGAATACAATCTCAAAGCGGTACTTGGGGACTGGCCTTGTTTCTCGTTGGGGTGTCCATGGTCATTGTGCGGTTCTTTCCCTACCGGACACCCCAAATGGCATTGAAGAGGGGGCTTTTAGCCCTGAGCCAGCACCAGCTCAACGATCCAGCTGCTTTTATCGCCCATCAAAGAACCCGACTCGATGCGGTGAACAACACGCTTTTAAGCGACCTGTGTTTACAGCTTGCGATGGATCGACGGCGACCAAACCAACGGAATCCTTCGAAGTGATTTTTGGACGCCAGCGGGCAGACTCGGCGCGGTTGTGACGACCGGGACGGTATCTATCCGGCGCAGTGGAGGTGGCTGGTAACGGAAGGGCATAAAAAAGGGCAGCCAACGCTGCCCTTTCTATTTTCTGATGAGAGATATCTGACGCCCTGGCCTAACGGTAGTGGTTGTTGCTGCGCCAGATGCTGAATAAATAGCCTCCAGTAACGATAGAGCCGAAGACAATCCACCTGCACCAGTTGCTCGCATACCACGGCAAGTCCGACCACGGATCAGAGAAGGCCCCGCTATACGGCATGAACCCCGTGCCGCTTGTTTGTACCGTTTTCATTTCTATCAGTGTGTGGACTCCAATCCATAGTGCAGCGAGGATCAAAGGCCACGTATTGTTCATTCGAAATGGAAGCGGTATATCCCATCGCTCAATCATCCAGACGACTGCAAATAGCAACGGTGGTATCAACAGCACCCGCGCTTCGTTTGCCACATCCCAGAAAGGGAGCCCAGTAAGGTTGGCGATCATTTTTACGACAAAAAAGGTGAAGCCTGCTAGGGCTAAAACGCCGAGCAAGAGCATCCCTGGGTAGTCACTTCCTCTACTCACTATCGTTCCTCGCATCCCGTTTAACAGCTGAACCGGTCCGTAGGCCAGCGCAGGGGCTTTGGTTTAATGGGAAATTACGCCTTCGGCGTGTCGTTACTCAAAACGATTTCAACACGACGGTTCTCGGAGCGGCCAATTGCCGTTGCGTTGTCTGCTTTCGGTTCTTTTGAGCCTACTCCGCGAACGTACAGATTCTGGTACGGGACGCCGGCAGATGTGAGGTAGGCAGCTACAGAGCGAGCACGGTCGTAACTGAGACGGTTGTTTAGATCGGGCGATCCACTTGTATCAGTGTGTCCAGTGATTCCTACCTTGTAGCCTTGGTGCTGCAACGATTGCGCAAGCTTGCTCAGCGCGGCGTATGCCTCCGGGGCAATATCCGCCGACCCGACTTTGAAGAACACATCAGAAGGTGCACTAACCACCAGTACCTGCTGGCCATCGGCAATCCGGGCCTGCTCAACCTGGAGTTCTGTTGCAGCCAGTTCAGCTTGGAGTGCCTTGTGGCGCTTGTCCCACACATAGCCGACTCCACCTCCAGCAGCGGCGCCAAGCATAGCGGCTTTGATTGCTGTAGAGCCGTCGCCCAGGGCCGCTCCTACCAGTGCTCCGCCAACCGTGCCAACTGCCAAGCCAACACCTGTGCGTGTGACTTCGAAATTGCCTGTTTCCGGGTTGGTTGCGCATCCTGTCATGACGATGCATACAGCGAGGGCGGAAGCGAGTTTGAAAGTCTTCATAAAGCGAGTCTCCGGTTGAGTTGGGATGCACCCATCTTCACCGCATACTTCCTGTGTCATCGCAGGGCATCGCAACTTCCCGGTCCCATCTATGGGATGTGAGGACAATCAAGATAGCAGGGGTGTCGGACAACGTGGCCTAGAGCGCGGCCATCCTGTCTTGGTAGCACCAGCGGGGAGACCATACTCGAACTCGGTGAGGTCAGCTAGAAGACAGCGGGAGCAGGCAGCGCCTGTCATGGAAAATCATCGACGCCTTACGCGTCGGAACTAACCGGCATCAAGGTGCGGTAAAGAGGCGCAGAGCAAAGCCCCCCGTAAGTGCAACAATGCTAAAGACAATCGCCCCTGGTGGCACTAAACCATAAAAAAGAGCCGAGCTGAGTAATACGTTGCCAATTGCGAATATTGCAAGGCCTGCAAACCCATTGATGATTGCACCTAGCGAGGCAATGAAGACGGCAGCTCCGACCTTCACCCCAAAAGAGAACCCGCCTGCAAATGGCTCTAAATTCAGTTGAAGAGCGCCAGCAACCAGCGCACCTAAGCCGACCAAGACGAGCCCCAAGATACGGAAGGCAGGGCTCCAGTCTTTTTCTGAAAGCGTTCTGCTCATGTGGAAAGCTCCAAATTGATCTGTGATTTGAGTGCAGCTGATTGTAACGGGGTAGTGTCTCCACTGCCCAACCGTCCGAGACCGGATTCCGTCCACGATTCCGATAGCTGTAGGTTTACTTGGGTCAGTTCAAGAGAGCGATAGGCTTTACCCCCTACATACCAACGGATATGCCGTGCGGTGCGACGACCGTTCATTGCATGCTCAACTACACGCACGACGCGCTTACCCCGAGGGGTGAAGTCCGCATCGGACTGGATGACAATTTTATGACCGAGAATATGCTTGGCCGCTTCGATGGCTCGGAGGGTAATAGCTGCGTTGTCCATGATGGCTTCCTTAAATATTCCATCCAGGATAGGGGCATCTTAGCTGTGTCATCGCGGACACGCAGCCCGATGACACAGCAGGAATCCCCGTTATCCTTAACGCAGAACTGTTAGGGGCAACGTCTTTGAAGCCATCAGAACGATACGCGTGGATAGAGAAGTGGATGCGGAAGGGAGGCAGCTGCGGATATGCGGACGTACTCGATTCCGATCTAGTATGTGCCTATGCAGACGTTACGGGCTGTGAGCCAACAGTATTGATGGTAGGCGCACCGAAATGCCCGCAGCTGGGACGAGACCTTTCGGCTATGTATGCCGCTGGTAAACTAGAACGCTCGGTTGTCGGCTTAGGAAATGGCGATTCTTCCATCGGCTTCCCGAAGTGGGTCTACTCGTATTCCTTGAAAGGCACACCGGGGTAATGTCCAATCGGGGGCCGCACCCTATCACCTGCTGCGTCAGCCAAGTGGCCTGCGGCGGGTTTACTTCTGGGTTAGCCCAATTCCCGAGTTCTGCGTCCAGCGATATAAGCCGGTTTTCCTAGCTTGTCTCGGCGGTACTTGACCGTTGCCACTGAGACATTGCATCGCTCAGCAATTGCAGTGTCAGGCATCTTGGACAACAGCCCATCCAGCTCTTCGCTGATCGGGTTGTAAGGGGCGATTCCCAATCCGACCCGCTGCTTCTTGAGTGCGTACATACTCAAGCCCGTGATCTTGGCCAGACGCTGAGTGGGCATCGCATCTAAGAAGTGAATCAGCGTGTCTGGAAGCTTCTGATCAGCAATCAAGGTCTTGGCTATGTCACCGCTCTGCAATGTGATAGCCAAGCGCTGCGCCGCATAGTCTGCAACAGGCCCGCCAAATCTGTTGGCCAGCTCAAGATCGGTGAAGCTTTCCAGGTCATCAGGGCCGACTGTTTTCCAATACGTCCTGGACGTTGGGGCAGCTATACGCAGTGACCTCCGCTTGGCGCGTACCAGATCGAGGCCGAGGCCGGTGATTCGCGAAATCTGGACGTTTGTGTGCTTGGGAAATAGCTCAATCCATTCCCTGGGCCAACGCCCATCAGGAAGTAGTTCGCGCTGGTCAGGCGCCGCAGTATTGATACTGGCCAGCTGGCGGTACGCTTCAACCGCGCCATGGCCAACATCCCATCCTTTCGCGATATTGCTTGAACTGTACTGGCCGACCAATTTCCGAATATTGGGATCGAGCTTAATCTTGCGAGCCGCGTATGAGGCCACACCAAGATCAGCGCGAATCTGGGCGATTAGGTGCTTCGTAATTTGAACTGAATAGCGCTGGGACACTAGTTCCGCAAGTACATCGTCTTCCACCAAACCTAGAAGCAATAGCCAATCTATGTACAGCGGCCCGCTTGGATCGTGCTGAAAAAGTGGCATGCCATAACGGATGCGGAGGGTAGCTAGTTTGCTTGCGCCCACGCCAAGTGAGTGGCAAAGGTGCTCGTTGGAGAGTGTAGGTGCCACGATGGGAAACCAGAATGGTATGCGGGCTTTGGCCATTCAGGCGGGTCTCAACGATTGTGGGCGACTGCTGATCAATGTCTTGAATCATACAGGCCGCCCACACCCATCATCTATGGTCTGGGCTTCTTATGTGCCGGCTAGAACTAGCTGAGCTAATCGCGTTGCGGCTGATACTCGTAACCGAAGAGCTAGAACTGATCTGTCTGCACCTTATGCTGAGGCAACAGCAGCGAAGCTGCTGCTACGGCGGCGGCGGGTTGAAGACATAAGCGAGACCACGTTATTGGTTTGTTCCACTTTAACAAGGTGCCTGTGGGCGTGGGACAGAGTTCGGCGGATCAGCCGGGCGTCTTCAAGTATCTTTCCGATAAAGTTTGCAGGCCGGGCATGCCGCCCAACGTAGCTGCCGGCCAACACTTCGCAGCGGTGCTTGGTCAGGAAAGGGATGCACTGGTGCTTGATCTTTTCACGTACAGACGGATCAGCATAATCTCCGCTGACGCACACGTTGACCATTCGAAGTAGGTGGCTTGGCAGCATGGTGGGGCTTCCTTTAGGTCAGTGAGTGACAGCTTCGGCTGGAACGTTTGCGGCAGCTCGCAGGGCCTCGCCCCGGCTGCGAGGGGCTGGCGCAGCGGCGCGACCGAACGTTGCCGCATGCTCTTCGTTTAAACCATCCATCAGTTCCTGTTCGAAGCCTGCCGGAAGCTCCAGGTCAGAATCGTCAGCGCTACACAGTG
>Ga0209347_1003980_pt1 | contig 16193 bp, 11 predicted proteins | sample AutmiccommuBRH23_FD_187382 | JGI IMG/M metagenome (GOLD analysis project Ga0209347, IMG submission 187382) | Deep subsurface microbial communities from Mt. Terri, Switzerland - Autotrophic microbial communities BRH/23 (SPAdes) (version 2) | ecosystem: Environmental > Aquatic > Deep subsurface >...
AAACAATCATGAATTAAAGGAAATTAGTGACGATGTATTAAAGAAAAAGATAAATTATTTATCTGCAAAACCATATTTCTTTAGTACTACAATAAGGCAAAATTTGTTGTTAGCGAGAAATAATTCTGATGATCAGACACTTATCGATGCCCTCAAAAAAATGGATCTATATGATCACAAAAATCTTAATTTGGACACACAACTAGATGAATTTGGCAAAAACCTTTCAAGTGGAGAATTGCAGAAATTAGCAATTGCCCAACTTTTATTACTGGATGGGGAAGTCATTATTCTGGATGAAGCATTCGCAAATTTGGATCCGATTTCGACAAAGGAAATCAATAAAGAAGTAAGAAATCTGTTTACAAATAAAACTTTACTTTTCATAACCCATAATTTAAAAGACATGGAATTTTTTAACAAGATCGTTGTGATGGATCATGGATGGATTTTGCAGACCGGAGATCATAAATCATTAATTAATCAAACTGGAAAATACAAAGAACTAATCCACTCTACCTAATCCGTTACAAGCAATATGATCTAACTTAATTCTTCAATTATTTGATTGACTTCAAAGAAATCGGTTATAATATTTGTAATAAAAAATTTACGAAATTTAAGATTGCGGATCACTATAATTGGTCTTGGTATTGTTTTCTCTCAAATGGCAAGAGAGTTAATAAGAACGCTACAATCGGTTAACGATTGAAAAAAATTTATGATTGGAAAATTTTCAGATTTTGTCTGATTAAGTCAATGAATTAATAGTTCATGACAGGTAATCTGAAGTGAATCATGAAATCTAAGAGATTAACTGATTGATAATCAAGGTCATCTGAATCCGCATAGAGATTTGATGGCTAAATAATGCAAAAAACAATTACTGCATTAAAGATTCAGAAAAGAAATCAAAATCGAGTAAATATTTTTCTCGACAATGAGTTTGCATTTGGGTTATTTACCATAAATGTTGCGAATTTGAAGGTCGGTCAATTAATCTCTCAAAGTGCAATTGATAAACTTCAACATGAGGATCATATTGAAGAAGGTTATCAAAAAGCATTAAGATTTATTTCTTTTAAACCAAGAACACAATTTGAGATTAGGAAGAAGTTGTCTGAAAGTGAGTTTAGTGAAGAAATTATCAACATTGTCATTAATAAATTAGTTCAAAAAGGGTATGTAAATGATTTCGAATTTGCACAGAATTGGGCAGAAAACAGGTCAATATATAAACCTAGAAGTAAAAAATTAATATCCTGGGAATTAAAGAATAAAAAAGTTAATAAAGAAATTATTGATGAAGTAATTATTGGAATGGTACCTGATGAGAAATTAGCTGTTTTGGCTTCTGAAAAATATGCCAGAAGGTTGTCTGGATGTGATAAAGATGTTTTTTTTCGTAGATTAACAGGGTACCTAAGCAGGCGAGGATTTTCGTATTCCATTGTAAAGCCAATAGTGGAAGAGACATGGGTAAAACTTCGCCAAATCAAATCTGAAAATTAGAATGGAAAATGAGGTGGATTTATGGGGAGTCAAGGATTATTAGCACTATTTTTGATTATAGGCGATGTTGTTATCATTGCCATCGTGGTTTACTTTTTAAATCGTTATTATTCAGAGCGCTTGAGAAAAGATAGACAAAATTTAGCCGATTCAATGATTGTTGCTGCAAATGAAAAAGCAAAAACAATTGAAATAGAAGCTAAAGACAATGCAATCAAAATTCTGAAAAATGCTGAAGAAGAAATAGGGAAAAGAAGAAGCGAGAACCTTAAAGAAGAAGAACGGTTGAACAAAAGGCGAACTGATTTAGATCATCGAATTGAACGTCTAGAATTAAGAGAACAGGCAATTAATAAACGACAAAGCTTGATTGATAAAAGATCAAATGAGCTTGAAAAAATGTATGCTCAACAGCTCGGTGAATTACAAAGGATTGCTCAAATGAGTGTTGAGGAAGCCAGAGAAATTCTCCTTCAGGAAGCAGAAAAAGAAGGTCGATCAGATATGGCCAGGATAATTCGCCAAATTGAAGGTGAAGCAAAAGCTGAGGGTGAGAAAAGAGCACGCGAAATTGTTGCTGATGCAATTCAACGAGTTGCTTCAGAACATGTAAATGAAGTAACAACTTCTGTTGTCATCCTGCCAAATGAAGAAATGAAAGGCAGAATTGTAGGCCGTAATGGGCGTAATATTCGGGCATTTGAACAGGCAGCCGGCGTTGATGTCATAGTTGATGATACACCTGAAGCAGTTACGATTAGTTGTTTTGATCCTGTGCGTCGAGAAGTGGCAAGACGAGCATTAGACTTCTTGATTTTGGATGGAAGAATTCATCCTGCTCATATTGAGAAGGTATTGGAAGATAAACAAAAAGAAGTAGATAAAACGATTGAAGAAGCCGGAGAACAAGCAGCATATGATGCAGGTGTATCTGGAATTCGTCCAGAGATACTTAAAGTTCTTGGTAGATTAAAGTACCGCACATCGTATGGTCAAAATCAACTCTCACACGCAGTGGAAGTCGCGAGGTTAGGCTCAGTCATAGCTTCTGAATTAGGAGCGGATATCGAAGTGGTGAAAGCAGCTGGATTATTACATGATCTCGGGAAAGCGATGGATCACAACACGGAAGGTACTCATGCATTAATCGGTGCTGAATTTGCCAGAAGATATGGGGTTAATCCTAAGATAGTGAATGCGATTGCATCGCATCATCATGAAACTGAACAAGAATCATTAGAAGCAATTATTGTCGAATCTGCTGATGCTATTTCTGGAGCTCGACCAGGCGCCAGACGTGAAGACCTTGAAAATTATATAAAGAGATTACGCGCATTAGAAGATATCGCTAATTCATTCAAAGGGGTCAGTCAGAGCTATGCAATTCAAGCAGGCAGAGAGGTTCGTATTATTGTACGTCCGGAAGATATTGATGATTTGGATGCTTTACGAATAGCCAGAGATGTTGCTAAGAAAATTGAAGAAAATATGCAATATCCTGGACAGATACGCGTAACGGTTATACGCGAGACACGTGCGATAGATTACGCGAAATAAATTTTTACAAAAAATGAAATATAATTCTGATACAGGTAGTTACCCTGTATCAGTTATTTTAAGGACTATTCATGAAACAATTACTTCAAAATATTAAAGATGGCAAAGCAGAAATTGTTGATGTCCCAGTACCTGCTATAAAACCTGGACATATCCTTGTCAGAAACCATGCATCAGTTGTTTCTTCCGGTACCGAACGAATGGTTGTTGAATTTGCAGAGAAGAATCTATTAATGAAAGCTAAATCTCGTCCAGATTTAGTTAAGCAAGTAATTGACAAAGCCCAGAGAGAAGGAATTGTTCCAACCATTCAATCTGCACTCAATCGGCTGGATACACCAATGGCTTTGGGATATTCATCCGCTGGCGAGGTTATTGTTGTTGGAGAGGGAATAGAAAATATAAAACCTGGAGACAGGGTGGCATGTGCCGGTGGTGGATTTGCCTGTCATGCTGAGTATGTTTTAATTCCCAAGAATTTATTTGCAATAATTCCAGAAAATGTTTCATATGATGAAGCCGCTTTTTCAACATTAGGAGCGATTTCTTTGCATGGATTCAGGATTGCTGCTCCTCAAATTGGAGAAAGGGTTGCTATTGTTGGCCTTGGACTATTGGGCTTATTGATGATCGATATTTGTCTGGCTGCAGGTTGCCAGGTGTTTGGAATTGATCTTGACATTAAACGTGTTGAAATCGCAAAACAAAGAGGGGTTTTAGCTGTACAAAGGGAAGATGCATTTGATCAGGGGCAAGTATTTTCTGAAAATCGTGGCTTTGATGTCGTTTTTATTTGTGCTGATGCGCATTCAAATGATCCGATCGAGTTAGCTGGTCAATTGTCACGAGATCGTGGAACTGTGGTTGCAGTTGGTGCGGTCGGATTGGAATTACCAAGAAAAAATTATTACGAAAAAGAAATAAACATTCAAATATCCAGGTCTTATGGTCCTGGTCGCTATGATGACAATTATGAAGAACGTGGTCAGGATTACCCATTTGGTTATGTTCGATGGACTGAGGGGAGAAACTTAGCTGCGGTAATTGAATTAATAGCTAGTAAAAAACTAGATGTTAAATCTTTAATTACACATCGATTTTCGATTGATAATAGTGTGCAGGCTTATGAAACAATTACTGGGAAAAAAGATAAAGATTTCTTAGGGGTAATAATTGATTATCCAAAACAGGATGGCAGTGAAAATCCAGTGCAATTGGTGGAATTGAATACTCTTCCAAGGACACAAGAAATAGGAGAAGTAAGAGTTGGCGTTCTGGGAGCTGGATTATTTGCAAATGCAGTCTTTTTACCCATCATCCATAAAAGTGCTTTGGTTGTAAAGGTTGGCATTTGTAGTGCCAAAGGATTGAATGCCAGACAATTAGCCAAGAAGTTTGGATACGGATTTGCCTGCACCGATGAAAACGAATTGATAACTAATTCTGAATTGAATACATTGGTAATTCTCACGAGGCACAATGAGCATGCCAGACAGGTTATTGAAGGTCTTAAATTAAACAAACATATTTATTGTGAAAAACCATTGGCACTTAATTTAACTGAATTAATGAATATCAAGAATGTATATGAACAATCTAATTCAAAACTAATGGTTGGATTTAACAGACGATTTGCTCCATTCATTCTAAAATCTAAACAATTTATTGATAAAAGTGCTGAAGCAAAGATTATTCACTATCGTGTTAATGCCGGTTATTTACCATTGAACCATTGGTTACATGATCCACTTCAGGGGGGAGGTAGAATCATTGGTGAAGGTTGTCATTTTATTGATATTTGCATTTATCTCATAGGTCAAAAACCTCTTTCTGTTCAAACAAAAGCCTTACCAAATATTGGGAAATATAAAGATGATAATCTCATAATCAATATTTTATTTGAAGATGGTTCAATCGCGACGATTGAATATTTAGCGAACGGCGATAAAAGTGTTGAAAAAGAGACATTGGAAATGTTTTCTGGTGGCAAAGTTGTTCAAATGATTGATTATAGAAAATTAATCCTGACAGCAAATGGAAAAAAATCAACGTTTACTAATCGATTTAAGCAAGAGAAAGGGCATCTCCAGGCATGGAAGGCGTTTGTTTCATCCATTGAAGCTGGTCAAGATTCACCGATTTCTTTTGAAGATTTATTAATCTCATCAAGCGTTACAATGGCTGCAATGAATTCATTAACAACTCATGAAGCGATACTGATCGATAAATTTTTAGGTAATTCCTTGTAATTATTAAAACACATAATTAGGATCATCTCAATTAAGCAGGTTTGGCAATGATACCCGCTAAAAAAGCCTGGAATGCGATGATGAAAAGACAAAAGAAAAATAATTCTCAATTGTTAACAAATTATCGAACAACGTTAACAATAATATTTAGATCCTGGTATAGAATCAATTATGAGTAAATTAATTAAGTCCATGCGATGGATTTAATGGAGAAATCGATGACTGAAAAAATATTGATTGTTGAAGATGAAATTTCTTTACAAGAAACACTTGCTTATAATCTTAAAAAACAAGGATATGAAGTACAGGTAGCTGGGGATGGTCCATCTGCTTTAGAATTTGCAAGGACTTTAAAACCTGATCTGATTCTGTTGGATATTATGCTTCCTGGGATGGATGGATTTGAAGTCTGTAGAAGGCTACGTACAGAAATGAGCACACCTGTCCTGATGCTGACAGCGAGAGATGATGAAATTGATCGAGTCGTTGGTTTAGAAGTAGGTGCAGATGATTATCTAACCAAACCATTTAGCATGAGAGAATTAATTGCCCGGGTTAAAGCTATGATGAGACGAGCACGAATAATTCGAGATGAAATTAATGCTTTACAAAGCGGATCAGATCAGAAATTAGTTTTAGAATTTGATGAGATAAAAATCGATCTTGGTCGTAGAGAATTGCGAGTAGAAAATATTGTTATAAATTTAAAACCAAAAGAGTTTGAATTGCTTCTATATTTGATAAAACATAAAAATCAAGTTTTATCCCGGGATCAAATTTTAGAATCAGTTTGGGGGTGGGAATATATTGGTGATAGTAGAACTGTTGATGTCCATGTACGATGGTTGCGAGAAAAAATAGAAGTAGAACCTTCCAAACCCAAACGAATTATTACTGCCAGAGGTGCTGGTTATCGTTTTGAGGGTTAATCCAATGCGAAATTCAATTTTATTTCGAATTGCTGGTCCTTATGTAATCTTAATTCTAATTATTCTATCAGGATTAGGAATTTATCTTACAAATGTATTTAAGAATACATATCAAGAATCATTGATCCAAGCCTTAACAGTTGATGCAAAAATCATGGCTGATCAGGCAAGAAATCTATTATCGGACAGTGATGAAATTCAATTAGTCAGAGATTTGGTAAAAAAGAATGCAGAAATAATGAACGCCAGAATCACAATCATCGATTATGATGGAAAAGTTCTGGCTGATTCGGAAAAAGATTCAAAAAATCTTGAAAATCATGGAGACCGTCCCGAATTTATTAATGCGATTAATAAAGGATTCGGTACAGATATTCGAAAGAGTTTATCTGTAAACGAAGATTCTCTTTATGTAGCAATACCTATATTTGATGAAGAATATAATATACTTGCTATTTCAAGGATTTCGGTATCAATATCAGTCATCGATGATCAAATACAAAAATTTCAAAATTTAATTCTTGGAATGACCTTACTCACGGCAGTGATAGCGATTATTATAGCTTTCCTGATAACTAAAAAGACATTGGCTCCACTTAAAAAACTAAATATAGCAATTAACAAGATGGAAGTTGGTATAAACCAATTTGATATTCCACAAAACCAACAAGATGAAATTGGAAAAATAAGTCAATACATCTGGCAATTAACAACTCGTTTGAACAGACAAAATGAAGATTTTAAACTAGAACGTAAAACATTAAATGCTGTATTAAATCAAATGACTGATGCAGTCATTATTGTCGACGGGGAAGGGTTTATCCAATTATCTAATCCGTCGGCTGAGCGCATGTTCAATTTTAAGAAAGAGGATATTAAAGAAAAAACGATCGTAGAAGTTTTACGGAATCATCAATTATTTGAGATCTGGAAGAACTGTCATGAAGATCGTGTTCAAAGAGAAACAACAATAGAAATTAATCCTAACAAAATATTCGTTCAAGCGATCGTTAAGCCGTTAGATGAAATATTCTCAGGAGGAGTCCTGATGGTCATTCAGGATTTAACCAGAGTCAGGCAACTCGAAAAGATCAGAAGTGACTTCATCAGTAATGTTTCTCATGAGTTGAGAACACCAATAGCTTCCATAAAAGCTCTCTCGGATACGTTACAGGAGGGTGCACTTGATGATCCACCAGCTGCAAGGCGATTTATCAGCAGAATGGATGTTGAAATAGATAATCTAACACAGATGGTGCAGGAATTATTAGAGTTATCAAAGATAGAGTCGGGACGAGTTCCGCTACAAAAAACTATTTGTAATCCAAAAATCCTTATTGAAAAAGCAATAGACAGGATGCAAGTTCAAGCTGAAAGATCAGGGTTATTGTTGTCATCAATTATTCCGGATCGAATATCTGTTGTCCTTGCAGATCCGGACAGAATCGGTCAAGTTTTTGTTAATTTATTGCATAACGCCATTAAATTTACACCTCCTGGGGGATCAATTATCGTAAGTGTAAATGAAGAACAAAATAAGGTGGTGTTTTCAATTCAAGATACCGGTGTAGGAATTGAAAGCGAATCACTGAACAGAATTTTTGAGAGATTCTATAAGACAGACAGAGCCAGATCAAGTGGGGGAACTGGATTAGGATTATCAATAACAAAACATATTATCGAAGCACATAGTGGTAGAGTGTGGGTTGAAAGCATAGTTGGTTCAGGAAGTACTTTTTACTTTTCATTACCTGCTGGCTAGATTCAATATTTTTATAATTTAAAAAACCCCTGACTGCTATGATTGTTATAAAATAAGTTGAAATTTGATATTTTTTTGTTTTGTGCGATAATTCACAGGATGAACTTTGCTAAGCAAAATATTGATGATAAGGTTGTTTAGATTTATTGGAGAAAAAATATGAATGAAGTCGTCATAACATTATCTAGATGGCAATTTGCACTTACTTCTGTTTATCATTTCTTTTTTGTTCCCCTCACAATCGGTTTATCTCTACTTGTTGCAATCATGCAGACCATTTATTTTAGAACCGGAAATTCAATTTATAAGAAAATGACCAAGTATTGGGGAAAATTATTTCTGATAAATTTTGCTATGGGAGTTGTTACTGGTATCGTAATGGAATTTCAATTTGGGATGAATTGGTCAGAATATTCAAGGTTTGTTGGAGATATTTTTGGTGCACCTTTAGCAATTGAAGCATTGGTTGCATTTTTTCTTGAATCAACGTTTATTGGTGTTTGGGTTTTTGGTTGGGATAAATTACCAAAGAAAATTCATTTGTTGTCAATCTGGCTTGTTGCCATTGGTTCAACCTTATCTGCATTCTGGATTCTTGTGGCAAATTCATTTATGCAAGCGCCGATGGGTTTTGTTTTAGAAAATGGAAGAATGATCATGAATGACTTTGGTGCATTACTAAGCAATCCAAATGTCTGGGTCCAATTTCCACATACCGTTTTAGGAGGATACACAACAGGTGCTCTATTTATCTTAGGAATCAGTGCATATCACCTATTTAAAAAGTATCAATTCGAATTTTTTCAAAAATCATTTCAATTAGCTGCAGTTTTTGGAGTCATTTCAGTTTTTCTTGTAATATTAATTGGACATAGTCAAGGTCAACATATGGTAAAAACCCAACCAATGAAAATGGCTGCGGCGGAAGCACTTTGGGAGACAGAAAATCCAGCATCATTTTCAATTTTTTCAATTGTCGATCAGAAGAACCAACAAGATGTGTTTTCAATTCGATTACCCGGGGTCCTCAGTTTACTTTCTTATAATCGATTTGAGGGTGAAGTTAAAGGTATAAAAGATATTCAAGCTGAATATGAGCAAAAATACGGACCCGGTAATTACATTCCACCAATTACCATCAATTATTGGTCATTCAGAGTTATGGTTGGCTCAGGTTTCCTCATGTTTTTTATCACTGGTTTTGCGCTTTTTTTGACGATGAAAAATAAATTTTTAAACTGTAAATTATTGAAATTTTTTCCACTAGCAATTGCATTGCCTTATTTAGCCAATACTTCTGGTTGGTTATTAACGGAAATTGGCAGACAACCTTGGGTAGTATATGGATACTTACTCACATCAGATGCAATCTCGCCCAATTTAACGATTGGTATGCTGTGGATGTCAATAATTGGTTTTTCATTGATTTATGGCGCATTAATGGTTGTTGATGTTTTTCTTCTCACGAAATATGCCAAGGTGACTAATATTGAGGAACCGAAAAGAACCGAAGAAGAAAAAACCTATTGGGAATAAATGAGGTGAAGAATGAATTATGAGACAATCTGGTTCATATTAATTGCAGTTTTGTTCATAGGATATTTTGTTCTGGAAGGATTTGATTTCGGTGTTGGAATATTATTACCTTTTGTAGCCAAGAATGACACAGAGCGGCGAATGGTAATCAATACGATTGGTCCACATTGGGATGGAAATGAAGTCTGGTTAATTACAGCTGGGGGGGCTATGTTTGCAGCCTTTCCAAATTGGTATGCAACCTTATTCAGTGGTTTTTATGTAGCATTGTTCATTATGTTAATTGCTTTAATATTGAGAGGAGTGGCTTTTGAATTTCGCAGCAAAATTGGATCACCTAAATGGCGAACTTTTTGGGATTGGGCAATTTTTGGTGGAAGCTTAATACCTGCAATTTTATGGGGAGTTGCTTTTGCTAATTTTGTTCGAGGAGTACCAATCGCAGAAAACTTTATTTTTGTGGGAAATTTTTGGGATCTACTAAATTTTTATTCTATTTCCGGTGGGCTGGTAACTTTAACTGGATTTGTTGTTCATGGTGCAATTTTTCTTTCAATGAAGCTCGAAAAACCTTTTTCTGACAAACTAAATATTTTAGCTATAAAGCTTTGGATTCCAAATATCATAGTTCTGCTATTTTTTGTTATTCAGACATATTTTTTTACTGATATCATAAATAAATTAGGCATTAATCCTGGTGTGGTGCCTATCGGTGCAGTACTCTCCCTATTTTCTGTGGGATGGTTTATAAAGGTCAAACGTGTCGGTTGGGCATTCTTCATGAATTGTCTGGCGATAATTTTTTCTACCAGTACTATTTTTATGATTCTTTATCCGAGGGTACTTGTTTCAAGTATTAATCCAATTTATAGTCTCACAATTATGAATAGTGCATCAGGGTCATACACACTAAGAATAATGTCAATAATTGCACTTATATTTGTTCCTATCGTCATTGCTTATCAAGGATGGACGTATTGGATATTTAGAAAAAGAATATCTGGCGATCCTAAAAACCTTCATTATTAAGAATTTAATATAATAATTTTTTTTCAGAAGTTTTGATGTTTTTGAGGGTATCACTGCCTAAAACACCCACCAGCCCCGGTTTAACGAGATGATACTTAATATATTATAAAAATGATAAAATTTGCAAGGTATAATAATCCAAAAATGAGAAAAAGGTACTAAATGAGAAAAGTTATCACATCTGAGAATGCACCAAAAGCTATTGGTCCGTATTCAGCAGCAATTGAAACGGAGACATTTGTTTTTACCTCCGGGCAATTAGGACTAGATCCTAAGACCGGAGAATTAGTTTCCGGGGGTATTGAGGCTGAAACCCATCAAGCCATAAAGAATTTAAACGAAGTATTGAAAGTCTCAGGCTCTGACTTAAAATTGGTTGTAAAAACTACCGTATTTCTAAAAGACATTAATGAATTTTCATTAATGAATAATATTTATGCTTTGTATTTTAAAGATGAACCTCCAGCCAGATCTGCTTTTCAAGTTGCTGCATTACCAAAAAATGCTTCAGTCGAAATTGAAGCTGTGGCAATAAAAGTATCAAGATAATTCTTAATTATTAAATTTTTTTTCATCCTTCAAAAGGGAAGTATATATTTTGATGAATTTTGTTTCAGTTATTGTGCCTTGTTATAACGAGGAAAAGAATATTGGGTTTTTACTTGAAGCTTTAAATAATCAAAATTATCCAAAAGAATTATTTGAAATAATCATTATTGATGGCGAATCATCGGATCAAACGCTTGTTGAAATTTCAAAAAATAAATCGAAATTTGACACCTTAGATATCATCGTAGTGACTAATCCCCAAAAAAACATACCGTCTGCGGTAAATATTGGTATTAGGAAAAGTAAAGGGGAAATCATTGTAAGAATGGATGCCCATTCAATTCCAGACATTAACTACATTAAATTTTGTGTTGAAAACCTAAACAAAGGTTTTGCTGCTAATGTTGGTGGAAGATGGATAATAATTCCTGGATCAACGACTTATATGGCTAATTGTATTGCATTAGCTGCTTCACATCCATTTGGTGTGGGGGACGCGAAGTATCGATATAGCGATACGCCAGGTTTTGTTGATACAGTGCCTTATGGTTCCTTCTATCGGTCTTTGTTTGATGATATTGGTTTTTTTGATGAAGATTTATTAGCAAATGAAGATTATGAGTTTAATGTAAGAATTCGCAATACTGGAAAAAAAATTTATTTTGATCCAAAAATTCAAACAAAATATATCGCAAGAGCTAATCTCAAAGGCCTGATGAAACAATATTGGCGCTATGGTTTTTGGAAATTAAGAATGTTGAAAAAATATCCCAGGACATTGAGGTGGAGACAGGCAATTCCTCCTTTATTCGTGGCTGGTATAATTCTTTTAACACTTATGTCTATTTTTGTTCCATTAGCACGTATTATGCTTATATTTTTATTATTCTTATATTTTTGTTTCCTGTTCATTGGTTCTTTATCTCTTTTGAAGTATAAAAGTAGACTCAATTATTTTATGGGCGTTCCTATCGCAATATTCACAATGCATTTTTCTTGGGGGTTGGGATTTCTATACAGTTCAATCTCTGGATTAGGTAAAAAAGCATAATATGGGAAATACAGATTTCAGTCAGAGTGGCTTCTGGAAATTACGTCCAGCAGAACGAAAATTAATAATATTACTTGGTGATTTTGTCGTAGCTGTGTTCTCTCTGCTCATTGCTTTATATTTTTGGTCGGTGGAACCTGATGAGTGGTTAAAATTTTCTTTTCAATTTTTAGTAGAAAGACCACCTTTTTGGTTTTATTTATTGCCATTATTATGGATAGCTTTACTATCAGGTCTATATGATGTAAGAAAAGTCCATAAAATTTCTGAAACTATTACAGGAATTGGAATATCGATTTTATTAAGTGGGTCATTGTATCTAATAGTATTCTTTTTCTCACAACCGAATACATTACCTCGCCTCGGTGTTGCACTTTTCTTTGTTTCATCAGCAATGTTAACTATTATTTGGCGAATAATCTATATAAAAATTTTTACTGGATCAAGATTTCAGAGGAGAGTACTAATTGTTGGCGCTGGCAATTCTGGAAAAGTTTTGGTTGATATAATTAAAAACTCTAAACCAACGCCATTTCAATTAATTGGCCTTGTCGATGATGATCCTGAAAAAATCGGTGGAAATATATCAGGTTTTCCAATTCTCGGGTCTGTGATCGAATTGAATGATCTGATCAATGAGTTTAAGATATCAGACATTGTCTTTTCGATTTCCGGAGAAATGGATCACCTGGCACTCAATGTCTTATTGCAGGCAGAGGAAAATGGAGTTGAAATCACATCTATGCCAGTGATGTATGAAGAACTCACTGGGCGAGTTCCTATTTACTTATTAAAATCCGACTGGTTATTACGAAGTTTTATTGATCATGCACATATCAATCGGTTCTATGAATTGGGGAAAAGATTTTTCGACATTTTGGGTGGTTTTTTTGGTGTTATATTTTTCATAGTTCTTTATCCTATAATAGGGTTGGCTGTTATTATAGATAATTGGGGACCAATTATCTATTCCCAAATCAGATTAGGGAAAAATGGCAAAAATTACAATATTTTGAAATTTAGAACCATGTTTGTTGATGCAGAAAAGAATGGAAATTTCCAGCCTGCAGAAGAAAATGACCAGCGAATTACCTCAATTGGAAAATTACTAAGAAAAAGTCATCTGGACGAGTTGCCACAATTTTATAATGTCCTTAAAGGCGAAATGAGCTTAGTCGGACCCAGATCTGAAAGACCGATGATTGTTGAGTCTTACCAAAAACACATACCATTCTATAGAGGCAGATTATTGGTAAAACCTGGTATTACTGGTTGGGCACAAGTAAATTATGGTTATGCATCGACGATTGAAGAGAATGCTATCAAACTAGAATATGACCTTTATTACATAAAACATCGTGATCTGATAATGGATCTCTCGATCATGTTATTGACTATAAGTTCTGTAATAGGTCTGCGAGGCAGGTAATCATGAGAGGTCGCCCAAATATTAGAAATAAATACTTATTAGTTGGTGATATTGTTTTAATCTTAATTTCCATTCTAGGAAGCTATGCTTTAAGATTTGAATTGGGTCCATTATTTTTTCAATATCTGCCAAGTGCAATCTGGATTGTGGTTACCTCTTTGGTTGTAAAACCTTTAGTTTATTATTTGTTTGGCATGTACAGACGAATGTGGATGTACGCCAGCGTTCAAGAATTGAAATTAATTATTATCTCTGTCACAACAGCTTCTGTAATAGTTTCCTCAATTGTAATTTCTTTATTGTCATTTGGCATATTTGAAGGATTGCCAAGATCAATTCTTGTTATTGATTGGATATTATCACTGGTATTTGTTGGTGGAATTCGGTTTTCATTAAGAATCATTGGAGATTCGGTGGCTGTCGGTTCTGCGCCAATGAAAAATGGAAATCAAAGAAGATTATTGATTGTTGGTGCTGGAGATGCTGGTGCTTTGGTTGTTCGTGAAATTCAAAAAAATCCACAAATGAATTTATTACCTGTCGGTTTTCTGGATGATGATCCAGCAAAACAAAAACAACAAATTTTTGGAATTCCTGTCGTTGGAACTATTACTGATCTTCCCAATTTTTTGGAAAAACTTCGTATAGATGAAGTAATAATTGCAATTCCAAGTGCACCAGGAAGAGTTGTACGTCTGGTTGCTGATATTTGTAGGTTAAAAAATATTCCTTTTCGAACTATGCCTGGAATTTATGAATTATTAGGTGGGTCTGTTAATGTAAACCGATTACGGGAAGTTGACATTACAGATTTATTAAGAAGACAACCAACTTACATGAATGAAGAAATAATTGGTTCATCTATCAGTGGGAAAATTGTGTTAATTACAGGTGCAGGCGGTTCGATCGGAAAAGAATTATGTAGACAGATTTCCAGATGGGGACCATCAGAATTAATAATGGTTGGACATGGGGAAAACAGTATTTTTGAAAGTTTATTGGATATGAAAGAGAGTTTTCCTGGACTTTCAATTATTCCAGTTATATCTGATATGAGAGATAAAAATCGACTCAAACAAATATTTACAAAGTATCAACCTCATGTAGTCTTTCATGCTGCTGCTCATAAACATGTTCCTTTGATGGAATTAAATATAGAAGAAGCAGTAACAAATAATATCCTCGGAACAACCAATTTGGTAGAAATTTGTATTCAACAAGATGTCGAAAAATTTGTAATGATTTCCTCGGATAAGGCTATTCGACCAAAAAATGTTATGGGCGCATCAAAACGAATATCAGAAATGGTCGTACTAAATGCTGCACGAAAATATAATAAATCCTATTGTGTTGTAAGATTTGGAAATGTTTTAGGTAGTCGTGGAAGCGTCGTTCCTTTATTTAAACGCCAAATAGCCAAGGGTGGACCAGTTACCATTACACATCCTGATATGAAAAGATATTTTATGACAATTCCGGAAGCAGTCTATCTTGTTCTTCAATCAGCAGGTATGGCAATTGGTGGAGAAACATTTGTCTTGAATATGGGCGATCAAATAAAGATTGTAGATCTTGTTGAAGACTTAATTAGATTATCTGGATTGGAACCAGGCAGAGATATAGAAATAGTCTTTACTGGATCAAGACCTGGAGAAAAACTAGAGGAAGACTTGTGGGATGAAGGTTTGACTTTTCACCGAACGAGTCATCCGGATATTTATCATTTGTCCAATCAAGATGATCTTGAAATAGATGGGATAGAAAAAATCGTTTCGGAACTGGTTAATATGGCCTCAAAAGGTAATATTACAGAAATTGTAAATATTTTTGATCAAACAATTCCAGGTGCACAAATACGAAAGACTCCTCCTGCGGATTTAAATACGATTAATTGATATGAGACTTCTTCAAAAAAATGAATGGAACCGGTTCTTTGCCGAAATAGAGAACTCCCATATTTTACAAACCTATGAATGGGGAGTGTTGAAATCCCATTTTGGTTGGTTACCATTTCGTATAGAACATAATGGCCAAATTGCACAGGTTTTATTACGACAATTACCATTCGGTTATAAAATCGCTTATTTGCCTAGAAGTTCTGTGGATTTAAAAAATCATTCTTTCTGGAAAGAGATTGATATATTTTGTAGGTCAAAAAAGACAATATTTTTAAAATTTGAACCTGATAATTTTATTGAATCCAGTCACTTTGTGGAGATAAATAATAAATTTATCAAAAGTAGATCCATTCAGCCAAGAAAGACAATTGAAATTGATTTAGCTGGAAATGAAGATGATTGGCTGGAGAGAATGAAGCCGAAGACCAGATATAATATCAGGCTTGCCATTAAGAAAAAAATAAAGGTTGAATTATCCGATGATATTACAACTTTTTATGGGTTGATGTTGGATACCAGTAACCGGGATAATTTTGGTGTCCATTCAAAAGAATATTATCAATTTGCCTATGATTTATTCAATGCTACAAATAACGTAGCTTTGTTTATGGCATATTATGAAGGAACACCATTAGCGGGATTAATGGTTTACAGGTTGGGAAATCGTTCCTGGTATTTTTATGGAGCATCAA
>Ga0209347_1003981_pt1 | contig 16189 bp, 14 predicted proteins | sample AutmiccommuBRH23_FD_187382 | JGI IMG/M metagenome (GOLD analysis project Ga0209347, IMG submission 187382) | Deep subsurface microbial communities from Mt. Terri, Switzerland - Autotrophic microbial communities BRH/23 (SPAdes) (version 2) | ecosystem: Environmental > Aquatic > Deep subsurface >...
GAGGCGGTCATGCAGATGGAGCTTGCAGGAGCACCGGTTCTGGTTTTCCGAAATGAAGGAAAAGAAGGGGTCAATGTGGTATACCGTCGTGAAGACGGCAATATCGGATGGATTGACCCGCGATAGTAACTGTCGCGGCCCCCGCAACCGGAGCGTTGAGCGAACATGAAGATTTCGACCATCCTCAGGCCGGAGGCCGTGAAGGTGATTACCTCGGCCACCAGCAAGAAGCGCGTTCTTCATGATCTCGGTGACATGGCGGCATCGGTCTACAAGATCAATGCCGCCGCCGCCGTCGAGGCGCTGATGGAGCGCGAGACGCTGGGACCAACGGGCGTGGGCCACGGTGTGGCCCTGCCCCACGCCCGCATCGCCGGGCTGGATTCGGTGCAAGGTGCTTTCATGCTGTTGGAAAAGCCGATTGACTTCGACGCGGTCGATCGTGCGCCGGTGGATATCATCTTCGCCCTGTTTGCACCTGAAGACGCGGGGGTGGAACACCTGAAGGCGCTGGCGCTTGTGTCACGCACCCTGCGCGAAGCGTCCGTTTGCACCAAGCTGCGGGCCAATACCGATCCCGGCACACTTTACACCATTCTTACCGAAGCGCCCGCAGTTCAGGCGGCCTGATCCGCTCAGTCAGGGCGTGGCCGCCCACGGCCCGAAGCCGAAGGCGATGTAGTCGCGTTGATAGATGGTGCTGACCAGTTCCTCGATCTCGGAATCATGGATGTCGGCCAAGGCAAAGGGCTGATCCGGCGGCACCTCCTGCGGGGTCGCAGGATCTGGATGCCCCAATTGCTGCGCCAGAGCCGGAAGATACACCTCGATCTCATCCTCGCGCAGGATCATGTCAGGCAGGGCGAACTGGGCATAACCCTGCAACACCTGCATCTGCGTGGCCCAGGCTGCATCTACCCGCACCGATGTCTGACCTGCCAGATTGACCTTGAGAAACTCCAGAAACGCCATAAATGCGTCGCGATGCGCTTGCCTGTCATAGTCCGGGCCGGGTGCATCCTTGGGGATCGGCACGGCGTATGATTTCCTCAGGATCTTGCGGATTTCAGCATAGTGACCCGGACCCGTCATCAAGATGCGCTCGCAGAAAGCGGCATGAGCCCGCGCTACCGGATGACGCAGAACGGTAAAGCTGCGATGGCCGGTATGGCCGCGCATCCACTGACGCAGGGTTTTCTGCGTAAAACCACTGTTCAGACTATCTGGGTTGATCCCGTCCAGATCGGCCATCCACTGCAAAACCTGCGTCTCTGGGCCAGAGCGGATCGGCAGATACAGCAGCGGCGTGTGTTTTGCCGCGACATATCCCGGCACGGCCGCCCCGCGGCGTGGCTCGAAGTTCGGGGTGCGTGTCAGGTTGAACCGATCCAGCCGCGCCAGCGCATCGGCCATCTGATCAAAGTTCCGCACCTTCTCGGACAATGGCTCTGGGTTCTGCTTCTTGAGGCTTTCATCAAGGCTTTCAAGCTGGTGATCTATCCCCAGGAACCGCGCCAAGCCGTTCATCACAGACACGTCCTGCAGATCCTCATAGGCAACATAGAAAGCCGTCTGCCCGGTGGTCTGCAAGGCGTGCAGCAATCGGACTTGAAACTCTTGCAGGGCAGTCAGATGCGCTTCGAACTCGGCCCGGTCAAAGACGGCCATCGCATCCTTGCGCTTGCTCACATTGGTCAGCTTCCACTGACCCGTGGCCTGCGCGATCTTCCATGAAACATAGCTGTCCACGGGGTTTCTTGTCAGGATGATCTTGGCACAACGCGGGTCCGGCAGCGAAAGCTCCAGAACCCGCGGGTCGTGGTCGTGGAAAAAACGGAATCCGCCAAGTCCATCGCTGCCATGCTTGACCGCTTCGATCAGCCGGGCAGGATTGGCATCACGCATGGGCTGCGTGATGCCCAGAATCTCGGTCCTGTTGGGATAGCCGATGAAATGGGGATTGAATGCTTCTCCATGACAGGCCAGCCCGGCATAGGCATTCAGGTTCGTCTCAAGGAAATTCGAACCCGTCCGCATCTCGGCAAAAACGATGAAATAATCGAACCGATCTGACATCTTCATCGCACCAGATAAGGTTTGCGCGAGGACTGTGTCGGCGGCTGAATGTCACGCGCCACAGGGAAGTCACCCATCAGATAGGGGTGCATCCCTTGGTTCTTGAGATTTTGCAGAAACTGTCCGAAACCTTCAAGGTCTGCCATCTTGGGCACTTCGGACAGCCGGCGCAGACCACGGTTCCCGATTTCATCCAGGATGGTTTGCAGTGGCTCCATCGGGGCCTCGATGAACTCGGCCATGGTCCAGATCCGCACGCGCGCCTTCACATAAGGTGAACGCAAAATATCCAGATGATCGCTTTCCACCTTCTGAAGAAGGGCTGCATCCTTGCGGATATCCGCGAAATTCCGGTTGGACCGAAACAGCGGCACCGCCCAAGCCCCCGAGATGACCGAGATCTGCGCGTTCGGGTCCTTGGCGATCTGCCAGCTGATCGCCTGCGTGTCAGCAGGTCCGAACTGGAAACACTGACGCTCGCCCCGAGTGTTCCAGATCAAATTGCAAAGAAAGGACCGCGGATTGTAGTCGCGCAGCTTTGCGCTGTCAGACAGGCCACCATTCATGACACTGTAACCACCGGCGAATTCGACGCGATCAGGTGCGAACAGATGGCCGTGGACCCGTGCGCCCGTTGCCTTGGTCAGCCAACTCTCGAAATCCTCGAAAAGGTCCGAAAAACCTTCGAACACCGAATAGGGGCCCGAAGTGACGCCATTCTCCCAACCTTCGTTTGGAAAGCGGCTTTGCATATAGAGACCCGCACGCCCGCGCGTCCGCCTGTCTACGGCCTTGGCGAAGATCCGGTCAATCTTGCCGGGGTTCGGTTCCGTCCTCTTCATTGCCCCTGCGGCATCTGTCAGGAACACTTCATAGAGGCGATTGGCATGTGGCCAGATCTTGCGCGCCACGAAACAGTCCGAGCGGCGCAGCAACTGCAAGTGATCATCATAGAAGATATGTGGCTTGCCCTGAAAATCGAACTTGCTCAGCGTCAGGGATCGGCTTTCGATCTGGCTGGAATAGAGCCTTGCGAGGGACTGGAAATAGCTTTCATCCGGGATCCACACGCGTTTGAAGAAACTGTCATAGGTGGCACGCTCAGGGTCCTGCAGAATGGCGGACAGCGTCTGTCGTGTCAGACACCACCATTGGCTGCCCATATGAGGGACAAGACCGTTCGGCATCTTTCGCTTGAGGCCAAGCCTGCGTTGCAGCTTGACGAAACTGTCGAACAGAAAGCGATGACGTTTCCAAGAGAACGGAAATCGCAGGGTGAAGCGTTCCTGATCAAGACCGCCGACAGTCCAGGGAACATCCGCTGTCGTGGCGCTCTCGATGAAATCCGTCCGGGGGCGCGCTGCAAGGTAATCAATCAACTCCTGCACCGGGCGCAGCGGAAGGCAGGAGCCAGACGCCAGATAGACATGCCGCACGTCCGCAAACTCAGCCAACATCAGTTCCGATGCAGCCTGAGAGGCGGCCACGATCCCCCATGTTCCCCATTCACAGCGGTGCCGTTTCGAGAAACGCACACGCGTTAGATCGGACAGGGATTCGACAAAAGCCGTGTAGGTCTTTTTGGGGACCGACCGATCCACATGGATAACCACCGGGCACCCGCTAGCCGACCAGTGCCGTGCCACCTGCTCGGCCCGGCCCAGCGCCGCGTGTACCAGCATCACGATCCCGACGGTCATGCCCAGTTTCCTTTGGACATGAGCCCCAGAATTTCAAGCTGGCGCCAGTTGATGTACTTCTCGGACCACTTGCACCACAGATCCGGGTTTGACTTGAGGTTTTCCGCATAGGCCTTGTATTCGACCGAAGCGGCATAGTGCTGTTTGCGCGACAGTTCCTCTGCCGCCTTGACCGAGAACGTGTCCAGGAACTTGGCATGCAGCAACACACCGCTGGCCTTTTCGCCACCCCATTCGTCATAGACAAGATTCAAGCCCCGCGGCAGCAACATGTGGGTCGAACTCACATAGGCGTAGCGCCGATCCCACTTCACCAGCGGGATCTTGTTCAGAGCGGGTGCTTTTTCCGGTTTGTCGGGAAAGAAGACACGACTGCGCGGCCCGCCCTGAATCCACAGGTTGCCGAAGCGCTTGTTCCGCGAGATGCTGTAATTGCCCGCGTCGAACCAGTTCGCGATTTCCATCGGGTCCTGGCCTGCCTGATAGGGTTGCGCGTCCAGAGGTCCCTTGGGATACATGTCCAGAAGCATGGCCGAAAACGACTTGATGGATGAGGCATCAAGCCAGTCCGTCAAAGCCCTGAGCGGGCGTGTATCGCAGAACGGATAGATCAGGAATTCATCAGGGTCCACGACCAGCGACCAATGCCCGTGGGCATGGCGGGTCTGTAGCCAGTTGAGCCAATCCACCCCGAAACGCGCGCGCTTGTAGCTGTGCCGCGTGTGCCAGAGCGAGACATCTGGCTGATCCGCCAGATAATCATAGGAACCGTCCGTGCTGTCGTTGTCGACCAGCAGGAAGTGGTTCACCCCCATATCTCGGTAATATTGAAGGAAATACGGCAGACGGATCTGTTCATTCCGCATGGTCGAGAAGAGCAGGATATCACCTGGCTTGATTTTGCCTGTCCGGTCCGTGACAGGGCGCAGTTCCCGCCGCTTGCGCCAGGCACGCAACAGCCAGCGCTTGCGCTGAAGCCGCAGACGATATGACTGCCAGACGCCCAAACCGTGCCTTCCCTACCTCGACGTTGCCCATGTGGGCTCACGCCACTCAATCACAACCGGCTTAACACGGCCTTGAAGTGGGATCTCCAGCACGGCGGCTGGAACCCTTTGCCTGTGACCTGCCTGCCATTCTGGCCAATAGCCAGACGTTCTGTTTCTTGCATCCAAAGATACCTGTCATCGACGCTTGCGTAAACGGGATAATCACCAAGAATTTCAGTATAGATTTCAAGGTGATTGCAGATCACTGGCACACCCAGAGCCAAGGCTTCGGCAGGCGGCAGCCCGAAACCTTCCGCATGACTTGGAAACAGGGCGCCATGCGCGCGTTGCAATAGGGTCGCAATCTGCCCATCGCTCAGGTTCGGCATCTCGAACACATGGCGACCCATCATCGGATCAGAGTCGAGCCGCGCGAAGACATCTTCATTGTTCCAGCCACGCGCGCCGCAGATCAGCAGGTGTGGCACTGCTTCAGGCGGTTGCGTCCTGACCATGTCAGACCAGAGATCCAGCAAGAACATATGGTTCTTCCGCGGCTCTATCGTGCCAACAGTCACGAAATAGGGTCTGCTCCGGTCAAATCCCTTTGGCATTTCAACGGTGGGATCTGGTGTCATGCCCTCGATCCCCAACCATGACACCAGCGTTTCAGGAACTGGACCGCGCGGGGTCATATGGCGGAACACATCGGCGCGCGTGCAAGCAGAGTTGCACAGGATCAGGGTCGCATGACGCTGCACGCGGCCCAACATGGCACGAAAGGCCTCGACAGTGCCCGGTCGCTGATACTGCGGATAATCCAGCGGAATCGTATCGTGCACCATCACCACGATGCGCGCCGCGATAGCTTGTTCAAGGGCACCCAGCACGCGCTCCGTCAGATTTATGTGCCCGACATTGACGTAAGCCGTGCCCCTCGGCATGTGCTGCTTCAGCATCCGCGCCAGCCCCGCAGGCAAGCAACGCGCTATGGCCACCTGCCGCAGATCAGATTCAGCGCACTGTCTTGCCGGGGAAAGATTTCTACGCAGACGCGACAGCAGATCAGCCTGTCCCCAAGACACATGCCCCGACACACGGTCCAGCAGGGCCTGACACCCCTGCCGGTCTAGCAGCAAGAATCCCCAGGCTGACCGGATCAAGCCGAAAACAGGCACTGTGTCTGCCAGAAACGCTTTCAGATAAGCGAGTTCGACCCGATCAATTCCTGTCGGGCGACGGCCAGCGCGACTGACAAGGCGCGACAGATCAAGAAGTCGCGCGGGGGCGGGATCACGCACTATAACGCCCGGACTGGTGCCAGCGCCAGGCATCGGCGATCATTGTCCTGAGGGTCGAGCGGGTCGGAGTCCAGCCCAGTTCTTCGTTTGCGCGGGAGGATCCTGATACCAATTTGGTACAATCACCAGCGCGACGCGGACCTTCCACGAAAGGGACATCGCGATTGGTCACGAAACAAGACTGCTCGATCACTTCCCTGACCGAAAATCCGGTGCCCGTACCAAGATTGAATACCCTGCTGCCGTGCCCTTGCTCCAGCCATGCCAAGCCCAGGACATGGGCCTCAACCAGATCGCACACATGCACATAATCGCGGATACAGGTGCCATCCGGGGTCGGGTAATCCGTACCATAGATGGTCAGCGCCGCCCGCTTGCCATCAATCGCATCCAGCATCAGGGGAATGAGATGGGTCTCGGGTTGATGAAACTCTCCGATCTCGGCCTCTGGATCAGCACCTGCCACGTTGAAATAGCGAAAGATCACATGGTTCAGACCATAGGCGATGCCGAAATCGTGCAGAATATCTTCGATCGCACGTTTGCTGGCACCATAGGCATTGATGGGACGCTGAATGCTGTCCTCGTCCAGCACGACGTTGTCCTGATCGCCATAGGTCGCGCAGGTCGAGGAAAAGACGAAATTCATGCATCCGGCCGAGACCGCGGCCTCTATCAGGCACAAGGACCCCGTGACATTGTTCGACCAGTACTTCCCTGGGTCTGACATGCTCTCGCCCACCTGACTCAGGGCGGCGAAATGCATCACCGCCACCGGCCTGTGCGTAGCAAACACCTCGTCCAACCGGGCCCTGTCGCGCAGGTCACCCTGTTCGAAGGGTCCGAACTTGACGGCATCTCGCCAACCGGTGCTCAGGTTGTCAAAGGTCACGGGCAGGTATCCTGCCTGTCGTAGCGCCTTACACGCGTGCGAGCCGATATAGCCCGCACCACCCGTCACCAGTACTGTCTTCACCCTGACTCCCCCCGGCCGCGTCTACTCTGCGGCCAGATCTTGCGAAATGATCTCGCGCAGGTAGCGCGCCAGATCGTCCCGCAGATCATCGCGTGACAGACCAAAGGACACGGTCGCCTGCAAGAAGCCAGCTTTCGACCCGCAGTCGAAACGCTGACCGCGGAAGCGATAGCCATAGACCTTGCGACCGGCCTCGATCTCCTGCGCGATGGCGTCGGTCAACTGGATCTCTCCGCCCGCGCCGGTTTTCATCTTGTTCAGGTTGTTGAGGACATGCGGCGACAAGATATAGCGGCCGATCACCGCCAGGTTCGAAGGCTGGGTTCCGGCGGCAGGCTTTTCGACCATGCCTTTGACCGAAACGACCGACCCCATGTCCTCATCAATGTCCAGAATGCCATAGGACGAGGCTTTCTCGGGCGCGACTTCCATCGCTGCGACGATATTGCCGCCAGTTTCCGCGTAGGCTTCGACCATCTGCTGAAGGCAGGGTTTTTCGGCGGCGATCACGTCATCCGGCAGGATCACGGCAAAAGGCTCGTCCCCGATCAGACGCCGCGCGCACCATACCGCATGACCAAGGCCAAGCGCCTTGTGCTGACGGATATAGGCAATCGCGCCGCTGTCCATGTTGGTGGTCTTGAGGATATCCAGAAGCTCGGTCTTGCCCTTCTTGCGCAGTTCCGATTCAAGCTGGGGCGCGTGATCGAAGTAGTCCTCAAGTGCACCCTTGCCGCGCGATGTCACGAAGATGAATTCCTTGATCCCGGCGGCGCGCGCCTCGTCGATCGCGTACTGGATCAGCGGCCGGTCCACCAAAGTCATGATCTCTTTCGGGACCGACTTGGTCGCGGGCAGGAACCGTGTCCCAAGTCCGGCAACTGGAAAAATGGCCTTCGTTACTTTCTTTCTCATTACGCAATCCTCAGATCAAACCCGCATTCGCATGAGCGGTATGAGTCTGCCAATACCACTCTTTAGGAGAGGAAATCACGTCAAAAGGTAAAAAATAAGGCTGTCACCGGCGGATCTTCGTCGTTCAGCCGAAAACCGCCTTGTCAGGGTCCTCGAAGCGGACAGCGCCGATCCGTCGAACCTCATGCATGACCCTGCGTTTCAGTGTCCAGACCTGAAAAAACCGATCCTTTCTGTCGCTGCGCCCCCAAAGACCACCTGTCTGTTCCCAATATCCATCAGGATGAAAACGAACATGATGATAAAGCGTGCTATGCGACAGAAGAAACAACGAAACGGTCCGACCTTCGGCAGCGGCACGGGCGGCGTGATCCCGCATCTTGCGCGATTGGATCGCATGGCCGCTGATCACCACACTGTCGCCCGAACACAGACTCTGAAATGGCAAAAACTCTGATTGTGCCGACGGCAGCGGCAAGGGTTCTGTCAAAAGTCTGGCCCGTCCCTCCTCCAGTCCCGCTGCCCAACCGCGCAGCAGCCGTTTGACATCGCTGGGCTCCTGCAAACCAGCCACCATTTGCCTCAACAAGCGCGCCTTCTGCTCCTCGCGGGCCGAAGTCAGAACAGCCGCATGACGCGTGGCAGGACAGTGTTTACGCAGGAATACGACAGTCGAGGCAGCGATCTGGTGCAGATCACGAACAGCCCTGTCGGGCCGACGGATGGCACTGGCGGCATAGCCATGATGCACCACAGCCAATGGCACGATAGCCGTGGCATAGCCAAGCCGCGCCAGACGCATGTTCAGATCCGTCTCGTCCAAATAGAATCGGAAAGCCGGATCGAAGCCTCCGATCCCTGCCAGAATGTCACGGCGAACGGCCATGTTGGTGCCTTCGGTCTTGACCGCACGCCCCGGCGGTGGGGTCAGAACCGTCGGTTTCTGCCGGGATAGAGCCACAGTCCGGGCATCGCCGGAATTGTCCACGACCCGGCCGGACCATTGGGTTGAAATGCCGCTGCGGCCCAGAACATAGCCGCCTGCTGCGGCGACACCGGGGTCCGCGAAGACACCCGCCAGATGATCCAGCCACCGTGTTTCCGGAACGGCATCGTCATCCAGAAAGGCCACGATGTCACCTGCGGCCTGCGCGATTCCACGATTCCTTGCCGCCGAAATATTAGCCTCATCAAAGGGAACGGCCTTGATCCGGTCGCCATAGGGAAGATCCTCGATCTGGCGCAGACCGGCAGGGTCGGCAACGACGATAACTTCGTATCTGGGATAGGACAGCCGGGCGACGGCGGTCAGACACAGCTTCAAGGCAGCGGCGCGATGCCGGCTGACTATGACGATGCTGACCGAGTTTTGGGTCATTCCATCCCCATTTCCGCCATCATCGTCTCTAGTCGCGCGACATCCTCGGGGTTGTTCAACTCCCAGAACTGACGTCCGCGCGCCTCAACCTCGACGCACAGAATGCTGTGGTTGTTCTCGAGAAAGCGAAGCTGCTCCAGACCTTCAAGCATTTCCAATGGGCCAACCGACCAGCCCGTATAGGCGGCCAGTGCCGACGGTCGATAGGCATAGACACCAACATGGTGGAACACGGGCGTCTCATCATGATCCTCATAGCGTCGCGAGGTGAAGGGGATCACTTCCTTCGAGAAGTACAATGCGTGCCTGTTGCGGCTGAAAACGGCCGTTGTGCCACCAACCCGGCCATCCTTGCGGTCAGCCAGAAACCCGTTCAGCGCGCGCCCGTCGCAGCGCAACACGGGCGTCGCCACTTGTGCAGCCATGTCTGCGTCCAGACCTGAGATCAGGTCTTCGACGAACCACGGTGGGGTCAGTGGCGCATCACCTTGCAGGTTCACCACCATGTCGAACTTGCCGCCCAGCGCGGCATGCGCCTCGGCGCAGCGTTCCGTGCCGTTCTGGCAGGTGGTCGAGGTCATCACCACCTCGGCTCCGAAGCCCTCCGCCGCCTCACGAATACGGTGATCGTCGGTTGCTACCACGACCCGGTCCACGCCGCGCACCTGTATTGCAGCCCGCCATGACCGTTCAATCAGACTCTGTTCCTGCCCATTTGCCCCCGTGAGCAGGACAAGTGGTTTTCCGGGATAGCGGGTCGAGGCATAACGCGCGGGAATGACGATCAGAACAGACATCAGGGTTTCTTAAGCTCCACTCCGGGCGCATAGGCGATGAAGAACGGGTTGCCATATCCCGGCTTCCCATAAATCAGCGGGCTGTGATCATCGAACCGCACCACGCGGCCACCAGCACCGGACAGAACCGCATGACCGGCTGCTGTGTCCCATTCCATCGTGCGTCCAACACGCGGATAAAGATCAGCCTCGCCGGTTGCCACAAGGCAGAACTTGAGCGACGAGCCTGCGCTTTTCATGTCCCGGACCGCGTATTTCGCGATGTAGTCATCAGTTACCTGATCACGATGGGACTTTGACGCAACAACCATGAGGGCCGTGTTGTCCGGGGTCGAGACTTTGATCGGGGTCAATGCGCCCGCAGTTTCAAGGTCCAAGGCGCCCGTTTCCTCGACCGACTGACCATCGGCAAGTGTATAGAACATACGGCCCTGAGCAGGGGCATAGACGACACCACGGACCGGCACACCAGACTCGACATAGGCGATGTTCACGGTGAAATCGCCACGCCGGTTGATAAACTCCTTCGTTCCATCCAGAGGGTCGACGATCAGGAATCTGTCGGCCTGCGAAAGATGCGAGGCGGCCTGCTCCTCGGTCACAAGTGTCACGTCCGGAAAGGCGGCCTGCAAGCCAGCCGAGATCAGGGCATCCGCCGCCTCGTCCGCCTCTGTCACCGGGCTGGAGTCCGATTTCACCTTCACCTCGAAATCGTCAGCATCATAGATCTGCATGATCCGGGACCCGGCTTCGATCGCCAGTCGGCGCATGACATTGGTTAGTTTCTGGTAATCCAATCACATTCTCCAAGGAATCCGAGGGCGGGCCAGTTGAATTGTTGTCCTCTTAAGGTCTGACACTTATGGTCAACGAAGGGCAAAACGGCAAGTGTCCCACGATGGGACAAAGCCGGATCAGGCAGGCAGTAGCGCGGCGATGTTTCAGCAGTCCACATTCAGAAGTACGGGCCTTGGTGCGGCGGTCACCATCGCAGAGCTGATTTATCACAGCATTGTCCGCAACATCAGAAAGACCCATGGCAATGCGGTCCTGTCGATCCTGATGAACATGGTGCAAGCCGCGATTTTCGTGCTCGCCTTCTATGTCATGTTCATTGTCCTTGGCCTGCGCGGCGCGGCGTTGCGGGGTGACTTCCTGCTTTACATCATGTCCGGCATCTTTCTTTTCATGACCCATACCAAGACATTGGGCGCGGTGGTCGGTTCCGAAGGGCCGGCCTCACCGATGATGCAACATGCTCCGCTCAACACGATCATCGTGATCGCAGCGGCGGCGTTGGGAACGCTCTATATCCAGGTGCTGTCTCTTTGCGTGATCCTGTTTGTCTACCATGCACTCTTTACACCTGTGGTGATCGACCAGCCCATTCCGGCCTTCGGAATGTTGCTTGTCGCTTGGTATACCGGGTTGGGTATGGGTGTTGTTCTGCTTGCGTTGAAACCGTGGTTTCCCACGGCCGTCAACATGTTCAGCACGATCTACCAGCGGGTGAACATGATCGCGTCGGGCAAGATGTTCGTGGCCAACACCTTGCCAGCCTTCATGCTGGCCATGTTCGACTGGAACCCGCTGTTTCACGCCATTGACCAGTCGCGAGGCTTTGTGTTCATCAACTACACGCCACGCTACAGTTCTTATGAGTATGCGATAATCGTCGGAACGGTGCTTTTGATGATCGGACTTATGGGCGAGTTCTACACGCGCCGTCATGCCTCGGCCAGCTGGAGCGCGCGGCGCTGATCATCCCACGACACGGAGGGTCAGGTTGATGCGCCCACCACGCGGCAAGAGACGGGAAGATCCGAAACGGATCCTGTCCACGCCGTGATAGGCCAGCCGGGCATCGCCGCCCATCCGCAGAACATCTCCCGATTTCAGCCAGACCGAGGATGTCGAGCCACCCTTTTCGACACCTCCGACTCGAAACAGCCCTTCATCCCCCAGCGACAGCGACAGAACCGGCCAGGAAAAATCCACCTCGTCCCTATCCTGATGCAGCCCCATCCGCGCACCCTCTCCATAGAAATTGATCAGGCAACAATCAGGACCCCGCGTCTCGCTGACCAGCTTGCCCCACAAGCCAAGGACAGCCGCCGGGATCGCCGGCCAAGCAATCCCGTCGGGATGCCGCTCCTGATAACGATAGCCTCCCCTGTCCGACACCCAGCCAAGTCGCCCAGCGGATGTCATTCGGACCGACATGGCCTTGCCGCGCGCCGTGACTGGCGCGAAAAAAGGAGCCGCGCGGATCACCTCGCGCAAATCATCCACCAGCGCAGCCTGCGCCTGCGCATCCAGCAGCTCCTGAAAAATATCGATTCCACGCAACGTCATGCTGGGCTGAATCATCTTTTCTCCTTTCAACGGGCGACAGTTCCTAAAATTACCCGTGGAATCCTTAAAACGCTTCAGGTCCGGTGCTTGCAGCGTCTGTGACCCCTCCTTATATACGCTCGGAAGCGCGATGGACGAGCCCTGCCACAGGGTGCGGACATCGCTAACAGGATCGGGGTGCGGATGCCGGAACGGGTCTGAACCTCGTGTCATCGCCTTGAAGTCAGAAGGGATCGAAAAACATGGCCAAAGTCATTGGTATTGACCTGGGAACCACCAACAGCTGCATCGCCATCATGGATGGCAGCCAGCCCCGCGTGATCGAGAATTCGGAAGGTGCGCGCACCACGCCATCGATCGTCGCATTCACCGAAAATGAGCGTCTTGTCGGCCAGCCGGCCAAGCGTCAAGCCGTCACCAACCCCGACAACACGATTTTTGGCGTCAAGCGCCTGATCGGTCGCCGGTTCGATGACGCGGATCTGGCAAAGGACAAGAAGAACCTGCCTTTCGCCGTGATCGACGGTGGCAATGGCGACGCATGGGTGAAAGCACGTGGCGAGAAGTACAGCCCCTCGCAGATTTCCGCCTTCATCCTTGGGAAGATGAAGGAAACCGCCGAGTCCTATCTCGGCGAAGAGGTGACGCAGGCCGTCATTACCGTGCCCGCCTATTTCAACGACGCCCAGCGTCAGGCCACCAAAGACGCAGGCAAGATCGCCGGTCTGGAAGTGCTGCGGATCATCAACGAGCCGACAGCCGCCGCGCTGGCCTATGGTCTGGACAAGAAAGACAGCCAGATCATCGCCGTCTATGACCTTGGTGGCGGCACGTTCGACGTCACGATCCTCGAGATCGACGATGGTCTGTTCGAGGTGAAATCCACCAATGGCGACACGTTCCTTGGTGGCGAAGACTTCGACATGCGGATCGTCAACTATCTGGCGGATGAGTTCAAGAAAGAGCACGGCGTCGATCTGACCCTCGACAAGATGGCGCTTCAGCGCCTGAAGGAAGCGGCCGAAAAAGCCAAGATCGAACTGTCCTCTTCCAGCCAGACCGAAATCAACCAGCCGTTCATCTCGATGAACAGCGCTACCGGCCAGCCGCTTCACATGGTGATGAAGCTGACACGTGCCAAGCTGGAAAGCCTTGTGAACGACCTGATCAAGGCGTCGATGAAGCCTTGCCAGGCCGCGCTCAAGGATGCGGGCCTGACCACGGCGGATATCGACGAAGTCGTTCTGGTCGGCGGTATGACCCGCATGCCCAAGGTCGTGGAAGAAGTGACCAAGTTCTTCGGCAAGGAACCCCACAAGGGCGTGAACCCTGACGAAGTCGTGGCCCTTGGCGCCGCCATTCAGGCCGGCGTTCTGCAAGGCGACGTCAAGGATGTGGTCCTGCTGGACGTGACCCCGCTGTCGCTGGGGATCGAGACGCTGGGTGGCGTATTCACCCGCCTGATCGACCGCAACACCACGATCCCGACCAAGAAAAGTCAGGTCTTCTCGACTGCCGAGGACAATCAGAACGCGGTGACCATCCGCGTGTTCCAGGGCGAGCGGGAAATGGCGGCAGACAACAAGATGCTGGGCCAGTTCAATCTGGAGAACATCCCCCCGGCACCGCGCGGCATGCCGCAGATCGAGGTGACCTTCGACATCGACGCCAACGGTATCGTGTCTGTTTCTGCCCGCGACAAGGGCACCAATAAAGAACAGAAGATCACGATCCAGGCTTCTGGTGGCCTGTCCGATGAAGACATCGAGAAGATGGTCAAGGACGCCGAGGAGAATGCCGAGGCGGACAAGAAGCGTCGCGAACTGGTCGAAGCCAAGAACCAGGCGGAAAGCCTGATCCACTCGACCGAAAAGTCGGTGGAAGAGCACTCCGACAAGGTTGACCCGACCACTGTCGAAGCAATCGAGCTGGCCATCGCCGCACTGAAGGACGAGCTGGAAACCGACAACACCTCCAAGATCAAGTCGGGCATCCAGAACGTCACCGAAGCAGCCATGAAACTGGGTGAGGCCATCTACAAGGCAAGCCAGGACGCCGAAGAGGAGGATTCGATGTCCTCCAAAGGTCCGCGCAGCAGCGACGATGACGATATCGTCGATGCCGACTTCGAGGATCTGGGCGGCGACAAGCGCGCGTAAGCGTTTTACGGAACCTCTGGGGCCGGTCCCGACCGGGCCGGCCTTCACCGTTCCACATGAGGGGGATCCCCAATGGCAAAACGTGACTACTACGACGTGCTCGGCGTTGCGCGCGGGGCCTCTGCGGATGAGATCAAGAAAGCCTATCGCACCAAGGCGAAAGAGCTGCATCCGGACCGCAACGCCGACAATCCTGAAGCAGAGTCGCAATTCAAGGAAGCCAACGAGGCTTATGAAGTCCTGAAGGATGCCGAGAAGAAGGCAGCCTACGATCGCTTTGGCCATGCTGCGTTTGAAGGCGGCATGGGCGGTGGTGGAGGTCGGCCCGGTGGCTATGGTGCCAATCAGGGTGACTTCGCCAGCGCCTTTTCCGATGTGTTCGACGATCTTTTCGGCGACTTCATGGGCGGGCGTGGCGGTGGACGTGGGCGTGCCGCACGCGGTGCGGATCTGCGCTACAACCTGCGCGTGACGCTGGAAGAGGCTTATTCCGGGCTTCAGAAGACGATCAATGTGCCGACATCGGTGTCCTGTTCGTCCTGCAGCGGGTCAGGTGCCGAAGGCGGAGCCGAACCGCAGACCTGTCCAACCTGCTCGGGCATGGGAAAGGTCCGTGCGCAGCAAGGTTTCTTTACGGTTGAGCGGACCTGTCCGACCTGCGGCGGTCTGGGCCAGATCATCAAGAACCCCTGCAAGGCATGCGCGGGGCAAGGGCGTGTCCACAAGGACCGGGCCTTGTCCGTCAACATTCCGGCAGGTGTCGAGACGGGCACGCGGATCCGTCTTGCCGGCGAAGGCGAAGCGGGGATGCGGGGTGGGCCTTCCGGCGATCTGTACATCTTCATCGAGGTGACCAAACACGACCTGTTCGAGCGGGAGAACACCAATCTGTTCTGCCGTGTGCCTGTCTCGATGACGACAGCGGCCTTGGGTGGTGATATCGAGGTGCCGACTATCGATGGTGGCCGCAGCCGCGTGAAAATCCCGGCAGGGAGCCAGTCGGGCCGTCAGATGCGCTTGCGGTCCAAGGGGATGCCGGCGCTGCGCGGTGGGCAGGAAGGTGACATGTTCATCGAACTGGCCGTCGAAACGCCTGTGAACCTGACCAACCGCCAGAAGGAATTGCTGCGCGAGTTCGAGGCGTTGTCCGAAGATAACAACCCGGAAAGCAAGAGCTTCTTCTCGTCAGTGAAAACATTTTGGGACAGCATGAAAGGTTAAAGCCTTTCGCAATCCTTGTGTATGGGCGCGCGACCTTGGGTCCCGCGCCCTTTTTTGTGTCCCACCGGTTTGGTTTAACTGTTCGACAACCTTTTCCCGCCATTCTGGCAGAATGCCCAGGTTTTCCACCTTTTCTGAATCTCCTATGCCGCTGTTTGACACTGATGAGGTGCATACAGTTGACGGACTGCCCAACGGCAAATTGCCGTCATATATCGCGGTGAAAACGGCGGTGCGAAAGTCGGCCACGGTAGCGGCGGGATGAGCCTGCTGCGGGCGGTGTAAAAGTCGTCCACCTTTACCCTTTCTGGTGACAGGGAGG
>Ga0209347_1003982_pt1 | contig 16186 bp, 9 predicted proteins | sample AutmiccommuBRH23_FD_187382 | JGI IMG/M metagenome (GOLD analysis project Ga0209347, IMG submission 187382) | Deep subsurface microbial communities from Mt. Terri, Switzerland - Autotrophic microbial communities BRH/23 (SPAdes) (version 2) | ecosystem: Environmental > Aquatic > Deep subsurface >...
CTTTCCGCAGCCTGGGACCTTCAGTCCCAGGTGTAGCGGGCAATACGGCCTCTCTTCGCCAACGCTCCCTAACCGATAAATGGGCTGAAAGCCGTTTCTATCGCGGAGTTGCATCTCTTTCCGTGACCACCAAATGTTAGCGCCATTGAGCAGGATGCTGGCAGTCCTGTCCGGTTCCACGCTTTGACAGCCAGCCCCCCATCACGTAAACTCCAGGGAATAAGGAGTAGGCTGGAGATATGTTGTATGCTCGCAAGTCCGAACATCTGCAGATCTGTCTGAACGAGCGCGTACGCTCCGCGACGACCACAGGGCTAGAATGCTACCATTTTCTCCACCAGGCCCTCCCCGAAATAGCCCTGGAGGACGTCAGCACCGCTACCGAATTCCTGGGCCATCCACTGAACGCCCCTCTGCTCATCTCGTCCATGACCGGCGGCACGGCTCTCGCGCAGACGGTCAATCAGCGGCTCGCCACGGCGGCGCAAGAACTGGGCCTGGCGATGGGCCTCGGCTCGCAGCGCACCGCCATCGAGGAACCGGCGCTCGCTCAGACCTTTCAGGTGCGCCATGTCGCGCCCGATGTACTGCTGTTCGCCAATCTCGGGGCGGTCCAGCTTAACTATGGGTATGGCCCGAAGGAATGCCTGCGCGCCGTGGAAACCCTGGAAGCCAATGCGCTCGTCCTACATTTGAACCCCTTGCAGGAAGCCCTGCAACCGGAAGGGGATACCAATTTCGCCGGGCTGCTGGACAAGATCGGCCAGGTTTGCCATGCCCTGCCCGTGCCCGTGATCGTCAAAGAGGTGGGCTGGGGTCTTTCGCAAGCCGCCGCGCAGGCACTCCGCCAGGTGGGCGTGGCCGCGCTGGATGTGGCGGGCGCGGGGGGCACTTCCTGGAGCGAGGTCGAGCGCCATCGCAGCGCCTCCCCGGCGGACGCCGAAGTGGCCGTGCCTTTTGTGGATTGGGGCATCCCCACCGCCGATGCGCTGTTGCAGGTGCGCCAAGCCTGCCCCGATACGCCCCTCATCGCCAGCGGGGGCATCACCAACGGCGTGGAGGCGGGTATCTGCCTGGCCCTGGGGGCTGATCTGGTCGGGATGGCCCACCCCCTCTTGCGCCCGGCCACCGCCTCAACTCAAGCAGTGATTGAGAAGCTGACGATCATTTTGCGTCAGTTGCGAATAGCCATGTTTTGTAGCGGGACGCCCTCCATCGCCAAGCTGGACTCGTCCCGCCTGATGCTCAGGAGTGGATGGGAATGATCGAGTTGAACGGATATTTACACGCCGTCGAAGCGGAACTGCGCGATGTGCTGACCCCACAGGAAGAACAGATAGCGCCGCTGTACCAGATGATGCAGTATCACCTGGGCTGGCTCGACCAGCATTTCGAGCCGAACAACGGGAACGGCTCGGGGGGGAAACGCCTGCGCCCGGCCATGTGCCTGCTGACCTGCGAGGCCGTGGGCGGCGACTGGCGCTCGGCTCTGCCGGTGGCCTGTGCCATTGAGCTGATCCACAACTTTTCCCTGCTGCACGACGATATCGAGGATTGCAGCGCCACCAGACGCCACCGCACCACCGTCTGGACGCTGTGGGGCATCGCGCAGGGGATCAACACCGGCGACGCCATGTGGGCCATCTCCCGGCTGACCATCTTTCGCCTCAAACAGCGCGGCCATCAGGCCGAGACCGTCCTGCGCGTGAGCGAGTTGCTGGACCAGAGTTGCCTGGAGCTTTGCACCGGCCAATACCTCGACATCCAGTTCGAGAGCGAGGACGGGGTCGCCCTCCCCACCTACGAGCGCATGATCCTGGGCAAAACCGCCGCACTGCTGTCCGGCGCGCTGGGAGCAGGAGCCATCGTCGGCGGAGCCAGCGACCCCATCGTGCAGGCCTACCAGGACTTTGGCCGGGAGCTAGGCTTGACTTTCCAAATTACCGATGATATCCTGGGCATATGGGGAGACCCGCAGGTAACGGGTAAATCGGCGGCAAGTGACATCCTGACGAAAAAGAAGACGCTGCCGGTGCTGTACGCCTTTCAGTGGGAACGCGAACAGGGCTATACCGACCTCCAACGCATCTACTCCCAACAGACAGTGTCATCAGAAGACGTCCCCGCCGTCTTGGCCCTGTTGGATCGTGCCGGAGCGCTCACTTATGCCAGGCGTCAGGCCAAGGAACACCAGGCCAAAACCCTGGCCCACCTTGACGCCACCCAGATCACCCACCCTGCCCAGGCCAGGCTGCGCGAGCTGGCCCTATCCATTGTAGATCGCTCCCACTGAACCGGGTTCTCCTGCCCCCTCTCCCCCTGGGAGAGGGCTGGGGTGAGGTTCTCCGCTCCCCTCTCCAAAACTAGAGAGGGGCCGGGGGTGAGGTTTCCCCCGCCTACCCCCCGTTCACCGCGGAAACTTTTTCTCCGCTCCCGGCGTCCTATAGATAGCGGCCCTGCGTGGGGCAGCATGCCACCACGCCGACCTGCTGGATCACCCATCTGTACGGCAGCATTACCTGTGTACGCCGGAACGGTTGGCCGGATTGTTCAACCAAAAGTAGGGAACCGATGCACCGCTGGACAAGGCGCCTGATCGGCGCCACCCTGGCAGTTCTATTGTTACTCATCGCCATATTTCTCTGGCGACCCGGCCTGCTGCTGGGGTTGCCTGGTTCCCCCTTGCCATCTCACGCCCTGGCCCCTTCCAGCCTGATCTTCGACCAGCAGGGACGCCTGCTCTACGAGATCATGGACCTGCACACCGGCTTTCACCGCCCGCTGGAGTTGGAGGAAATCCCCCTCTCCTTGCGGCAGGCCATCATCGCCACCGAGGACGCCACGTTTTACCGCAACCCCGGCTTTGACCCGGTCGCCATCGCGCGCGCCCTCTGGATCAACTGGCGCAGCGGCGAGATTCGCTCCGGCGCCAGCACCATCACCCAACAGGTCGCGCGCAACCTGCTCATGTCCGCCGAGGAACGCCACGCGCAGACCTGGCAGCGCAAGGCGCGCGAAGCGATACTGGCCTATCATCTCACGCGCACCATGAGCAAGGATGACATCCTGGCCCTGTACCTCAATGAGACCTATTTCGGTAACCTGGCGTTTGGCGCCGAGGCCGCCGCCCGCGCCTACTTCGGCAAGCCGGTCTCCCAGTTGGACCTGGCCGAGTGCGCGTTGCTGGCCGGTCTCCCCCAGTCCCCGTCCGCCTATAACCCGCTCACCGACCTGCCCGCCGCCAAGCAGCGCCAACAGGTCGTGCTGCAACTGATGGTCAAAGCGGGCTATCTCGCGTCCGAGCGGGCGAACCTGGCCTATCGCGAACCACTCCAGTTCGCCAGCGCGCCCCTGGACATCGAAGCGCCCCACTTTTGCATGTTGGTGCGCGAGCAGTTGGCCGATCTGCTGGGTGAGGAAGCATTGCGTCAGGGAGGGCTGCGCGTCTATACCACGCTGGACCTGGACTTGCAACGCGCCGCCGAAGCCCAGGTGCGCCGCCACCTGATCAAGTTGAGCGAACCGTCCGAGGATGCGCCAGACCACAACGTACACAACGCCGCCGTCGTCGTGCTGGACCCCCACGACGGCGCGGCGCGGGTGATGGTCGGCAGCCCGGATTATTTCGACCCGGACATTGACGGCGCGGTAAATGCCGCCCTGGCCCTGCGTCAGCCCGGGTCGGCTATCAAGCCCGTCACCTATGCCACCGCCCTGGCCCAGGGATATTCCCCTGCCACGGTATTCGCCGATGTGCGCACCTCCTTTACCACGCGGGAGGGGCGGCCCTATGTGCCCATCAATTACGACTATCGCTTCCACGGCCTGGTCTCCTTGCGAGTCGCGCTCGCTTCGTCGTACAATGTGGTCGCCGTCAAGCTGCTGGACGCCATCGGCCTGGACGCTTTCGTGTCCACAGGCCGCGCGCTCGGCCTGACCACCCTGGACGACGCCAACCGCTACGGGCTGGCGCTCACCCTGGGGAGCTGCGAGGTGCCACTGCTGCAACTCACGTCGGCCTACGGCGCGTTCGCTAACGAGGGGCAGTTGGTGCCACCGCGGCTGATTGAGCGGGTCGAGGACAGCCAGGGCCGCGTGCTCTATCAGGCCGCTGCCCCGCAACCCCAACAAGTGTTGGAGGAGCGCGTCGCCTATCTGATCACCGACATCCTGTCGGATCACACGGCCCGCGTGCCCGGCTTTGGCGAGTCCAGCCCGTTGGAGTTGCCCTTTGACGCTGCCGTCAAGACCGGCACGACCACCGACTGGCGCGATAACTGGACGGTGGGCTATTCCACCGAGCTGGTGGTGGGCGTCTGGGTAGGCAACGCGGACAACCAGCCGATGGTTCGCGTGTCGGGGGTCAGTGGCGCCGCCCCCATCTGGAACGAGATCATGAGAGCAGCCCACCCGCAGGCGCCCGCGCCGTTCGTCCAGCCGCAAGGGATCGTCGAGGTCACGGTGTGCGCCGAATCGGGCTTGTTGCCCACCATCGCCTGCCCGCACCGCAAGGTGGAGCGATTTCTGACCGAAAACGCGCCCACCCAGTCCTGCAACCTGCATCGGCTGGTGGCCTTGGACACGCGCACCGGCGAGATAGCCGACGGGCAAGTGCCCGCCGAGTACCGCCAGCTTCGGCGCGTCACCCTCTGGCCTGCGGAAGCATTGGCCTGGGCGGAGGAGGAGGGGCTGGCATTGCCGCCGTCCACCCGCGCCGCCATCCAGGCGGCGGGCCAGGGGCAGCCGACGCAAGACGCGCAGGCCAGCGCCCGGCTGGCTTCTGCCGAGACAGCAGCCCGGTCGCTCTCTTTGATCAGCCCCGATCAGGGCAGCGGGTTCCAGCTCTCGCCCGAACTGCCCGCCGAGTACCAGCAGATCGAGGTGGTGGCATCCAGCCCGCCGGAAGCGAATGTGCAGGATGTCACTTTATGGATTGATGGCGAGCCAGCGCACGTCTGGCCCGCTCCGCCCTATAGGTTCTTGTGGCCGCTCGCTCCCGGAGAGCACGAGTTCCGGGTGTCGGGCCGCAACGACCAGGGCACAATTACCAGCAAACCCGTTCAGATTACGGTATATCAGGGAAGGGTAGAAAGGAACGGCTCATGAAGCAGTTACGTATCATCTGGTCGCTTATCTTGCTCGTCGCTATTCTCGCGAGCCTTACAGGTTGCGGCACCAAACCCACGCCGACGGCCATCCCTGGGGTTACCTCGGAGGCCAGATCACCCGGGTCCGTGGTTGGGCCAACCACTGCCGGTCCCAAGACCGCCCCGACCGCCGAGCCGACTCCTTTGCCTCCCCAGCCCCCCCGGGTGCTGGAACGCACGCCGGAACGCGGCGAAGAGTTGCCGCCCGACGGGGAACTGGTGCTGCGTTTCGATCAGGACATGAACCCCGCCGGAGTAGAGCAGGCGTTCCAGCTTGACCCGCAAGTGCCAGGCAAGCTCTCGTGGGACAACCCGCGCACGCTCCGCTTTGCACCCACCGGCCAGGGCTTTCAGCGAGACCAGACCTATCAGGTCCGGCTGGATACCAGCTTGCAGAGCGCCGGGAAGCTGGGCCTGAAACAGCCCGTCGAGTTCAACTTTCGCACGGTGGGCTTTTTAGAGGTCACGGATCGCTTCCCCATGCCGGAGGATAGCGATGTGGCGACGGACTCGACTATCCGCGTGGTGTTCAACCGCCCCGTCGTCCCGCTCACCGCTGCGAGCGACCAGCAAAACCTGCCCAACCCGCTCGAGTTTACTCCGGCTGTCGAGGGCACGGGGCGCTGGGTGAACACGTCCATCTACACCTTTGAGCCAAAAACCACCCTCCTGCCGGGCACGCAGTATACCGTGCGGCTAACCCCCGGCCTGGAGGATACCACCGGCGGCGTGCTGGAAGACGACTATGCCTGGAGCTTTACCACCCAGCTACCGGCAGTGATCTCTACCAACCCCATGCCCCAGGGAAACATCATCTCCCCGCTGGCGATGGTAGAGCTGGGGTTCAACCAGCCGATGAACCAGGAAGAGACCGAGAGCCGGTTCTCCCTGATCGCCACGGACAGCGGCGCAGCCGTGCGGGGCAGCCTCTCCTGGGAGGAGAACGTGATGCGTTTCACGCCCGCCACGCCGCTCAAGCGGGCGGTAACCTACCGGGGCGTGCTGGAAGCGGGCGCTCCCGCTGCCAGCGGCGAGGCCACCATCGCTGACCCCTGGACCTGGGAGTTCCAGGTAGCCGAACTGCCGGGCGTGGTTTCCCACACCCCCAGAGATGGCGATACCGGCGTGGATTTGGGCCGTGGCATCCAGATCGAGTTCACCTGCCCCATCAGCCGGGAAACCTTCCTGCAGGGCTTTACCATCACGCCCACCATGCCCATCTATGACTACTGGCAAGAGGATGACCGGATCGTCAACCTGGCTGCCTATTTAAAGCCTTCCACGCGCTATACCGTCTCCCTCAGCCAGGATATCCTGGGGCGCTGGGGCGAGTCGCTGACCAGGCCGGTGAGTTTCTCCTTCGTCACGGCCCCCTATGACCCGATGGTGTCGCTGGACGTGCCGGGGCTGGTCGGAACCTATAACGCCTACGGGGAGCCATCCATCCGCGTGCACTATCGCAACGTCTCGCGGCTGAATCTGGCCCTCTACGCGCTGACCCCCGACGATTTCGTGAACCTGACGAAAGAAAATAGCTGGCAGCAGGTAGAGCGATTCCGGCCCGCCGAGAATCGGTTGGTGCGCCGTTGGACGCAGCCCGTGCGCGCGCCGCTGAACGAGCTGGCGGTCTATGAGACGCCGCTCGCAGGGGCGGACGCCGAGCTATCCTCCGGGTTCTACTTCCTGGAAGTGACCGCGCCCGAGCTTGGGCAGCCTACCCGTCACCTCTTTATCGTCTCGGACACCAACCTGACGCTGAAATCCACCCAGACCGAGGCGCTGGTCTGGGCTACCGATCTGCGTTCCGGCCAGCCGGCGCGGGGGATCGCCCTCACCGCGTACAACGGCGGGGGCACGGCTGTCGCCCAGGCCACCACCGACGCGGACGGCGTCGCCACGCTGGATATTCCCGAACAAGACCCCTGGTCGCCGCTGATCGTCCTTGGGCAGCGCGGCGAGGGCCAGGTGGGCGTGCTGCGCGATTGGTCGCAAGACATCAGCCCCTGGGAGTTCCAGATAAACGCCACGCCAATACAGGAGAAATACCGTTCCTTCTTCTATACCGAGCGGCGCATCTACCGCCCCAGCCACACGGTCTACTTTAAGGGCATTTTGCGGCTGGACGACGACGGCGACTATACCCTGCCGCCAACGGGCGCGCAGGTCCAGGTCATCGCCACCGACAGCCAGGGGCGCGAGTTCTGGCAGGCCAGCCTGCCCCTCAGCAGCGCGGGCACGCTCTACGGCCAGTTCGAGCTGAGCGAGGAGGCGGCCCTGGGCTACTACCGTATCGAGGCCATCTACGAGGACTATTACTTTGGCACCGGCTTCCAGGTGGCCGAGTATCGCAAGCCCGAGTTCCAGGTGGGCGTTACGCTGGATCAGGACGACTATATCCAGGGCGACACCATCCGGGCGGTGGCCGAGGCCAACTATTTCTTTGGTGGCCCGGTGAGCAACGCTACCGTCACCTGGCGGGTGCTGCGCCAGCCCTACTTCTTTGATCGGTGGCAGGGTGAAGGCTACTACAGCTTCAGCGACTATGATCCCTTTGAGGATTCGTACGGCATGACCCCCTTTGGCGCGCTGGTCACCGAAGGCCGAGGCCAGACCAACGCCCAGGGGCAATTTGTCGTCGAGATCCCCGCCGACATCTCGGAGTGGCTCCAGAGCCAGACCTACACCATCGAGATGTCCGTCGCGGATGTGAACAACCAGGAAACCAGCGCCCGCAGTTCCGCCGTGGTGCACAAGGGCGCGTTCTACATCGGCCTGTCGCCCCTGGCCTACGTGGGCACCGCCGGGCAAAAACAAGACGTGCGGGCCATCACCGTGGATACCCAGGGGATGACCCACACCCAGCAAACGCTGGAGGTCGTGTTCTATCAGCACGAGTGGTACAGCGTGCAAGAAGAAGCGGACGACGGCGAGTTCTACTGGACCAACAAGGTCAAGGACACACCCGTTGCCACCACGACGGTCAAGACGGATAACCTGGGCATCGCTACGGCCAGCTTTACGCCGCCGGAAGGGGGCGTCTACAAGGTGGTCGCCAGCGGCCTGGACAAGGATGAGCACGAGGTGCGCAGCTCCACCTACCTGTGGGTCAGCGACACCGAGTTCGTCAACTGGCGGCGCGAGAACAACGACCGCATCGAACTGGTAGCCGACAAGGAGCTATACCGACCGGGCGACATAGCCAAGGTGCTGATCCCCTCCCCCTACCAGGGCGAGACGGTGGCGCTGATGACCATTGAGCGCGGCCATATCCTGGAGCACAAACTGCTCACGCTGGACAGCAACAGCGAACAGCTCAACATCCCCATCCTGCCCGAGTACGCACCCAACGTGTACGTCTCGGTGGTGATCGTCCAGGGGATGACCGCCGACAACCCGGTGGCCTCCTTCAAGGTGGGCTATGTGAATCTGCCGGTGTCTGCCGAACAGCAAGAGTTGCAGGTCAAGGTCACGCCGGACCAGACCACGAGCTATCGCCCCGGCGACACGGTAACCTATGACATCGAAACGCTGGACTATCGCGGGGAGGGCATCGCCGCCGACCTGTCGGTGCAGGTCGTGGACCTCGCCGTGGAGGTGCTCACCGGCCCGGATACTAACAATATCCTGGATGTCTTTTACCAGCAGCGCGGTCTGGGCGTCTGGACTGCCACGACCCTGGCTCTCTCGGTGGACCGCCATAATCTGGAACGCTCCGGCGAGGGCAAGGGCGGCGGCGGGGGCGGCGGCATGGGCGACCTCGTCGTGCGGGAGGACCTGCCGGATATCGCCTTCTGGGACCCGGCTGTCCAGACCGACGCCAACGGCCATGCGCGCATCGAGGTGCAACTGCCCGATAACCTGACCACCTGGCGATTGACGGCGCAGGCTGTCACGCCCAGTACAAAAGTGGGCAAGGGGACGGTGGATGTCATCACCAGCCTGGACGTCATGGTCCGACCCGTGATCCCTCGCTTTATGGTCATCGGCGACAAGCCGATCCTGGGCGCGGTGGTGCACAACAACACAGACGAGGACCTGTCCCTTACCGTCGCACTGCAAGCCAAAGGCGTCCAGGTGCGGAACGCCACGCAGCAACTGAACCTGCCCGCGCACAGCCGCGAGGTAGTCAACTGGCCCGCCGTCGTGCAGGCGGTGGAACAGGCCACCCTGCAATTCAGCGCCAGCGCCGCGGGCTACTCGGACGCCATCCGGGTAGACCTGCCGGTGTACCATCTCAGCACGCCGGAAACCGTCGGCACGGCGGGCGTCGTCGAGGATCAGACCATCGAACTCGTGCGCCTGCCCGAGGACGCGGACCCCAGCATGGGCGAGCTGACCGTGCTGGCAGAACCGTCGCTGGCCGCCGGGATACGCGAAGGATTGCGCTACCTGGAGGCTTATCCCTACGGTTGCATCGAGCAGACCGTGAGTCGCTTCCTGCCCAACGTCGTGACCTACCGCACCCTGCGCGAATTGGGCATCGAGAATCCCGAACTGGAAACCGCCCTGCCCCAGCAAGTGGGCGTGGGCTTGCAGCGCATCTACACGCTGCAGAACCTGGACGGCGGCTGGGGCTGGTGGCCCAACGAGAGCAGCAACCCCGTGTTGTCCGCCTACGTCGTCCTGGGACTGGTCGAAGCCCAGCGCTCGGGCTTTACCGTCAACCAAAACGTCATGGAACGCAGCATCGAGTTCCTGTACCAGTGGATGAACCAGGGCATGAAAATCCCTGAGCAGCAGCGCGATAGTCTGGCTACAATACTATATACCCTGGCTGAGGCGGACCGGGGAGACCTGGGACGCGCGGTGAACCTGTATGAAAATCGGGCGGGCATGTCGCTGTACGCCAAAGCGTATCTGGCGATGACCCTGCAATTGCTCGACCCCGAGGAAACCAGCCGACTGGACACGCTGGTCAGCGAGTTTGCCGACGCGGCCATCCTCAGCGCCACGGGCACGCATTGGGAAGAGGAAACCCGCGACCCGTGGGCCATGAACACCGACACCCGCACCGCGGCCATCGTGCTGCGCGCGCTGGTGCGCCTGCGACCTGACAACGGGCTGCTGCCCAACGCCGTGCGCTGGCTGATGACCGTCCGCAGCAGTGGCCGATGGGAGACCACCCAGGAGAACGTCTGGGCCATCCTCGCCCTGACGGACTATATGGCCGCGACCGGCGAGCTGTCGGCCGACTATCAGTATAGCCTCGTCGTCAACGGCGCCGAGCAGGCCAGCGCCGACGTGACGCAAGAGAACGTGGACGAGGCTGTGCAGGTGCAGGTGCCCGTCAGCGACCTGAGTCAGGGGGAGGATAACGCCATCCTGCTGGAGCGGTCAGATGGCCCCGGCAAGCTGTACTACAGCGCCTTCCTGCGCTACTTCCTGCCCGCTCAGGCCATCCAGGCGCTCAACCGGGGGATTTTCGTCAGCCGCGAGTACTATCTGGGCGACGACCTGGAGAATCCGGTGGAGCAGGCGAATGTCAACGACGTGATCACCGTCAAGCTGACCCTGATCGCGCCCAACGACCTGTACTACCTGGTCTTTGAAGACCCGCTGCCCGCCGGAGCGGAGGCCATCGACCCGCGACTGCAAACTACCACCGTCATGGCCAAAAAGCCCGAGTTCGTCGAAACGGATACGGTGACGCAGGAATACTTCTGGCGCAGGTACATGAACTGGGCCAGCCATATCGAACTGCGCGACGAGCGCGTGGCCCTGTTCGCCAGCTACCTGCCCAAGGGAACATACGAATACGTCTACACCTTCCGCGCCACCACACCGGGCGAGTATCAGGTGATGCCCGCCACAGCCTACGAAATGTACTTTGCCGACGTATTTGGCCGCTCCGCCGGATCGCTCTTTACCATCCAGCCGAACGACTAACGCACACCAAGAAAAAAGGGGGGACAGCACGCGCTGCCCCCCTCTCTCTCTTATGGACCGCCGCCCTCGCCCCCCGGGAGAGGGCGAGGCATGCATGCCACGGTGAGGGCGCTTTCTCCCCCTCTCCAGACCTGGAGAGGGGGCTGGGGGTGAGGCTCTCCCTGGACCGGGGGATTGGACCGCCCGGCTGGAGCCTCGTAGCCGCGCTATCCACGGACCTACGGTCCGCTCGCGCTCCCCCTCCCCCCTACAATAACTGCCCCGCTTGCCAGATAGCCCTCTATTCAGTAAAATAAGCACCAATGAAGGCCAACGCATTCACCAGCGCGTGCAGGACGATGCTGGGCCAAAGCGACTCAGTGCGCTCATACAAGTACGCCAACACCAGCCCGATCACGAAAATCGGCACCAACACCCCAGGGGTGAGGTGCACCAGGGCAAACACCACCGACGAAACGACCAACCCCCAACCCACTCCCCATAGATTCCGCATCCCGCCATATAAAAAGCCCCGGAAAAAGATCTCTTCGGCCACGGGCGCTACCACCGCCCCCAGCAACAGGGCCAACAACAGACCACCCACCCCACCGCCGAAGAAAGGCAATATCTCGGGCTGATCTGCCAGCCCAATTTCCCTGCGGATCACATCCCACACCACATTGACCACCAGCACGACCACCAACCCGCCGATGATCAACAAAATCGACCGCACAATCGGGGCCGGGCGCAGGCCGAGGCTCTGCCAGCCACCCCCGTACTTGCGCGGTCCCCATATCCAGGCGGGGATAATCAGGATAGCTTCCAGGCCAAAAATGAACAGGGCCAGCAGGCGCGTATCGATGGTGATACCCGTCAGGCCCCCCAAAACGGCCACCACAATCCCGGCCAACACCGCCCCCACAACGATCAAGAGCAGCGCCGTCAGGCTGGCCCACACCATATCCCGCAAACTCCAATTGGCGCGCTGCCAGGGACTCTCCGTGTTAATATCAGCCATACATTCTCCCAAACGCTCAGTCAATCACCACAGGACAAGCAACAATGGCCCCTATCCTAGGAAAACGGGAACGCGCTGTCAAGCGCTGGCGCTGTAGCCACCTTGTCGGGGATAAATCTATCCGCGCCTTGTCGGGTATAAATCTGTAGCCGCGACTGTCGGGGGTAACTCTGTAGCCGCGCCATCGTGGCGCGCCCGCAGATACACCCCGTTGTAGCCGCCTTATCGGGGGCAAATCTGTATCCGCGGCTGGCGGGGTAACTCTGTAGCCGCGCCATCGTGGCGCGCCCGCAGATGCACCCCGCTGTAGCCGCCTTATCGGGGACAAATCAAACGAAGGGTTAGGGTATGTCCATTCAAAACCTGCTTGTAGATCGAATCTTGCCCAATATAGGAGCGCGAACATGTTGCTAGAGGGCACAGCCAACAAGACCGATGTACTTCTCCTGATGCTGATGGGATTGGCCCTCGCGTGGATCATGCACAAATATCTGACCACCAAAGCGGGCGGCAAGAGCCGCGTCGGGCGTGGCACCACTTATGTCAACGATGGACGCAAGCTATTACAAGAGGGCCGCTCGTTTCTGCGCAAGGCCCTGCTCTTTGCCACGTTCGTGCTGATCATCGGCATGATGTTTTTCCGCATCCTGGCGCGGATCATGCTCAACTGACGCGCGCTAGCCAGCCCCCTGGCGGTCCAGCCAGGCCCGCGCAAAAGCCAGCGCCTCATCCGCATCATGCACCACCCCCTGCACCTGGGCTTCCCGCACCGCATCCAGCACCTGCCCCACCAGCGGACCGCGTTTGGCCGAGGTCTGCTGAAGCACCTCCCGCCCCGAAAGGAGCCGCGGAGGCTCCACCAGACGCTCGTGCTCGGTGAACCATGCTTCCAGCAGACGTCCCGCCCTGTCCTCCAGGTCGTCACAGGCCGTGCCCCCGGCTTGCTGCCGGGCCAGCGCCAGCACCGCCCCATCCAGCCCCGCATCCCCCACCGCGCGGTAATAGCGATGAATGTCCAGCGGCCCCAGCGCCTCCGCATCACAAAAAGCCAGCGTGCGCTCGCTCCCCTCGATGGTCAGCCGCACAAAGCGCACTTCGGCCGCGCTGAGCTTTAACTCGCGCGTTATATCAGGTGACGCCGCTGCCGCTTGCGGCAAAACGCTCAGCAGCGCGGCCAGCTTGAACGCCACACGCCGAGCGCGCCCAACGGAAAGCTCTTCGGCCCAGTGCTCCTGCAGGCGCGGGAGATAGGTCCACAGGGTCGTCGCACTGCGAAGGTTGTCGACAATCGCCGTCTCGATTTCCCCGCTGGCGGCCCGCCCTCCCGATAGGCGCAGCACATCCTCCAGCGCCCGCACCACGCGGACGGCCGCCAGCGCCAGACCTTCGGCGCCCGCCGGACCTTCGGCGCCCGCCGGATTGCTGGCGCTGAGCGGAGGCAACACCGTCTGCAACGCCCCCAATTCCGCCGCGTAATACAGGCTCTCGGCAGCATCGTCCAGCGCCAGGATTTGCGCCACCTCATCGCGCACCCGCTCGGCCGAGACGAACCGCAACGCGGGTAGCCATTCCCGCATCAGTTCCTCGGTTTCCTCAGCCACCGCAAAGCCCAGGCTCCCCCGCAGGCGCACGCCCCGCAGGATGCGCGCGGGATCATCCTCGAACGCCTTATCGCCAGTGACCCGCAACAGCCCGGCCCGCAGGTCGTCATAGCCACCCGTGGGGTCCAGCAACTCCCCCAATCCCCCGCACAGGGAAACCGCCATCGCGTTAATCGTATAGTCGCGCGCCCACAAATCGCGCACCACGTCCTCAGCGCGGAGACCCGCGAAATCCACATGATGGTGCTCGCCACCCGCCCGCAGCACCACCCGCCCCACGTCGCGAGCCGTGTCCATCTCCACAAAAGCCCCGTGAAAGTAGTCTGCCACCTGGCGGGCCAGGGATAACGCTGTCCCCGCTACCGCCACGTCAATGTCATACCCCTGACGGCCCAACAGGGCATCCCGCACTGTCCCGCCCACCAGATAGATCGGGACCGCCTGCTCACAGAGATAGTCCACCACCCGGCGGCGAACCGGCACGCTATCCAACCACTCCTGCACCAGACGCTCCTGCACGTTGCCCCTTCTTCTCGCTCTCGATCCCGCCGCCGCTCAGGGCAGCTCCTCCCAATGCCTGGCCAGATATTGCAGGGCGATGATCGTTTTCGCGTCCACGATCTGCCCCCCATCAATCATATCCAACGCCGCGTCCAGGCCGAAATCGCGCACTAGGATGTCCTCCCCCTCCTCAGCGTTGCCCGCCGTTCTGTCCACCGAATCTGTCCGCACCGGCGCCATATAGAGCCTGATCCGCTCCGAGCTTCCGCCGGGGCTGGAGAACAGCGTCAGCATCGGCCACACGCGCTCGACCTGCACGCCCGCTTCCTCCTCGGCCTCCAGGTGGGCGACCTGCTCCGGCCCGCGCCCCTTGTCGACCATGCCGGTGACGACCTCCCACAGCCAGCCGGGACCGTTCCGCACAAAAGCCGGGAACCGGAATTGCTGAATGAGCACCACGCGACGCCGCTCGCGGTCATACAGCGCGATCCCGGCAGAATCGCCGCGCTCCACCAACAGGCGGGTGATCGGCTCGCTCATCGTCCCATCATACTTCTCATGGATGAACTCGAACCGGTCCACCGCAAAAAAGTCATCGAACACCCGCTGCACCGCCCGCACCTCTACCCGTTCAGGCATATCCCCGTCCCTTCGAATACCATATCCCACAGAGAGGAATATACCACGGAATACACAGAAAACACAGAAGGAGAGGGCCTTCTCCCCTCCCCCCCGTAACCGCCGGCCAGAAGCCGCAGCATCGTGCCGCGCTCCCCCCGACCCGCAGGTCGGCCCCCTCGCCCCCTGGGAGAGGGTCGGGGTGAGGGCTCTGCTCCCCCAACAAAGAGGAGGTCCTACCCCTTTGAGCCTTTCGCGCCCTCCGTGGTAGAACCTCCCCTTTCCGCGTCTTCCGTCTATTCCGTGCGTTCTGTGTTCCATCTCCCCCTCACCGCCACCGTCCCTTCTCCCCCTCGCCCAGCTGTACTCAGCCGCCACCTGGCGAGGGGGTTGGGGGTGAGGTTCTCCCCCCTTCTGTGGTTCCAACTCTACGGCGCGTCTCCCTACTTCCCGCCCACATACACCTGCCGCTTCAGCCGCTCCGCCATCTGGAACCCCGCGGCCAGCGCCCTCAAATTCAACTCCGCCGTCCCACGCGGCGCGCGAGCAGCCACCGCCGCCTCCAGCGCCGGGCGCGAAACCACCCCCGTCAGCCCCACCAGCACACCCAGCCCCACCACATTCCCCGTAATGCGGCGGCCCGTCTCCTGCTCCGCAATCTCTGTAATCGGCACCCGGTAAGGATTCGCCGCAAACAGCACCCGCTTCACATGCACCGAATCCACAATCAAAATACCCCCCTTCCGCAGGCCGAGCACATACCTATCGCACGCCTCCTGGCTCATCGCCAGCAGCGCATCCGCCTCCGTCACCTTCGGGTAATCGATCTCCCCCGTATCAATCACCACCTCCGACTTGCTCGCGCCCCCGCGCGCCTCCGGACCATACGACTGCGTCTGAGTGGCGTGCTTCCCATCGTACACCACCGCCGCCTCCGCCAGAATCAGCCCGGCCAGGATCAACCCCTGCCCCCCCTCACCGGCCAGCCGCAGCTCATACCGATCGCCCCCGACCGCAGGTCGTCCCCCCGCATCCTTCCCCGCGCTACTTCGCATACCATCCCCTCCCCTTCCGCGCTCCGCCCCGGCCCGCAGGTCGGCACCCTCCCCTCGTAGCCGCGGCATCCACGGACCTACGGTACGCTCGCGCTCCGCCTCCCCCCGTAGGCATCGTGCCGCGCTCTACCTCCCCCTCGCCAGAACTGGAGAGGGGGCCGGGGGGTGAGGTTCTCCCCCCTCCGGTCCGGCATACATGCCACGGCATCGTGCCGCCCTCTCCCGGCTGTACTCAGCCGCCCCCTGGGAGAGGGCTAGGGTGTGTTTGCAAACCTTCTCGCATTATGTATACTACAAGGCATGAACAGAAGAGACTTAACGAACCGGCAATGGGAGCGGCTCCAACCGTTGCTGCCCTCCCAGAAGCCACCTGTTGGCCGT
>Ga0209347_1003983_pt1 | contig 16180 bp, 8 predicted proteins | sample AutmiccommuBRH23_FD_187382 | JGI IMG/M metagenome (GOLD analysis project Ga0209347, IMG submission 187382) | Deep subsurface microbial communities from Mt. Terri, Switzerland - Autotrophic microbial communities BRH/23 (SPAdes) (version 2) | ecosystem: Environmental > Aquatic > Deep subsurface >...
TGTACGTATCAGGCTTTGCCAACGAATTTACCGAAGCGAGTCTTTTCTGTGCATTAACCAAATGTGTTTGATCCACATCGCACAGAGCAACTGTTTCAACATCGGGAAAACCGGCAAACCAACCAATGTGCGCACTGCCCATGCTTCCGGTACCAATATGTGCAACTCTGATTTTGTCACTAGCAGCAATACTATTTGTTATTGCTTTAGTGCAAGCATTGGACATCAATGGATATCCCATCAATCCCAATCCTGTGCTTTTCAAAAAATGTCTCCGTTTCATTTTATTTATGGTTTGAGGTTTCTGATGTCCCGTAAAAACGGGACCTATTAAAAAATTTAACAAACAAATATCATTAGGGTCGTTTTTTGACATATTGAGAAATATATGCAAATATTGTCACCAGATAAGCAGGTAAGGGATTTCGGAGCCTTGACAAATTAAATATATGATGGTAACTTTTTATCATTCCTGAAGAAGATATACAATACCATATTTATCCACTGTACCACTGGGCACAATAACTTTGTAACGATTTTTTCCCGTTTTTTCAATATCCACTTTTTTGTGCCCTTCCGAATCGGGCGAAGCATAATAAGCCTTTTTGAATGAGGGCAAGATAATCTCAAAACTTATATCCTCATTGATTGGTTCCCAGGAAGGATCGGGCAGGGGAAGCATATCCCCATGTTTCACTTTCACTCCCGTGGCATTCAGCAGTTGGACCATTACAACAGTCCTTTCTTTCTCCGTATCTTGATAAGCTGTTACAAGCACTTTGGAAGGAATAGATAATGATTTGAACATCATCGGTCCGATTGTATTCTCTAATATTTTTTCGTTGGATGCAGTAATTTTCTGATCGGGGGTAAAGCGGTATACCATACCTGTTTCTCTGATCGACGGGCAAAATTCGTTCATCATGCTTTTATCCTTGGCATATACCATCTTCCCCTTACCGTATTTCAGTTCCACCCACCCTTTTTCTGCAGCTTCGGCCAACCGGCTTGCGGTGAGGATATCGCCGAATGCCCTTATATCCCTGGCTTCACCGTACGGCGTAAACATTCCCGCGTCTCCTGTAAGGAGTAGGGTGCCACCGTCAAAGACAAACTGTTTTAATGTACATTCCTGCTCATTGGAAATACAATCCATTCCCGGTGCCAACAGCACCCGGAATCTCGAGATATCCTGACCGGTGATCGCATCATCCAGGATAAAGGTATGAGGTATATGCCTTGAAGCCAGGAGTTGACCGGTTCCCATTATTTCTTTGGGATAGTTCGCCGTGTTCTTCATAGACCAATCTCTTGTTGATCGTGAGAACACCACTGCTATATCGGTATAGGGGACAGATGTTACCTTGTCCATATTCTCTTTCCAGCCTGTATAGGGATTCATCTTCTCCTTCTCTTCAAAATCAACCAAAGACCATGTTACTTGTCCGAACATGTTATTCATCGCCCATCCTATCAGGGCATAGTTAAATACTCCGTCGGGATAAACTAAGCCGAAGATAGGGGACCCGTATGTTTCCCTGAGGCTGTTATACATATTCCTGCTGGTGAAATTATAACGGTAATCGTCCCATACGTCGCGGCTCATGATCTCGGTGCCTAAAAAATCCTTTGACCTGGCGCTCAAAGGCAGATCCCCACCCTGCCCGTATGAAGCAGCATTGGCCAGGAATCCCCCTTCCGAGTAGTATTCCAGATTTGAAAAATAGGGATTGATCTGGTGGGTTAGATTGCTTAGATCGATTCTCCATTGAGCCATGGCATGTTTGCGCCATTCAATCCAGGTTTTCCATAATTTTGATGATTTATTATGCAATAGCGAATTGGTTTCATCATCCGGTAATACCACTCCGGTAATATCGGTAAATGATTGCCTGCAATGGGAGCAATTACAAAAATTCGCATAATGAAAGACCGTTTCATCCAGCATGAAGCCATCGATATGGGTGTTTTTTATATGTTCGGAAATATAAGGAAAGAAATATCCGTACTTAAAAGCGGGATTTACGGGACATAATCCCCATGTCGGTAATCCATTGGTATGGTTATGCTGTAAATACCCGGGGTTTGCAGCCAGAAACCGGAATCCCATGTCGGCATTCCACAGGATGGTCAGATCCTGGTGGTCGATGATCTTCATTCTCTTTTGATGGGCTATTTCCACGGTTTGACTGATATTCTCTTCCACCCGTTCCAAATGTGCGGCATAGGTGTGCCTTGAAAGGAAACCATTCAATATCACCGCGTTTACTCCACTTTTTTTGATCTGTTCCAGTCTTTTTTCAATTTTTTCGGGTGTGTTGAATTCGTTGAAGGTGCCCCAGTTGTCGGGACCCATTGTTCCCAACGGGCTATTGAACCGCCAGGCCAATTGGTCCGCCTGCTGATCAGGCAACGCTGTTCCCAATGCGGGGAATGGGGGAATCACTGCCGCTTCATTTATTTCACCCGCCAGTGGTGAAAAAGTGAGCGACTTCCCGTAAACAGGAGGAGTGTCGTAATAATTTGCGAAGAGGATACCCGGGCAAAAACCATCATTCTTCAACCAGTTACCCCGTCTGAATTGGAAATCTTCTTCACGGTGCATGAACAGTTGGAACCCTATCACGCTCACTGCCCAATCTCCTTCAAAGCTGATGGAGGCGCTACCTTCTTCTATCCATCGCACCAGGGTGATCTCGGCCATCTTGCCTTTGTCAATCTCAATATCGGGGTAAATTTGTTCTCCGTCGAATGCAACGGAAAAAGGGCCTTTTTTCTTCTGTAACGCGCTTGACTTTACTGTAATAAGATATAATCCCGGGCGTAATCCCTCCGTTATGAAGGTGTTATGGTTTGTGGAAGAGCAGGAAGCATACAATGCCCCGGAGCGCTTATTTCCCTCGATAGAGAGCCCTTCGGTGTGTTGCCACCCGAAGCCTGCCTCCGGATCATACCGGTCTGTTCCCGCAAGGGTGAAATCTTCTCCGGCCTTGTCGTTGAAAGAGAATAATTGTTCTTTCTTGAGTTCGGAGAAATAGTGATAGTAGGTGGCGGCATGATGGTTTGCATAATCATTTTTATCCCCCTCGAAAATAGTTAGTTTGCTTGTAAAATCGCCCCCATAGTGAGTGGCAGCCGTTGAAAAGGAGAGTTCTATCATATCCCCATTTTTGGCTACCTTCCATTGAGAGACCATGGTATTTGTCCCGGCTACGTAATACGTAGTGACCCCATGTGGGTTGAAATCAAAAGTGATCGCCCCTTTCGGCGTATTGAATGTGATCCATCGGGTTCCGGTTACAATGTCTCCGTCGGGCATGGAGGAATCAAAACGGCCATTGCTCCATTGGGTATTGAACGAACGTCCCGTCAAAGCATCCCATGTTGAGTTATTTAACGTGGAGGCAGGCACCATGATTTTATAGGTGATACGCGGGGAAGGATACTTCTCCATCAAGGCATCCTGATGTACCTGTATAGTCAGTTCTATCTTTTTCCCGTCGGGAGATAACCCTATTTCCCGGCGGAAGGGCGCTATTGTATTACTGTTCCATACATTGGTGGTTTGCCATCCGTTCTCACGTGTAACCATAAAGGTTTCGGCGTGATCACCCACGGTGCGACCTGCTGCCCAGGAGAGAGAATCGCTGCATAGCAGCATTTCCCCCTTCCACTTCACTTTTATATTGGGTTCGGCGGCAATCTCCATTGGTGATACAGTCTTGAAACACCTCAGCAAATTGCATTCGCAAACAGAAGGAAAGCCATCTAACGGCAATATCTGCAGCAAGAATAAAAGAAGAATGAATTGTTTGTTCCGGTTCATTATCTGAAAAAAAATGATAACTAAATGATCCGTGAGAAATGAATTAGCACTATCTACTGGCGTTAGAACTGAACGTTATGTCTACTCACTGATCTCACTTCAGGTATTTATCGACAAAGGAGTAGGCCTCTTCTCTGATTTCTGTTGGGAAATCGTGTGCAACTGACGGATAGACAACTTCAATCCTGTTCTCCGCCTGCATGAACTGATACACCTTTGAAGCGCGGCTAACACCTTTCCTCACCCCTTCAACCGAGAAGTTGGCATCATACTTGGGTGAATTTGAAAAAAATGGTCTGGGCGCCAACAGAGCTATTATCTCATCAAAATCAAACGGGATTTTATTTGCATCCAAATCAAACTTTGTTCTGACAAATGGCATATAGCGGTCCTGCGCCCAGGGACCTAAACGACCGCCATAGTGACTGGCACTCCGTTCACCTGCATGATAATAATCAAACAGTGTCCAACCGCAACTTGCGACAATGACCTTGATCCGTTGGTCGAAGGCTGCAGCAAACATTGCATTGTGACCACCCAGCGAATGACCGATCACTCCTATTCTCTCCTTGTCAACATAAGGGAGGGACTGCAGGAGATCAACGCATGAGAGATGATTGAATATCGCCTTCATCGTACCTGAATCATACCTGTCGCTGCTGAAATCATAATCACTCAGTTCACCCATGCTGGGATAATCAGGTGCGATCACCACATAACCCCTATCGGCCAGCTCGCTGGCATAGGATCTGTTTTGCTTTTTGGTTTGTCCATCAATGATACGTTTGCCATCGGCGCCTGTTCCATGCAATGCCAGCATGGCGGGATTCTTGTTTGCCTGGTTGCGTGGATGGTATAGGTAGGCATACACAATTTCAGAGGGGGCTGGTTCAAATTGAATCGAATAGCGAAAATAATTTTCAAACTGTGCTGTATCGGTGTATACAAGATTGATATTCTTCTTACGGCGGGTGGGTAGTTTGCCCATCACTGTTTCCATCCGGCTGAGGATATCTTCTCTTTTACTGTTCCACTCACCTTGATTGGTAACAGGTTTATACGCTCCCTTTTTGTTCTTGTAGGATAAAAGGTTGTCGTTGTTGCTGTGATTACTACTTTCAAGAAGACGTTCAATGCTCTTCATGATGACTCTCTCCGATTCAGCAGTTACCGGGCTCGATTCAATTTCATAACCTCCCTCCTTATACGCTTCTGCCGTACCAATATAAAATGGTCCGTAATCACCATATGCCGCCATGGCAACAAAATTTTCATGGGCCATCTCTTTCGCCTTTAACTGATACTCTACAAACAGTTCACCCGGCATAAACAATATACGGGCATCCCGGACGCTCAGACAGGCTGTCTCGATTCCTTTTCCTTCAATTCTTCTCTTATACCATCCCAGACGGCCCATGTTGTTTGAACGTAGACGGCTATTCATCTCAAGCATGGTTTTCTCAATCTCCTTCACATTGTCACGGTAGGGCAACAGGAGGTTGTCTGTAGCCCATCCAAGATCGTTGGCATTGATGCTGATCTTCCTGGTATTATTCCAGGCGCGCTCCATCCCTTCAGCCAGACGCTCTGCAAGCACCAGACGTGTTTCATGACTTCCATCATTGTATTTCCCTGCTGCCACATTTCCGCCTGCCCCGTTGAAATGTACATGCAGCGCATCAGGTACTGCCAGCTGTCTCATATAACGGGCGATACCGGTGAAATCAGGACTGGTGGTACTTGTCAGGTAATAACTCTGAGGGTGGGTAGCATAGAAGCTCAATACTGCAAGAGGGGTATCATGGTTCCAGAAACTGACCAGTGACACCTCCGGGTCGATTAATCCCTCAGGCATGGAACGGAGCAGGGAATCTTTGCTGGAAGAGCCACGCATGGTTACAATACGTCCATCTTTCTTGTATATTCTCCTGTTTGATGCTACCTTAATCACATCTGCACTGCCCAGACCCAGATCGGTCACCTCTTTGGCCTCTTTCAGTGAGCTCCGGATCTCATTCTTCAAAGTAACGAGTAATGAACGGGCAAAGGTACCGTCAAAGGCACCCACGGGCATTTTATTCTCCAACAGGATTTTCTCGGCTGTGAAATCGCAAATAGGAGCATCGTGTTGATGCACCGTATGCACAACCACCCTGTTGGGTATTGTTCCGGCGGCTTCTGCAATTACCTCCTTAAATATATCCTGTGACTCATTGGATATACCAATCCAATCGATCGAACAGAGCACTATTGGCTCCTCATCACCCATCAACACAACCCCTTTGGCTCTGAGAGTCAGGTCGCCTGACTTTAACATGGTCTGATAGGTCAGTTGATTACCCAGTGGCGGAGTAGCATCCACATCAAAAAGAGCAATCTTCAATCTACCTTTCTCAGCAGGATTGTTGGATGAGCTGACACTGCCGATAAAAAAGAGTAGACCTGTAAAAAGTAAAAAAATAAATTTATGCTTCATAAGAAATAAAATCAAATAAATGTATCAATTCAATACAAGTTTATAATGAACCTGTTGCAACTCATATCTCTGAAAGATAGACTTCCAGTGGATCAAGTGAAAGCGAGGTGCCATCCGGCAAGACCATGGTCATGACTTCCGTTTTACTGCTATTGGTTGCAATCACAAACCTCTTTTGACCATCTCCTTTGATTACCATGTGTAGATTTCCTTCAACGACTCTCTTCTCTGTATCGAGTGTAATGATGGCCAGGTTGTTCTTCAGCTCTTCCATTATAGGCAATAAATGATCAAACACTTCGGGTGTTTTCGACCAGTCGTTCCAGAACAAAACACCTGTTGACCCATGAACGATTGACGTATATATCTGGCATTTCACATTCACAAGATAATCACCGGGACTGAGATTGGCAGGCTTGGCATAACCGTTTCCATCAAAATAGATCCATAGAGGCACTTCATCGCCCAGTCCAGCCTTTAAGGCGTCAACTGTTAACCCTGCCAGTTCAGGAAGTGCGAAAAAATCACGAAAAGCATTTATACTAAACACATTGCCACTTGCACTGTAATCCCGGGCAAAAATTTTCAGGTTCTCAAACCAGATCCTTTTCAGTGTTTCAACCTCATACTTTGTATAGGAATAGTTACCCTCCTCATCAAACTCATAAACAGGTGTACCGTCATAAGCCTGGAAGAAACCCAGTAACGGGATTTTACTTTTACGTGCATCTTCGCTTATCAGTTCATAAGGTGGATCATCAGGCATTTGGCTGTTTGATTGCAGGTAACGCTTCTCGAAAAGGTATGAACTACCTTTTGCATGACCCACAAGATCGACAAATACGATCGCTTCAGGATCGTGCACTTTCAACCGTTCGAAAATCTGCTTCCCGGTTGCAGGGGGTACAGCCCATCTCCCCACTCCCCCCAATGCAATCTCATCGATGTGCGAAAAAATGTACCTATCGTTGGTTTTGTTATCGAGCAGAGTGACAATCTGCGAATCGAGATAATGAATGAATTCAGGATTATCAACTTCTTCCTTCATTAACTTACTACGATAATAATCTTTGTCATCACCTGTCGGCAGAGTGACAAATCTGTCAAGATACGCATGGAGCATTGGAGAAAATGGATTCATAACATGAATCTTTTCCGACATGTAATCTTTCTCCAGTCCCGAGGTAACGAAAACCATATTGAATGGCGATGTGCGTTCTCTGAAAAGCTGCGCATTCTGAAGGTAGTCAAGCGAGTCGGCATGAGCCTCTTTGGTGAAAGTATAACCGGGAACATGCCATGTGCCGATGGCAAAAAAGCGTTCTTCCAGATTCTTTTCATTCTTCATCAGTAACCAACCCTGATTATCGGTGCTCCAGGATGTCGCTCCGGACGCACTGTTCTCACTGTTTGTACATGCCGACAAATAAAAGAGTGAAAGGAAGGTCACGGTCAGTGTTGCTATTCTGAAGAGATGCATTGTTGTATATATTTAAAATGTGTATTCTAAAGCCAACCCTGTTACAAAATTTTATTGCGGACAGGGTTGGAGAGAAATAACCTCATAGCACACAGGGTAGCTATTTATTAGAGAACGCAGCCTTCACTATCTGGTACTTCTCAGCATCACTAACAGGATTGGGATGCGTATAGATAAGCACACCATCGGCATGCTCCCTCCCTCTCAGGATCACCTCTTCCACATAGGATGGTGTAGAGGCGCCCAATCTGGAATGAGCGGTCAGATATACATCGATATAGATCGGCATCTCTCCGTTGAAGAGTGTCCTTAATCTTGCGATCTCAGCATCTACCAATGAACCATTCTTGAGATTCCCACCCTCCGATTCTGCTCTGTAAGGAAAGAGGAGCCCATCTAGATAGGGTGCGTAATTTTTCGCAAAATCAGGTGTGATCTGCCTGTAGTAGGAGCAGGGGATAAACTGAAGCGAAGGATTTATTCTGTCAATCTCATCCATCATCATGCCAAGATACTCAGGGGTATAAGTCTTGAGGTTATGGACAAAATCATCGATGCTGAACACCACCAGATTGGGATACTGCAGGCTCAATTTTGCTATCTCTTCCGACCATTTGATATAATCAAGGCCATAAGGTTCCGAGCTCCATTTCGCTATTGGCTTTGACTCCGACGGTGGAACTAAAGAGACCCATACAGCGATCCGGTTTTTCAAAGCCATGGGCAGAAAAAGCTGCAGATCAGCCCAGTCATTTTCGTTCTGCCATATCAGCCAGTTGTAGGTGTTTGCATTCAGATCTTTCAATTGCTCCATCAGTTTGTCGATATCTGCTCTGCCGTTTGAAAGCCTGGGCAAGGATCCATAGGTACCGAGTACCATTTTCTCTTCACGGGAGAATTTGAATGTATCTTCCGACAACCTCCCGGTAGATCCACAGCCTGAGAAAAACAGCGCAAAGAATGTAGCAAGGATAGTAATAAATAGTATTTTTTTCATAGGGAATCTGTTAAGAAGGCATGTCCCTCTATCATTTAATATCTATTCTTATCAGGTCTTCAATGACCTTCCCTTCATGTTCAAATCTAGCCAACGTGTAGATATCGTTATTATTTCCCATAGCAATTGAATTGACATATGTTGGGAAAGTCCCATCATCATAAAATACCGGTCCCAGATCTTTGTATTTTTTTTCAGGGATATTGTAAGTTACCACGTGAAGATGTTCCAATCCTTTTGCTGCGCCCATGTTAATTTTGTCAAGCCCGGCAACCCTAACACCATCTTTATAAATGGGTGCACCTGTCAGGTAATAGATAACATCATCCTTGATTTTAAATCCGAGGTAGCCATAACTGAATTGATCGGACATCCCACTTTTTCTTGATGGTTCCGAAGTAATTCTGTCAACGATCTCAACTTTCTTATTAAGGGGATCAAAGGTAAAGAGATAACCTGAGTTACCATGGACACCATAAGCCTTATTCTCCGGCTCATACCAGTAGATCTTTCTCCAGTTGTATCCCATGCTGCCGGCATCACTGACATCAAAATCCCCGAAATAATCAAGCCTTAAATCAACCCCATCCATCTTTTTCAGTTGAGGATCAGAAGGGTTATATGTATAGATATCTCCTTCGGCTACAGAATAATAGACGTTCCCGTCGCGTGGGTCTACGAACATGGAGCGGCATAATACTCTGTAATCCTCTCCGATAACACCACCTTCACCCTGCTCACTCACAAGTCCCAGATTATGCATCTCATTGGTGTTGAGATCATAGTGAATAAAGTAACCTTTAGGCCATGTAATCCCATATAGGTGCCCTCTCTCCTTATCCATGGTCATGGTCAGAATTCCTTCTCCATTGGGGGCAAGTCCGAGGCTTACCAGCTCCTTCGTAGTCATGTCATAGTAGAGAAAGTGACCACCCGGATAGAGTTGATAACCTTCCGGTGCATTCTTTGGCAAATTCTCCGCACCATCAATCATCTCATAATAGCCCACATGGGTAGAGAAATACAACCTCCCGTCATGTTCGTAAAACTCGGTATGACTTTTCCCTTGTGCAATAAAATTCTGTTCTTTCTCTCCCAGAGCCACCGAGAGATCGGCAATAAATTCCACCTTTTCAGTTTCGGGATCATATGCATACATTTGTCCTCCCACATCATGACGAACAGAAGAAAGGACATAATAGATTCTTCCGTCGCTCGCTTCAGTAATCGCATTGTATGTATCATGTGCATCCTCAAATCCGGAAAAATAGCGTTTGGCGATCATTGAATCGGGTTGATTCTCATTAATATCCCCGCCTGGGCTGCTCTGCTTGTTTTGTTGACCACACTGAGCAAGCAGCAGTGTTAAAAATAGTAAGGCACTGTAAAACAAATAACTTTTTTTCATGATGATAATCGTTTCAATTGATAATGATTTTTTATTTTGTTGCAATATTCTCTAATTCACTTATAATAGCGGACTCAACACCGCTACTCCATTTTGAGGGTAGACCGTATACACGCTGCGATGTATCCCCCTCATATCCCCCTTCTTCCAGTACAACTTCAGAAGGTATATAGCCCATTACATCGTTGGCATATGAGAGCACAAAGATCTGTCCACCGAAAATCTGCTTCAATTTCAGACTGTATGAGATCACTGACTCCCCACCGAGGACAAACAACTTCTGTTGACCTATTTGCCAATAACCAACAGGGAAAGGATACGATTTGATTAAATGTCCTTTTGTTTTCAATTCGCTGATCATTCCTTTAGCCCATCTTGCCTGATAATCATCTTTTTTGGCGATCTCGTGCAATTCTTCCAAAGGGAGTGGATTATCCAGTAAAAGGTCAATTTCGGAATATCTTGTGATCAGGCTGCTCTCTTGTTGCTGCATCTCTTCAGAGAGTACCCGTTCTACAGTTGCGGCAAGCTGCTTCCCATATTGAATGGCCAGAGGAATACTGCGGCGGGGAATGGGATTCTGATCACCACCGGCACCCTGAAAAAAGAGGGCAGTGGTGCCCGGATAACGTTTCTCCAGTTCGAGTTGAGCAAAACCGGCATAATCACCCGAGAATTGATTGATTGACAAGGTGGTGGGGTGACAGGCATATCCAAAGATTACTGCCATCAATTGTTTGTCGGGTGCTTCAATTTTGATCACCGGCACAGCATAATCGTTGGGGCCGTTCAGTTCAGAAGTGGATGTGATGCTGTTTTCCTTGTTATTACGCCTGTTTACCTGAAAGCGTGTAATACCGTTCTGGGTATAAATGTGTGCAGGTTGTAGATTTTTCATCGCCTGGTCAACCAGTCCAAACAACTTCTCTGCCAATTGTTCTGTGTACTTATCCACAACCTTCCAATCCTGATCAGTCATCGGATAAATATATTTCAACGCCCGGGAGATTACAGGACCTGAGTGTGTATGGGAGCTGCTAAGAATAATTTGGGAATGATCCAACCCATATCTGCGGTTTAACCGTTCTCTCACCTCATCAGAGAAATCCTTTGAAACACCCAGTAAATCCATCGTGATGAGCAGGGAGCGATGACCCTCAGCATCCTCTAACAGGAGCGCCTTGGCCCACAGATCATGCAGCTTACCTTCCGAAGGAGATGTACGGCTGGAATAGCCCGCCATCCAAATGGGTGTCTGCGGTGTAATAACAGTGCGGGCAATTCCGGCTTTCCAGATAAATTTATCCTCATTATCATTTCCTGCTCTTGCATGGGAGTAAATATTCAGTAACAGGAAGACTGTCAGTAACCATATTGAAGTATCTCTTTTCTTCATCGATTAAAAGTTATTTTGTATTAGCAATAATACGCTCAGCATGCTGTTGGATTTTCTCTATCGCTCCGGCAATTTTTTTCATATCTGTTTTTGCACTTAGCAATACATTTTGAGGAATCCATACAGCTTCCTCATTACACAATTTTTCATTCAAAGGACAATTATTTTCCTCTGCATATCTCTGATAATTCAATCGTTCTGTTGGATAAAATTTCCTGAAATATTTACTTTCAAAAGCATTTTTCAAAAAAGGCATTTTATTCAGTTCACTATACCCACCGGAGCAGGGTACACCTTCAGCCCGTAATGCGCTCAAAAAATCAGTTCTCGATAGACCCTTAAAATCTTCTTTCTGATACCTAAAGGGGAAGAGATGGAAAGCTGCTTTTGTTACATTCTTATACAACCTGTATGGAATGATACCCGGTATCTCATCTATAAGCGATTGGAGGTAAGATGCATTTTTGTTTCGCAAATCAGTCTGTTCTTCCAGCCGCTGAAGCTGAGCCAGTCCTATAGCTGCCTGATACTCTGTTATACGTAATTTGGTGCCAATCATCACAGTACCGGCGCTAAACTGTCCTGCGGTGGATCCATATGGGTTGCCGTAATTATGATAAGAATAACAGCGATCCATAAACGCATCATCATCGCTGATAATAGCTCCTCCCTCGCCCATAGCCATATTCTTGGAATTCTGAAAACTGAAACAGCCGGCGTTCCCAAAATTCCCAACCTTTTTCCCGTTAATCTCTGCCAACCATGCCTGGCATGCGTCCTCAACGACCAACAGGTTATGTTTTTCAGCAATTTTCATGATTCTTTCCATATCACAGGGAAGACCGAGGATATGAACAGGAAGTATTGCTCTGGTGTGGGGTGTTATCTTCTCTTCAATCTTATCGGGATCCATCTGGAATGTTTCAGGGTCAACATCCACGAATACAGGTATTGCACCATTAAGGAGTATACTGGATACCGAGGCAATAAATGTGTAGGATGTAACCAACACTTCATCACCCCACCCAATCTCCAACTGTGCCAGCGATGTATTCAATGCATTGGTTCCGTTCACTACTGCCAGGGCGCGTTTAGCACCTAAAGTGTTTGCCCACTGTTTTTCAAACTCTTCCGTGACCTTGTTTCTCGACCAGACACCGCTACGCATTACCTCCAGAAGTTTTTTTTCATCGGTAGCAGAATTCCAAATAGGCCACTTGGGCCATTGACCGGTATACATCTTTTCACCACCCAGGATAGCAGGTACCTTTATATTACTCTTCGCCCAGACAGTTGAGGAATTAAGACTGGTTACGGTCATCAGAGAAGCACTCCCCATCACGCTTTTTTTAATAAATTTTCTTCTGTCCATATTATTGTACTGTTACTATGTTGTATTTATAAAGTGAATAACTGTTCTCCGCTACTAATTTAAAGATTATCTGGCTATTTTCATCTGTTATTGTCTGAAAATCTTCACCTTTGCCTGATATTTTCTTTAATTCTACCAATGTACCGGGTTGTAGCCATGTCTTAATAGTAGCAGTACCCTTTACATTCATTTCTCTAAAGATTAAAAAATAGCCGTATCCTTCGTGAATACTTTGAAATCCGGTCCATGATTTTCCCGAGGGGATTTCTCCCACAGGAAGGATATGACCATTGTGCAGATCATACTGTATCTCCTTGTATTTATTCATCACCGTGTTCAGTTCAAACGCTTCTTCGGGCAGATTTTGCGCTTCCATCCAGGCCAGCGGCTGAGCCATCATCGTTATAGCAAAAAGATATTCAAAATCATAATGTTCAGGAGCAAAAGAATCATTGTATTTGTCGTTATTTCTCCATTTATTCAGAAACTCAATCTGTAGATTCCTGGTAGGGACATATTTTGACAGCGTCCACAGATTACGGAGTGTCCAGTAAGGATAATAACTACCAAAATCGGTGTACCTGTTCTCTAAAAAAATGTTCCCGTACTTATTCCTGTAAAGAAAACCGAAACGCTTATCGGCTGTAACATCGAGATTAAATACTACATTATAGTTCAAAGACCGGGACACAGTGGAGAGAAGGCTGTCCACCCTCTCTTCTGAAATTTTATTGTGAATCCTCAGACCATCTATTTTAAATGTCCTGATACCATACTGACGATTTAAATAAATCAATGCTTCCGCATCCCGTCTCCAATCGATATAGTTATCGGTATAGCTTGGATTGAACCAGATGCAGACCTCCACCCCGAGCTCTTCTCCCTTTTCTACAACATGCTTCAGTCCGTTGGGGAAATTGTTCGGATCAGGCTTCCAGTAATCAGATCTTTCCCAGATGTTATCGAACGAACCACTCTGTGTTGTTGCTGGACTTTTACCTGTTTGCCAGCCGTCATCAATCTGGAAATGGGTCACTCCCAACCGGTGACAAAGCGCCAGCTCCCTGAGGATATATGCTTCATTGATACGCTCTCCCACCCCGCGATCGCCCCATGTATTCATCATGATCATCTCATCTCTGCCAGGGATCACCTTTCTGATGCGGGATTGGTATGTTTTTAAACTGGTGAGGGCATTGTACTCATTTTTTGAAAAGAGCCCAAGAACAGTCGAATAGCCACTGGTCCATACATCCGGGCGAATATCATTTTCATCTATCCCCAGACCGATCACCCTGATCTTCCCGTAGGAGGCAAGAAAATCGGCAGTGGGATACTTCAACTGTGCCAGAGAGGATGGTGACTCTTTCAGCAGAAAGAACCCCTCTTCATTTTCGTTGTTTAGTGCAAAGAGAAGGTTTCCCTTGTAGAGCCGTTCGTTGTATGCCTGGTAATCATTCACCAGAACAAGGCTATTGAGATGATCGGTCATCTCAAACAGACTGATGGTCTTGTACTGCCAGTGTTTACCACCCAGAGAGACACTCTCCAAAACAGGAAGATGGGATGCTGCTTTACCGGAAGCCACAAACCGAACATCTTTCAACTGATTATCTATAAACTGCTTATCATACCACCCTTTATTTTGAGATTCACCCTTGAAATAGAAATCATTGCCCACGACCGGTGTTTCAGGGTACAACCTGATGATATGCCTTACTGAAAGATCATCATAACAATAGACTATTTCCGTCTCCAAAAATGATTCCTGGAACATTGTTTCAGGAACCACATAACTGTTGAAAGAGACAAGGGTGGCGGAATCGTTGTACCCCGGTAGCGTCATGTCGGGACTTGTTGATTGGGATTGCCAGATAAACCGGCTCTCCTTGTTCAGGATAGATCGAGTGATCAGATTACCATTGTTCATCAGATAAACCCGTTTGATGAGTGCGTTTTCGACCACCAGAGAGTCCCCTTTTTGAGATACGGAGCAGTCACGATAGCTGATAGGGTTAGCTGATAAAAGCTGAACAGCTATCAGTTGAATGAAACATAGGATAAATATTCTGATGATCATCGGGTGTAAATTATTACTGCGAGAGAAAAACAAGCATCTGTTTTCTGCTCTTTCTGAAATAGGTGACACTGTTGTCGTAATGATCAAAATTGAGCACCAGATTGTTTGCGAATGCTTTTGCTTTTGCCGGGTCTTTCTTTTCCACCATTTTAAGTAACTGGTAATCATCAATACCATCCCTCATTGCCTCAAAACGAATGGAAGAGTAGAGCTTTCTGTAACCCGGATAAATGATACAGTTATCACCTGCCGGAAGCCTGCCGCGGTCACGCGATGCATCAATAGTGAGTTGATCTTTCTCCCAGTAGTTCAATCCCCAATGGAGGTATCCTGTTACATCATATTTATAGTTGATCCAGTGAAGCAGTCTTGTCTGGATCAATGGAAGCTCAATAAAACGGTTTGCATAATTCCCCCGTGGCACGACACAGGTATAGTACCATAACTCTTTCCCCTGCTTCTGCAGATCCTGATAAAAGGCATGATCTCTGTGCAACACATCCAGTACAGGAACCCACACATCGATAGTTCCGGCCAACTCTTTTGAGGTCAGGACTGCATCCAGTATTTTCACATCGGGCAGATGTTTCTTGACATAACCACTGATTGCCCTGTAGGAGTCTGAGTTCTTCGCCGTTGGTTCATCGGCGATGTGTTGCATGTAACGATCGAGCCATCCTTTAGCGGCCAGATGATCTTTGAGTGCCGGCAGAAACTGATCGAGAAAATTTTGTGTCCGCTCATCCTCAATCGGCAGCTTCACAAAACGCATTCCGTTTTCCACCTTGAGCGGATTGATCCCTGCCTGCAAGGTGCTTGACATATCATCATCGGGCAACGGTACCTCCACATGAAAGGGCGAGTCCCAGTTTCCGGACCTCCATGCCAGATGACCTCCCTCAATCCTTTCCAGGACACCATAGCGGTCGAACAGTTCAGCCTCTTTGTCAAATCTTGAAAAATCGAAACTATATTTCCCCTCATCATAGGTATACTGCGTGTGCCAAACAGGAAAGATCCGATGCACATTCTGCCGGTGGGATGCCATCATTTCGGCATGCATCTCAACCAGCTCCCAATAGAGCCCGGAATAAAGCTCCAGTGGCTCATTGTTGTTCATATAACTCATTGCTGTAGCATTGAAG
>Ga0209347_1003984_pt1 | contig 16175 bp, 16 predicted proteins | sample AutmiccommuBRH23_FD_187382 | JGI IMG/M metagenome (GOLD analysis project Ga0209347, IMG submission 187382) | Deep subsurface microbial communities from Mt. Terri, Switzerland - Autotrophic microbial communities BRH/23 (SPAdes) (version 2) | ecosystem: Environmental > Aquatic > Deep subsurface >...
CCGTGCGGCGATCGGGTAGAGACGGCAGCCGAGGCAGATCCCGAAGGCCGCGTTGAGCAGCGCCGCCACGAGCGCGCAGCCCGTGGCGACCAGACCCAGCAGCAGGTGACCGCTGGAGAAAGCGATGACGCCGACGACGGCGAACACGAGACCGACCAGCTGGGCGAACTTCAGCGGGGCGGCGGGCTCGCGGTCGGTGACCGGGCCGAGCCGGGGAGCGATCAGCGTGGCGAACACCAGGCCATAGGGATGCTTCCGGGGGCCCAGCATGGCGCCGACAGCGAAGACCACTGCCTGGACACCCAGGATCACCGCCGCGGCGGCCGCACTCGAGGGGGCTGCCAGCAGCGTGCCGACGAGAACGACGGTGGTGACCCATGCGACGAAGCGTGGTCCGCGCACGTCGACCTGCTCCGGCACCTGGGTGCTCGGACGGGTCTGTGTGATGTTCGACAAAGCTGTGCTCCTGTTGTTGGGAAGGGCTGGACGCGGCGGATCACAAAACCGCTCGCGGAGTGCGGCGCGAAGAAACGGCGCGGCTACTCAGCAGCTGCAACAACAACAGCAACAACCCGCGACGCGGCACAGATCGACTGCGCGGCGCTTGGTGAGCGAAGGCTCGAGGCGGGCTGACACGGTCGACAGCTTACCCAATGACACGGTGATCAAGCCAACAGCGGTTCCAGTGCCGACCGCAGGTCAGCGGCGGTCGGCACCCCTGAGGCGCGATAACGCGCCTGACCTTCGGCATCGAAGATCAGCGTCGTGGGCAGTGACAGCACCGAAAGCTTGCGCGCCGCCTCCGGATTGGCGTCCAGGTCGATCTCCACGTGCGCCACGGTGGGCAGGTCCGCACACACCTGGTCGACGACCTTGCGCACCCCCACACACGGGCCACACCACTCCGCGCTGAAATGCACGACGGTCGGCCCGGTCCGCGACAGCCCCAACTCGCCGGGCTCGAGGTGGGGATATTTCGCCGCCGCCGTGCGCAGGCCGGTCCGCAGCGTCAGCAGCCTGCCGACCACGAACGCCAATCCGAACGCCGCGATGAGCACCGCGATGACCGCCACCCATGAAGAGCTCATGACAGATTGAACTCGTCGAGGTCGATGGTTACTCCCTCGGCGATGCCCTCGATGATCACGTCGGAGCCGCGCGCACCCTCGCTCGTCGGTGTGATGCCGAACGGCAGCTTCTGGCCGGGCAGGCCGGCGGAGAAGGCGGCCAGCACCGCGGGCAGCTTGTCCTCGGGGACTTCCTGGTCGGCGGTGCCCGGCCCGGACAACACCCCGGTCGCGGTCATCACCAGCGTGGTCGCATCCGGTCCGGCGATGGACAGGTCGACGGCGATGCTGACCCGTTCGTCGACACCGGCCTGTTTCGGGGTGCCGGTGAAGACCAGCCCGCGATTGCTCGAGATCCCCGACTCGGTGGTTCCGCCGGTCGAGTCGTCGGTCTCCTCGGTGGGTGCCTCGACGAGCAGGTCGGGGATTCCCATGTACCTGCCGAGGTGGGTGGAATCGATGATGATCCGGCTCTCCACCTTGGCGACGGCGAGCGTCGCGTCCGGCGGGATCAGCCAGGAGTTCTCCCCGAGATCGACGGAGTGCAGGGTCGCTTCCAGCGATGCCTTGCCCACGACGGGGTGATCAACGCCACTGGCCTTGATTTCCACCTCGTCGTAGTGGTGGCGCATCGCCTGCGGGGCGAACGGGAAGCCGAGGATCGCCACCGACGGGTCCCAGTTCAGGTTCGCGGCACTCCGAACGCTTCTGGCCAGGCGGTATTCGGCGTAGATGGCGGCCCCGAAGTCCGCGCCGACGACGCCGACGACCACCGCGGACAGGGTCGCCAGGGCGCCGATCACGAGTTTGCGCACGCCGACATTGTTGCCCACCGAAGGGCGATGATCGGTTCGACGCGGCTATCTGGCAGGTGGCGCGCTATCGTTAGAAAACCATCGGTCGGGTAACGGCCATATGTCAGGCATGAATCTGGGAAGTCACCGCGCGACAGGGTTGTCTCGACGGTGTCCCGGCGAATGATCTCCACTCCTGTTGGAGGGCCAGTTGGATCTACTGCTACTGACGGTTGACCCACATCCCGAGTCGGTGCTGCCGTCGTTGTCTCTGCTGGCGCACAACGTGCGCACGGCGCCGACCGAAGTGTCGTCGCTGCTGGAGGCCGGAACCGCGGATGTGGCGTTAGTCGACGCGCGCACCGATCTGGCCGCCGCGCGCGGCCTGTGTCGTCTGCTCGGGACGACGGGTTCCTCGGTCCCGGTCGTCGCGGTCGTCAACGAAGGCGGCCTGGTCGCCGTCAACGTCGAGTGGGGCCTGGACGAGATCCTCCTGCCCAGCACCGGCCCCGCCGAGATCGATGCCCGGCTGCGGCTACTGGTCGGGCGCCGCGGCGGGGTGGCCAACCAGGAGAACCTCGGCAAGATCAGCCTCGGTGAGCTCGTCATCGACGAGGGCACCTACACCGCCAGGCTGCGGGGACGCCCCCTCGATCTGACCTACAAGGAATTCGAGCTGCTGAAATACCTCGCGCAGCACGCAGGCCGGGTGTTCACGCGTGCTCAACTCCTCCAGGAGGTCTGGGGGTACGACTTCTTCGGCGGCACCCGCACCGTCGACGTACACGTGCGGCGCCTGCGGGCCAAGCTCGGCACCGAGTACGAGTCGCTGATCGGAACGGTGCGCAATGTCGGCTACAAGGCGGTCAGGCCCGCTCGCGGCCGCCCGCCCGCACCCGGATCCGAACTCCCAGACGATTTCGACGACGACCCGTACGAGGACGGCGGGCCCGACGGCGTGCCGACCCCACTGGCCGACCAGCTGCCCGGTAAGTGAGCCGGATCGACTGGCGCCCGCGGCTGTCCGGGGCAGAACAGCAGGGTGTTCGCGAGATCATCAGCGCTGCAACGAAATTCGACAATACGGCGCCCGTCGGCGACCAGGTGTTGCGGGAGTTGGCACATGACCGTACGCACCATCTGATCGCCGCGGACGCAGCGGGAGCGCTCACCGGCTACCTGAACCTGACGCCGGAGATGGCCGAGCTGGTGGTGGCTCCCGACGCGCGCAGGCAGGGCGTCGGCACGGCGCTGATCAGTGCGGCGCTGGACAGGACGGCGGGGCGCAGCCGGTTCTGGGCGCACGGCACCCTGGCCGCGGCGGAGGCCACAGCGGCCGCCCTCGGGCTGAGCCCGGTGCGCCGGCTGTTGCAGATGCGACGCTCACTGCGGGACGTGCCGGACGCCGCCGTCCCCGACGGAGTGCGGATCCGCACGTATGCGGGGCCGGCCGACGACGCCGAGATCCTGCGCGTCAACAACGCGGCGTTCTCCTGGCATCCGGAGCAGGGCGGCTGGACGGACTCCGAGATCGCCGAACGGCGCGGGGAGTCATGGTTCGAGCCCGACGGGCTGTTCCTGGCCTTCGATGACACCGGTGAGCGTCTGCTCGGCTTCCACTGGACCAAGGTGCATGCGGACAAGCCCGGTGTCGGCGAGGTGTACGTCGTCGGTGTCGATCCCGCCGCCCAAGGCGGTGGCCTGGGGCGGACCCTGACAGTGGTGGGGATGGCGTGGTTGGCGCAGCGGCTTGCCGCGGCGGCCGAGCCGACGGTGATGCTCTACACCGAATCCGACAACACCGCCGCGGTGCGCACCTACGAGCGGCTGGGCTTCACGGTGTACAGCACCGACACCGCATACGCACTGCCGCAGTAGACATCGCTGCTGTTCACCGGGTGTTCGTTTGCGTTTGATATCGATGACCGTCAATATCGATGAATGTCTAACTCACTGAGGTCGCCGGCAGGCCGGGAATGCTGCGAGGTCACGCCGCTGCTCGCCGGTCCTCTGACGGCTGCCGCCGCCGAGGAGATCGCGCTGCGACTCAAGGCTCTGGCCGACCCTGTCCGGCTCCGGCTGTTTCACGCGGTGGCCAGCCATGCCGGGGGCGAGGCCTGCGTCTGCGATGTGTCCGAAGGCCTGGACGTCACCCAGCCCACCATCTCCCACCATCTCAAGGTATTGCGCGAGGCGGGGCTGCTGACCGCCCAGCGGCGGGGCTCCTGGGTGTATTACGCCGTAGTTCCTGACGCGTTGCGCGCACTGACCGACAGCCTGGCCGGAGTGCAGGCATGACCGACACCGAGTCCACGCCGGCCACGACGCCCGTGGTGGGCAAGCTGTCGACGCTCGACCGGTTCCTGCCGTTGTGGATCGGTGTCGGGATGGTGGCGGGCCTGTTGCTCGGCCGCATGATCCCTGGCCTGAACACGGCGCTGGAAAAGGTTGCGGTCGACGGTATTTCGCTGCCGATCGCTGTCGGGCTGCTGGTCATGATGTACCCCGTGCTGGCCAAGGTGCGGTACGACCGCCTCGACACCGTCACTTCAGACCGCAGGCTGCTGCTCAGTTCCCTGCTGCTGAACTGGCTCTTCGGCCCGGCGCTGATGTTCGCGCTGGCCTGGCTGATGCTGCCGGATCTTCCGGAGTACCGCACCGGGCTGATCATCGTCGGGTTGGCCCGCTGCATCGCCATGGTGATCATCTGGAACGACCTCGCTTGCGGCGACCGAGAGGCCGCGGCCGTGCTGGTCGCCTTGAACTCGATCTTCCAGGTCGTGATGTTCGCCGTGCTCGGTTGGTTCTACCTCTCGGTGTTGCCGGGCTGGCTCGGGCTCGAACAGACGACGATCTCCACCTCTCCGTGGCAGATCGCGAAGTCGGTGCTGATTTTCCTGGGAATCCCGTTATTGGCCGGCTACCTGTCGCGCCGGCTGGGGGAGAAGACCAGGGGCCGCCAGTGGTATGAGGCCGAGTTCCTGCCGCGGGTCGGTCCGTGGGCGCTCTACGGGCTGCTGTTCACCATCGTGATTCTCTTTGCGCTGCAGGGTGATCAGATCACCAGCCGACCGTTGGACGTGGCCCGGATCGCGTTGCCCCTTCTGGCCTACTTCGCGATCATGTGGGGCGGTGGATACCTGCTCGGTGCGGTGCTGGGGCTCGGTTACGAACGGACCACGACTCTGGCGTTCACCGCCGCAGGCAACAACTTCGAGTTGGCCATCGCCGTGGCCATCGCCACCTACGGAGCCACCTCCGGCCAGGCATTGGCGGGGGTGGTGGGCCCGCTGATCGAGGTTCCCGTCCTCGTCGCGCTCGTCTACGTCTCGCTGGCGCTGCGGCGGCGCTTCGCGGTGACGCGATGAGCGCTCCGGGTAAACCGTCGGTGCTCTTCGTGTGCGTCAAAAACGCCGGTAAGTCGCAAATGGCCGCCGGTCTGATGCGCAAACTCGTCGGTGACGACGTCGAGGTGCACTCTGCCGGTACGGCCCCCGGCGCGGCCCTGAACCCGCTGTCGGTGCAGGTGCTCGACGAGGTGGGCGTCGACACCACCGGTGAACACCCCAAACCTGTTGATCCGCAACTTGTTCAGACGGTAGACGTGGTCGTCACCCTGGGGCGGGAGGCGCACGTCGACCCGGAACCCGGCACAGACTTCGAGAACTGGGATACCGACGAACCGTCCGAGCGTGGCATCGACGGGATCCAACGCATGCGGCTGGTTCGCGACGACATCGCATCGCGGGTGGCCGAGTTGGCGGCCCGGCTTCGCGCATGACCGCCGTGAAACTATCCGGCGACCGGGACGTCGAGTTCGGTGAGTAGTGCGCGGACTCGACTCTCGATCTCGTCGCGGATCGGTCTGACATCCTCGACGCTCTGGCCGGCCGGATCGTCGAGCTTCCATTCCTCGTAGCGACGGCCGGGGAACACCGGGCAGGCGTCGCCGCACCCCATGGTGATGATCACGTCGGCCGCGCGCACGATCTCGTCCGTCCACGGCTTGGGATACTCGCGGGAGATGTCGATGCCGCGCTCGGCCATGGCCGCCACCGCCGCCGGGTTCACCTCATTGCCCGGTTCGGAGCCGCCGGACCAGGCGACGGCGGCGTCGCCCGCCATCGTGGTGAAGAAACCCATCGCCATCTGTGACCGCCCGGCGTTGTGGGTGCACAGGAACAATACGGTGGGCTTACCGTCGTGGTGCTTGCCCTCCACCTTGGCCAAGGCCCGAAGCCGTTGCCGGGCAAAGCGTTCGGCTAGAAGCGGGAGGAAGTTCGGGATGCTGGCGCGGCCGGCGAACTGGTCGTAGGACGAATGCAGGAAGCGTTCGATGGTCTCGACGCCGTAGATATCGTCGAACTCCTTCTGCAGCTGGGCTGCGGCGGACTTCAGCGCCAGGCGCTGATCGATGGACAGGTCCTGCCTGATGTGCGAATCGGCTGTCGGGGTGATGCTGTCGGTCACGGTGTTCTCCTTGTCAGGCGGACTTCACATTGGGTACGAGATGCGCAATGCGGTCGGTGAGCTCGTCGACCGCGGCATCGAACGCCTCGACGCGCTCGGTGCGGGCCGGGTCGGGGACCGACCAGTGCAGCCGGGTCAGCTCGCCGGGCAGCTCCTCATGGACGTTGTCGCACACGGCGATGACCAGATCGCCTGCGGCCAGCACATCGCCAAGAAGGCGCGGCGTGTGCGGGCGCAGGTGCAGTTTGTGACGGCGGGCGGCGGCAACCGCCCCGGGGTGGACGCGGGTGGCGGGGTGGGTGCCCGCCGAGATGGCGGGCAGCTCACTGCGACGGTTCCAGATCGCCGCGGCGAGCTGGCTGCGCGCGGAGTTCTGGGTGCAGACGAAGACCACCCGGTGGGCCCGGCGCTGTGCGGAGGGCACCAGCGTTTCCAGCGCCGAGCGGTTGAGGCTCAGATAGGTCCGTCGACCGTCGGCTTCGGAGCGCGAGTCGCGGACGACGCCGGCCCTCTTGAGCACGCCCAGGTGATGCGCCAGCAGGTTCGACTGCATGCCGAGCACGGCGCGTAGCTCCGACGGCGAGGCGTCGGCCAACAGCAGGTGATCGACGATCGCCAGCCGGGCGGGGTCGGCGAGTGCGGCGAAGACGGCGGCACGCCTCGCCGTGCCGGCAGTTATCTCAATCGACATTGACTCAATCAATACTGAGGTAAATGCGGTCGCGTCAACCCCTGCTGCGGAATCGTCGCCTCACCCCCCTCGCCGGTTCATCTCCCGTTCACCATCCGTAGGGCATCGATTCACAGGTAGCCCCTAGGTTCACAGCCGAGCAGCGAAAGTTCTGCTCGGCGCGACATGCGTTTTCCCCGAATCCGTACTTCAAAGGAGCTTCGTGAAGGCCAAAAAGACTGGTGCCGCGGTGAGCCTGCTGGCTGCCGGCACTCTGATGCTGTCGGCGTGTGGCAGTGACGACAACACCGCCTCCTCGGGATCGGGTGACACCGGCTCGGCACCGACCGGCGACTGCGGCGGCAAGGAGTCGCTGAAGGCCAGTGGTTCGTCCGCGCAGGCCAACGCGATGACCCGGTTCATCAATGCCTACGAGAAGGACTGCCCCGGGTTCACCCTCAACTACACCTCCTCCGGCTCGGGCGCAGGCGTCTCCGAGTTCATCGGCGGTCAGACCGACTTCGGTGGCTCGGACTCGCCGCTGAGCGCCGAGAAGGGCGAGGTCGAGAAGGCCAAGGAGCGCTGCGGTGGCAGCGACGCGTGGAACCTGCCCGCGGTGTTCGGGCCGATCGCCATCACCTACAACGTCGAGGGTGTCGACGGCCTCGTGCTCGACGGCCCCACGCTGGGCAAGATCTTCAACGGCACCGTCACGACGTGGGACGCCCCCGAGATCGCCGCGCTCAACGAAGGCGCCACGCTCCCGGCCGCGCCGATCAACGTGATCTTCCGCAGCGACGAGTCGGGCACCACCGACAACTTCCAGAAATACCTGGACGCAGCCTCGGACGGCGCCTGGGGCAAGGGCGCGGGCAAGTCGTTCGCCGGCGGTGTCGGCGAGGGCGCGAAGGGCAACGAGGGCACCTCGGCGGCCATCGCGAGCACGCCGGGTTCCATCACCTACAACGAGTGGTCCTTCGCCAAGGCGCAGAACCTGTCCATCGCCAAGATCATCACCTCGGCGGGACCCGAGCCGGTCGAACTGACCACGGAATCGGCGGGAGTGGCCATCGACGGCGTGAAGTTCAAGGGTGAGGGCAACGACCTCGTCCTCGACACGACGTCGTTCTACAAGCCCACCGAGCCGGGGTCGTACCCGATCATGCTCGCGGCCTACGAGATCGTCTGCTCGCAGTACCCCGATCCCGAGGTGGCCACCGCGGTGAAGGCGTTCATGCACTCGGCGCTCGGCAACGGGCAGACCGGTCTCGAGGAGAACGGCTACATCCCGGTGCCCGAGGCGTTCAAGACTCGGCTCACCGAGGCCGTCGACGCCATCAACTCGACGTCCTAGTCGTCACCACCAGATCGCCGTGACACCGGACTCGACCGCTGTGGGCTCGTCAGCAAGATCGACGAGCCCACAGCAGATCGGGGATACTCCCGACATGCCCACCAAACCCGGGAAGGGGTCGGCTTTGAGGCGGGGCGAGGGACGCTGGGGCGACACCGTCTTCAAGTCCATCGCGGTCACCGCCGGCGCCACCATCATCGGTGCGATCGCCTTGATGGCGCTCTTCCTGATCGTCAAGGCGATCCCGTCGCTGCAGGCCAACCAGGCCAACTTCCTCACCAGCACCGAGTTCCTCACCAGCGACCCGGACAACCTGCGCTTCGGCGTTCGCGACCTGTTCATGGTGACGGTGCTCAGCTCGGTGTTCGCCCTGGTGATCGCCGTGCCCATCGCCATCGGCATCGCGGCGTTCCTGACCAATTACGCGCCGAGTCGCTTGGCGAAGCCGTTCGCGATGCTGGTAGATCTGCTGGCGGCGGTGCCGTCCATCGTGTTCGGCCTGTGGGGCATCTTCGTGCTCGCTCCCTGGCTCACCCCGGTGGCGAGACTGCTCAACGAGAATCTCGGCTGGTTCTTCCTGTTCTCGGACGGCAACGTGTCGTTGGCCGGCGGCGGAACGATCTTCACGGCGGGCATCGTGCTCGCGGTGATGATCCTGCCGATCATCACCTCGGTCACCCGCGAGGTGTTCGCACTCACCCCGAGGGGACACGTCGAGGCGGCGCAGGCCCTCGGTGCCACCAAATGGGAAGTCGTCCGGATGACGGTGTTCCCCTACGGACGCAGCGGCATGATCGCCGCGTCGATGCTCGGTCTGGGGCGCGCACTGGGTGAGACGATCGCGATCCTGATCATCCTGCGCACGGCTGCGCAGGCAGGCCACTGGTCGCTCTTCGACGGCGGTTACACATTCGCGTCCAAGATCGCCTCGGCGGCAGCGGAGTTCAGCGCTCCGTTGCCGACAGGTGCTTACATCGCCGCCGGCTTCGTGCTGTTCGCGCTGACCTTCGTGGTCAACGCGCTCGCCAGGGCCGCGGCAGGCGGAAGGGTCAGCGGAGGATGACGGCAACACTCGACCAGGCGGTGAAGGGTCCCACCTTCCACCCGGTCAGCACCAGTCGCAAGGTCAAGAACGCCCTGGCGACAACACTTTTCACCGCCTCATTCGTGGTGGCGATGGTCCCGCTGGCCTGGTTGATCTACACCGTGCTGGCCAAGGGCGTCACCGCCATCGGGTCGTCGACGTGGTGGACCAACTCGCTGTCCGGCGTGCTGCCGGAGCAGTTCGCCGGCGGCGTCTACCACGCGATCTACGGCACTCTCATCCAGGCGGCGATCGCCGCGGTGCTCTCGGTGCCCTTGGGCGTGATGGCGGCGGTGTACCTGGTCGAATACGGCCGGGGACGGCTCGCCAAGGTCACCACGTTCATGGTCGACATCCTCGCCGGTGTGCCGTCGATCGTCGCCGCGCTCTTCATCTTCGCGCTGTGGATTGCGACCATGGGATTCGAGCAGAGCGCCTTCGCCGTGTCCCTGGCCCTGGTGCTGCTCATGCTTCCCGTCGTCGTACGCAACACCGAGGAGATGCTCAAGCTCGTCCCTGACGAATTGCGAGAAGCATCGTACGCGTTGGGCATTCCGCAATGGAAGACCATCGTGCGCGTTGTCGTACCGACCGCCCTGCCGGGAATGATCAGCGGCATCCTGCTTGCGCTGGCCAGGGTGATGGGTGAGACGGCGCCGGTCCTCGTGCTGGTCGGGTACAGCCGGTCCATCAACACGAATGCGTTCGAGGGCAACATGGCGTCGCTGCCCCTGCTGATCTACACCGAACTGGTCAACCCGGAAGCGGCGGGCGCCCTGCGGGTCTGGGGCGCCGCGCTGACCCTGATCTTGATCATCGCGGTGCTGTACCTCGGCGCTGCATTCATCAACCGATACCTGACGCGGAACAGAGTTTAGGAGCAGCCTCATGGCCAAGCGGCTGGATCTCAAGGATGTCAACATCTATTACGGCTCGTTCCACGCCGTCGCCGACGTGAGTTTGTCCGTCACGCCGCGCAGCGTCACCGCCTTCATCGGACCGTCGGGCTGCGGTAAGTCCACCGTGCTGCGCACCCTCAACCGGATGCACGAGGTGATACCCGGCGCCCGCGTCGAAGGCTCGGTGCTGCTCGACGGGGAGGACATCTACGCGTCGGGGATCGACCCGGTCAGTGTCCGCAAGACCATCGGCATGGTGTTCCAGCGGCCGAACCCGTTCCCCACCATGTCGATTCGGGACAACGTGGTGGCCGGGCTGAAGCTGCAGGGGGCGCGTAGCAAGAAGAACCTCGACGAGGTGGCGGAGCGGTCACTCAAGAGCGCCAATCTCTGGAACGAGGTCAAGGACCGCCTGGACAAGCCGGGCGGCGGATTGTCCGGCGGTCAGCAACAGCGCCTGTGCATCGCGCGGGCGATCGCCGTGCAGCCCGACGTGCTGTTGATGGACGAGCCGTGCTCTGCCCTCGACCCGATCTCCACGCTGGCGATCGAGGACCTCATCGCGGAGTTGAAGCAGGATTACACGATCGTCATCGTCACCCACAACATGCAGCAGGCCGCTCGTGTCAGTGATCAGACGGCGTTCTTCAACCTGGAGGCCACCGGCAAGCCCGGCCAGCTCGTCGAGATCGACGACACGGAGAAGATCTTCTCCAATCCGACTCAGAAGGCCACCGAGGACTACATCTCCGGCCGGTTCGGATAGGCGGTCCTGGTCGTCAGCGAGATGCGGGCAACTCCCACACCTCTTCGTCGTCGGAGGTATTTCCGGTGACCTGGAAGATAACCCGGCGAGCCACCTCGACCGCGTGGTCGGCGAAACGTTCGTAGAAGCGGCCGAGCAGCGTCACGTCGACGGCCGCGGCTACGCCGTACTTCCACTGGCGGTCCATCAGCACGGTGAACAGGTGCCGGTGCAGATCGTCCATTGCATCGTCTTCTTCGCGGATCCGGGCGGCCTTCTTTGGATCGCGGGTGATCAGCACCTCTTGGGCGCTGTTGCCGAGTTCGACTGCGACCCTGCCCATTTCGGCGAAGTAGCCGTTGACCTCTTCGGGCAGTGCGTGCTGAGGGTGGCGGCGGCGCGCGATCTTGGCGACGTGCAGCGCCAGCGCCCCCATCCGGTCGACGTCGGCGACGATCTGGATCGAAGCGACGATGGCCCGCAGATCGCCGGCCACCGGGGCCTGCAGCGCGAGGAGCACAAAGGCGCTCTCCTCGGTGCGAACGCTCATCGCTGCGATTTGATCGTGGTCGGTGATGACCTGCTCGGCAAGCGCCAGATCAGCCTGCAGCAATGCCTGAGTGGCTCGCTCCATGGCCTTTCCCGCCAGCCCGCACATCTCACCGAGCTGACTGGCCAGGGCATCCAACTGCTCGTGGTACGCGGTTCGCATCAGGCAAGCCTACGGCCTGACCTGCTCGATCGTCACGAACAGTCCGGTGAACGAAAGGTGAATGCCACCTGCCCAAACGGCGCGGCAGCGATCGGCGATCATTCGCAGCTGGTGTCGGCGGCGTTGGTGACGGCCAGGTCCTCGGGCAACTGCGTGGGGTTGCTGTCGGCGTCGCGGTGGAGTCGGACCTGCACCGGCGACCCGCTGGGGGTCGGGGCGGACACCGCGTCGAAATCGCTGCCGAGCACCACCTGGACCACATCACCCATGCCGTTGACGCGTTCGATGGTCGGGTTGGCGAATGACGATGCGACGGTGGCGGCGGCCTCCTCGTTCCCGGGGGAGAAGAACACGGTCGTCTGCGACAGCGGGCCCGGGTAGTCGTCGGGGGTGACGACGTTGAAGCCGTGCGCCTGCAACGAGTCCGCCGTCGTCGCCCCGAGGCCGGACTGGCCCGTCGAGTTCGACACCTGCACGGTGACGGCCTGAGGGTCGGTGGCGATGGCGTCGACCACTTCGTCGGCCGGGGTGGTCTCGCCCGGCGCCGAGTTGGCCAGCGACTCGGGCGTTCCGGGCACCGGGGTGTTGTCGGGGTTGCGCTCCTCGGGGAGCGGGTCGTCGTTGATGATCGCGCTGAACAGGGCGCGCATGTCGTCGGTTCGGGGGACTTCGTTGCCCCATTCGTCGGCGTATCCGACGGTCGGCACGGTGACGAACGTGATGCGTCCCGCCGTGACGCCCTGCACGGACTGTCCGAGGTCGACGAGGTCCTTGGTGTTCAGGTTGTCGACGTAGGAGTCGCCGATGAACATGTTCACGACGTTGTTCAGCTTGGACAGCGAGAAGAAGGTCTCCTTGGAGATCAACGAGCGCAGCAGCGACGACAGGAACAGCTGCTGCCGTTTGATGCGGCCGTAATCACCGTTGGTCTCGGTGGTCACCTGGCGGGCGCGGACGTAGTTCAGCGCGGTGTGCCCGTCGACGATCTGGCGGCCCGCGGTCGGCAGAACGGTGCCGAGCTCGTAATCCTCGATCGGTGTGGTGCTGCACACCTCGACACCGCCGAGCGCGTCGACCATCTTGGAGAACCCGGCGAAATCCACGGCCATGAACCGGTTGACGTGCAGGCCCGACAGCTTCTGCACCACCTTGACCAGGCACTTGGGCCCGCCCACGGCGAATGCCGAGTTCAGCTTGTACTCGGTGTAGACCTCTTCCATGCCGTACATCGGCGATTCTTCGTCGGTGATGGGCCCGTACTCCCGGGTCTCCGGGTTCCACGGCTCGCACTGCATGGGATCGATCTCCAGATCCCGGGGGAACGACACCGCCACGACACGTTTGCGGTTGGCCGGGATGTTCACCAGCATCACCGTGTCCGACCGGGAGCCCGCCACCTCGTCGGTGCTGCCCACGCCCATCTCGGTGTTGTCGCCGAAGCGGCTGTCGACGCCGACGATGAGGAAGTTCTCGTCGCCGAACTGCGCGTTGGGGTCGACGATGTCGCGGGAATCCGGGTCGAGAGCCGAGACCCGGTTCAGCAGGTTGTTCTTCGCCGACTGCCACTGCCAGGCACCCCCGGTGAGGGCGAGGGCGAGGGCGGCGATCAGTGCGGCCGCCGTGCGTCCCAGCAGCACGCCGCGACGGCGGCCGACGCGCTGGGGTGGGACGCGCAGCGGCAGCCTCGGACTTGTCAGGTCCGGGATCTCGGAAGCGGGCACGACCGTCACCGGCAGGATCGTGGTGTCCAGGTCGTCCAGTTCGGGATACGGCTCCGGCTCAGGTTCCGGCTCGGGTTCCGCGCGATGGCGCTTGGGCGCCACCGGGGCGCCGCCGTTGATCTTGGCGATCAGGTCGGCGACGGTGACGGCTTCGGTGTTGCCGTTCGACTCGCGCGGCTTGTCGGGCGCCCCGTCGGCGTCCTCGGCCGTCTCGCGCGGCTCGAGGGCGCGCTCCCACGGCGCGGCGCCTGGCAATGGCTGCCGCGATTGGGTATGCCAATCAGCGTCGTTGTTTTCGCCGCCTCTGTCGTCGCCGTCGGGAAGGGGACGGCCAGGAGGGGCAGCGGGATCCCCCACGCCGCCGTCACTCATGTCCTCACCGGCCTCCGACTCTCACGGCATTCGCGCGCGTCGCGCATCGGCACGATGCGTGCCGATTGCCTGCTAACTGTCTAGAGCACTCGCTCCAGCTCCGCCACCGGAGCCGGGCTGTTGAACACTCATCGTACTGAGACATCCTGAGAGACATCTAGTCGGACTAAGTCTCGATGTCCTCTCGATGGTGTCTCGGTCCCGGTCGTTCTCAACCGCCCGAGTTCATGACCTCGGCGCCGGCCGGAACCGTGCAGTCGTCGGGGTCGTCGAGCCAGCCCTCGGGCAACGTCACCGATCCGGGGGAACCCTGACGTCCTCGTGGGCCGCCGGCGACCGGTGGGAACGGCACCTCCTGGTCGAGCTCACCGAGTAGGTCATCCAGCTCGGAAATCGTCTTGACCAGCGCCAATGACCGACGGAGGTCGGCTCCTGCGGGGAACCCGTGCAGGTACCACGCCACGTGCTTGCGGATGTCCCGCATTCCTTTGTCCTCTCCGAAATGTGCCACGAGGAGCTCGCCGTGCCGACGGATGATCTGCGCGACTTCACCGAGGGTCGGCGGCGTGGCCGGTGATTCCCCGGTGAAGGCGGCGGACAACTCGGCGAAGAGCCACGGCCGCCCAAGGCAGCCCCGGCCGATCACCACGCCGTCGCAGCCCGTCGCGGCCATCATGGACAGCGCGTCTCGGGCGTCGAAGATATCACCGTTTCCGAGCACCGGAACATCGGTGACGTGGGCCTTGAGCGCGGCGATCTGCTCCCAGTCGGCGGTTCCGGAGTACCGCTGCGCGGCGGTGCGGGCATGGAGGGCGACGGCCGCCGCCCCTTCCTCGGCCGCGATGCGTCCGGCGTCAAGGTGCGTGTGGTGGTGGTCGTCGATGCCGATCCGGAACTTCACGGTGACCGGAATGCCGGTGCCCTCTGTAGCGGTGACTGCGGCGCGCACGATTCTCCCGAACAGCCGGCGTTTGAAGGGGAGGGCGGCGCCACCGCCGCGCCGGGTCACCTTCGGCACCGGGCACCCGAAGTTCATGTCGATGTGGTCGGCCAGGTCTTCGTCGGCGATCATCTTGGCGGCCTTGTAGGTGTACTCCGGATCGACCGTGTAGAGCTGCAGCGACCGTGGCGACTCCTCCGGCGCGAAGGTCGTCATGTGCATCGTCACCGGGTGGCGCTCGACGAGGGCGCGCGCGGTCACCATCTCGCACACGTACAGACCGCTGACGGTCCCGGCGCGGGCCAGCTCGAGCTCGCGGCACAGCGTGCGGAACGCGACGTTGGTGACCCCGGCCATCGGGGCCAGCACGACCGGACTGCGCAACGCGATCGGCCCGATCCGCAGGGATCGGGCCGAATCGAGTGTGGAAGTGCTCACGCCGACGTCGACACCAACAGGTTCTTCGCGGCCTTCTTCTCGGCCATCTGGGCCAGCCGCGCCTCGCGACGCTGCTTGGCGATCTCGAACTTGTCGACGGCCTCCTGCAGCTCCTCGACGAGGACGCCGAGGTCGTCGCGCATCCGGGCCGACTCGCCGTTGAAGTCCTCGCGCTCGAAGATGCGCCACTTCTTCAGCACCGGCATCACGATGTCGTCGAGGTGGATGCGGGGGTCGTAGACACCGCCCGAGGCGATGGTGACGGCCCTGCGGCGGAAGTCCGGGATGGTGTAGCCGGGCATCTTGAAGTTGCGCAGCACCTTGTGCAGCGACTTCATCGCCTGGTTCGGGGCGATCTCGAAGCCGGCCTCGGACACATCCCGGTAGAAGATCATGTGCAGGTTCTCGTCGGCCGACACCCGCTGCAGCAACTGGTCGGCGATGGGCTCCTCGCACGCCTTGCCGGTGTTGCGGTGCGAGACGCGGGTCGCGAGCTCCTGGAACGTCACGTAGATGACCGAGTCGAAGAGGCTCTCGGCGAACAGGTCGGCCTCGATCTGGTCGTTCTGGCCGGGGGAGAATCCGCGGGTCATCTGCTCGACGCGCAGCATCTCCAGTTCGACGGGGTCGACGTTGCGGGTGACCACCAGGTAGTCGCGCAGCGCGATGCCGTGGCGGTTCTCCTCGGCGGTCCAGCGGTTGACCCAGAAGCCCCACGGGCCGTCCATGCTGAAGTTCATCGCGATCTCACGGTGGTACGAGGGCAGGTTGTCCTCGGTGAGTAGGTTCACCAGCATCGCCACGCGGGCGACGTCGGACAGCTGCGACTGTTCGGGATCCCAGTCCTGACCGCCGAGCGCGTAGTAATTCTTGCCGTCGGACCACGGGATGTAGTCGTGCGGGTTCCAG
>Ga0209347_1003985_pt1 | contig 16175 bp, 15 predicted proteins | sample AutmiccommuBRH23_FD_187382 | JGI IMG/M metagenome (GOLD analysis project Ga0209347, IMG submission 187382) | Deep subsurface microbial communities from Mt. Terri, Switzerland - Autotrophic microbial communities BRH/23 (SPAdes) (version 2) | ecosystem: Environmental > Aquatic > Deep subsurface >...
CAGCACTCCGGAGCTGAAGAACGGAGGTCTCACACAAAGCCACGGAGCCACAAAGGGCAAATCGGCGTTCACCCACGGTTCCCAGGCCGTGGTTCGTGGCTCGTGCCCCGTGACCCGAAGATATGCCCTTACGGGCACACTACAAACAGTCGTCTCCGTGGCCTCCGTGGTGAAGATCACCTGTATCCGGTGACTGGCGGTCCCGCTCGACTGCCATTGTGGCAGTCCCGTGGGAGGCGTCGCGTCGGAATTCCACGCCGTCCGCGAATCACCGCTCGTAACTCCTTGTGCGGCCAGGGCCTGCCATCGCTCCCGCCGGGACACCAAAAAGAGTCTCGCGGTGGCACGGGGTTTGCTGGGAAGAGAACGAACCTGCCAGTATGATAGGTAGGCAATGCGAGATGAAGAGCGAAACAGTGACTGGTTAATTCGGAGGTTCCTCATGGCGAGTGTTGCTCAGATCCAGGCGAATCGGTTGAACGCGCAGAAGTCCACCGGGCCGCGTACGGCCCAAGGGAAGGCGGCGGCGTCGCGGAATGCCGTCAAACATGGACTCCTGGCCGAGCAGGTGGTCATTCATGGAGAAGACCCGGCCCAATTCGATCTCTACCGCGCGGGGATGCTCGCGGAGCTGGCCCCGGTTGGGGCGGTGGAGGCGATGTTGGCGGAGCGGGCCGTGAGCCTCTCTTGGCGGCTGCGGCGGGCCGAGCGGCTGCAAAGCGCCGTTTTCGCCACGGTCTACCGCGAGAACGCCAACGATGTGGTGCTCTGGCCCAAGCATGGGCTGCCGATCCAACCCGGTCCGGACGAGGAGGAGGTGATCCTGGGGCAGGTGGTGATGACGGACTTCGCCCGCGCCCAGGTGCTGGACCGGCTGTTGGTCCACGAGCGGCGGATCGAGAGCAGCCTGTACCGGACGATGCGCGAACTGCGCCGCGAGCGCGAGGCCCGTGCGGCGGCTGTGGCGGAGGAAGCCTTGCGTTCGGAGGACGCGATGACCTTACTGACCTCATTGACGGCGGCGGCGGCGGCCGCGACGGATGAAGTCCCGCGTTCGGAGGGCGGCCTTGCGACGGCTGAGGAGCCTGCGGCAGCGGCGAAATTGGGTTCGTTTGGCGCAGACGTGGTATCTGGGGTCCAGGGGCGAAAGACCGCGTTTGGGAGTTCGGAACCGCCTGCCGGCGTCGCTTGTGGCACGGGCATCCTGCCCGTGGTAAGGAATCATGGGCGGGATGCGCATGCCACGGGAGCGGCGGGTGGGAATCACGGGCGGGACGCCCGTGCTACGGGGACGCTTCACGATCCATCCTGCGAAACGAAGCCAATTTCGGACGGAGTCTCACGTTGGGCGTTTCATTCCCGCGAGAGCGGGAGCCTGCGGGGAATGGAGGGGGCGTTCTGAGTGCTGCACGAAGATGGACAAAGTGCCGATTGGCGCGTCGTGCTGCCTGAAGCTACGCCTGCGGAGTCCCGGTCAGTGGATTTCGAGGCCGACGAGGGTCAGGTCGTCCACTTCCGCCGGCTCGATGTCGCGGTTGCGGGCCATCTCCGTCAATCGATCCACGATCTCGGTGATCGGACAGTCCTTCATGGCCAGGAACTCCTCGGTGTACTGGAAGCCCGTCTTGTCGTGCAGACGGCCGATCAGAAGCTCGCCGCCGTCGGAGTACAGCAGCAGCCGGTCGCCCGCCTGGAGTTGGACCGTCTCCTGGACGAAGTCGGCGCTCTCGAAGATGCCCAGAAGGGAGCCGCGGGCCTGGAGCTGCTGGGGCGGCTGGCCGTCCCGCAGCAGGATGGGGTAGGGGTGGCCCGCGCGGGCGAAGGTGAGCTGGCGCGTCTTGACGTTCAACAGGCAGTAGCAGCAGGTGGCGAACTGGTAGCCGGAGAGCTTCTGGCCGGCCATCTTGATGTTGAGGTTCTTGACCACCTCGGCGGGCGGGAAGATGCGGTAGTTCTTGTCGACCGTCTGGCGCATAACGAGCGCCTGCTTGATAAACATGGTCAGCAGGGCGGCGGGCATGGAATGGCCGACGGCGTCGGCGATGTAGAACCCGATGTGCTGCTCATCGATCCGGGCCACGTCGTAGATGTCGCCCGAGACCCACTCGGCCGGCAGGAAGGTGACCGCCCATTGCAGTTCGTCGCTGTTGGGCAGTTGGGCCGGGAGGAAGTCCCGCTGGACCAGACCGGCCAGACGCAGTTGCTCCTTCACGCTGTCCACGAAGGACCCGTGCGTGTCGGAGGGGTCCGACGGTTTCTTGTCCCAGAGCCGCTCGGACAGGCTCGTCGGCCCGGGCGGTTTGGTCGCGATCCCGGAGTTCTGGTGCTTGCGCTGCGCCAGGTTGACGCTGATGCTCGACCAGAGATCGTCCATGGAGATCGACTCGACGCTCTTGGTCATGGAGAAACTGGTCTCGGAAGTGACCAGCGAGAAGCTTCTGACGGGCCGCCTGACCCGCTGTGTGAGCAGCACGATTCCGACGTTGTCGCGTTCGAGGACTTCCAGGACCCGGCCCAGCCGCTGGTCTTGCGAGATATCGAGCCCCTCGGCGTCCACCAGGACGGTCCCGATGCGGTCGATCCGGGCGCGGATGTCGTTGTACTGATTGAGCGGCCACAGGTGGAAAGTGAGCTTCTTTTGCCGGAACAGCCGCCGGATCTCCGCCGGCATATGTGGTTTATCGGACAGATAGACCACGTCAATGAACCCTTCCGGTACGGCCGCATTGCCTGCTGGTTGCGTATGCCCCATAATGACTGCCTTTTCTCTCTGGCGTCGGGAGGTGCGGCGCACGTCCCTGTACGCGGTTTCGGCACTCCTAATGTCGTCCGATTCCGCGCGTCACTTTGGAGAGATTCGCGATTTGCCGCCAGCCGCGCTGCGGCCGACATGACGGTCCGTGGAGGTCCGTGTCGGTCCGTGCTTGTTCGTGTCCGGTCCCTACCCGGCGAAGATGGCCGAGCCGAGGCGAAGGATGGTCGCCCCTTCCTCGATGGCGATCTCGTAGTCCGAGCTCATGCCCATGCTCAACTCGGTGAACTGGCTGCCGACGATCTTCTCGCCCCGCATTTCGAGGTGCAGCTCGCGGGCTCGGGTGAAGCAGGCTCGAATTACGTCCTTGTTGCGGGTCAAGGGGGCCATGGTCATCAGGCCGATGAGCTTCAGGTGCGGCAGGGTCTCGATCTGCTCGGCCAGATGGGTGGCGGCCCCGACCGGGACGCCGTACTTCTGAGGCTCGTTGGACGTGTTCACCTGGAGCAGGGCCCGCGGGTAGAGGTTCAGCCTGGCCGCGGAGTTGTTGATCTCCTCCGCCAGTCGCAGGGTATCCACGGAGTGGATCAGGGAGATGACCGGCAGGATCTGACGCACCTTGTTGCGCTGGAGGTGGCCGATCATGTGCCAGTGGATCTCTTTGGGCAGGGGCGGGTCCTCGTTCGGCTGCTGGACGAACTCCGCGACCTGGCCGGCGACCTTCTTGAGCTGTTGTACGCGGTTTTCCCCGAGGTGATTGTATCCGAGGCGGATCACTTCCTGGATCTGCTCGATCTCGGCCGATTTGGTCACGATGACCAGCCGGATATCCTCAGGCTCCCGGCCCACCCGGGCGCAGGCTTCCGCGATGATTCCTTCGACGCGTTTGATTCTTTCGGCTATCTTTGTCATGTCCAAAGGCTGCGAGCGAGTGCATCAATCCATTTTGCGACCAGACGTCCTGTCGGCCTATGTAATCTATAGGAGGTTGCCGTTTCACACAAGGGGGTATTGCCCCTCCGGCAGCAAATCCGCTGAAGTTGGACATTATCGGATTCGCTGCGGCCTCAGGCGGTCGGTCCGGGTGCAAGGAGACCGCCGGGGCAATGTCGGCTGAACCGGCAGACGAGGGCGTCGTTGGCTCCCCGTCGATGGGGAGAGACCGGTGACTTTGCCGCACGGGGCCTGCGGAGTGCTTTGTCCCCGTGTCAAAGGCTGGCACAAGAAAAATGTCACTTTGTACGCCGCGGTGGAGGGGGTGTGCCATAAAGGCTTGACCTTAATGAACTTATCGGGGGATTTCGCCCCGTGGCGTCACGAAAAAAAGTACGGGACGCGCTGGTTTTGTCTTGCAACTTCGTGACGCCTGGGGTATAATCACACTCGATACCAATGGAGTGGACTTGGGGTGGGAGAAAACACCCTGATGCATGCCCTGTTCCGGGCTTCAGGCCGGCGGGGAGGTTTTGGCAGGTTCCGTGTTCTTTTGCATCCCAGTTGTCTCGATACTGCTCTTGGGCAGTTTTTGAACCTCGGCGAGGCAGCGTGGCAAGCCGGTCTCCCCCCCAGCCGGTCCCACCACCTCGCCATTTTTATGCGCTGCCGCGAATCTTCCTGCGAGGATCCACCACAGAGGCACAGAGTGCATGGGGAAGAACATCAGGGGAACAGATGAGGGACACCCGAAAACCGGGCCTGTGACGACCGTTTTCTCCTGGTCGTCCGTCAGGCAGTGACATGCGGTCACGGGGTCAACTCTCCACCCTTTACACATCATGTCCTCGCCGTGCTGGTGACGCCATGGAGCTGGTACTCGCCGCCGCTTCGCTTTGCATCAGGAGATACCATCGACGAGTAGCGCTGGGGTGAGCCGCTGCCGAGAGTGTAAAGAGTGGAGAGTTGACCCCCAATTACTCGCCGCGGATTTGGACGACGACCCTTCGACTTCGCGGGCCGTCGAACTCGCAGAAGTAGATTCCCTGCCAGGTGCCCAGGGTGAGGCTGCCGTTGTGGATCAGGACCTGCTCGCTGCATCCGACGAGGGAGCTTTTGCAGTGGGCGTCGGAGTTGCCCTCGTCGTGACGATAGCCGGGATCCGACCTCGGAAAGAGCCGGTCAAAAACCATGAGCATGTCGTGGACGACCGACGGGTCGGCGTTCTCATTGATCGTGATGGCGGCGGTGGTGTGGGGGCAGAAGACGACCACGTCGCCGTTGCGAATTCCCGCGTCACGAACCACGGCCTCGACCTGGCCGGTGATGTCGGCCATCTCCGTGCGGCTGCGAGTGCTGACGCCGAATTCCTTCTGGACAATCTTCATGGTCTCTCCCATCACATTTGCTCAACGACCGCGATGCCAAGCAGAACGCTCAGGCCGTGCCGGATTGTATCGGCCGTCCGATCGCACAGCAGCAGGCGAGTGGGGCGGCTCTCCGGCGGGGCGTCGAGGACCGGGCAGTTGTTGTAGAACCCGCTGAACTTCTGGGCCAGCTCGTACAGGTAGGCCGTCAGGTAGTTCGGCCGGTAGTCGCCAATCGCCGATTCGACGGCCTCGGCGTATCGCACGAGGTGCTTGGCGAGGTCCAGCTCGCTCGATTCGCTCATATTCAGGGCCCTGGCGCTCGCCAATTCGTTCTGGACGTCCACGCCTCGGGTCTGGGCCTTTCGCTCGATGGACCGGACGCGGGCGTAGGCGTATTGCATGTACGGGGCGGTGTTGCCGTCCATGGCCAGCATCTTGTCGAAGCTGAAGACGTAGTCGCTGGTCCGGCTGTTCGAGTAATCGGCGTACTTGACGGCGCCGATGCCGACGGCTTGGGCGATCTTCGCCTTCTCTTCCGCGGACAATTCCGGGCTCTTCGCCTCGACGACCGCCTTGGCCCGCTCGACGGCCTCGTCGAGCAGTTCCTTGAGCTTGACGTTCTCGCCGGAGCGGGTCTTGAGCGGCTTGCCGTCCTCGCCCATGACGCTGCCGAAGGTAACGTGGACGAGCTCGATCTTCTTACCGTCCCGCGTGTCCCAGCCGGCCATCTCGGCCACCTTGAAGAGCATCTGGAAATGCTGAATCTGCCGGGCGTCGGTCACATAGACGATCCGGTTGGCCTTCAACTCGTTGACGCGGTATCGCATAGCCGCCAGGTCTGTCGTCGCGTAGAGGAACGCGCCGTCGGATTTCTGAATGATGAACGGCAGCGGCTCGCCTTCCTTCGTCTTGAATCCTGGCGGAAACACGCAGACCGCTCCATCCGATTCGACCGCCAGCCCGGATGCCCGCAGGTCGCTTACGACCGCAGGCAGCTTGTCGTTATAGAAACTCTCGCCGCGGACATCGTCGAGCGTGAGTTGTACGCCGAGGTGATCGTACATCGCCTGACATTCAGCCAGAGACGTGTTACAGATGAGCCTCCAGTCCTCTATAGCAGTCTCATCACCTGACTGGAGTCTCACAACCCATTCGCGCGACTCTCTCACGAATTGGGGGTCTGCATCAAATAGCTTCTTGGCTTCTCGGTAGAGTCCCTCAATATCAGTTAGGTCAAGGACCGAAGTGATGACCAGCACATCATCTCGTTCAACAAAGCTGGCGGTTCGATAGATGTATGCGATGAGCATACCGAACTGGGTGCCCCAGTCGCCGATGTGGTTCTGGCGGATGACTGCGTGGCCGTCGAACTCCAGCAGCCGGCAGATGCAGTCGCCGATGATCGTGCTGCGGAGATGGCCGACGTGCATCTGCTTGGCGACGTTGGGGCTGGAGAAATCGACGACGACGGTCTGGGGGGCAGCCGCTGGAATGCCGAGTCGCTCGCCGTCCTCATCCGCAATCCGGAGCAGTTCCGCGGCCACATAATCAGGCTTGAGCCGCAGGTTGATGAACCCCGGGCCCGCCACTTCCGGCGGCTCGCACAGGTCGCTCAGATCGAGCAGGGGGACCACGGATTCAGCGAGCTTGCGGGGGTTGGTCTTCATCTGCTTGGCCAAAGCCATCACGCCATTGGCCTGGTAATCGCCAAATCGTGCATCGGTCGCCGGCCGAACGATGGCGGCGCAGCCGGACTGGCCGGTCGCCTTCTCCATCGCGGCGGATATGCGTTCTTCGAGTATGTCTACGGTGGATTTCATCTTGTCTGTCGATCTAAGAAACTGGAAAGAAAGAATATTAGCCACAGAGGGCACAGAGGACACAGAGGACACAGAGAATGGAATGACAAGGGCAAATCGGAATCAACCCTCTGTGTTCTCTGTGCTCTCTGTGGCTACAAACAACAATCAAACAGAGACTCGCTTGACGCCATCGATCAAACGCCTCTCGTCAAAGTTGATGATCAGCCCGCGGTTAAGGCTTGTGGCCTTCAGATACGAGATGGTCTGCGAAATCGCGACGTCAGGCGTCCTGCTCACGGACTTGATCTCGACAACAACTTCCTTCTCCACGAGCAGATCGAGTCTTTGCCCTTTGATCACATGGCCCTTGTAGATGATGTCGGCAGCTACCTGGCGCTCATAGGCAATGCCCTGCAAGTGTAGCTCATAGCACAATGCCTCCTCATAGATGGACTCCAGAAGCCCCGGCCCCAACGCCTTGTGGACCTCCATCGCCGCCCCGATAACCCGCTCAGTCAGTTCATCGGCCATGTCAACTGCCTACACCAACTCCCATCTTCATTCTCCTCTCTGTGTCCTCTGTGCTCTCTGTGGCCAATCATTCTTCTTCGTCAAACTTGACTTTTTCCGCATCGCCCCAGAGCAGTTCGAGTTCGTAGAAGCTGCGGTACTCGGAGTCGAAGAGGTGGACGACCACGTCGACGAAGTCCAGCAGGATCCATCGGCCCTGCTCGTAGCCGGCCCGGCCCAAGCGGCTCATGCCCTGGTTGCGTCCGGCCTCGGAGACCTCGTCCGAGACGGTCCGCATCTGACGCTCGCTGGTGCCCGTGGCGATCACGAAGTAGTCGGTGGCGGGGGAGAGGCCCCGCAGGTCCAGTACGACGATATCGGTGCAATGCCGCTCTTTGGCGATCCTCGCCGCCGCGATCGCAAATTCCTTGGCCTTCTTATTTGGCTTTCTTCTCGCCAATCGATTTTACCTCACTATGGATGATGTTTATTGAACCGCAGAGGACGCAGAGGATCGCAGAGAGCGGGAAGTATGATGATTGGTTTGAGGAGGTGCAGGCGCATCTGACTTCAAATCTCACACTTCAAACTTCTCTGTGTTCCTCTGTGCCCTCTGTGGCTTCCTTTCTTCCTTTTCGTCAGGTCGCTGCAAAAGAAAAGGGGCGGCCTAACACAGGCCACCCCTTTAGAGTACCGCCATAACCCGACAACGTCAATCGTTGTCTGCCTTAAACCGCGATCATTGGCTGCCGAGGTGGAGCCATTCGCTGATCTGCGGGGCAAACTTGACGATCACGCCGGAGAAGACCACGCTGACCATCGTCATCAGCTTGATGAGGATGTTCAGGCTCGGGCCCGAGGTATCCTTGAACGGATCGCCGACCGTGTCGCCGATGACCGCCGCGCCGTGTACCGGGTTCTTGGTGCCGTCGGGCAGCTTCTTGCCGCCGTGGGCGCCCTTCTCGATGTACTTCTTGGCGTTATCCCAGGCGCCGCCGGCGTTGTTGAGCGTGATGGCCAGCGTGAAACCGGCGGCCAAACCGCCCGTCAGAAGGCCCATGACGCCCGAGACGCCCAGGAGCAGGCCGACCAGGACCGGCACGATGATCGCCAGCAGGGAGGGCAGGATCATCTCCCGCTGAGCGCCCTTGGTGGAAATCGAGACGCATCGGGCATAGTCCGGCTTGCCCGTGCCTTCCATGATGCCCGGGATGTCCTTGAACTGCCGACGCACTTCCTCGACCATGGCGCCCGCGGCACGACCCACAGCCTTCATGGTCATCGCGCAGAAGACGAAAGCCATCATCGAGCCGAGGAACAGGCCGCCGATCAGCTTGGGGTTCATGATCGTCAGATCGTAAGCATTGACGAAATCGGCCATCGTGGCCGTTCTGGCGTTGATGGCATCGGCCACGCCGTCGGTAGCTGCAAAGGCAGTCTGGCCCACGCGGTAGATTCCGTCGGTGCTCTCCAGGGCCAGACGGCTGATCCAGATTCGCACCTCTTCGATGTAGGCGGCCAGCAGGGCCATGGCCGTCAGAGCGGCCGAGCCGATGGCGAAGCCTTTGCCCGTGGCGGCCGTCGTGTTGCCCAGCGAGTCCAGGGCGTCGGTTCGTTTGCGAACCTCCGGTCCCAGACCGGCCATTTCGGCGTTGCCGCCGGCGTTGTCGGCGATCGGGCCGTAGGCGTCCGTCGCCAGGGTGATGCCGAGCGTCGAGAGCATGCCGACCGCGGCAAAGCCGATGCCGTAGAGACCCATGGCGACGTTGGAGAAGCCGCCGGCGAAGCCGTAAGCACAGAGGATGCCGATCACGATCGTGACGACCGGCAGGCCCGAGGAGTACATGCCATTGGCAAAGCCATCGATGATCGTCGTGGCCGGGCCCATTCTCGCCTGGTTGGCGATGCCCTTGGTCGGCTTGTATTCATCGGAGGTGTAGTACTCGGTGAACTGCCCGATCATCACGCCGGCGACCAGGCCGGAGACCACCGAGCCGAAGATGCCCCAACTAATCCAGTCCGTCATCGCCAGGCCGGCGAGCACGACGAGGATCAAGACGGAGCTGCCCAGCGTTCCGAACAGCAGAGCGCGAAGCAAGTTCTTCTGGGTCGCGTCTTCCTTGCAGCGGACCATGAACATGCCGGCGATGGACAGGAAAATGCCCAGGCCTGCCACGAGCATCGGGGCCAGAACCGCCTTCATGGGGTCCATGCCGCTGGCCGCGACGGCCGACAGCGGCAGGGCCGCGCCGAGGGCGGCCGTGGCGAGAATCGAGCCGCAGTAGCTCTCGTAGAGGTCGGCGCCCATGCCGGCCACGTCGCCGACGTTGTCGCCGACGTTGTCCGCGATGGTCGCCGGGTTGCGCGGGTCGTCCTCGGGGATGCCGGCTTCCACCTTGCCGACGAGGTCGGCGCCGACGTCCGCGGCCTTGGTGTAGATGCCGCCGCCGACGCGGGCGAACAGGGCCTGCGTCGAGGCGCCCATGCCGAACGTGATCATCGTGGTGGTGATTTCCACGAGCTTATGGCTCTGATCCATGCCGACCGGCACGAGCTGCATGCCGAAGAGCGTCAGGCCGTTGGTCATGTTCTCCGGGTTGTAGACGAACCAGTTCAGGATGATGTACCACAGCGAGATGTCGAGCAAGCCAAAGCCCACCACGACCAGGCCCATGACGGCGCCGGACCGGAAGGCAACCTGCAGGCCGGCGTTGAGGCTCTTGCTGGCGCCCTGGGCGGTGCGGGAGGAGGCGGCCGTGGCCGTCTTCATGCCGAGGAAGCCGCACAGGCCGCTGAAGAATCCGCCCGTCAGGAAGGCGATCGGTACGAATGGATTCTGGACGCCTTTGTAGGCGAGAAACCCGAAGATCACCAGGAGAATCACGAACACGAAGGCCACTACGCTGTACTGTCGGAACAGGTACGCGTATGCGCCTTCCCGCACGTACTGTGCGATCTCGATCATTCTCTCGGTGCCCGCCGGCGCCGCCATCATCTTCCTGTAAAAGTAGACGGCAAACCCCAGGGCGCACACCGCTGCGATTGGTGCGAGCCACCAACTCAGCGGTGTCTCAAAAGTCGATGCGGCATGGACGGCCCCGGAGGTCTCGGCGGCCATGGCCACCGTACTCAAGGCCAGAACCGGCACCGATATCCCCAATATCTTCTTCAACGCACTCACTTCTAAGCTCCTTTCGAATAGACCTACTTTGGCGCACACAACCAGTACAGAACCCAAGCAGTGTACAGAAACAGAGCCGCTTTTCAACTCTTTTTGCGTAAATGCGCGGAGAAATCGCCGTCCCCAGGTCGCCCGGGACACGAGGCCCCGGGCCGTCACTGCCGATTTGAAGACTGTCCCGATTCTACGTGTGATAATCGGCGTTTATTCGGACGTACTCGGCGCTGAGGTCACAGCCATAGTAGAAGTCGCTCTCCCGCCCGACGCCCAGGTCCACCGTGATGACGAACTGTCGCTGCGAGATGATACGGGAGGCCTCCTTCACGTTGAAATCGGTCGGCGTGCCGTTTCGAAAGACGAACAGGCCGTCGAGCTTGCACGAGAGCTTGTCCGAATTGAGTTTCACGCCGGAAGAGCCGACGGCGCAGATGATCCGGCCCCAGTTCGGGTCGCCGCCATGGACGGCGCATTTGAACAGCGGGTAGTCCGCCACGGCTCGGGCGGCTTTTGTCGCATCGGCTTTCGTGGCGGCCCCCTTGACGATCACCTGGAACATCCGGGTCGCGCCCTCGGCGTCCAGGGCCATCTGGTGGACCAGGTCCGTACACAGGTCCGTCAGGGCCGCCAGGAACTTGCGGTAGTTCGCCGAGAGTCCGGTAATCCGCTCGTTGCCGGCCATGCCGGAGGCCAGGAGGATCGCGGTGTCGTTGGTGCTCTGATGGCCGTCCACGGTGAGCCGGTTGAGCGAGCCGCCGATGGCCTCGGCAAGGGCCTTGCTTAGCAGGGGCTTGCCGATCGCGACATCGGTGGTGATGAACAGCAGGGTCGTGGCCATGTTGGGCCCGATCATGCCGGCTCCCTTGACCGTGCCGGCGATCCGCACGGTTGCCCGTGACAGCTTGACTTCGCGATAGGCTTGCTTGCACCTGGTGTCGGTGGTCATGATGGCGTGTGCGAACGCCAGCCCGGCCTCGGGCGAATCCGACAGCAGGGGGGCGGCCTGGGCGATGCCCGCCGTCACCTTGTCCATGGGCAGCTTGTGGCCGATGATCCCGGTGGAGGCGACGAGCACCTCCACCGGCTCGACGCCCAGGCGGTTGGCGGCCAGGTCGCACATCGTGCGAGCATCGGCCAAGCCCTTTTTCCCCGTGCAGGCGTTGGCGTTGCCGGAATTGACTACCACGGCGTAGGTCTTTCGGCTCTTGACATATTCCCGGCTGACCTGCACGGCCGCCGAGGTGATCTTGTTCGTGGTGAACATGGCCGCCGCCGTCGCCCCCGCGGGGCAGACCAGCAGTCCCAGATCCTTCTTGCCCGAAACCTTCACTCCCGAAGCCAAACCCGCCGCCAGAAACCCCTTGGGGGCCGTAACGCTCTGATTGCCCATGAATTCCTATCTCCAATTCAACTTCTACCTGGTCTTTGTGGACGGAATGGACAGCGTGGACTTGATGGACGTCTGGGCCCATCCCAGGCATCACCGTGTCCATGCCGTCCACGATATGCGGCTCGAGCCCAGGCCGCCACTACATTCCACTCGCATTCGCTTAGAGGATGGCGGTGTCCCTCGACCTCGGGTCGTCAATGTCGCCTTGGCTGTTGCTGAGCTTGCCGGCCAGGGCCATCTCGCGGAAGCCCGCCATCGGGTCGTAGAACTCCCGGCCCAGGTCCGCCGTGTTGACCATCATGCCCGCGCGGTTCGGCTTTAGTTGCTCGGCGATCACGCCGTCGGGTTGGATGAAGCAGGACGGGTACGGCGAGAAATGGGCGCTGGAGTTGGTCATGCTCACCCAGAAGTGGTTCGTCGCTGCGTGGGCCTGCATCGTCTGGCGCATGATGTGCGTGTGTACGCTGGGCCCGCGCTGCCGGGCGTTGTAGAACGATTGGAAGACGCATTGCACTCCCTGCTTCCAGAGTTCACGGTATAACTCCGGGAATCGCAGGTCGAAGCAGATCAGCAGGGCGCACTTGATGCCGTTGAGCGTGAAGGTAACGAACCGATTGCCCGGCGTAAAATGGTCCAGGTCGCCCGGCGTGCCGAATCGCTTGTCGTAGCGGTCCGCGATCCGGCCTTCGGGGTTGATGAGATACAGGCTGTTGTGTGGCCAGTTTGGCTCGGTCAGCGGGTGCGTGCTGCCCAGGACGACCCACAGGCCCAACTCACCGGCCAAGGCCATGATCTCGAGCGTTTGCTCTTTGAGCAGGGCCCAGTCATAGCCTTCGAACGAGGGGAAATCCACGCCGACGTACCCGCTCAGGGCGCACTCGGAGAAGTGTACGATCTCGGCGTCCGCGACTTTCGCCTTCTTGAGGAACTGCCGAATGGCGCGAGCGTTCCGTGACACCGATTCGCTGACGGCGAACTGGCAGGTCGCAATTCTGAGGGTTCCGGTGTTCATGGTGTCAGCTTCCGAAGACCTTCTCCATCACTTCGAGGGCAAACCGGGCTGAGACGGTGGCGCGGCCGCCGCCCATCTCGATCCCGACCTCGACGGCTTCGAGGAGTTCCTGGCGCTCAGCGCCCGCCTTGGCCGCCTGCTCGATGTGCCATTGCATGCACGACTCGCAATCCATGACGACCGAGATGCCCACGGCGATCAGCTCCTTGTGCTTTTTCGCCAGGGCGCCGTCCGCATAGGCGGCCGCCTCCATGTCCAGGAAGGCCCGGTAGACTTTAGAGTCCATGGCCAGCAGCTTCTGGTGAGCCTGTTTTCTCTTGCGACAGATTTCCTCGATCTTGTTCATTGCTCCCCTCACCGGCCGGTCAATCGAGGCCCATGGTCTCCCGCAGGCCGAAAAGGATATTCATGTTCTGAATGGCCTGGCCGCTGGCGCCTTTCGTCAGGTTGTCGATCGCGGAGAAGACCACGATCCGCCCCTTGACCAGGGTCGGGAAGATGTGGCAGTAGTTCGTCGCGAAGACGTCCTTGACCGCCGGAGGGATCTTTCGGATCTGCACGAAGGGCTCGCCCTTATAGAAATCGTTGTACAGGGGCACAAGCTGCTCGCCCGTCACGCCGTTTTTGGGCTGGCAGTAGACGGTCGATAGAATGCCGCGATCGAAGGGTCCCACGTGCGGCTGAAAGAGGATCTGCACCGGGGACCCCGCGACCTCGCCGGCGATCTGCTCCATCTCGGGCATATGGCGGTGCGTGCCGATCCCGTAGGGGAAGATGTTCTCGTTCATGTTCGGGAAATGGAACTTGACCGAAGGGGTCTTGCCGGCCCCGGAGGCGCCGGTCACCGAGTTGACGATGATGGACCCGGTGTCGATCAATCCCGCCTTCAGCAGAGGGGCCAGGGCCAGCGTCGCCCCGGTGGGGAAGCACCCGGGATTGGCGATCAGCCGGGCCTTCTTGATCTTCTCGCGGAACAGCTCGGGCAGGCCGTAGACTGCCTCGTCGAGGTGGGTCGCGTCGGTGTGGACCACGTTGTAGAACCGTTCGTAGACGGTGACGTCCTTGATCCGGTAATCGGCGCTGAAATCGACGACTTTGACGCCGGCGCGGAGCAGCTCGGGCACGAACTGCATCGACACCTTGTGCGGCAGGCAGCACAGGGCTACGTCCGCCCGCTCCGAGAGCTTCTCCAGGCTCAACGGCTTGATCTGCAGGGTACACCGGCCGCGAAACTCCGGAAAGACTTCCTCCGCCGGGCCGCACTCCTCGGGCAGGGCGGTCAGATAGGTCAACTCCGCCTCGCTGTGCCGCAGAAGGATTCGAATAGACTCGGCGCCCGTGTATCCGCTGGCGCCAATGATCGCAACTCGTACCATAGCCATTCCTCGCAGAGCGAACGTCCCATTCGCCGTCATTAGATCGTGCGGCGTTCCTGTTTGCACAGGGCCGGACTCATCCCCGCCATGCGGGGAAGGGGGGCACGACGTACCTAAAAAAACAGCCGCAACGAGTGTCTCGCGGCGGCTGCAGTAGTCCAGTTGGTTTTCTGTCGAATTATCGTTTCGAGAACTGGAATCGCTTTCTTGCACCCGCTTGGCCGGGCTTTTTCCTCTCGACCATTCGCGGATCACGCGTCAGCAGGCCGCTGTCCCGCAGGGCGGGCAGGTAGTTCTCATCATAGGTCTTCAGAGCCCTGGCCACTCCCAGCAGGGCCGCGCCGGCCTGGCCGGTCATGCCCCCGCCGCGGACGTTGACGAAAATGTCGAAGGATTTTTCGGCATGTACGAGCCTCAGTGCGGCGCCGACGGCCTTGCGGTCCTGGTCCCTCGAGAAGTACTTCTCAAGCTCTCGCTTGTTGACGATGATCGTGCCATTGCCGGGTCGGATCCGGACTCGGGCGACGGAGGTCTTGCGCCGGCCGGTGCCCCACCAGTAGCCGTATTTCGCCTTGCTCGCGTTCCCGGGGCCGATGACCGGCTTGGTCTCGGCCGCTGGAGTGTGTCTGGGTTCGGCCACAGGAGCGTGTTTGGGTTCGGCAGTCGTCTCTTCAGGTCTATTTTCTGTCATGGTTCTCTAATTCCACTTTAGGACAGTTGTACTTTCTGGGGCTGTTGGGCCTGGTGCTCGTGCTCGGGGCCTCGGAAGACCTTGAGCTTCTTCAGAGCCCGCCGGCCCATCTGGGTCTTGGGCAGCATCTTTCGCACAGCCATCTCGATGACTCGCTCGGGCTTTCGCTCCATCATCTGGGCGAAGCTGGCGTACTTGTGACCGCCCGGATACCCCGTGTACCAGTCGTAAGTCTTGCTCTCGGCTTTATTTCCGGTGACCCGGATCTTGTCGGCATTGACCACCACGACGAAGTCGCCCGTATCCACGTGGGGCGTGTACGTCGGTTTGGTCTTGCCCATCAGCATCATGGCCACCTTGGAGGCCATGCGGCCGAGAACGGCCCCGTCGGCATCGACCAGCAGCCACTTGCGCTCTACTTGACCTTCTTTGGCCATGAAGCTTTTCATATGCGTACTCTCTTCTTGTCTTTTTCCATTAGTTAGAAACCTCGAATTTTAACAGACTCGCCGATCATGTCAAACACTTTTTCTACTGAATTCGAGGATTCTGGTCCGTGTGGGCATCCATTTCACGCCGGCAGGACCCCACGCCGGGCCGATTCCTCCGCCCGCCGGCTTGCGATAGGCCGGCAGGCTCGGCCCAGATTCGCCCCACAGCCTTCGTTCCGGCGTGGACATCTCGTGGGTATATGCTTCCACGAAGAACGGCCTTCCGGGTCGTTTTCCCTTGCCTTGCCTGGCACACGCCCGCCATAATGCTCCCCAGAGAAGCACCCTGATGACGTTGCGACGTCCGGCAAGATCGTCGCGGACAAAGACCAAACGGAATGCCGGGATGGTCATGTGAGCAGATAGGTAGAGGTAGAACTGGAGAGCATGGCTTCAACCAAAGAATCGAAGCGGTGCCCTTTGTGCGGCGGCGGCTCTCGTCCTGAAGGGCTCAACGGCAAGGTCTCCCTGGTCAAATGTTGCGAGTGCGGATTCGTCTACGCCGGTGTGCCGGACAGCGAAATCGCTGCGGCCAATCAATGTGGGGAGGAGACCACCGACCGATATCAGCGGATGCAGAGCGCGTTCGATGTGGCATGGTTCAGCCGGCTCGTGTGCCGGTTCCCGGGCAAGGCCGTGCTGGACATCGGTTGCGGGAACGGCCTTCTGC
>Ga0209347_1003986_pt1 | contig 16165 bp, 15 predicted proteins | sample AutmiccommuBRH23_FD_187382 | JGI IMG/M metagenome (GOLD analysis project Ga0209347, IMG submission 187382) | Deep subsurface microbial communities from Mt. Terri, Switzerland - Autotrophic microbial communities BRH/23 (SPAdes) (version 2) | ecosystem: Environmental > Aquatic > Deep subsurface >...
CGCCGGTATGGCCGCAATGGCGGGATTTCTTTATGCCCACCTGGTCTATTTCGTCAGCCCCGACACGTTCAATTTCATCACCTCGATCCGGATTGTGACCATGGTGGTTATCGGGGGGATGGCGAGCATCTGGGGAGCGCTTCTCGGCGCCTCCCTGCTGACGCTCCTTCCCGAATGGCTCCATGCATTCTCCGATTTCGAAATGGTGGTTTACGGACTTATCCTCATGCTTGTAATGATATTTCTGCCGCGGGGGCTGACCCGCGGTGTTCTCGATATTTATGAACGCGCCCGGAAAAAAAATGCCCAATAACCCGGAACTGCTGATCATTGATTCCATATCCAAGGCTTTTGGCGGCGTTCAGGCGCTCACCAATGTTTCCTTCACCCTTGAGCAAGGCTCGATCACCGGACTGATCGGACCGAATGGTGCGGGAAAAACCACGTTGTTCAACCTTGTTACCGGCATCTTTCCCATCGATTCCGGAAGCATCCGGTTCAGCGGCAGATCACTCCGGGGGAAAAAAGTACACGAACTGGTGGGAATGGGTATTGCCCGGACCTTTCAGAACGTGGAACTGTTCGAAAGCATGACCGTGCTTGAAAATATCCTTGTCGGGATGCATACCCGCACCCGGTGCGGCATGCTCGGTAGCATTATCCGGCCTCCATGGGTGGGCCGGGAGGAACGCCGGGCAACGGAAAAAGCACAGTCCCTTCTTGCCTTTGTGGGCCTTTCCGCTTATGCCGGGCGGAAAAGCGCCGATCTGCCTTTCGGCTGGCAGCGGCTCCTGGAAATGGCCAGGGCCCTGGCGGCCGGGCCGGAACTCCTCCTTCTCGACGAACCGGCCGCCGGCCTGAACATGGGCGAAACCGCCCAACTCGGGGATCTGATCCGGAATATTCGAAAACAGGGGATAACCGTTCTGCTGGTCGAGCATGATATGAGCCTGACGATGTCAGTCTCCGACCGGATCGTGGTTCTCGATCAGGGGAAGAAAATCGCTGACGGCCCACCCCGAGCCATCCAGTCCGATGAGGCGGTCATGGCGGCTTATCTGGGGAAGCCGAAAAACCAGGAACAATGAAACGGGCATAAGCGCAAATTAACAATGCTTCGCATTCGAAATCTTAAATGTTTCTATGGCCGGATCATGGCCATCAAGGGAATCAGCCTGTCGGTCAACGAAAAGGAGATCATCACCCTTATCGGGGCCAATGGTTCCGGCAAGAGCACCCTGCTCGAAGCGGTCAGTGGTCTGCTTCCCGGTTGGACCGGTGAGATCCTTTTCGATGGGGAGCCTCTCAACGGGTTCGATCCCCCCGCCATCGTCCGCCGGGGCATCAGCCTTGTCCCCGAAGGACGACTGATATTTCCCCCCCTTTCCGTTTACGATAATCTTAAACTGGGCGCCTATACCCTGATCAAAAAAGGGGGACATGCGGGGATCGAACAGGACCTTGACGCTGTCACGACGCTGTTTCCGATCCTCAAGGAGCGGTTCCGCCAGCCCGCGGGCACCCTTTCCGGCGGCGAACAGCAGATGCTGGCCATTGGCCGCGCCTTGATGGCCCGCCCGCGGCTGCTCCTCCTTGATGAACCGTCCATGGGACTCGCCCCTTTAATCGTGGAAAAGATCCTTGAGGTTTTGAAGGTACTCCGGGACAAGGGATTGACCATTCTCCTGGTTGAACAAAATGCACAGGCCGCCCTCCAGGTGGCCGACCGGGGATATGTATTCGAAACCGGATCGATCGTGCTGCAGGGGGCCGCGGATGAACTGCTTGCGGACAAGGACGTCAAACGTGCCTATCTTGGGAAAGATTACGGAGAGTTCGATGAAAACTGAGGACATTTTCAGTCTCCCGCCGGAGGAAAAAAACCAGCTGCAACTGGAACGCCTGCAAAGCACCCTTAACCGGGCCTGTCGCCAGGTCGATTTTCATCGACGCCGGATGGCCGATCATGGGATCGATCCCGCCGGCATCGAAACCCTTTCCGATATCGCGCGGCTGCCGTTTCTCAATCGCGCGGATTTCAGCGAACATTACCCTTACGATCTCTTTGCCGTTCCCCTGCGGGATATCGTCCGGATCCATACTGCGCCCGGAACCACACGGAACCCTACTGTCAGCGGCTATACGGCACAGGATCTATCCACCTGGCGGCAGATGACCGCCCGGGCGCTTGGCGCCGCCGGGGTAACGCCCCATGATATCCTCCAGATCGCGCTTAATCCGGGACTGGCCAATTGGGGCCGGGATTATAAGGAAGGCGCCGAGGAGATGGGGGTGAGCGTCATCCCGAATACCCCGCTCTCCATGGAAAAGCAGTTCATGGTCCTTCGGGATTACAAGACCACGGTGCTGATCACCACCCCCATGATGGCGGATTATCTTGCCGAGTACCGGGAAAAATCCGGACTTCATCGGGACACCCTGTCCCTCCATACGGTCATCCTTACCGGTGAAACGGTCACCGGCGAATTTCGAAGGTCCTTGGAAGAGCGATTGCGCGTAAAGGTCTGGTTGCACTACGGGCTGAGCGATGTCCCCGGTGCGGCCATCGCTTTCGAATGTAAAACCCGCGACGGGCTCCATGTCAATGAGGATCATTTTCTCCCGGAAATCATCCATCCGGAAACCGGCAGCCCCTTGCCCGCCGGACAAACGGGCGAACTTGTCCTCACGACCCTGACCACCAGGGCCTTTCCCCTGATCCGCTTCCGTACCGGCGACCGGGCACGCCTATTGGAAGAGACATGCCCGTGCGGGTGCACCCTCGCCCGGATCGAGTGGTACGCCCACCGCACTGATGACATCATGAATATCGATGGCGTTTCGGTTCACGGCCGCCAGGTCCGCCATACACTGGAAAGCACCTTGCCGATCGGACCCGAGACGTTTGATTTGCGGGTCGGGTGCAAGGAGGGGCGAAAGTGCCTGGAAGTGGACCTGCCCATGAATAATACAATTTTTTCCGATGAGATAAAGGAACTCGAACGGCTGCTGCGGGGAACCGAGAACCGGCTACGGGAAAATCTCGGGATTCCGGTGATGATCCGACTGGTGGAACCGAAGCGACGGTCGTGACGGGCGCCTGTGCAGCGCGCCCGTTTCAGCCGCGGAATCTGAAAAGGTCTAACCCGTTACTCCATGACATCGAACGATTCGACAATGATTTCTATATTGTCCGGCAGCGACTCCGGTTTCTCTCCGCTCTGGGTAAAAAAGAAGGCGATTCCCTTGAATGCGAAGTTCTCTTCGTTCCCCGGGGTGAGATAGCTGATGATATCCTTCTGCTCCGGCGTTTTTTCATATTCGCTGACGAACCACTTGCCGTTTGTGAATATTTCCTGGCAGGACCGGCAATAACCGGTTACGATCAGGTTCTTTACATCCACATCACCGATATTTTTCACTTTCCCCTTGGCATCCAGAACGTAGGAGTTCGGTCCATCCTGCCGCAGTACAATTTCATGGCCGGTGACTTCGACTTTTCCGGATTTTTTCTCTTTTTCACAGCCGCTCACCAGGACCGCCAACATCATTATCACCACCACCGGTAGCCATCGAACCTGCATCATCATATGTTTCCCCGCATTGCTTTATGGTTAAAAAAAACGCTTTAACTGATTCCGTCATACCAACAAGAATAGTGTTAATCAAGAAATATGCGAAACCCAAAAAGGTAGAATTTTCCGCATCCAAACTACTAGTCCAAAGGAATGCCTTCCAGACCGCTGTCCTTCGGAAAAAAACAATCGATCTGCAAAAACACCCGTCAACTGGCGAATTCAAAAAGTTTCGCTTGATTTTTAGAAAAATTATGGTTTACTCAGTAGCCGTATATACGAGTTTTTAGACCCAACATCATAGTGATCACAAGGAGGGGAACGATGAAACTGTCCCTGGCTGTCGTAATGGTTCTTACGGGTCTATTCCTGATGGCAACAGCCCCGGGTATCTGCGGGGAAGAACTGATCCAATACGGAGGATTTGAAAAAGCCGGTCCGGATTCGATTCCCCAGGGGTGGAAAATCAACCAGGACCGGGATACGAAAGCCGAACTCGGTCTGGACGATACCATGCCGCACAGCGGCAAATATGCCTATAAGATCCGGATTGCCCCCCCCGGCGGCCGGATCATCCTTTACCCCGATGACAGCGCGCTTGGCAAACCGGAACCCGGTAAAACGTATACCCTTTCCTTGTGGGTCAACGCCCAGAACCTCGACTACAATCAATTTTTTGTAGCACCTGCTGTCCGCTTCAATTTCAAACCGACCCGCCTCCGGCCCGTGCCGACGATCGACCTGATGGCCTACATGGCGGGGGTAAACGGCTGGAAGGAATTAACCCTGCAGGTTAAAGCCCCTGAGAACGCCCAGGAATTCTCATTCGACATCATGCTGACTAAAGGGATTGTCTGGCTGGACGATATCTCTCTGAAAAGCGAGAATTGATGGCGTTTAAATTAAAAGCCGGTCCCGCATCCGTTCCAGTCCCTCCGCTGTCAGTGGCGTTCTCCGGGTGAGATACCCCGCCGCCGATCCGTATTTTTCCCGGATATAATCGAGAAGCGTCACAATGCAATCGCGCGGTGCGGTCAGGTAGGGAAACAACTTCTGCGGGTCGATGCCGTACCCCGACATCATCTTGTTGAGGGCGGGAAGCAGTTCCGCGATATAGATATTCGACAGCTGATGGTCGTCAATGACGGTTTCCTCGGGGATCCCCAGGGCGAGCAGGATCAGGGCGGCACACGTTCCGGTCCGGTCTTTTCCGCCGGTGCAGTGAAATACCAGTGGTTCAGCCTCGGTTTCGATCAGGTGCCGAATGACCTCGCCCCAGGAACCCGAAAACGATTCGATGTTGTTGATATACCCGTTCACCATGAAATCCGGGGTCAGCCAACTGGTATCGCCCATCTTTAAACGCCGGACGGCTTCCACGAAATCGAATCTTCCGTGTATCACCGGCAAGTGTACGTACGCGAGGGAGCCGTCCGCCGGCAGCCGGTCCGGCGCTTCCTCAATTTCTCCGGCCGTCCTGAAATCAAATACCCTCCGAATACCGATACGCCCCAAAAGTAAATGATCATCATCCGACAGCCGGGACAGGCCATCGGCCCGGAATACCTGGCCCCACCTGACCCGCCGCCCGTCTTCCGTCCGATACCCTCCCAAATCGCGAAAATTGACTGCGCCGTCCAGACGTATCCGCCGTTCGGCGACCAGCATCCGGTCGCCGTTGGCGGAAAGTTCGAAATAATGGCGCGTCCCCTGGTCGAGGCCGGAAATTTCAACGCACCCCTGATCGGATACTGCGACCGGCATCTTACGATCAATGTCCCCGGGGGTGAGGCCCCGGTAGATGTGAACGGTAGTGTTTCCCGCGGCTTCCCAGCAGATCCGGACCGTCCGCGCATCGATCCGCTCGACGGCGGCATCGATGAAACTGTTTTGTTCCATGGTTTAATGAACTCGTAAAAAGTCGGTTTTTGATGACAACGTAAAAAGCGCCAAATTCAAGGCGCGCGAATACCGAGGAATGAGGCGTACTTGTCGTACGCCGCAGTGACGAGGTATGAAGCGCAACGCAGAAGTTGGACTTTTTACGTTGCCATCATGTTTTTGTCCATGCGAATCGTTATAATATCAACAAACCATAAAACAAAGCGTAATCATGATTCAAAAAAACGATCTGTATCCCGCTCGTCCGGCCATCAAACCGGCCCCCCATGCCTGGGCCGTCACCCCGAAGGAAGCCCGGGAGATACAGGAAAACCTCCGGACCCGTGTGGTTACGGACGACCATTTCGGCACGATACGTTACGTGGGGGGTGCGGATGTGGGATACGAAGATGATAACCGGATCACCCGGGCGGCCGTAGTCGTTTTGACCTTTCCGGGTCTGGAACTCCTGGAGTATCGCATCGCCCGCATGCCGACCGTGTTTCCCTACGTGCCGGGGCTCCTGTCTTTCCGGGAGGCGCCGGCGCTCCTGGCCGCTCTCGACGCACTCGATCGTCTCCCCGACCTCCTCCTTTGCGACGGGCAGGGAATCGCGCACCCCCGACGGATCGGAATCGCCAGCCATATCGGAGTTCTCACCGGATTTCCCGCCATTGGGGTCGCCAAGACCCGGCTGGTGGGGGAACATCCTCCCGTTTCCTTTGAAAAGGGAAGCCGGGTGCCGTTGACCGATAAGGGCGAGGTGATCGGCGCCGTCCTTCGCACCCGCACCCGGGTAAAGCCTCTCTACATTTCACCCGGTCACAATATCGGCTTGGAGGCGGCGGTTGATTATGTCCTGAAATGCGTCACCCGTTACCGGCTCCCCGAAACCACCCGCTGGGCGCACAAGCTGGCCTCGACGTGAAATTCTATTTCGCTTTTAATATGAGCACGCGGTCGTATTGTTTTTCGATGTTTTCATCCCGGAACGCCATCTGCCGGGCATCCCCTTTCAGCCAGACGGGAATGCCGTCGTCGCTGTGGGGGCTTGCCGGATTCCCGGACTGCCCGCCGCAGATGGTCAGGAACAGGGGCTCGTCACGGCTGAAATCGACCACCATCCGCATGGCGGGGACCAGCCAGGCCTTGAAATCCTGACCTTTGTAGAATCCCGCCACGTTTAACGAGTTAAGGCTTCCTCCCGCCGGGTAAGGCCCCCGGTCCGTGTACTTCCCGATCATCCGGGCCGCCAGCCGGTTTACCGGGGAGAGGTGCTCCGCCATTTTGGTCGTTCCGGTCTCCCATGAAAAGGTATGCAGTTCGCCCCATCGCCAGTTCTCCGGGTTTCCCCCCAGTGTTTTTTCCGCGAATGTCATCGCCTCGGCGAGAGACTTGGCCAGGATGTCGGGCTTGGTCTCTTTTTTCGGTGTATGGATGTTGTCCCAAAACGGGCTCTCCTCCCGGCCGAGGAGATGATCCTGGTCTGCCGCGTAGATCCCGCTGTTGAGGATCATGTAGTTTTTCCAGGCGGCACTGGTCTCGGGACCGAGTTCATCGAGGAAAAGGTTCCGGATAAAAAAATGCTGGAATATGGCGAACATCGCCGCCCCCGGGGAATCCGCGCGCATGTTGCCGTCGAACCCGGCGAGGATTTCCAGGGCGGCTTCCGCCCGGGTCGCCTGGTCGGAGAGCGGCAATGCCGTTATGGCCGACCGGACCTGGTCGCCGAAGGGCGATTTGAACAGGAGCTGTTTTACCTTTGGAACCAGGAGGTCGAATTGATCGTTCTGCATGGCAACGGCATCCTGCCAGGTGCAGGTGTTGTTTCCGGACAGAAGCGCCGCAATCCTCTCGGCGCGTTCCGGGGCATACCAGGTATTTCCGAGGATTATATCCGACGACGGATCGATCGTCCGGTGATTGGCGGTATAGAGATATCCTGCTGACGGATTCTTTTCATACGGGTGCCGGTCGACGGGAAGATAGCCGTCCCAGTCGTATTCCCCGGTCCAGCCCGGTGAAGGCAGATGTCCCCGCCCTTTCCCCCGGATGGGGTAACAGCCGGTGACCTGCCAGGCGATATTTTCCGCATCCCCATAGATGAAATTCAGGTCCATGAACCGAACCTTGCCGATCGCTTCCCGGGCGGCGTCCATTTCTTTGGCGAACAGGAGTTCGTACATTCCGTCAAAAGAAACATCGCCGCGCAGCGATACGGTCTGTAATGCGATGCCGTAAGGGCTCTCTATCCGGGTAGGAAACGCCGGGTGTTTCGGTTCTCCGGAAAGGGCGTCGTTCAGGAGTGGTCCGTGCCGGGTGGCGGAAATGGTCAGTTCGACCTCCTTCTCCCCTTTGACCCGGAAACGCTCCTTCCGGGTGGTGACCGGGTACCACTTGTCCCGGTAGAGGTAATGGGTCCAGCCGTCGATCTGTTTTAATTTTTCCACGAACAGGTCCTGACTGTCCCCCATCACCATGGTCATCCCCCAGGCGATATGCCCGTTATAGCCGGCCACGATACCCGGTATGCCCGGCATGGCAATTCCGGCCGCGTGAAAGTCGGGGGTCTTTAACTGCAGCAGCATCCAGATTGGCGGGTGTTCCAGGGGAAGGTGCGTGTCATTTGCCACGATGCTTGCCTCTTTAGCCGTCCGTTCGGGGGCCACCGCCCAGTTGTTCGAGGCGGCAACTCCGAGCGGCATGGGAAAGCGGCTCAGTTTACCGTCAAGCCGCGCCATCCGTTCCGCCGTCCCCGAAACCTGCCCCAAGTCGAGTTCCCCCAGCGCCGCCGCCTTTTCAAACGGGAGCGGCTCGTCCGGATAGATCGGAAACAGCCAGGCCGCCTTTTCCGTACCAAGAGCCCCGGCAAGGTTCAGGAAGGCCATTTCCTCCCGGATATTGAATGCCAGCCCCAGGCTCAGCACATTGAACACATACAGGGAGTCGATCGGCTCCCACGGCTCCGGGGTATACCCGAGCAGTTTGAAATCAAGCGGCAGCCGGTCCCGGTGCTCCTCGATATAGGCGTTTACTCCCTCCGAATAAACCGACAGCATGTCTTTCAACGGTCCGGTGAGCTGGTCGTACTGGTGATTTGCAATCCCCGGCAGGTCGAGGGTCCGGATGTAAATATCGATATCAAGGCCGACGGCGCCTGTCATTTCCGCCAGCCGCCCCTGGCCGAGAAGGGAGTAGCTGACCATCTGGGCCAGCCGGTCCGACGCCATGACATAGCCTGCTCCATAGAGCAGGTCATGCATGTTTTCGGCCTCGATCACCGGTATGCCCAAGTCATCCCGGCGGACGCGCACATCGCCATCGAGACCCGATAGGGTAACTGTCCCCGAATCCGGGTCGACCGTATTGCGCAGACTGTAATCGAACAGGCCGCAGCCGGACAGGAGCGCCGGCACGAGGAAACCGAACAGAATAATGCGAATTGTTTTCATGCTCTTTACCTTGCCATCCACTTTGGTAGAACGGGCTATTTAAACCGGAGATGCATGTCGGCAATCATTTGACAAAAATTACTATAACTTCCGGTATGTTTTCGGACAAGCAAAAATTCCTGACGATAGTATCGATTTGCCCCGAAAAGTATATAAAGTTCATTCCAACCCCGGATTCGATGCTGGAGTAACCCGGAGAAACAGGTTAACTTGTTAGAAAATTGTCAAAACGATTGAACGGATTCCCGGAATGAACTTTACAGACAAAATCGATATTCTCCCATGACGGAAAGGCAGCCCATAAGCGGCCGGGAGTCGGCGTCGATTTACCGCTCCGCCCGGTTCCGTCCGATCCTTTTCATGGCCCTGATTTTTTTCCTGACATTCGTGTCCCGGGTCGTTATCTCCCCGCTGATGCCCCGGATCGAGAATTCCTTGGGGATCGGCCATACCCAGGCCGGCGCGTTATTCCTGTTCATGGCCATCGGCTACTTCCTTTCGCTGATCGGTTCGGGCTTTGTTTCGGCCCGGGTGAACCACCGGGGAACCATCGTTCTATCGGCGTGCGGGGTCGGCCTGGCGCTTTGCGCGATTTCCCTGTCCACCGGGCTGTCGAGCCTCCGGTGGGCGGTTTTCGCCCTGGGGGTCGCCGCGGGTCTCTATCTCCCCTCCGGGATTACCACCCTGACCGACATGGTCGAACCCCGCCGATGGGGGCAGGCATTGGCTTTTCATGAAATGGCCCCCAATCTCGGGTTTGTCGCGGCCCCCCTGATTGCCGAACTGCTCCTGATCCGTTTAAGCTGGCGCGGTGTGCCGGCCGTTCTCGGCATCCTGTCCATTACAATCGGCCTTCTTTTCGCCGCCCGGGGGAAAGGGGGCGAATTTCCCGGGACACCACCCGGCATCGGTGCTTTCCGGGCGCTGTTCGTCACCCGTGATTTCTGGATCATGGTGGTCCTGTTCGGCCTGGCGATCGGGAGCACCCTGGGAATTTACACCATGCTGCCCCTCTTCCTGATCGACTCGATCGGCCTTTCCGAGAACAGCGCCAACATTCTCATTTCCGTTTCCCGGCTGTTCGGGATGGGGTCGGCACTGATCAGCGGTTGGGCGACCGACCGGTTCGGTCCGCGCCGGACCATTGTCTTTATGCTCGGCCTGACCGGGATGGCCACCATCCTCCTCGGGGCGGCTTCCGGGCCAACGTATGCTGTGATCTGGGTCCTTGCCCAGGCCATGCTGTCGACCTGTTTCTTTCCCCCGGGGTTCGCCGTCCTTTCTTCCATCGGGCCGCCCGACTACCGGAACGTGGTCGTGTCGCTGACAATCCCCTTTGCATTCATCCTGGGTGGCGGGCTTGCCCCGACCTTTATCGGAATGACCGGGGATGCCGGATCGTTCAGCGCCGGGATAATTGCCCTTGGCGCACTGATCACCACCGGCGCCGCCCTGCCGCCATTCCTGTCCGATAACAGACGATAATTTTCACAATCGCTTCACATGCCGATACATGCGACCCCCACGTGCATTCGAATTCGGCGGCGATGCCCTGTACCGCTTGCAAACCGTCCCGTCGGCATCCGGATCCACCTCGGTCGACATGGGGAGACGACATGTTTAACTTTTTTATTCAATCCCACAATTCCGTCCTGATCCGGTCGAAAGCCAACCGGGAAATGGATGATCGCAATGCAAAAAACGCTTGGTATCGAACAAAAACCCAAAGCCATGGCCGCTTATTCCGTCATCCGGACCCGGACTACCCGCCGGTACATGGAAGAGGTTCTCGGCCGCGCCGGGGTTACCATTAACGGGGACCGGCCGCATGACATCCAGGTCCATAATGAGGAGATGTATGACCGGGTGCTCCGGGAAGGGGAACTGGCGGTCGGCGAGACCTACATGGATGGCTGGTGGGATTCCCCGGCACTCGACCAGTTCCTTGACCGGGTATTCCGCGCGGGGGCCACGGACTATTACCGGAAAAATCCGAGGTTCTACCTTAACATTCTAAAAGCCCGGCTCCTGAACCTCCAGAAAGACAAGCGCGCCTATACGGTCGGCGAACAGCACTATGATGTGGGAAACGATTTTTACCAGGACATGCTCGACCGGCGGATGGTCTATACCTGCGGGTATTGGCCTGGTGCCCGCACCCTTGATGAAGCCCAGGAGGCAAAACTCGACCTGGTATGCCGGAAAATAGCCTTAGAACCCGGTATGACAGTCCTTGACCTGGGGTGCGGGTGGGGGTGTTTCGCCCGTTACGCGGCGGAACGATACGACGCCCGGGTTACCGGGGTGACCGTGTCGAAAGCCCAGGTGGAACTGGGAAACAAAATGTGCGAGGGACTTCCCGTGAGCCTGCGGCTCCAGGATTACCGGAATGTGAGCGGGAGTTTCGATCGCGTGATTTCCATCGGGATCATGGAGCACGTGGGGTACAAGAACCATCGCACTTATATGGAAACCGCCCACCGCTGCCTCAAGGATGACGGGATCGCATTTGTTCATACCATCGGGGGGAACAACAGCACCACGATCAGCAATCCCTGGACGGTCCGGTACATCTTCCCGAACAGCATGCTCCCATCCATTGCCCAGATCGGGGCCGCCATGGAAAAACTGTTTGTCATGGAGGACTGGCACAACTTCGGTCCGGATTACGACCGGACGCTCATGGCATGGCATGAGAATTTCGAGAAGGCTTGGCCAAGGCACCGGGACACGTACGGCGACCGATTTTATCGGATGTGGAAATTCTATCTTCTCAGTTCAGCGGCCGCCTTCCGGTCCCGATCGGTCCAACTCTGGCAGATCACCATGACCAAACCCGGCCGGCCCCAGCCGGCTTGCCGAATCGTTTAAGTGGCAATCCCGTGATCAAATCAGATGTCATTATTATTGGAGGCGGCCCGGCGGGTTCTGCCTGCGCCTGGCGGCTCCGGCGGGCCGGGGTCGAAACCCGGATTTTAGATAAAGCGACATTCCCCCGCACCAAACTGTGCGCCGGGTGGATAACACCCAAAGTTCTGGCCGATCTTTCCCTCCACCCCGACGACTACCCGGGAAGCATAACCGAATACCGCCGGATTATTTTTCACATCAAAGGGGTTCCCCTCCCCATTCCGGTTCGGCAGTACGCCATTCGCCGCGTTGAGTTCGATCAATTTCTGCTTGGGAGGGCCGATGTTCCCGTCCACCGGCATACCGTATCGGTCATTCGGAGGGAGCAAAAAGGAGAATACAAGATCGATAATAAATTTCGCTGCCGCTACCTGGTCGGCGCCGGCGGAACGCATTGTCCGGTGTACCGAACCTTTTTCCGCCAGGTCACCCCGAGAAGAGCAGTTGGCCGGATCGACACCGCCGAGATCGAGTTCGCTGCATCCTGCCGGGATAATGAATGCCGACTCTGGTTTTTCGATTCCGGCCTACCCGGATATGCCTGGTACGTACCCAAGGGAAACGGAGTGCTCAATATCGGAATCGGCGGGAAAACCGAATCGCTACAAAAAAAGAAAACCACCATCCGGTGGCATTGGGACCGTTTCACGGAGAAGCTCATGAAGAAACAACTTATTTCGGAAATACCCGAACCGAAAGGATATGTTTACTACCAGCGCAATGCAGTCCACCAGGTACAAACCGGCAGGGCGTATCTCACGGGCGATGCCGCGGGGCTGGCCACACTTGATATGGGGGAAGGAATCGGGCCGGCTGTGAGGAGCGGCCTTGCCGCCGCCGAATCTATCATTTCCGGCCGATCCTTTCATTTAGGTCACTTAGGCCATATCTCCCGCTTCAGCCTACCGGGAATACTGCGGTCCCGGTTCTCAATGATGAGTCTACGAGATGAAAAAGTAGAAAGTTCAGGATCAAGGCGTCGCAAATCCTGAGGAACTGGGCGCAACGCAGGGTATTTACTTTTTATTGAAGCATCAGAAATAGGGACTCTCTTCCGGGCCTTGATAGACGTCCTCTTCGGGCTGCCCTTCGAATTCATCTCCATAATAGCCCCGCTCTTCGTCGGGTTCGTCACCATAATAACCGCGCTGTTCATCGCGCCCCATATTTTCCGCGCCGCTTTGTGCAATCTGCCATTTTCCGTCGTCCTCAACTTTATATGCCACGCGGTCCAGAGTTTCCTCGGCGCCATCCGGCTTTTCCACCCGAATATCGAGTTCGCGATAAGTACGGCCGTTTTCAGTCCACCGTTCGCTGGGGGTCACATGGTAAGTCACGCCATTATCCGAGGTCCAGGTTTCGGTTTCGCCCGCAGGAGTGGTTTCCAGTACATCATAAACATTCCGCTGATCATCTTCCGTCAGCTGGGTTCCCGCGAAATATCCGACCGCCCCGCCAAGTAGACCACCCAGAACCGCGCCCTCGGCCCGATGTTCCTCGCCACCAATAATTGCCCCTATACCGGCGCCAGTGGCGCCGCCAACCGCCGCCCCGGTCCGTTCTTTTGTCTGGCAGCCCACTGCGAGAATGAAAACCCCGCAGATCATAACAAAAAAGTAGGATTTGGTTTTTGTCAGGTGCATCATTTCAGTCTCCTTCCAATACTATTACTTGTCTTGCAACTGTGTTGTTGTTCCTTCACCGGGATTGACTTCTAATCAAAATCCTCAGACACAAATTAAGTCTTTTCCCTTTGGGTTCCAATACATGGGAACCATTATATTCAGCTTCCCCGCACCTTATCTCTCGGACAATTCCTATCCGCTATTCCTGTTTTTTTGTTCCTGTGCTGTCTCTCCTATTTTTGTCGTCGTAGAGAAAATCTGATTGCGAATCGAACCAAAACCAAATACGATCATTTGCCTTGAATATGAAGGCTACATGGAAACAGGAGCTTGAGATTCAATTATGATAACGGTTACGCAACTCGGCCTGTTCGCGGCGGCTTCCATCGTCCTTATTTTCACCCCTGGTCCGGACATCATTTATGTTATCACACGGGGGATTGCCCAGGGACGGAAAGCCGCACTGGCTGCGGCTGCGGGATTCGGCTTGGGGAATTTCGCGCACACGCTGTTCGCGGTGCTGGGCCTTTCCGCACTCCTGGTTCCGGTTGGATCGGGCAATGGCTGAAAATAAATTCCAAAGCGGAAGCGGCTATCGGGAAGGTTGCCGGAAGCATCCTCATTTTACTGGGACTGCGGCTCGCGTTCATAAAATCGGTGTAACTGGGGACAATTTCGTAACGCAATAGATGCCCCACGTTATTTCATAACCTGCATTTCATAACTTAAACAGGTATTGCCTCATGATTGCGGACCGTCTGGAAAACTGGATGCGGTACCCGTTCGGCAAGGACTGGGAAACGGGCTTTGCATTTCTGTTGACCGTGACCCCGGAAATTGAAGACGGGGAATATCGATTAAGAGGAGATGATGTTTTTGCCCGGGTAATGACCTATGAGACCCGCGATCGTTGCAGCGCGGTGCTTGAGGCGCATCGACGGTATGTCGACATCCAGGCGGTCATTGCCGGCGGGGAGGATATTGAGTGGCATGCCCAGGACCGGCTAATTCCGGAAAAATTATACGATGAGGTGTCGGATGCTGAATTCTACCGGCATCCGGATGCTTTTCAGGGAAGGATCGCTATGACGCCCGGGTTGTTCGCGGTTTTTTTCCCCCAGGACGCCCATATGCCCTCGCTGACAATCGGCGGCAACCCGGAGTGGGTCAGGAAGGTGGTCGTGAAAATACGGATGGATCTGTTTAACAGGTGAATCTATTGCAGTAAAATACCAGTTATCGGAACATGAAGTACCCGACCCCGGCAGCGATTACCCCCAGCAGGACAAGAATCCCGATGATCATCTGGGCTGGCGATCCTGGCGCTTCTTTCGACGGGGTGGATGGGGCGGCCGGCTGAGGCTGCGATTTAGGGTGTTCGGCTTCCGCTTTGGCCATCATCTTCTTGATCTGATCGGCACTCAGCACCGTGGTTCCCTCGAAATCATCACCGCCGCCGAACGCTTTGGGGACCTCCGCATCCTCGTCTTCGATGATTACCCGCAGATTGAACTTCCCAAGGGTGATGATATCGTTATTCCGCAACGGTTCCCTTCGGATCTGGTTATTGTTGAGGAAGGTGCCGTTGGTGCTCCCGATATCCTTAACAATGTAGGTGCCGCCGGGAACCCATTCGATTCCCGTATGCGTTCTGGAGACGCCGGTATTATCAATGAAGATATCCGCCGAGGGGTCACGTCCAACGACCACCTTCTCCTGGGCGAACGTATACGAGTTGATAACCCGATCCTTCAAGGACAGTTCAATCTTTAGTACGGGCTGATTGTGCATCGGTATCCTCCACACCACGTCGGAAACATGCCTACCCGATTCTAATAATAAGAAACCCGGTTGTTTTTTTATACTTCGGCTTATCGCATCGATCGGATAATTCTGTCAAGATTTAAACAGGTTCGGGTATCAGCGAACCCGTTTAATTTTACCGGTTTTGTTAATTCGATCTACATTAGTAGGGCATCACTTAACGGATCAATTGGTAATCTGAAAATCAATTCTCTCCCGGATCAGGGGAATGTTGTTCAGATCCAAGATCTTCAGGTAGATCCGTTCCAGTGCATCCCGGTCCGCATCGGTGACGAACGGAAACGGCCCGGACTCGTAGGTATTTTCCAGGATCGCCAGCGGCGATGCGGCGACATACCCCACAATCGTCTCACTGCCGGCGGGTCCGGTCACTTCAAACGATCCTTCGGCCGGTATATGGTAGATGGTATTGGCCCGGATCTGGGAATCGGGGTTGAACCGATTGGGAAATAACTGGATCAGTTCCCCGGCGGTGGTAAAATCGAACAAAACGGCGTGGCAGTCCCTGTCCGATTGGATCGCATAGGTGATCTTTTCACCGATCCGATAGGCGGACTGATTCAGCCCAATCCGGAATGAGGCGGATATGTCCGGATCGCCAAGCACAAACATCATCTCCCGGATTAACGCGACGGTGGGCGGAAGGTCCGGCGCCTGCGCCGCGGCCATCCGAATCTCCCCGGGATCGGGTGGGTCGGAGGTCTCGATCATGGCCAGCCGATCACCCGCGGGTTCCTCTGGTTCCTTTGTTTCAGGCGGCCTCGACGATTCATGGGCTGCTGGTGCGGGAGACTCAAGGGAGGCCACAGGGGTTCCGGTCAGCACCCGGGAGGGGTCGACCCCTTCCCGGGGCGACAGGAAAAGGTCCGCCCCCACAACCCCCAGCAGGACGACAAAC
>Ga0209347_1003988_pt1 | contig 16159 bp, 20 predicted proteins | sample AutmiccommuBRH23_FD_187382 | JGI IMG/M metagenome (GOLD analysis project Ga0209347, IMG submission 187382) | Deep subsurface microbial communities from Mt. Terri, Switzerland - Autotrophic microbial communities BRH/23 (SPAdes) (version 2) | ecosystem: Environmental > Aquatic > Deep subsurface >...
CCCGCTTCCTGCTCCCGTAAAATCCCGATGATCTGCTCTTCCGTGAACCGCTTCTTCTTCATCTCGTCCGTCCCTGCAATGGGTCGGACTCTAATCGAAGCTGGAGGAACTTTTCAGGGGCAGGTCACGTCGAATTCGGAAACACCGGAAAAATCGTCCCCAAGCGCTTCACTTTGGAGGAGATTCAGGACGCCTCCGACAACATGTCGGGCTTTTGCCTCGCCTGCGGTAGCGAGCGCGAGTGCTGCGAGCCCGACGCCCGCCGCTACAAATGCGAGGACTGCGGCCGCCATCTCGTCTTCGGCGCCGAAGAAATCGTTCTGATGGGATACGTCAAATCCTGACCATTTGAGGCACAAGCCTCCCCCCTTCCCGCATCGTCCATACGCGCCCGCCACTGGCGGGCGTTTCCATTTAGGAACAACCCAATGCCCAGCAATGTCGTCAACATGGCGAAAAGAACCACCGGCCAAAGCACCGAACCGTGCCGCGAACCGCCTTCCTTTACCGCAATGTCGCGCGAAGAGGATTCCCTCTCTCCCGCGAGAACTTCGCAAATGGACGGCCGCATAGGGTCGTGCAAGACAGCGAAGCGGCGCGACCTTCTCTTCAATTGCTGTCCGAATAACACTCCCCCCGACTGGCCGCGCTTCGCCGCGCTCGAAAACGGCGGCTGCGCCTTTCGCGCCGACGAGGATAGCGACGAGTCTTGGATCGAGGGCGGCCTTTCCGACGACGCAGCCGAGTTTTGGACGATCTACGGCCGCCTCAAGGACGGGCTCGCTGAAGCGATCACGGACTGCGCCAGCCGTGGACTCGCCCGGGACGTCGCCGCTGTGCTCGCCGCCCTCTCCGGCCTTCCCATCGCTTCGCCGCCGCCTGCAAACGCGCGTGCGGCGACGCCTAAACTTCCGACGCCTCGAAAGACGCTCGATGAGCGTGAATTGGCCACCGTGCTCGCCGCGTTGCGCCGTTGGCAGCGCGCCCTCGCCAACGAACCCATGCCGCCGGAATGGGACATCGCTAATAACGCCGGAACCGTCGAGCCGATGTCGGAAGAAGAGATCGACAAACTCTGCGAAAGGCTCAATTTCCACGACAATCGGCTATGAGTATAAGGCCCCTATCGTCGCTCGCGAGCGCGCCCGCGTCCTTTCCGGCGTCGAAGGCTCCCTGGGGGTCGCGATCGCTCCAGCCCGAACCCACAGAGCCCGACCCAAAACAAGAAGCCCGGTCCAGCCCCTGGCTTCTGAAGCCGCCACTCGACGGCGACAGACCCCGCAGCGGCTGTACCGCTGCGGCAGCCAAGCAGAACAACAACCGAAAAAGAGAAAGACGAAAAGCGTCGGTTCCGCATGCCCGCCCGCCGCCGCAAGAGTTCGTCGCTTTGCTCCCGGGCCAAGGCCCGCCCTTGCCCCGCCGGACGGGATGCGGGGCGTGGGGTTCGTTCCAAGACCAAAAAAGGAAAGGAAGAATCCCATGAGCAGCTTCAAGAAGCAAAACGGTCACGCGAGCGCGCGCCGCGACCATTACCAAGAAATCACCGACCGCATCGTCGCCGCCCTTGAAACCGGCGTCGCGCCCTGGCGCAAGCCATGGGACCCCGACAAGGCTGGCGGTCCGCTCTCGCCGATCAACGCCGCCACCGGACGTCGTTATCGCGGGATCAACGTCGTTCTGCTCGGCATGTCGCAGTTTTCCTTCGCCAGCGGCGATCCCCGCTTCTGCAGCTACAAACAAGCCAAGGAAAAAGGCTGGCAGGTGCGAAAAGGAGAAAGAGGCACGACCGTATTTTTCTACAAGCAACTGCGTGTCGAAGATCGCGACGCCCCCGCCGACGCAGAGGATCGCACAAGGCGCATTCCGTTGCTGCGCGCCTATACGGTGTTCAACGCTTCGCAAATCGACGGCATTGCGCCCTTTGTTCCTCCAACAGTTGAACAAGCGCCGTGGCGGCGCTTCGATGCGGCGGACGTGATCCTGCGCAACAGCAAGGCGGTCGTTCGCATCGGCGGCGATCGCGCATTTTACAGTCCCGCCACCGACCACATTCAATTGCCGCCGGAACATGCGTTCAGATCGCCTGCAGGGCTCGCCGCGATACAAATTCATGAATTGACGCACTGGAGTGGAGCCAGCCATCGATTGAACCGGGATCTCACCGGGGGATTCGCCTCACCAAATTACGCGAAGGAAGAATTAGTCGCAGACATTGCGAGCTGCCTCGTCAATTCAGAGCTCGGCCTACCGCCGCCGCGCAGAAAGCCGCCGACTATTGTCTCGCGTTCCACCCAGATTTCGCCGAAAGCGAACTCGACCAGCCAACCGACCACGAGAGCGACGACACCGCCACTCTCGCAGAAGCGGCGTGATCGCAATGTTGTACACGCCAAAGCTCTCGACAAGACGCAACCCGGCGCGAGCCTCGCGCCCGGCGCGTGAGGCGACAATGAAGAAATTCCGCATCGGTTGCTTCGAGGGCTGGATTGTCGGTCCCATGAAATGGGAAGTCCGCCATGCCGGCCGCGTCGTCGCAACCGCAGGCAACATGAATGAATGCGCGCAAAAGGCGCAACGCCTTTATGACGCTGAAAAGGCCGGCGACACGCCCCCGCCGCCAAGGAGTCGCTAATGAGGATCGTGGAACGAAACATCTACATGACGACAATCAACGAGATGGAGCGTCTGGAGGCCGCTGAGAAAGCGCTTGCTCGGATCGCCGACGCGGGAGTAATCGACGAATACATCGCCTCTTTCAAACCCGCTGTCCTTCGCGACGGGGACGCCGCGCACCGCATGGGCTTCAAGAAATCCGCGAACCCCTTTGACGACGGCGACGCCCGTCGCGCGGCCTGGGATGACGATTGGGAGTTCCGCCACGCGCACGCCCTGCCCAGCGCGGCCGACGCGCCCGGCGGGTGCCTGCGGCCGACAAGGGACTAGCGGAAACCTCCTGCGGAGATTGTAAGATGAACGCTCACCCTAACGATCCGCGATCAGCGTCTACGCCGGTCCGCGTGGCGTTGGCTAAAACTGACCATGAAACACGCCATGACGCCCAAGACAGCCGCCGCGCTCGCTGAAATCGAGAAGGCCGTGGCGACTGGCCAGCGGCTGATCGATCCGGCCATCTTCTCCCACATCTACGGTCGCGCCGCGACCGCCGCCGCGTTCCGCATGGCCCGCGCGAGAGGTATCATAGAGGTCGCCTACAAGTCTTGCGCAGGGACGCCGGTCTATCAGCCGGCCGGAATCGAAGCCGCCATGCGCGAATCCCGCAACGCAACGCTCCATTGATCGGACAGCCCATGAGCGACATGCCGGCGCGGCGCTCCGAAACGAACTGGAGGCAAATGAAACGATCGGATCCATTGAAAGCTCGAAAAATTGAAAAGCAGAAGAACAGCGATACCGCGACCGAGCGACCGCCGCAAAGGGTGGGTCGCTCCGGCCGCTGCGCTGGGCCGGATCGATCCCGGCGCATAAAGCGCCGCCTTTGCCCCGTCCGCCCGTCCGCAGTTCGTAATTGGGGTCTTCGAGAAGAAGATCGACAGGAGATCCCAATGAGACACTTCAGCACAACACAATTGGCAACGAACAAAAAGGGCACGGCGTTTTTCGCTCCTCTCGATGCGTTCGATCACGATGCGGCCCGCCGCGACGGCTGGGTCCTGTCGGATTGCGGATTCAACCGGGACGGAACGCAGCAGATCCTCGCAAGCGCACGCCGATTTTCAGCCCCGTTTCGCACCCGTATTTTCTCTGCCGTCTGAGGCAGAGCACTCTAGCCGCGGCCACTCTCGAGGCGTGACGCGGCCTATCCGTCCCATCGAAGATGGAGAGATCCAATGCCGGATCATCTCGATTGGTTCACCACCGACATTTTCCCCGACGGCACGCAGAAAGTGCATATCCGCCCGAGGGACTCTTCGAGTTCGAGCGAGACGCTCCAACTCGACCATCCACAATCGCAAATCTTGATGGCGACTCTCGACCGGCTCGCCCAAGACACGACAATCCCCTGGAGCGCCGCGCGCCAAGCGACCCTCCAAGGCTTCTGGAAGGCGCTGCGCGCCTCTTCCTAATCGCGTTCGACACCTCCTGAGGCCGGCACACGCGCCGCGACCGTCTCGAGCCGCCTCTCCCGATCCATCCGATCCCCCACGCGCCCGAAACCCGGCTGCCCACGGCAGACCGGGCGCTCGCGCTCGCTTGAAAAGGATACGCCATGACGCGTGACAGCAACCAATTGACGCTCTCTCTGTTCGGCACGACCAGCCTCTCCAGCGGATTTACGCTCGACGCCGGAACCTACGGCGCGCCGGCGGATGTTCACGACGACGAGGATGACGTCAGCGATGTTGTCCCCCGGCCACCTGTCGTTCGAGCGCACAACTTCGTTCTGCGCGGCGATCGCCAACTCGCGCAGAGCTGGAAACAGCGCGCGGTCGACAATCTCACCGCCATCCGATTGGCGATCGAAATCGAAAAAGAGAAACGCAACGCCACGCCCGAAGAACAGGATATACTCAGTCGCTTCATCGCCTTTGGCGGGCGTGACCTCGCCGACAAGATGTTCCGCCGCGCCGGCGAATCCTTCGCCACGGGGTGGGAGGACATCGGCGATGAACTGGAGCAGCTCGTCCCGCGCGAAGAGCTGGCGAGCCTCGCCCGCTGCACCCAATATGCTCATTACACGCCAGAATTCATTGTACGGGCGATCTGGCGCGCCGTCGAGCGCATGGGGTTTTCCGGCGGCTCCATCTTGGAGCCCGGCTGCGGAACCGGCCTGTTCTTCGCCCTCATGCCGGAAGCGCTCGTGGACAAGACGAGCCTCACCGGCGTCGAGATGGACGGCGCGACCGCCAGAATCGCAACGCTCCTCTACCCGAACGCCTATATTCGACACGAGGATTTCACCAAGGCGCGCCTGCCGGAAACCTACGCGCTCGCAATCGGGAATCCGCCTTTCAGCGACCGCACCGTGCACGCCGAAGATCCCGCCGGAAAATTGCACATCTCTCTGCATGACTATTTCATCGCCCGCGCGTTCGAGAGATTGAAGCCCGGCGGCCTCGCCGCCTTCGTCACCAGCCGTTGGACGATGGACAAGACCCGATCCACCGCGCGCGAACATATCGCCTCGATGGCCGATCTCGTCGGCGCCATCCGACTGCCCGAGGGCAGCATGAACGCCGCCGCCGGAACCGACGTCGTCGTCGATATTCTGTTCCTGCAAAAGCGCCTGATCGGCCAGACACCTTCCGGCCCACCATGGGACACGCTGACCGAAATCCTTGCCGCCGAAAACGGCGACGACGCGCTGTCGATCAACCGATATTTCGTCGAACATCCCGACATGGTTCTCGGCCTACACCAGAGAACCAGCAGCCCCTATGGACCTGCCTACACCTGCGCCAGGAGCCCATCTCACGATCTCGATGAGCGCCTGCGCGCCGCCATCTCGCTGCTGCCGCGCAACATCCACAAAGCGAGCCCCGACTCGAAAAACGCAAAGAACCAACGACCGGATCTGCGCGTCGGAACGGCCGCCGAAAGCGCAACCATCAAGGAAGGCAGCTATGTCGTCGTCGACGACGATCTGATGCAAATTGTCGACGGAACGCCGCAACCTGTCGCCGTTCGCCAGGGCAAGGGGACCCAAGGCATTCCCGCCAAACACGCGCGAATCATTCGAAAGATGATCCCGATCCGCGACGCGATCCGCGAGGTTCTCCGCGCCCAGGAAACCAACCAGCCCTGGGGACCGGCGCAAGTCCGCTTGCGCATCGCGTATAACGCCTTCGTGCGCCACTTCGGCCCGATCAATCTGACGACGATCACCGAAACCACAGACCTCGCCACCGGCGACGTTCGCGAGACCCAGCGCCGCCCGAATCTCGCGCCCTTCGCCGATGATCCGGACGTTTGGTTAGTCGGGTCTGTCGAAGACTACGACATCGAGACCGGCAAGGCCAAACAAGGCCCGATCTTCACCGAGCGCGTCCTGCATCCTCCTGTGACGCCCCTAATCCAAAACGCCGCCGACGCCCTCGCCGTCACGCTGCACGAGCGCGGACATGTCGACATCGACCACATCGCCGAACTGCTCGGGCGGTCACGCGAAGAAGCGCTCGCCGAACTCGGCGACCGGGTGTTTCTCGATCCCGAGACGACGAGCGACAGCATGGAAAGCTGGCAAACCGCCGACGCCTACCTCTCCGGGCCGGTGCGCACCAAGCTCGCCGCCGCCGTCGACGCCGCGGCGCGCGATCCTCGCTATCGCCACAATGTCGACGCGCTCAAACAAGTCCAGCCCGAAGACCTCAAACCGTCCGATATTAGCGCCAGACTCGGCGCGCCCTGGATCCCCGCGGACGTGATCACCGCCTTCGTCGCCGAAAACATCGGCGTCGAGACGACGATCCGGCACACGATCGAAATCGCCGCCTGGACGATCGATGTGCGTCCCTTCGCCAATCAGGCAACGGCCACCTCCGAATGGGGGACGGCGCGCCGACACGCCGGCCTGCTGCTCGGCGACGCGCTGAACTCATCCATCCCGCAGATCTATGACGTCTGGATGGAGGACGGCAAAGAGAAGCGCGAACTCAACGCCGCCGAAACGGAAGCCGCCAAGGAAAAGCTAACGAAGATCAAGACGGCGTTCGAACGATGGGTGTTCACCGACGCCGAGCGCACCGACCGCCTGGCGAGGATCTACAACGACCAGTTCAACAATCTCGTCCCCCGCCATTTCGACGGCAGCCATCTCCAGCTTCCCGGCGCGAGCAGCGTCATCAAATTCTACGCCCACCAGAAACGCGCCATCTGGCGCATCATCAGCGCCGGGCAGACCTATGTCGCGCACGCCGTCGGCGCCGGCAAGACCTTCAGCCTCGCCGCCGCCGTCATGGAGCAGAAGCGTCTCGGCCTCATCACCAAGGCGATGATGGTCGTTCCCGGCCATTGCCTCGCGCAGGCCAGCCGCGAATTCCTGCTCCTCTATCCGAACGCCCGCATCCTCGTCGCCGATGAAACCAATTTTACGAAAGACAAGCGGCAGCGCTTCCTCTCCCGCGCCGCGACCGCCAGCTGGGACGCCATCATCCTCACGCACAGCGCCTTCAAGTTCATTCCAGCGCCCGCCGCGTTCGAACGAAGCCTCATTCAACAGCAGATCGCCAGCTATTCCGAACTCCTCGAAAAAGTCGATGGCGACGATCGCCTGTCCCGCAAGCTCATCGAGCGCAAGAAAGAAGCGCTGGAAGCCAAGCTCGAAGCGCTGAAGAGTCGGAAGGACGATCTCCTGACCATCAGCGAGATCGGCGTCGACCAGATCATCGTCGACGAGGCCCAGGAGTTCAGAAAACTCTCCTTCGCCACCAATATGACCAGCCTCAAAGGCGTCGATTCCGAGGGATCGCAACGCGCCTTCGACCTTTATGTCAAATCGCGTTTCATCGACGCAAAGAAAAATCCCGGCCGCGCGCTCGTCCTCGCCTCCGGCACGCCGATCACCAACACGATTGGGGAGGTCTTCACGCTGCAGCGCTTCATGCAGCCCGATCAGTTGGAGGCGCGAGGCATCCACGAATTCGACGCCTGGGCCTCGACCTTCGGCGAGACCCGCACCGAACTCGAATTGCAGCCCTCCGGCCTCTACAAGCCGGTCACGCGCTTTTCGGAATTCGTCAACGTCCCCGACCTGATGGCGATGTATCGCTCGGTCGCCGACGTCGTCCTCAAGTCCGACCTTAGAGGCTATCTGCGGCTGCCCAGCGTCAAAACCGGCAAGCGCCAAATCATCGCCTCGGAATCAAGTCCCGCCTTCAAAGCCTACCAACGCATCCTCGCCGAGCGCATCTCTCTCATCGAGGAACGCAAGGGACGACCGAAGAAGGGCGACGATATTCTCCTCTCGGTCATCACCGACGGCCGCCATGCGGCGATCGATATGCGCTTCGTCCTGCCCGACTGCGACAACGAACCGGAGAACAAGCTCAACGCGTTGATCGACAATACTCATCGCATCTGGCGCGACACATCGCACCGCCGCTATACGCAGTCCGACGGCGTCCCTTATGCGCTCCCCGGCGCCGCGCAAATGATTTTCTCCGATCTCGGCACGCTCAATGTCGAGGCGACGCGCGGCTTTTCGGCCTACCGCTGGATCAAGACCAGACTGATCGAACTCGGCGTGCCGCCGAACCAGATCGCCTTCATGCAGGACTTCAAGAAATCCAGCGCCAAGCAAAGACTTTTCTCCGACGTAAACGCCGGCAAGGTCCGCATCCTGATCGGATCGTCGGACACCATGGGCACCGGCGTCAACGCTCAGCGCCGGCTCGTCGCCCTCCATCATCTCGACGTCCCCTGGCTCCCATCGCAGATCGAACAGCGCGAGGGCCGCATCGAGAGGCAAGGCAACGAGAACGACGAGATCGAGCTCTACGCCTACGCTACCGCGGGCAGCGTCGACGCCACCGGCTGGCAGTTGCTCGAACGTAAAGCCCGTTTCATCGAAATGGCGATGGCCGGCGACCGCAGCATCCGCCGGCTGGAGGACGCCGGCTCGCAAATCAACCAATTCGCCATGGCGAAGGCCATTGCATCGGGCGATCCGCGCCTCATGCAGAAAGCCGGACTACAGGCGGACATCGCAAGACTCGAACGGCTGCGCTCCGCTCATTTTGACGACCAGCACGCGGTGCGCCACGCAATTTTCACCGCCGAGCGCGCGCAGTCGGCCGCCACGCGCCGCCTCGGCCAAATCGAGCAAGACATCGCCCAGCGCACGCCAACTCGCGGCGACGCCTTCAAGATGCAAGTCGAAGACAAAACATTCACCGAGCGCAAAGACGCCGGGACTGCTCTCCTCCGAGCAATTCGTCATCGTGAACTCCAAGCCGACAGCGGCGACTGGCGCATAGCGAACATCGGTGGTTTCGATCTTTCCGTCACGACGGACGTCTCATCGCGCAGCCAACTCGTATGTGTCGAAGTCACGATGCAACGCAACGGCCAGGACACCGAGATCGAATATTCGCACGACCTGACAGCGCTCGGCGTCGTCTCCCGTCTCGAATACGCCCTCGGTCGCTTCGAAGTCGAGCTCGCGGAGCAGAGACGGATCGCGGCGGACGCCGCCGAACGCTTGCCGGCCTACCGCAAGCGCCTCGATGAAACCTTCGCTTACGACGCCGAACTCGCCGCAAAACGCGACGAGCTGGCGGCGCTCGACGCTTCGCTCGCCGCTAACGACGCGGGCGAGGCGCCGGCGGAACCCGCGCCCGCCGCCTGATCTCTCCGCCCTGTCCTCATCCCCGTCCGTCCCTGGAGCAACCCTCCGCGCCGCTACCAGATCAACATCCCCACCACCGCAAGGAGAAGTCTATGCGCGCGAACATCAAAGACATCGGCTATGCGCTCTGCGCCCATCTCGAGGGCCAAGACGTCATTCGCGACGAAGAAGGCGCGGCACGAATCGATGTCGCCGAACTCGAGCATGAGGACACGCTCATTTTCTGCCTGGAGAACGGCCAGCGCTTCCGCCTGAAAATTACGGAGGCAGCCCAATGAAATCCCTCAACAACGCCGCGATCCCGGCGGCGATCGCCCGCATGCTGCGCACCCCACCGCTCGAGCCCCACGCGTTCGCTGCGACAAAATTCCACTCCGCCGAGGACAAGGCCTGGTTCGGCAACGCCTTCCTCAAATTCCTAGCCGCCGATTGCCCGCAAAGCGCATTCACCAAACGATTCTACAATCGCCTCTCGAACAGCTTCGGACATATAGCGCATTATAATAGCGCGGGATTCTACGAGCATTTCTTTGTCGATCTCGCCGGCAAGATCGACTTCCTCCAGCAGACCCTGCAATGGCCCTGCTATGGCCAGCCAGAGCACACGTTCAGCGACGTCGAACTCGTCCTTCAGGCGCGGCTGTCGACCACGAATCTCCTTCCACTCCTGATCGCTCGTCGTGACGCCGACATCGCGCGCCGCGAACGTGAGCTGCTCGCCCGCCTGAAAGCCAAATACGAGCCTCAGCCGCAGCCCTACGCCGCCCCGACAATGGCGTTGCGACAGCCAAGCCTCTTCGATCTTTCTGCGTGACGCCTAAGCCGCGCCGACGGACCGAACCAACTGAAAAGAAGAAAGAAACAAAAAGCAAAAAAGGAACATTCGCTGCCACGGACGCCCGGCCGCCGCAAGGGATGGTCGCTCCGCTCCCGCGCGAGCGCCCTTGCCCCGGCCGGGCGTCCGCGGCCGGTGGTTCAGGTCTTCCGAAAATAGACCGCCAATCGAACAGCAAGAGGAGATCAACATCATGGAACTGCGCACCGTCGATCCTCGCAATCTCAAACCCAACCCCGAAAACCCACGCCGCACCGCCGCAGGCGAGCACGCCGACCATCAGCTCGTCGCCAACATCAAGGCCATCGGCATAACCCAGCCGCCTGTGGTTCGCGCCGAAGGCGAGGATCTGGTCGTCATCGCCGGCGACCGGCGCGTTCGCGCCGCCATCGCCGCCGACCTCCCCGAAATCCTCGTGCTGGTGCGCGACGCCGACGACGGCGACGATAATGTTCGTTCGCTGTCCGAAAACGTCGTCCGCGCCCAAATGGGGCCGGTCGACCAGTGGCGCGCCATAGAGGCCCTGATCTCCGACCACTGGACCGAAGAAGCCATCGGAACCGCACTCGCCCTACCGGTCCGCACCATCAAGAAGCTCCGGCTTCTCGCCCACATCCATCCGGCCGTTCTCGATCACATCGCCAAAGGCGACATGCCGCAGGAAAATCATCTGCGCGTCATCGCCGCGGCGAGCGCCGACGAACAGGCGTCGGTCTGGAAGAAACACAAGCCGAAAAAGGGGCAGCCGACCGTTTCGTGGTGGGATGTCGCCCGCGCCCTGGAAAAACGTCGCATCTACGCGAAAGACGCCAAATTCGGCCACGACGAAGAACTAGCCTTCGGCATCGTCTGGGAAGAGGATCTGTTCGAACAGGGCGGCGAAGACACGCGTTACACCACCCAGGTCGAAGCCTTCTTCGCCGCCCAGACCGCCTGGCTCGAGGCCAACTTGCCCAAGAACGCCGTCGTTCTGCAGCTCGACGAATACGGCCACGCCAAGCTGCCGCCCAAAGCCGAACGGGTCTGGAGCACACCAAAAAAGACCGACATGATCGGCCATTACGTCGATTCCCGGGACGGATCGATCGAGAAAATCGTCTTCCGGCTGCCCAAGGCGGAACCGAAGAAGGACAAGAAAGGCTCCCTCGACGGCGAATCCGAGGCGATGGCGCCAGCCAAGACTCGGCCCGACATCACCCAGAACGGTCAGGCGATGATCGGCGATTATCGCACCGAGGCGCTCGCCAAGACGCTGATCAACGATCCGATCGACGACATCGCCTTGCTCGGCGCCCTGGTGCTCGCCTTCGGCGCATCCAACGTCGAAATCCGCACCGGCGACTATTCGCGCGACAAACGCGACTTACTCGTCCAGCGCGTCACCGAGGGCGGCCGCCTCACCCAGGACATCGACATATTGAGACGGGCGGCCCGCGATACTCTGACCCTCGTCCTGTCCTTGCGCCCCGGGAACGCCAACAGTGGCATCGCCGCCCGCTTCGTCGGCGACGCGATCGGCGCCGATGCGCATCTGCCCAACATGGCGACCGAGGACTTCCTCAAATCTCTGTCCAAGGCCGCGCTGGAACGCGCCGCCTCGACCTTGAACGTCCTGCCGCGCCAGCGCGCCAAAGACACCCGCGCCGCATTGCTCGAACAGGTCGGGACAGGAACCTTCGTCCTTCCGGCGGCGCATTTCGCACCGACCGAAGACGAACTGACCGCTCAACGCGCCAGAGCACAAGCGCGCGCCTACGACTACGACTACGGCGATGACGAAGAGACCGACGACAACGGCGAGAATTGCGACGAAACGCGCGACGGCGGCAACGACGAAGCCGATGCGCCGGCCGACGCCGAAATCGAGCACGAGTACGTCTAAAGACGGTCAGCGCACCCCGACGTCAGAGGTCACCATGCCGAAATATCGCATACTTCTCGTCGAAGAACTCGTCGAAAGCGATTGCGCCGAATTCGACGTGACGGCTTCCACTCCCGAAGCCGCCGCGGCGATTCTGATAGGCGCGCACGACCAGGCGCGCGAGGACTGTTCGAGCTGGGTCTCCCTTCCCGACGGTCAACGCCACCACATCGAGCCCGACAACGTCGTTCGCACACGCGTCTTCTGCGTCCTGCTCGACGAAGAGGGCAACGAGGTCAGAGAAATCGATCCGAACAACTCCGAAGCGCCGAATCCATCGGACGCGAACATTGCTTTCAAGGAGCGCACATCATGATCCGCCAATATCATGCCCAACGCCGGCAAGGCGGCGACAACCCGAAAGGCGTCGGCGTCATCGCCGTCGGCTCGATCTATTACCTTCAACACGACGGCTTCTGGCGCGACCGCTTTCGCGGGCGCGCCATCTGTCGCAATCCATGGATTGTTCGCGCTTTCCTGAACGGAACGATCGGCGCCGCACGGCGAAACGCGGATAGTGGCAAGTGGGAAACTCTCTACGCCAGCCGCCGTTCAGATATGGCGCTCGTGCAATCGCTACGCGACGGACGCATACGAACGGTCCCCGTCCGCCTCCTGATCCTTCACGACGATCTCGGGCTCTCGAAACAACCAGCCGAATATCCGAGCCTGCCGCGCCGAGTCCGCGCCGATGCTTCGCAGCTCCTGCTGACGGCCGCGTAACGCCCGCCGCACGCACCGAAAAGAAGCCGATGTGGACGAGGTTGCTTCAGCTTACGCCCGGCGGCGACCCCCTCCCGCGCGTTCTCAGCTCGTGATAGGATGCAGACATGACCAGCCAAGTTCTCTTCAATCAATTCGCCTACGTGGACCGCCTGAAAACCGGCGGTTTCTCGGACGATCAAGCGCGCGCCTCCGCCGAGGCGCTGGCCGGCGCCCTCTCCGAAACCGTCGCCACATCGAGCCAGCTGTCCGCCGTCGAAACAAAGCTCGGCGGCGAGATCGCCGCCGTCGAAACGAAGCTAAGCACTCAGATCGCCGCCGTCGAAACGAAGCTGGCCACCGTGGAAACGAAGCTGGGCGCCCAGATCGCCGCCGTGGACGCCAAAATCAACACGACGGCCGCGACGTTGCGCGCCGAAATTGAAAAGTCAAAAAGTTCACTCTTGATCTGGCTCATCGGTCTGATCGTCGGCTCAACCATCACAATCTCCGGCGTGATCCTGGCGGCGCTGCGCGCCTTTGGAAAAGTCCCTTGACCGTCCATCGCCATTAGCGGGCGGCCCAACCCCGCTTCGCTGTCTTGCCTTCCGGCGCTGGTTTCGCCTTCGACAAAGAAGCCGGATCGAACACAAAATATCGCCCTCCGAGCGCTCCCTCGAAGCGTCCCTCCCGATCCCGGCGATAGAGCGTGAACCGAACAGAAGTGTTCGGCGCGATCACACTTAAATCAAGATCGCCCAAATCCTCGACATCAACCGCCAGCGGTTCGTCGAGACGATCGATATCCATCAATTCGATGCGCATTTTCCAATCCCTTCTTTGTCAAATCGATCATCGGCGAGCCAAGCTCTTCCAAAAATCAGCCATCCAATTCGAATATTTACTCTCTTACTAGACCGCTCTTTTTTATTCCGATAACGAGACGGGGCAGTACTCTGTCGACAATTCGCCTCTTCACGTCGATTGCGCACATCGCGCTCATCGGTGGCGGGCGCCGCCGCCGGCGCATCTGCGCCGCCACGACGCGCACCCACAAAGCCCGATACAGCAAAGGCCAAAGCGCCTCCACCCGCCAAAGATCGCCAAAGAGCGGAAGACTACGACAGCGGGAAAAAGAAGACAAAGAAGCAAGGAAAGAAGCCGTGACGGATTTCCTCCACAAAACCAGACCAGCCTGCCAGATTATTCACGTCGCTCCGAAGAGCGGCGGCGATGCTGTGCAGAAGCTCATCGTCACCCGCAAGGAAGAGACGACTTTCTACCGGGACGGGCCGCCATCGGAGATTCGGTTGATCGTGCGCTATGACACATTCACGCGACCGGAAGCATGTTTCGGTCGGGATTTCAGCGCTCGATACACGGCCAAGACAAACTCAATCAAAGTGCCGGATTGGGATTTCTATCTGCACAAGGATTTGCGTGACCTGCGACTCGGCGCCTACATCCTCAACGATCTCGTATCCTGGGCGAAGCAATGGCCGGACGCGGACATCGAGGCGATCACCCTCGCGGAAGTGGACGCCGACGATGAAAACCGCGAACGGCGCAACACGCTTTATGAACGCTTCAATTATAAGTTCGATTTCGACGACCCACGTACGCGCCGAACCGGCCAATCGCTTCCCATGAAAGCCCGCGATCTCATCGAACCGGCCGCCCCGGTGAATATCACCGAGTTCGATTACGTCGAATATCTGCGACGAACCACTGTCCAATCGGAAAAGAACTGCGAACTCGCCGCACATCACGGTCGGCTGTTTAATTACTGGCGAGATCGGGCGACGGCTCTCGAATCAAATCCGCTGCGTCGCCTTTTCGGTTGGATATCCTAAAGCGGCGGATTGCCCCTTTTGGTCTTCGTCACGCCCCGCTCTATAGTATCGTCATGTGCGGACGTTTCACGCAACGACTTTCGTGGGAGCAATTACGCCGCTTGGCCGACCTTATCGGCCAGCCGCGCAACCTCGCGCCTCGATACAATATCGCGCCGACGACGCGCATAGAAGCGATCCGGCCGACGCCGGCAGGCAACGAACTGACGCGGATGCGCTGGGGCCTCATTCCGTCTTGGTGGACAAAAGCTGTGAACGAGTTGCCGGCGACGTTCAATGCACGCGCCGAAACGGTCGGAACGAAGCCCATGTTCCGAAGCGCCTTCAAGGCTCGGCGGTGCATTATACCCGCGAGCGGTTATTACGAATGGACCGGCGGCAAGGGAAACAAAGTTCCACACTACATCACGGCCCACGATGATAAGCCATTGGCGCTCGCTGGCCTTTGGGAAAGATGGAAAGAGCCTGAGAGCGGCGAGATTGTCGAGAGCGCGACAATCGTGGTTGGCCCAGCGAATGAATGGAGCAAGCACATTCACGAAAGAATGCCGATCATTTTAGATTGGTCGCAAGCAAACGAATGGATGCGCGGCGATCCCAAGAAGGTAGAAGCGACACTTCTTCATCCGCCGCCGGAAGAGGCGCTACAGGAATGGATCGTATCGACCAGGGTGAACAAGACCGGCGTCGGCGATGATGATCCGACGATGATTGATCGGCTGGCCACCTGACGGTCGACGTGGCGTCACGTGTAACCTCCAGCGTTTCCCTGTCTTCACGCGAGCACAAAATCCCAACGCGCTCGGGCGCCAACCTCCTATATGGCGACGCCCTCGATCCCGATGCGCTCCGCGTCGGCCTGGCCGGCGTATTTTTCGTCGCCAAGGTAAAGCGTTAGATTGCGATCAAGGTCGCCAACGTAGGTCCTCATGTCGCGCTCGTACGGCGCGATGAACCACCACACGATCCTTCGCTCGTCCGGGCCGGGCTGCTCCGACCAATCGATCGGCAATAGGATATAGGCGTCCACCGGGATCTCAGGCCAGCACTGGCGGCAGGCGTGGATCGACGCTTCGTCGCCCTCATGCCACAGAAGGCGAATGCGGCTTTTCTCTTCGGTCATTTCTTCCGGCTCGTCTTCAAGCTCTTGTCCTTCGAGCTTGACGCACGCCGCGCGCCTTACGGGTCAGGCGCCGCGATGAGAAGTTTCAGATTTTTATCGGGAGGATGTTGCGCGATGAGGCGCGCGCGCTGATGGAGGACGAGCTTCCCGACCTTTTGTTTTGGGGCGGCGGCGCTGAACGCGGCCCACGCCACCTCGATGTTGTCGGCGGCGGCGATGACGCGCGAATGATCCATGTCGTCGACCGCAGTAATTGTGAATGTCAACTTGCTCGCCTCACGGTCGTCGAGCCAGTGACCTGCCCCTGAAAAGTTCCTCCAGCTTCGATTAGAGTCCGACCCATTGCAGGGACGGACGAGATGAAGAAGAAGCGGTTCACGGAAGAGCAGATCATCGGGATTTTACGGGAGCAGGAAGCGGG
>Ga0209347_1003990_pt1 | contig 16157 bp, 17 predicted proteins | sample AutmiccommuBRH23_FD_187382 | JGI IMG/M metagenome (GOLD analysis project Ga0209347, IMG submission 187382) | Deep subsurface microbial communities from Mt. Terri, Switzerland - Autotrophic microbial communities BRH/23 (SPAdes) (version 2) | ecosystem: Environmental > Aquatic > Deep subsurface >...
CCCCCGCGCCCCCTCGCTCAAGGAGGGGCCTCGGCCCCTCCTTGAGAAACCTCCCCCACTCAAGGAGGGGTTTTCCACCCCTCCTTGAGAAACCTCCCCGAGGATATTTGGGAAAGGCAAAAGGCAAGGGAGTGATCCGGGGGCGGGGGTGGCGCGTAAGCCTCTGACATGCCTTGAGGATGCCTATGACCGATGCCCCCCTGATCTTGTGGATCCGCCGTGATCTGCGGCTGGCCGACCACCCTGCGCTGGCGGAAGCGGCGGCGAGCGGGCGGGCTGTGGTCCCGGTCTTCGTGCTCGATGAGGTGGCGGAGGCCTATGGCGCGGCGCCGAAATGGCGGCTCGGGGAGGGGCTTGCGGTCTTTGCACGGGCGCTGGAAGGGATCGGCAGCCGGCTGGTCCTGCGGCGCGGCCCGGCGCTGGAGGTGTTGCGGGCGCTGGCGGCAGAGACCGGGGCGGGCGCGGTCTGGTGGCAGCGGGTCTATGATCCGGCGGCGCAGGCGCGGGATACGGGGGTCAAGGCGGCGCTGAAGGCGGAGGGGCTGGAGGCGCGCAGTTTTGCCGGCGCGCTGCTGTTCGAGCCCTGGGAGGTGGAGACGGGGCAGGGCGGGTTCTACAAGGTCTATACCCCGTTCTGGAAGGCGGTGAAGGGGCGGGATGTGGCCGCGCCGGCCGCGCCGCCCAAGGCGCTGCACGGGCCGGAGGTGTGGCCCGCCACTGACCGGCTGGAGGATTGGGCGCTTGGGGCGGCGATGCGGCGCGGGGCGGGGATCGTGGCCAAACACGCCCATGTCGGCGAGCCGAAGGCGCTGGACCGGCTGCACGGGTTTCTGGACGCGCGGGTGCAGGACTACCGCGAGGCGCGGGATTTTCCGGGGCGCGCGGCGACTTCGGGCCTGTCCGAGAACCTGGCCTGGGGCGAGATCGGGCCGCGCACGATCTGGCATGGCGGGATGCGGGCGCTGCACGAGGGTGCGGCGGGGGCGGAGCATTTCCTGAAGGAGCTGGTCTGGCGCGAGTTCGCGGCGCATCTGATGCACCACACGCCCCAGCTTGCGAGCCAGAACTGGCGCGAGGGCTGGGACGCCTTTCCCTGGCGCGGGAACAGCGAGGCCGCCGAGCGCTGGCGCCGCGGGATGACCGGCGAGCCCTTCGTCGATGCGGCGATGCGCGAGATGTATGTGACCGGCACCATGCACAACCGCTCCCGGATGATTGCGGCCAGCTACCTGACCAAACACCTGCTGACCGACTGGCGGCTGGGGCTCGCGTGGTTCGAGGAGTGCCTGATCGACTGGGACCCGGCCTCGAATGCGATGGGCTGGCAATGGGTGGCAGGCTCCGGCCCCGATGCCGCGCCCTATTTCCGGGTGTTCAACCCCGAGGGGCAGGCCGAGAAGTTCGACGGGGACCGCGCCTATCGCAACCGTTGGATCGCCGAGGGGCAGAAGGCCCCGCCGCAGACGGCGCTCGATTTCTTCGCGGCCTGCCCGAGGGCCTGGGGCCTGAGCCCCGGGCAGCGCTATCCAAAACCGGTGATCTCGCTGGCCGAGGGGCGCGAGCGGGCGCTGGCGGCCTATGCCAGCCGGGACAGGTAACGGGAAGCGGCTTGGGTATCAGCAGAATTGCAACGCGCGGGTAACGGGCTAGACTGACCCGTGCAGGGGGAACCATGGACTATCTGACAACCACGGCCGGGCAAACCGGCCTGCCGCGCTATTTCTCGCATGTGTTCGACGCCACCAATCGGATGGCGCGCGGGCGGCTGGACTTCGTGCTGCCGGACGGCCGGGTATTCCGCGCGAGTGGCGCCGCGCCGGGGCCGGTGGCCACCTTGTGCGTGCATGACCCCGAGATCTTCGCGCGCCTGGTGCGCGAGGGCGATCTGGGGTTCTGCGAGGCCTATATGGACGGCGCCTGGACCAGCCCCGACCTCATGGCCTTCATGGACCTGCTGCATGCCGGCAATGACGAGATCTATGACGGCTTTCCCGGGATGCGTCTGGTGCGCGCCTGGGAGGGGCTGCGCCACTGGCTGCGCCGCAACACCCGCGCGCAGGCCCGCAAGAACATCGAGGCGCATTACGATCTGGGCAACGAATTCTACGGGCTCTGGCTCGACGATACGATGACCTATTCCTCGGCGCTCTTCGCCACCGGGCAGGAGAGCCTCGAGGCGGGGCAGCGGGCGAAATACGCAAGCCTCGTGGACCGGATGGATGTGCAGCCCGGCGAGCATGTGCTGGAGATAGGCTGCGGCTGGGGCGGCTTTGCCGAATATGCGGCGGGGGAGCGGGGGTTGCGGGTCACGGGCCTCACCATCTCGAAGGCGCAGCACGACTATGCCGTGGCGCGGATCGCGCGGGCGGGGCTGGCGGACCGGGTGGAGATCAAGCTGCAGGATTACCGCGACGAGGCCGGGCAGTATGACGGCGTCGGCAGCATCGAGATGTTCGAGGCGGTGGGCGAAAAATACTGGCCGGTCTACTTCGACACGCTGAAGGGTGCCCTGAAGCCGGGGCGCGCTGCCTGCCTGCAGATCATCACGGTGGAGGACCGGCGCTTCGATATCTACCGCAAGGGTGTCGATTTCATCCAGAAGCACATCTTCCCGGGCGGGATGCTGCCCTCGCCCTCGGTGCTGCGGCGCGAGGTGGAGCGGGCGGGGCTGTCGGTGTCAGGCAGTTTCGAGTTCGGGCAGAGTTATGCCCAGACCCTGCGCCGCTGGCATGACACCTTCAACGCCCGCTGGGACGAGGTGGCGCAGCTTGGCTTCGATGACCGCTTCCGCCGGATGTGGAACCTCTATCTCGCCTCTTGCGCCGGGGCATTTCAGGGCGGTAACTGTGACGTGACCCAGATCACCGTCAGAAGGCCAGCAAGCTGACATGCCCACCGCCGCCAAGCTCATCGCCGCGCTCTGCCTGGCAGCGGTCGGGTTCATCGCGGCGGGGGTGGTGATCGCGCATCTGCCGGAAAACACCCGCCCCGATTACCTCTGGGCGATCGCGGCGGGTGTCGGCCTGCTGTCGGGCTGGCGGGTGCTGGGGCCGGATGCCCGCGGCTCGCTGGTTGGCGCCGCCTCGGCGGGGCTGCGGGCGACCGCGGTGATGGTGCTGGTGGTGCTGTTCACCGGGTCGTTCATCGAGATGATCCAGCGCTCGCTTCAGAAGCAATACGATGGGCCGGTGCACGCCCTGCAAGCGGTGTTCGCGCTGATGCTGGAGAATGGCGTGCTGGTCCTCGAGACCGATGTCGCCGGCGTGTTACTGGTTGGCGGGATGCTGGCCGGGGCGCTGGCGCATCTGGCCGCCCGCAGCTGGAGGTAGCAAGACCGATGACCGCGATGTTCTTCTACGGCACCCTGTGCCATGCGCCTTTGCGCGCTGCCGTGCTGGGGCGCGAGGTGCCGGTGCGCGCTGCGGTGCTTGCGGACCATGCCGCGCGGCTGGCGAGCGGCCAGGAGTTCCCGATGCTGGTTGCTGCGCCGGGATCTTCGGTGCCGGGGATGCTGGCCGAGGGGCTGACGGAGGCCGATCGGGCGCGACTGGCATTTTACGAAGGTGGGTTCGCCTTTGTAACGCGCGAGGTGGTGGTGGAGGCCGGCGGTCAGGTCACGGCGGCGGTGTTCTGGCCCGAGGAGGGGCGCTGGCAACCCGGCGATCCCTGGGATTTCGGCGCCTGGCTGGAGCGTTGGGGCGACACGGTGACCGAGGCCGCGGGCGATTTCATGGCGCTCTATGGCCATGCCGATCCGGCGGCGGTGCTGGCGCGCTATCCGCAGATGCTGGTGCGCGGTGGCGCGCGGGTGCGGGCGCGGCAGACAAAGCCGACGCTGCAGCGGCGCATGGCCGCGCCGGACGATGTGCAGGTGGTCGCGTTCCGCCAGCCCTATGCGCGGTTCTTTTCGGTCGAGGAGCATGACATCTCATGGCGGCGCTTCGATGGCGAGATGACGCCGCCGGTGACGCGCGCCACCTTCGTGTCGGCCGATGCGGTGGTGGTTCTGCCCTATGACCCGGTCCGCGACCGGGTGCTGGTGGTGGAACAGTTCCGCATGGGCCCCTTCGTGCGCGGCGATGCGCAGCCCTGGCTGCTGGAGCCGGTGGCGGGCCGGATCGACGGGGGCGAGACGCCGGAAAGCTGTGCCCTGCGCGAGACCGAGGAAGAGGCGGGGCTGACCCTGCGCGGGCTGGTCGCGGGGCCAAGCTGCTATGCCTCGCCGGGCGCGAAGACCGAGTATCTTTATACCTTCGTCGGGCTGGCGGACCTGCCCGATGGCAGCGGCGGCATCGGCGGGCTGGATATCGAGACCGAGGATATCCGTGGCCATGTGATGCCATTCGACCAGCTGATTGCGCTGATCGACAGCGGCGAGATCGATCTGGCGCCGCTGATCGTGCTGGCCTACTGGCTCGACCGCCAGCGCCCGCGCCTGCGCGCCGAGGCGGCGGCAGAGGCGCTGCGGGCGGCGGAGTAGAGGCCACTTGCCCGGAACAAGGCGCCTTGGCGCCGCCTGGCAGCGCCCGTCTCCCGACCCGGTCGAGACTGCGCATTCTTCGGCCGGGCGTTCTTCGCGGAAATCCTCCACTGGAGGATTTCCTGTCGCTCATCACCCTCCTTGGCAACTGCGTTCTGGCTCACGGTTCCTGTGCTGCCTGGAATGGCTTTTTGCCCCGGAGGACGGTATTGGCGATAGGCGCGGTCTTGCGGGTGAGGGCGATGAGGGCGACCTTGGGCGGCTTGCCGGCGCCGGATCTGGCTTCCGGTGCGGCCGCCCATTGCCTCCGGGCCGCCGCCAGAGCGACAGGGCGGCCCTGTAGAGCAGGCGCCGGACGCTCTCGCGGCCCTGTCCGATCCGCCCTGTCCGATCCGCCCTGACCGATCCGCCGCTTGCCGCGGAGTTTGCCCCTTTCGCGGGCCTTGGGGGCGAGCCCGGCCATCGAGGCGATGGCGCGCCGGTCAAGCTGGCCGAGCTCGGGCAGGCGGGCCAGCAGGGTCGCGGGGGTGACCGGCCCGATGCCGGGAACCGAGCGCAGCACCTCAGCGTCGCGGGCGAGGTCGGGGCTGCGGGCCCCGACGCGCCAGCATGCGGGCATCGGTCCGGTCGGTCTTGGGCAGGTTCAGCAACCGTTCCGCGCAGAACTCCGCTGGAGGTGGGCCGCACCATAAAGCGCCCAGAACCGCCGTTGCTCGCCCACCCGGCGGACGGGCGCTGCCCTCTGGTGGCGACTGCCTCGCAACAGCAGCCCTCAGTCCCGCCGCCGCCCGCGGAACAGCGTGCTGCGGCCAATCGCGTCCAGGGCCGTACGCGACGCCTCCGTGCCGAAATGCTGGCGTTGGCTGAGGCCGGGGAAGCGCGCCCGCACCTCGGCGGAAAATGCCTGCGGCAGCAGGCTCAGCGTCGCCTCGCTGACCAGCAGGCTCTCGCAGGGAATGCCCTCGGCATAGACGATCTCATGATGGTCGAAGACCAGGCTGAAGTAGTCGACGAAGCCACCCTCGCGCAGCCAGACGGATTCGCCATCGACCAGATGCTTGGCCTGCACCAGCAGCTCGGCAGTGCCGCCCACCCGCTGCTCGCCACGCTGATAGAGGAAGATGCGGTGATGCTGGCTGACGATCAGATCGCCGGCATTGCCAAGCGTGCCGCGGCTGATGACGACCGGCGCAAAGCTGCCCGAGGCGCGCAGCGTGGCATGGCCCAGCCAGCGGATCGGCTGCGGGCCATTGTCCCGGGTTAGCACCCTGTCGCCGACCGCCAGCTGCTCCACCGGTTTCTGCGCGCCCCCCGCCATGGCAATCATCGTGCCGCGGGTGAAGGACACGCAGACCATGTCCGACAGCCGCACATCGGGCGGCGGCGGGCTGACGGTCAGCAGCGTGTAATCGGTGCGCGGCGCCACGGGCGACAGCGGCAGCGCGAAATGCCGGTCCGAGGCATCGTGGCGCACCACCAGCACCTCCAGCTTGTCGGCATCGGGCGCCATCAGCGTCAGCAGCGACAGCAGCGTGACCCGGTCGCCCGGCGCGCCGATTTCGGACCCTTCCGCCACGGTCTGCGCCTCTCCATCGCCGGTTTCCGGGCACAGCATCAGCCGCAGCGGCCGGGCGGCGCGGTGCAGGCGGTAGATGTCGCCCGGCTCGCACAGGTCAGGCTCGGCGACGCCGTCTCCCTGATTGGCTCCGGCAACCACCGTCAGGCCCTCGGCCGGAAACACCTGTGCGGCAAGGCCCGGCAGGGACTGTGCAAAAGGCTCTGGCGGCGGCGGGGGGGCAGAGGGGCGGGGCATATCTTGTCCGGGGTTGTGGCGGCAACAGGACGCGGGCATCTTGTCCGCATAAGATTGGGCTATCAGATTGGTTTCATAGGGGTCAACTGCGGGCGAAAATGTGGCGCCGCCGGTAGTTTTGTTTCGCAACGCGCGACGACCGCGCGCCGCGCCCGCACAGATGACGAAGGAAGACGCATATGGATCTTGGGATCAAAGGCCGCCGCGCGCTGGTGACAGCGGCATCGAAGGGGCTCGGGCGCGGCTGCGCCGAGGCACTGGCAGAGGCCGGCGTCGATCTGGTCATCAACGCCCGCGGCGCCGAGGCGCTGGAGGCCACCGCCGAGGCCCTGCGCGCCAAGGGGGTGGAGGTGACCGCGGTTGCCGCCGACATCACCACGCCCGAGGGCCGCGCCAAGGTGCTGGAGGCTGCGGGGTCGGTGGACATCCTTGTCACCAACGCCGGCGGCCCGCCGCCCGGCATGTGGTCCGACTGGAGCCGCGATGATTTCATCAAGGCGCTAGATGCCAACATGCTGACGCCGATCGCACTGATGCAGGCGCTGATGCCGGGGATGATCGACCGCGGCTGGGGCAGGGTGGTCAACATCACCTCAAACTCGGTGAAATCGCCGATTGCGCAGCTTGGCCTGTCGAACTCCGCCCGCGCCGGCCTCACCGGCTTTGTCGCCGGCACCGCGCGGCAGGTGGCGCCGATGGGGGTGACGATCAACAACCTGCTGCCCGGCATCCACGACACCGACCGCGCCGATGCGCTGGACCGGGGCGTGTCCGCCGCCGAGGGGCTGACCATGGCCGAGGCGCGGGTCAGGCGCGCCGCCACCATCCCAGCCCGCCGCTATGGCACCGCTGCCGAGTTCGGCGCGATGTGCGCTTTCCTGTGTTCCGCCCATGCCGGGTTCATCGTCGGCCAGAACATCTCTCTGGACGGCGGCGCCCATAACGCCACCGTCTAGGGGGCACCCAGGTGCCGGTGCTGCGCTATCTGTCGCATCCCGAGGTCGCCTGCGACCCCGAGGTTCCGGTGCCGGACTGGGGCCTGCGCGCGCGCGGCCGCGCCCGGATGCGGGCGATTGCCAGCCTCGGCTGGCCGGCGGGCACCACCCGCATCATCTCCAGCGCCGAGCGCAAGGCGCGGGAGACAGCAGCCTACCTCGCCCAACCGCTGAGGGTCACGGTCGAGGTCGCCGCGGATCTGGGCGAGATCGACCGCTCCTCGACCGGCTATGTGCCCCATGCCCGGCATGAGGTGCTGGCGAATGCGCTCTTCGCCCGCCCCGAGGAGAGCATCGAGGGCTGGGAGCGCGCGGTCGACGCGCAGTCCCGCGCCGCCGATGCGCTGTGCCGGCTCCTGACGCCCATCCGCGCCGGCGGCCTCGGCCCTGCGTCGCAAGTCGGCGATCTGCTGCTGGTCGGGCATGGCGGCATCGGCACGTTGCTGTGGTGCCATCTGGCGGGGCGGCTGATCGACCGCTCGGAAGACCAGCCGGGCGGCGGCGGGCAGGTCTGGGCGGTGACGCTGCCAGATCTGGTGCCGGTGCATTCCTGGCGGGCGATGGAGGTGGTGGCGGGGCTGTGAGGGGTGTGGCGAGGGCACGGTCTCTTGCGGCTGCTCCGGGCGGGACAAGGCGAGGCACTGCCTCGCCCCCGCCCGTGCAGGGCCGTTCACCAGAGCCACCGGCAGCGTGAGGCGGTATGAGGCCGGCGCCCGCCGGGCCCTTTGGGGGCCCGTCCGTGCCAGTGGGCATGGCACGGCGTGGCGAAGGCGATGGCCTTCGCCGTGGCCGGGCGGGGCAGCGGCGCGCCAAGGCCGCCAGCCGACCCTCGCCTGCGACCTTCTGCCACCGCTTGCAGCACAGCCCCCTGCCTGCTATCCCGGCCCCCGCAAAACCCGATGGAATTGATCGGAAACCGGTTGTCCCAACCCGCCACCCCCCCCGCCCCGCGGCTGGACGTGCAGCACCTGACCCGCCGCTTCGGCGGCCGCGCGGTCGTGGATGACGTGTCGCTGACCATCGAGCCGGGGCAGGTGACCTGCCTTCTTGGCCAGTCGGGTTGCGGCAAGTCCACCACACTGCGCATCATCGCCGGGGTGGACATGCAGGACGAGGGCAAGATCTTCGTCGACGGCAAGCTGATCTGCGACACGATCTACCGGGTGCCGCCGGAAGGCCGCTCCATCGGTCTGATGTTCCAGGATTTCGCGCTGTTCCCGCATCTGTCGGTCGCCGACAACGTGGGCTTCGGCCTGAAGGGCGCGCGCGGCGACAAGCGCGCCCGTGTCGGCGAGCTGCTGGAGCGGGTGGCGATGACCCGCTACATCGACATGTACCCGCATGAGCTGTCGGGGGGCGAGCAGCAGCGGGTGGCGCTGGCCCGGGCATTGGCGCCGGGGCCGCGGATCATGCTGATGGACGAGCCGTTCTCGGGCCTCGACGAACGCCTGCGCGACGGCATCCGCGATGAGACGCTGAGCCTGCTGAAAGAGGCGGGCGCGGCGGTGCTGCTGGTCACGCATGAGCCGCATGAGGCGATGCGGATGGCCGACCAGATCGCGCTGATGCGCGCGGGCCGCATCGTGCAGATGGGCGCGCCCTACAACCTTTATAACGCGCCGGTGGACCGGGCGGCGGCGGGGTTCTTTTCCGACGTCAATGTCATCGGCGGGCGCGTTCAGGGCGCGCTGACCGACACGCCCTTCGGCGCCTTCCTGACCCCGGGCCTGCCCGATGGCACCAGGGTGGACATCATCTTCCGCCCCCAGCACCTGAAGATCGACTTCGACCGCAATGGCCGCGGCCCCAATCCCACCGTGCAGGACGGCACCCCCGCCCGCGGCATGGTCGAGCGCGCGCGGTTTCTGGGCCGCGAGAGCCTGGTGGAATTCCGCATGGATTTCGACGGCCGGGTGCTGAAGGCCAGCGTGCCGAACGTGTTCCTGCCGCGCCCCGGCACACCCCTGTGGCTGACGGTGCGGCGGGATCGCTGCTTCGTGTTCCCCGCGCAGGGGTAGGGAGCCCCGTCAGCCCGGCATGTCCTTCTGCCCGCCCGTCGCCGGGTCGATGCCGACATAGGGCAGACCCGCCGTCTTCCAGGCCCCGAAGCCGCCCTCAAGATGTGCGGCCCGGTCATGACCAGCGGCCAGCCATTCCTCGGCCATCTTGCGCGAGCGCATCCCCGACCCGCAATGGAACACGATCCGCTTGGAGCCTTCATCCGGCATTGCCTCGGCTTCAAAGCCCACCATCGGCGCCAGCAGCGCGCCGCGGACATGCTCCATCATGTATTCGGCCGGCGTGCGCACGTCGATCAGCACGATCTCATGCCGCGCCAGCCCACTGGCCACGTCTTCCGCCGTCCAATGCTCCAGAACCTTGCCGTCGATGTCCTCGCGCCGCATCGCACTCTCCTTCGCTTTCCCCGCCGCAATGGCGGCACCTTGGCAGCCAACCCGCTGTTGCGGCGGCGGTTCCTGTGCCACATTGCCACCCCTCGCGCCGACGCCTCCCGCCCTTGTGACAAAATAATCCGGCCCCAGACCGGAATCGGGCTTTGATTGCGCCGACCAAGGTCATAAATGTCGCGGTGACATGACGGGCCCTGTGCGGCCCGAGGGGAGAATGACATGCTCAACAATATCGGCCTGCCCGGCCTTCTGCTGATTGCCGTCGTGGTGCTGGTCCTGTTCGGACGCGGCAAGATTTCCTCGCTGATGGGGGAAGTCGGCAAGGGCATCACCGCGTTCAAGCGCGGCGTCAAGGACAGCACCGACGAGGTCGAGACCGCCGGCACCGAGCCCATGCCGCGCGACACGATCCCGCCCCATGTGAACCCGCAGCCGATCCCGCCCTCGACATTGGCGCAGCCCGAGAAAGACCGGGTCTGACCTGCTGGCCCCCGGCAGCCTGCCGGGATAGGGTCGGCCGATGAAACCGTTTGCGGGACGCATAAGCAATGTTTGACATCGGCTGGAGCGAGCTTCTGGTCATCGGCGTCGTCGCGTTGATCGTGGTCGGGCCCAAGGATCTGCCGGTCATGTTCCGTACCCTGGGGCGTATGACCGGCAAGGCACGCGGCATGGCGCGCGAGTTCTCGCGGGCCATGGACGATGCAGCGCGCGAGTCGGGCGTGAAGGACATTGGCAACGACCTGAAGGCCGCGACCTCCAAGAAGGCCCTCGGCCTCGACGCGCTGGAAAAGGCCGCCGACCGGTTCGAGAAATGGGACCCCAAGCTGCCGGGCAGCCAGACGCAGGCCAAATCGGCCGCGACCGTTGCCCCCAAGCCGATGGGCCCGGCCACGCAGGCGCTTGCCGATGACCGCGCTGCCGCTGCCGCTGCGCGCGGCCCCGCCCCGGTGGAGCCGCCGGTGGCGCTGCCCGATCCGGCAGCCCCGACACCCGAAACCCCGGTCAAGCGCATTGCCAAGACCCGCAGTCGCCCGGCTGCCGATACGCAAGCAGAGCTGCCCGCTGCGAAAGCCGACAAGCCGGCGAAACCCGCCAAGCCGAAGGCGATGGCCGGGGCCGCCGAGGCCCCGGCCCCCAAGCGTGCCAAACGCGCCAAGACCGACAAGGGTGACGCATGAGCGCGCAGGACGATATCGAAGACAGCTCTGCCCCGCTGATCGAGCATCTGGCCGAGCTGCGCACCCGCCTGATCTGGGCGGCCGTCGCCTTCATCGGCGCGATGTGCCTGTGCTTCTTCGTCTGGAACCCGATCTTCAACTTCCTGACCATCCCGGTCTGCAACGCGCTGGCCGACCGCGGGCAGGAATGCGGGCTCTACCTGATCAAGCTGCAGGAAGGCTTTTTCGTCGCTGTCAGCATCTCGTTCCTCGGCGGCTTCGTGCTGGCCTTCCCGGTGATCGGCTACCAGCTGTGGCGCTTCGTGGCGCCGGGGCTGTATAAATCCGAGAAGAACGCCTTCCTGCCCTTCCTCGTGGCCTCGCCGGCGATGTTCATCGTCGGGGCGGCCTTCGCCTATTACGCGATCCTGCCGATGGCCTTCAGCTTCTTCCTCGGCTTCCAGCAAGGACCGATGCTGCCCGACATGCCCGGCACCGCCATCCCCGGCGCGACCGAGGCCGGCACCTCTCTGGCCGAGGCCGGGATCATCTTCCAGGGCTCGGTGCAGGAATATCTGGGGCTGACCATCAAGTTCATCCTCGCCTTTGGCCTGTGCTTCCAACTGCCGGTGCTGCTGACGCTGATGGGCAAGGCCGGGCTGATCGGCTCCAAGGGCCTCGCCGCCACCCGCCGCTATGCCGTCGTCGCCATCCTGATCCTGGCCGCCGTCGCCACCCCGCCGGACGTTATCAGCCAGATCGTGCTCTTCACCGTGGTCTACGGCCTTTACGAAATCTCCATCCTGCTGGTCCGCCGCATCGAGAAGACCCGCGAGGCGGAGCTGCGCGCCCAAGGGCTCTGGGTGGATGACGAGGACGAAGACATCGACGCGACGACCGGGCCGAAATGACCGAAGACGCCCTGACCCCGACCTTGGCCCGCATCGCCGAGGCGCTGGAGCGCCTTGCGCCCCCGCCGCAGCGCAGCCCGGATTTCGGGGCCGCCGATGCCTTCCTGTGGCAGGTGGCCCCCGACCGGCTGGCCCCGGTGCCGAACGTCTCGCGCGTGGACCTGTCGCTGCTGGTCGGCATCAACCGCTCGCGCGATACGCTGCTGGACAACACCCGCCAGTTCGCGCGGGGGTTGCCCGCCAACAACGCCCTGCTGTGGGGCGCGCGCGGGATGGGCAAATCCTCGCTGGTCAAGGCCGCCCATGCCGCCGTGCTGGCCGAGGGGCTGCCGCTGAAACTGGTGGAGCTGGCGCGGGATGACCTGCCTACCGTCGGCCGCCTGCTGGCGCATCTGCGCGCCGCCCGCAGCCACCGGTTCGTGCTGTTCTGCGATGACCTGTCGTTCAGCCATGACGACCAGCATTACAAATCGCTGAAGGCGGTGCTGGATGGCGGAATCGAAGGCCGGCCCGAGAATGTGCTGTTCTACGCCACCTCGAACCGCCGCCACCTGATGCCCCGCGACATGATCGAGAACGAACGCTCCACCGCGATCAGCCCGTCGGAGGCGGTCGAGGAGAAGGTCTCGCTGTCCGACCGCTTCGGCCTGTGGCTGGGCTTCCACCCCTGCGACCAGGACGACTATCTGGCGATGATCCGCGGCTATTGCGACAGCTACGGCCTCGCGATCGGCGAAGAGCGCCTGCGCGCCGAGGCCATCGAGTGGCAGGCGACGCGGGGGGGCCGTTCGGGGCGTGTGGCGTGGCAGTTTTTCACGGATCTGGCGGGGCGCGAGGGTGTGCGGATTTAGGCTGCCAAAAGCTCCCACCATGTCCAGTTAGAGCCCCCCGGCGCGACAAGGCGGCTTGCCTGTGGCAAGCCGACCGCGACGGTTGCCCGAAGGCGCAAGCCGCAGGGCAAGGGGGGTGCCGCTTGCTCTGACAGCTCCAAATTCTGATGGGCCCGCCCGGGCGGGCACAGCAGAATTTCGTCGACGGCCGAAATTCTGCAAGCTGGCGGTAGTCCCATGTAGGCGCTTCCCGCACTGAAATGTTGCTGCAGTTCTGTGAGCCCGACTGCGCCGAACGCTCACTGCTGATCCCAAGGGGCAGAAAGCAAGCGGGCCCGGGCCGCCTGAACATGTGGTCCCTTGCTTAGATCTTTATGCGTCGCGCCAAACTTCACTGCTATAGATTGCAGTTGTACAAATAGTTTTTCAGCATCTGTGTGCACGCGCACAGTGCTTTCTAGGCGACTAGTGCGCTTAGTCCTACTGCTTCTCTTCGCACGGTGGCCTGTCTCCTCACTGTCGCGGATATCGCTTATCCGCTCGTTTATTGCGAACACGTGACTTCGGAGGCGAATGAAGTCGGAGAGCATCTCTGATGGCAGTTGCGAGGTGTCGAACTCTCTCATCGCGAGGATCATTTCCGTCGTGCGATCCCCTTGAAGCGATAGCCGCTTAAATACGTCTGCTGGTGTTAACGCGGCTTCCAACCGGCCAGTTGCGGTCTCAAGAGCTTCATATGCAATTAAATGAGCAGCTTGTGCTAAGGTGTGCTTTTCATCTTGAACTAGCTTCTGTTGCGTTCTTGTTTGTTTTGCTGCCGTTTCAAAACCCACGACAATCGCGAGGACGGCACCTATTGCTTGAACCCAAGAGGACAAGTCTCCGTCAAGCCAAACCTGAAGCAGATAGGCGGCGCAAACAGAAATAATCAATATTATCAAAGTCATGAAAAGGGCGGTAGCTATGGATCTGATGATTTGGCCTGATATTACGTACATCGTCTCCACCGCTCATGCACCGCCCAGTACCGCTGGACAGATTCATACCACGCCCTACTGCAGATACTTCATCGGATCGACGCTGTCATACCCGTCCCGCACCTCGAAATGCATGAAGGCCGGGCTTCCCGCGCGCACCTTGGCAATCGCCTGCCCGCGCGCCACCGTGGCGCCCTTGGCCACCGTGATCCCGTCGATATTGGCATAGACCGTCAGCAGGTTGTTCGGGTGGCGGATCACCAGGATCGGCACCTGATCCGTATCCTTGGTGATGGCCGCGACCGTGCCCGCATCTGCCGCCTTCACCGTCGCCCCGGCGGCGGCAGAGATGTCGATGCCGTCATTCTTCTTGGGCGCATAGCCGCGGATGATGCTGCCGCTGACCGGCATCACGAATTTCGCGCTGGCCGAGGCCGCCGTCTGCCCGCCAAGGTCGGGCGCGGGCGGCGTCGCCACCGGGGTATTGGCGGTCACCGTCCGCTCATCGGGCAGCGGCTGCGAGGCCGAGGGCGGGGTCGGCGTCGCCGTGCCCTGCCCGGGGGCCGATGTTGCGTTGGCCGGCTGCACCACGCCGGCCACGACCACCGGGATCAGCAGATACTGCCCCTCGCGCACCGTCATCTCGCCGGTCAGGCCGTTCCAGTCGGCCAGCGAGCGCACGGACACGCCGTAAGCCCGCGCGATAGTATAGGCCGTCTCGCCGCGCACCACGCGGTGGCGCACCGGCTCTGTCCCGACCGGGGCAGGGGCCGCGGCAACGGTTCCACCCGGCACCTGCGCCCGGTCGATGGCGCCCGAGGCGATGGTGGTGATGTCGATGGGCCCGCCGGCGATGCTGCCGCCTGTGATGCCCGTTGCAGGGGCCGCCGCCACACGGCCCGGCAGCGCCAGCACTTCGCCGGGGTTCAGCGGCGCATCGGCCGACACGGCATTGTAGCGCGCCAGCTCATCCGCGCCGACGCCGACCCGGGCGGCAACGGTGCGCACGGTGTCGCCGCGCCCGGCAACGGCCACCTGGTAGTTCGGATAGGAGATCACGCCGCGCCCGTCCGGCTGCGGCCGCTGCGCCGTGGCGTTGCGGGCCGCCTCTGTCGTGCTGAACCCGTCCCCCAGGCTGCGCAGGTCCATGTCGAACCCCGCGCCGCCGCCTGCGCCCTGCTGGCAGGCCGCCAGCGCCAGCAGCGACAGCCCCGCCAGCGCCGCCCGGCGGCGCAGCGCCTGATGTAGGACCAGTGCCGACGTTCGGCGCGGCATCATCTGCATCGTGTCAGGGATCATCCGCAGCATGGCTCGTTCCTCGTCACATCTGTTGATCGGGCCCTGTTGGCCGGGCCCCGTGGTCGCATTCATGGTCAGTCCTGACCCAGCCCCTCGACCAGCGGCACGAAGCGCACCGGGCGAAGTTCCTCATACTCATACCCCTCGGCGCTGCGCCTGACCTTGATCAGGCTCTGCACCGTATCCGACTGCCCCACCGGCAGCACCATGATACCGCCGATCCGCAACTGGGCCAAGAGCGGGCCGGGCGGATCTTCGGCCGCAGCCGTCACGATGATGCGGTCGAACGGTGCCTGATCGGGCAGCCCGTGGCTGCCATCGCCGACGATGGCGGTGATGTTGGGCAGGTTCAGCGCCCGGAACAGCGCATCCGCCTCGCGCACCAGCCTTCGGTGGCGGTCCACCGTGTAGATCCGCCGCGCCAGATGGCTGAGGATCGCGGCCTGATAGCCTGACCCGGTGCCCACCTCCAGCACCTTGTCGCGCGGGCTGACCTCCAGCGCCAGCGTCATCAGGCCCACCACGGACGGCTGGCTGATGGTCTGGCCGCAGGCGATGGGCAGCGGCATATCCTCATAGGCGCGCTCGGCAAACAGGCCCTTCACGAAAGCGCCGCGATCGACCTTTTCCATCGCCGACAGCACGCGCGCATCGGTCACGCCCTTGGACCGGAGCGTGTAGAGGAAGCGCATCTTGCGTTCGGCAACCTCCTCCGGCCCGGGCGTTTGGGTCATGCCAGCGCAGCCTCCAGCGCGTCCATCGCGTCATGGGCGGTCAGGTCGGCGCGCATCGGGGTGACAGAGATGTAGCCGTCAAGGTTCACAGCGACATCGGTGCCGGGCAGGGTGGGCGCATGCTGCGCGCCGCCCTTGATCCACAGGAACTTGCGGCCTGAGGGCGAGATATGCGGCTCGAGCCCGAAACTCGTATCCCGCCGGAACCCCTGCGCAGCAACCCGCATCCCCTTCACTGCTGCAGCCCCTACGGGGGGGAAGTTGACGCTGTAGAACAGCCGGTAATCGCTGTCGTCCCAGATGCCGTGGTCCAGCAGCTTGCGGATCAGCGCCGCGCCATGCACCCGCGCCGCCTCGAACGGATCGTCCAGCTCGCTCGTCGCCGGCCCCAGAAACTGCGACAGCGCAATCGCCGGCAGCCCCTGCAGCGCCGCTTCCATCGCGCCGCCAAGCGTGCCCGAATACATCGCGTTCTCGCCCGAGTTGTTGCCGCGGTTCACCCCCGACAGCACCAGATCGGGCCGCGCGCCCTGCAGCACGTCGAAGA
>Ga0209347_1003991_pt1 | contig 16154 bp, 12 predicted proteins | sample AutmiccommuBRH23_FD_187382 | JGI IMG/M metagenome (GOLD analysis project Ga0209347, IMG submission 187382) | Deep subsurface microbial communities from Mt. Terri, Switzerland - Autotrophic microbial communities BRH/23 (SPAdes) (version 2) | ecosystem: Environmental > Aquatic > Deep subsurface >...
TAGCGCCCCTGCATCGCGTTGACCCGGCTTTCGATGGAGGGCGTGGCCGATGCCAATATGACCGGGAAGCCGCTTATGTGGCCTCGCACCACCGCCATGTCGCGGGCATTGTAGCTGACGCGGTCCTCCTGCTTGTAGGCGGGGTCGTGCTCCTCGTCGACGACGATCAAGCCGAGCTTGTTGAAGGGCAGAAACAGCGCCGAACGCGCGCCTGCAACCACCCTGACCGTTCCCTCGGCCACCTGGCGCCAGACGCGTTCGCGCATTCTCGGCGCGAGGTCGGAATGCCACTCGGCAGGTTTGGCTCCGAAGCGGTCCTGAAAGCGTTCCAGAAAGGCATGTGTCAGGGCGATTTCCGGCAGCAGGATCAGAACCTGGCTGTCCTTCTCGAGCGCCGCGGCCAGCGCTTCGAAATAGACCTCCGTCTTGCCCGATCCCGTGACCCCGTCGATCAGCGTGACAGAAGCGCCGCCGGCAAGCACCGAGCGCCGCAGCTTATCGGCGACACCTTCCTGGTCGGGCGAAAGCTCCGGCTTCGCAAAGCCCGCCTCAGGAGCGGCGACAACCGGCCGCGGCGGAATCATCACCGTTTCGAAGACGCCCTGTGCCTTCAGGCCATCTATAACGGTTGAGGACACACCGGCTGCATGCGCAAGTCCCGAACGGGTCCATGCGAAGCCATCATCCGAGGATTCCAGAACGCGGCTGCGGGCAGCGGTCAGCCGGTCGGGTGCATTGCCGGTTCGTCGCAGCCCTTCCGTCCAAGGCTCCGGATCGAAGGCGGCCGGCGCGCGCAGCAGCATTCGTGCCACCATGCCTGGCGGCGACATCGTGTAGGCCGAAACCCAATCAACAAAGCGTCGCATCTCGCGATCGATCGGCGGACAGTCGAATACCCCCGATATCGGTCGCAGCTTCTTCGGGTCGACGGCCTCGGCGGCGCTGTCCCAGACGATACCTGCGACTTCACGTGGACCGAGCGGCACCCGCACGATAGAGCCAGGCACCACTATCATCCCATCGGGAACAGCATATGTATAAGGTCGCGGGGCCGGCATCGGAACGAGAACGGGCGCGGCCTTCGCATAGGGCGAATCGTCTTTCATGGGACGTGACCTTGACCGTAGTTTCGGTTAGAGCAAGTGCCAGCGCAAGGCATCCCTGCAAGTTGATACATCTGATAAGGACACGGTCATGAAGTTTTTCGTAGACACAGCAGACGTCAAGGAAATCCGGGAGCTCAACGACCTGGGCCTTCTCGACGGCGTCACCACCAATCCGTCCCTGATCCTCAAGTCCGGCGGCAAGATCGCCGAGGTCACCAAGGCAATCTGCGATATCGTCGACGGCCCGGTCTCGGCCGAGGTGACCGCGACCGACTATTCCGAGATGATGCAGCAGGCCAAGGTTCTCGCCAAAATTGCCGACAATGTCTGCATCAAGGTCCCGCTGACCCTGGACGGACTGAAGGCCTGCAAGGCAATCCGCTCGGACGGCCGGCTGGTCAATGTCACGCTTTGCTTTTCGGCCAACCAGGCGCTGCTCGCGGCCAAGGCCGGTGCCAGCTTCATATCACCCTTTGTCGGTCGTATCGACGACATGGGCATCGACGGCATGGATCTGATCGAGGAAATCAAGGCCATTTACGAAAACTACGATTTCGACACCGAAATCCTGGTGGCATCGGTCCGGACCGTCAATCATGTGAAGCAGGCAGCGATCATCGGCGCCGACGTGGTGACTGTTCCGCCGGCAACCCTGAAGGCACTGGTCAAGCATCCGCTGACAGACAAGGGCCTTGACCAGTTCCTGGCCGATTGGGCCAAGACGGGTCAGTCGATAGGCTGACGTTATCCCGCCGAACCGGCGAACTGCTGTGCAAGCACCAGCTTCAGCAGTTCGGCCAGTTCCCTTGCCGCGCGATTCTCCGCGTCACGTTCGGCGCGCCGCGCTGCATATTCCTGTCGTGGCACATCGTATGACGACGCTATCCGACGCTGGCCTTCGGCGACCACTTTGGCAGTCTCGGTCTCGGTGAGCACATAGTGCGCGGTCAGCGTGACCGTACCGGCGGTGGGTTCGTTTTCCTTGGCCCGCTGGACAACGGCAGCCGACTGGTTGACCGCCGTCACACCAAGCGTCAGCGTATAGCGCGCGACAGGAGGTTGTCCGCTGCCACCATTCAACAGGAAAATCAGGTTATTTCGTACCTCTTGAGCATACCGCGTCTCGACCGGTTTTATGGCGATCGACCTGAGTTCGGCGGTGACGCCGGTGGGCACACCCTCCGAAGTCGGGTTGTAATAGAGCGGCTGGACAGTACAGGCAGCGAGCAGCGAGGTCGCAGCGACCGCGCCAATCACAGCGCAATGGCGCATCTTCTTCCAGAGCGGGATCTCAGACGACGACATTGACGATCCTCTGTGGCACGACGATCACTTTGCGCGGCGTCCTTCCCTCGAGCGCCTTGTGCACGAAATCGAGCTCAAGCGCGGCTCTCTCAATGGCACCATGATCCGCGTCGCGGGCGATTGTCAATTCACCCCGCTTCTTACCATTGACTTGCACCGGATAGACGACAGCGCTGTCGACTGTCAGTGCCGGGTCGAAGGTCGGCCACGGCCTGTCCGCTATCAGTCCCTCGCCACCGAGCGCCGCGAATGATTCCTCCGCCAGATGCGGCATCATTGGCGCGATCAGTCCGATCAGCATGTCCAGCGCCTGCCGCGCCGCGCCGGTCATCTCCGGCGATGCCTTTCCCGCGGCGATTTCCGCCAAGGGTGCCTGAAGCGTGTTCGACAATTCGTAGATTCGCGCAACCGCCCGGTTGAAGGCGAGACGCGAGATATCCTCGCCAACGGCCTTGACCGCCCGGTGCGCTGCCTTGGAAACAGCGCCCGCCGGTCCATCTGTCGCCGCCTGCGGGGCGACACCATCCAGTTCAGGCGCAACTTCTGAAATCATGCGCCAGATGCGCTGCACGAATCGATGGGCGCCCTCGACACCCGCCTCGGTCCAGATCACGTCGCGCTCCGGTGGCGAATCCGACAGCATGAACCAGCGTGCCGTGTCCGCGCCATAGCTGGCGATGATGTCATCGGGATCGACGACATTCTTTTTGGACTTCGACATTTTCTCGATCGAACCGATCTCGATCGGCGTTCCATCGGATAACAGGGCGGCGCGACGCGTACCGTCCATATCTTCGATCTTCACCTCGGCGGGCGTCACCCATCCGGTCGGGCCCTTGTAGGTTTCATGCACCACCATGCCCTGGGTGAACATGCCCTCGAAAGGCTCCTTCAGCGTGTTCAGGTGGCCTGTCGCCTGCATCGCCCGCGTAAAGAAGCGCGAATAGAGCAGATGCAGGATCGCATGCTCGATGCCACCGATGTACTGGTTGACCGGCAGCCAGCCATTCTTGCCGTCGACACAGGAAAGCGTGGTTGGCGTCTCCTGGTTCCACGGATCGGTAAAGCGCGCGAAATACCAGGACGAATCGACGAACGTGTCCATCGTGTCCGTATCGCGCCGCGCCGCCTTTCCGCATGCCGGGCAATTGGCGTTCTTCCATGTCGGATGATGGTCGAGCGGGTTGCCCGGATTGTCGAAGGTGACGTCGTTGGGCAGCTCCACCGGCAACTGATTGTCTGGAACAGGCACCGCGCCGCAACTGTCGCAATGGATCACCGGAATGGGGCAGCCCCAATAGCGCTGGCGCGAGATCAGCCAGTCGCGCAGCCGGAACTGCACCTTGCGTTCGCCCTGCGGCCGGTTGCCGATCGCCGTGCCGGACAGCCTTGTCGCGACCTCTTCGAACGCCGCTTCCGGCGTCATGCCATCGAGGAAGCGTGAATTGATCATCAGGCCGCCGTCGACGAATGCGTCCTCGGTAATCTGGAACGTCTTCGCATCGCCGCCGTCCGGCATCACCACCGGCACTACCGGCAGGCCGTACTTGTTGGCGAAGTCGAGATCGCGCTGGTCATGCGCCGGGCAGCCGAAGATGGCGCCGGTGCCGTATTCCATCAGCACGAAATTGGCGACATAGACCGGCAGTTCCCAGCTCGAATCGAACGGGTGCGTAACGCGCAGTCCTGTGTCGAGACCCTTTTTCTCTGCAGTTTCGATTTCTGCCGCAGATGTTCCGCTGTGCCTTATCTCGTCAATGAACGCCTTCAACGCCGGATTGCCCGCGGCAGCCTTGCGGGCCAGCGGGTGATCGGCGGCAATTGCCATGAACGAGGCGCCGAAGATCGTGTCGGGCCGTGTCGTGTAGACTTCGAGTTCGGATGCCCCGTCAATCGCCTCGACGAGCGGCCAGCGGATCAGCAGCCCTTCCGACCGACCGATCCAGTTCTGCTGCATGGTGCGGACTTTTTCGGGCCACTTGTCGAGATTGTCGAGGCTGTCGAGCAGGTCCTGCGACATCGAGGTGATCTTGAAGAACCACTGGGTCAGGTCGCGCTGTTCAACCAGAGCCCCGGAGCGCCAGCCTCGCCCGTCTATGACCTGTTCATTGGCCAGAACGGTCATGTCTTCCGGGTCCCAGTTGACCTTGGCAGACTTGCGCTCGGCAAGCCCGGCCCTCCAGAAGTCGAGGAACATCTTCTGCTGGTGCTTGTAATAGGACGGATCGCAGGTCGCGAATTCACGCGCCCAGTCGAGCGACAGGCCCATCGTCTTCAACTGGCCCTTCATCGTTTCGATGTTGGTGTAGGTCCATTCGCGCGGATTGACCTTGTTGTCGCGCGCCGCGTTCTCGGCCGGCAGGCCGAACGCGTCCCAGCCCATCGGATGCAGCACGTTATAGCCCAGTGCGCGACGATGCCGGGCGACCACGTCGCCCATCGTATAGTTGCGCACATGCCCCATGTGGATGCGCCCGGACGGATAGGGAAACATCTCCAGCACGTAGTATTTCTCGCGCGGATCGTCGTTCTTCGTTTCGAAGAGCTTTGCGGCATCCCAGGCCTTCCGCCATTTGGGTTCTGCCACGCGCGGATTATATCGTTCGGTTGCCATGACCGTTTTTTCACTTAAAAGACTGGGCGGTGACCGACGGTCGTTGATCCGCAGGCCGAAAACTCGCGCGGACCTTCACCATGGATTGTGGGGAGCGTCAACTCTGCGGTTGCCGACAAGCACCATATTGGTTTGGGAACAGGCATGAACAAGGCAGTCGAACAGCTTCGGACCGTGCGGGAAGCGATTGCGGATGCTGCACGCCAGGCAAGGCGCGATCCGGGCTCGGTGACGCTTGTCGCCGTCACCAAGACGTTCGAGGCCGACGATATTCGTCCTGTCATCGAGGCCGGCCAGCGCGTCGTCGGCGAGAACCGCGTACAGGAAGCGCAAAGCAAATGGCCGGCGCTAAAGGCCGAGTTTCCCGATCTCGAACTGCATCTGATCGGCCCGCTGCAATCCAACAAGGCGAAGGAGGCGGTGGCCCTGTTCGATGTCATTGAAACCGTCGACCGCGAGAAAATTGCCGCCGAACTTGCCAGGGAATCGGTCAAGCAAGGCAAATCTCTGAAATTCTACGTGCAGGTCAACACTGGCTCGGAGCCCCAAAAGGCAGGTATCGTGCCGCGCGAGGCAGTGGCCTTCGTCGAACGCTGCCGCAACGTCCACGGTCTGGCCATCGAGGGGCTGATGTGCATTCCTCCGGCCGACGAGAATCCGGGTCCGCATTTTGCCCTGCTTGCCAAGCTGGCCAGGGAGGCTGGCGTCGAAAAGCTGTCCATGGGCATGTCGGGGGACTATGAACTGGCAGTCGCTTTCGGCGCGACGTCGGTACGTGTGGGCTCGGCGATTTTCGGCAATCGTTGAACCATTCTGGCTCTCGACCGGCACTCGCGCTGGTTTGCCCTCCGGTTTGACTTGAGCCGTGAGGCCCGGCCATTTTTTCTGACTTGCAGCAGGAGTATTTCGCCGTCAGAAGTCCCGCTGTATGAGCACGAATGACCGCCTTGACCAGAAGCCGCGCCCGCCCCTCGCATGCCGGTCTGCAGCGCCACAGGTGGTAGTCGAACCGGTTCTCGACTGGCCGGGAAATCATGTCCTTGTCGATGGACCCACCGCGCTTTGCATTCCGCCGGTCGCCACGGGCTGCTGAAGTCGACCCGGCCAAACTTCTTGCCGGCGCACCTCCGGGCATCAATGCCTCATTGCAATCGGCGATGCTGAGGGCACCGTCCAGCTCATCGCCCTGGACCCAGAGTTCTGACGCTGCGACTAAAGGGCGCGCACTGATGAGCGCATCGCCGATGGGCGCCTGTCGAGCAGCCATGCGGCGTTATTTTCGATTTTCGCGTCGGCCCCGTTTGATTCTCGGTCAGTGCAAGACGAACTCGCCATCGACTTTGTGCCACTCGTTCGGGGCGATCAGCTTCTGGTGGGTGTACTGGATCGAATGAAGCGGCCCCTCGAGCTTGTCCTTCCAGAATTCGATGAATTTGATGAGGACCGGGAATTTCGGAGCGATGTCGTAGTCCTGCCAGACATATGTCTGCAGCAGGTGAGGATGGTCAGGCAGGTGATAGAGAATCTGGGCCGTCGTCAGCCCGTAGCCCCTGAGCATCAGTTCGATTTCAGGATGTTCGCGCATGGCCCTCCTTCCAGGCATTACTGATTCCTCCCGACTAGGAATGTTGATCGCAGTTCCTTAACTGTCTATTGAACTTTGCGTGACTCAATCAGTTTTCTGAAATTAAATCAGCCGCTTAGCAGCCGATCGAGATGAGTGCTGCCGCATCGGTCCCCGCAGCCGTGCGGCAAGGCGCCACGCAAACCAAACGTCTAATGTTGCGGTCTTGTGCCAACTGCTAATAATAGTCACGAATTCGCGGGCGGCGCCCGGCGATACCGGCGTCGCCTCAAGGCGCCGAAAACATCTTGGGAGGAATAGAGCAGCATGTCCGAGTCAAAGGTTCATCGCGTCCAGCCAACGTGGAAGAAGAACGCGCTGATCGACAACGAGACCTACCTCAAATGGTACCAGGATAGCGTCAAGGATCCGGACAAGTTCTGGGGCAAGCACGGCAAGCGGATCGACTGGTTCAAGCCCTACACCAAGGTCAAGAATAGCTCGTTCAAGGGCAAGGTCTCGATCAAGTGGTTCGAGGACGGCCTTACGAACGTCTCCTATAATTGTATCGACCGCCATCTGAAGAAGCGTGGCGACCAGACTGCCATCATCTGGGAGGGTGACAACCCCTACGACGACAAGAAGATCACCTACAACGAACTCTACGAGCATGTCTGCCGGCTCGCCAACGTGATGAAGAAGCATGGCGTCAAGAAGGGCGACCGCGTCACGATCTACATGCCGATGATCCCGGAGGCTGCCTATGCGATGCTGGCATGCGCGAGAATTGGCGCCATCCATTCCATCGTCTTCGGCGGCTTTTCGCCTGATGCGCTTGCTGGTCGGATCATCGACTGCGAATCGACTTTCGTCATTACTGCCGACGAAGGCTTGCGCGGCGGCAAGCACATTCCCCTCAAGGAGAACACCGACAAGGCAATCGACATTGCCGCCAGAAATTTTGTCATGGTCAAGAACGTGCTGGTGGTTCGACGCACTGGCGGAAAAGTTGGCTGGGCCGATGGCCGAGACCTCTGGTACCACGACGAAATCGTAGCGGTTGCAGCCGACTGCAAGCCCGAGAAGATGAAGGCGGAAGATCCGCTTTTCATCCTCTACACATCGGGCTCCACCGGCAAGCCGAAGGGTGTCCTGCACACCACCGGCGGATACCTGGTTTACGCGTCAATGACGCATGAATACGTCTTCGACTACCATGACGGGGACATCTACTGGTGCACGGCCGATGTCGGCTGGGTCACCGGCCACAGCTACATCGTGTATGGTCCGCTCGCCAATGGCGCGACCACGCTGATGTTCGAGGGCGTGCCGAACTATCCGTCGATGTCGCGTTTCTGGGAGGTCATCGACAAGCACAAGGTCAACATCTTCTACACAGCCCCGACAGCCTTGCGCGCCCTGATGGGCGCCGGCGACGAGCATGTGACAAAGACCTCGCGCAAGAGCCTGCGCGTGCTGGGCTCGGTCGGCGAGCCGATCAACCCCGAGGCCTGGGAGTGGTATTTCAACGTGGTCGGCAACGGCAAGGTGCCGATCGTCGACACATGGTGGCAGACCGAAACAGGCGGCATACTTATTACGCCGCTGCCGGGGGCCACCGACCTCAAGCCCGGTTCGGCCACCCGGCCCTTCTTCGGCGTGCAGCCACAACTTGTCGACAATGAAGGAAACGTGCTCGAAGGCACGGCAGACGGCAATTTGTGCATCCTCGAATCCTGGCCCGGCCAGATGCGAACCGTTTACGGCGACCATGACCGTTTCGTGCAGACCTACTTCTCGACATACAAGGGCAAGTATTTCACCGGTGACGGCTGCCGCCGCGACGAGGACGGTTACTACTGGATCACCGGCCGTGTCGACGACGTGCTTAACGTCTCGGGTCACCGCATGGGAACCGCGGAAGTGGAGTCGGCGCTGGTCAGTCATCCGAAAGTATCGGAAGCAGCTGTGGTCGGCTATCCGCACGACATCAAGGGTCAGGGCATCTACTGCTATGTTACGCTGATGGCTGGCGAAGATGGCTCCGACGAGTTGCGCAAGGAACTTGTCGCCCATGTGCGCAAGGAAATCGGCGCCATCGCCTCTCCCGACAAGCTGCAGTTTGCGCCGGGCCTTCCAAAGACCCGGTCAGGCAAGATCATGCGCCGCATCCTGCGCAAGATCGCCGAGGATGATTTCGGCGCGCTCGGCGACACCTCGACGCTGGCCGATCCGGCTGTCGTCGACGGCCTCGTCGCCAACCGTCAGAACAAGAAGGGTTAGTTGGCGATCACTGGTCGCGATAGAGGTCGGCACGGGTTGGCGGCAGGACGCTGACGCCCCGTGCCCGCCGCGTCGCGACAGTCTGGAAAATCTGTATTGTGCCGCGCTCGAAACCTATCGAGCAGCCGGTCAGGTAGAGCAGCCAGAGCCGCGCCCTGGCCTCGCCGACCTCGGCTACTGCCTCGTCGAACCGGTCTTGCAGCCGCTCGGCCCAAAGCCGGCAGGTCCTCGCGTAATGCAGGCGCAGATTCTCGACGTCGTGCACCTCGAAGCCATGCAGTTCCATATTCGATAGGGTCATGCCGATATGGTCGACCTCACCGCCCGGAAAGATATACTTGCGGAGCGCCCTCGATTGTGAGTTCTCCCGCCTCCTGCCAAGCTTGGAGCGCCGTGTGATCGCATGGTGGAGGTAGATGCCGCCCGGTTCGAGCAGGCGGTGGATGCTCTTGAAATAGGTGGCGTGATTGGCAAGCCCGGTATGCTCGAACATGCCGATCGAGGAGATCTTGTCGAAGCTCCCCTCTAGGTCGGCATAGGATTTGACCTCGATCGTGACGCGGTCCTCCAGGCCTTCATCGCGGATGCGCTGGCGCGCCAGTTCGGTTTGTGCCGTGGACAGCGACACCCCGTGGCCGACGACGCCATGGTGCTTGGCCGCGTGAATGAGCATTGCGCCCCAGCCGCAGCCAATGTCGAGAAGCCGGTCGCCCGGTTTCAGCCGCAGCTTGCGACAGATATGCTCGAGTTTGTCGGCCTGCGCCTGATCGATGTCATTGGCGAATTCCTTGAAGTAGCCGCAGCTGTAGACCATGCGCTTGTCGAGGAAGAGCCGGTAGAAATCATTGGAAATGTCGTAGTGATGCTGGATCGCCTGCTTGTCGGATCCACTGGCGAAGGGATTGCTGCCGACCAGCCCGGAATCGCCCGAACCGCCACCGGACAGAAGCAGTGACGGCACATCGCGGAGAAGTTGCAGTTTGGGCAGGGTCCGCAGCTTCGCCTTGAGGCTGCCGGCTGGCCGCAGTTCGACGATATCAAACAGCGAGCCACCCTGCACGTCGATGCCCTTGGACGTCCAGAGCTGCAACAATGTATCGAATGTGGGCCGGCGGACCATCCGTGTGACCGTCTGGCTGTCGGCGATTCTGACGACCGGCCCGCCATCCGGGCCGATCCGCTCTCCGGTCCACAGTTCCACCGCGAAACGGGGCTGCAACGACTTCACAATGGTCCGGATCAGCCTTGCGGCTCTTTGCGATCTATCCAATGCCCTATCCCTGCTCGAGGCAATATCCCACTCTGGCGTTAAACTTGGCCAGCAGCAACATTGCCGGCGCCTTCGGTGTGCGTTCGTCCGTGTAAAGCGTTCAACGAACCATTGTGGCTTTTTGGCACTTGCGCGGCGGCCACAAGACCCCCAACTTGGCAATTGTCTTCAACAACTGAAAGGAGGTGATCCGATGTCGAGTGATTTCGTTTTCCAAAACGTGGCCTCTGCGGATTGCACTTTCGGGGAGCAGTCTTCCCGTTAAGGCGCGAAAAGCGCGGCTTGTGACCTGAGGTCACGGCCAGGGGCCGCGCCACGGACGGAAACACGGAAGGCCGCCTGCTTCGCAAGAAGCGGCGGCCTTTTCCTTTGGTGCCTGGTCTACCTGGTAATGGCGAGGCGCTCGATATTGTGCGCGATCTCGAGGAAGGCCTCGTTCAGTTGGTCGCCAGACGACGTCTCATAGTAGTGTCGGATCGAGGACGTGTCCTTGGTGGCGCAGTTCTTCATCACACCCTTGGCGCCGGATTCCTTAAGTTTGAACCCGACGCTGAATATCTCGATGCCATCATTGCGCATGGCGTCGCAGAGCTTTTCGGCATTGTTGCGCGACAGCGGCGCCTGGCCGTGGGTACTGCCCTTCTTGCTGACGCCGGCAAAAGCAGTGTTGAATTCGCCGTCGGTCATCAGGATCGCGTATTTCGCGACCTTCTTGTCGTCATAGGCTTCAGGCTGGGCGGCCTTCGGCAGCACGTCCTTCCACTGCGGTGACAGCATGTACCAGGTCCACTGGATTCCGATATGACCGCCCGTGAAGCCGTCGGCCTTGAAGGACTTCACCGTATTCTTCAGACCGCCGATATCGGATGAAAGCGGCTTCAGCACCGCGTTGGGGCAGAAGTCCAGCCGATAGTCGCGATTGACCTTGGCGACATAGGGGCTTGCATCGGTGAATTGTTGCGTGCCCTTGCGCTCTGTTGCGCAATCGTCCCACCCCCCGGAAGCGGCGGCGGCCATGGGGTCGTCGAGCTTCGGGGGTTCGGCATTGACCGCCATGTACGACTTCTCGGCGAAAACGACGTTGTTCAGCGAGCCGGTATTGACCGCATCGGCATAGGGCACGATAGCGACGCGCACGCGTGGGTTGGCCGCATCCTGGCCTGAGAGAAAGGCGTCGATCGCATTGTTGGCGGCCGCCTTGAGGTCGTTGATCTTCTGCCCCCCCATTGACCCCGTCACGTCGAGCATCATGGCAACCTCGATCTTCTTGTCCGAGTAGACCGCCGCCGAAAGGTTGCTGACACGGCGCTCGTCGGAGAGGCCGAATAGCGGGAAATGGAGATCGACATCGACATAGGCCGTGGCTTCGACCGAGCTCTTGGCCTTGTCGATGACAAGCGTGTCGAGCACCAGCCGGTCGCCGGCGATCATGTCGCCGTCGGTATTTGCCTTGAGAAACAGTTCGACGCGGTCGCGCGCGTCCTTCGCCTCGATCTTGCCCGTGGTGATGTCGCGCGCTGTCGAAGTGACGGCGGCGTCCAGCGCCTGGCCAAGGTTCGACCTGACATTGTGCAGTTGGGCGAGATTGATGGCGAAGCCTGCCGACAGTGTCAGCACAGCCATGATCGCGGCAGTCATCACCGCAAAGCTTCCATTCTCGTTGCCAAGAAACGCCGCTGCTGGCCTGGTATACGAGGAAATCCGCATTTCCCTGCCTCCTGAACGCCGGTCGTGAGACCTGTTGCGAACGGAGGTGCAGGAACTTGGCCAACCGGCCGGCCATCCGTGACCGGTCGAAACCAAAAAAACTAAACCATTGAATTATTTATGCTTCTGATTTTCGTATGGTAAACAGATTGTAAATGCATGTGCTTTTCAGCCATTTCGTAAACGTGTTGTTTACCATGATTTCCAGGCCCTCTCTCGCCCCGGCCGAAACGTCCCGCAACGGAACGCCAGGGTGTATCGAAGCGGGTCATGAGCACCAGCCGGCACGACGCCCTCCGGCGTAGGGGCGCACGAGGTGCTGGTCGATCAAGACCAAGGCGATCTCGAGCCCATCGGATGTGAAGACATCGGCGAGAACACGCCCGTAATACTTTGCCCCTGCGATGTTCGAAATGGCCACGGGTTCGCCTGCAAGCAGCTCTGCAAGTTTGTCGCGCGCCCGCACGGCCGCGATGCGCTCGGCATCGCAGCGCGCCTTCATTTCAGGGGCATCGATACCGCGGATCCTTATGTTCACGCGAACTGTCTGGCCAGGCCAGACCGCCGCGTCGGCCAGGAACGTATCCCCATCGAGCACCTTCACGACGATCGCCTCGACCGGTCCATGAAACGTTGTCGCCGCGCGCGCCAACAGGCAAGTACTACCCATGGCAAGCGCCAGTCCAATGATTCGCAACGGGGCAACGATCCGCTTCATAAAGAGGAATTTATTCCTCTTTATGAATTCACGCAATAGTCCTTGCGAAATATTCAGGCAAGCATCTGTGCACCGGCGGTGCGGTCGATGGCCCGATAAGGCGGCTTCGCCGGGTGGCTCTCCTGTTTGTAAGTCCACACCTTGAACAGGACGAGACGATGCGGACCGAAGCTGTGCAGAAGCGGCACGTCGGTTGCGTCTCGCCCGCGCGCAACCACCACGCGGCCCATGCGGGGCACGTTGTGTCGAGCGTCGAACGTATACCATTTGCCATCCAGAAATGCCTCGAACCATGCCGAGAAATCCATTGGCGCCGGATCTTCCGGCATCCCGATGTCGCCCAGATAGCCGTTGACGTAACGCGCCGGTATATTGAGGCAGCGGCAAAGCGCGATGGCCAGATGTGCGAAGTCGCGGCAGACGCCCACCTGCTCGTCATGTGCCTGCGCAGCCGTGCGGGTCGACCGCGCATAGCCATAGCCAAAGGACAGCCGGTTGTGCACATAGTCGGTGATTGCCTGGACCCTTGACCAGCCAGGACTGACGTTTCCGAACAGGCTCCAGGCCAAACTGCTCAGGTGATCCGTCTCGCAGTAGCGGCTGCCGAGAAGATAGCCGAGCACGTCGTCAGGCAGGTCCTGCACCGGGACCTCGCGCGCCAGCCTGTTGACCTCGTCATGAGTACCGGCATCCTCGACCACCGCGTCGTAGAGAATGCGGAAGTTGCCGGCCGGGGCATGGAAACGGCGGCATTGGTTTCCATAGCGGTCCGTGTATGTCGAAGAGGCAACCGCGGGCGAGGTGATTACCCTTGTCTGGCGCTTGATGTCCGCCTGACGATTCTCATGGATTTCCAGGAGCGAGATGATCGGCGTTGGCTGCTGGCATTCAATGGCTATCTCATAGCCGAGCCGGATGAGCATTGCGGCAATCCTCATGTCGAATGAGCGTTTCGGAAGTAATCTTGAGCCGAAAACGCACGAGGTCGCGCCTGGTTCCGCCAGTCTGCCGGCCGCCTGGGCGGAGTGTCGTGGCGTCAGAAGTCCGCCGCAAGCCCTTTGACTTCCCAGTCGCCGTAGCGAACGGGATCTTTCCCGGCGCGGCCGCCAACTTCCCGGGGCATGGCGGCCAGCTGGTCGGCATGGGACTTCCTGCGCGCCTGGGCCTCGGCAAGCGCACGCGCCGCTGCGGCCGGCAAAGCAGGCCGCTCCACGCTGGAAGGGATGGGCCTTGTATTGTCGTTTTCACTCATATCGGCTCCGGCTGCACAGCCTTGGTCATTGAATCTGGGCAACGTGTTTCCCATCATATAGCTCTATGCTTGCCCGGTACGTCCACTATTTTCCGGGTTTATGAACGGAGACCCTTGGTGAACCTGATCCGCACTGCAATGCTTCTGGCTTTCATGACGGCGCTGTTCATGGCAGTCGGCTATCTGGTTGGCGGCACCGGCGGCATGATGATCGCTTTCCTTATAGCCGCCGGCATGAACTTCTTCGGCTACTGGAACGCCGACAAGATGGTGCTGCGCATGCATCATGCCGTTGAAGTCAATGAGAAGACCGCACCGGAATACTACACGATCGTGCGCGATCTCTCGGCACGTGCCGGCCTGCCCATGCCGAAGGTCTTTCTTATCCAGAACCCGCAGCCCAATGCGTTCGCGACAGGCCGCAACCCGCAGAATGCGGCCGTGGCAGCCACCACCGGCCTTCTCGAACGCCTGTCCTACGAGGAAGTCGCAGCCGTCATGGCGCATGAATTGGCACATGTGCAGAACCGCGACACGCTAACCATGACGATCACCGCGACGCTCGCCGGTGCGATCTCGATGCTCGGCAATTTTGCCTTCTTCCTTGGCGGCAACCGTGACAACAACAACGGTTTCGGCTTTGTCGGCGCACTTGTGGCGATGCTCGTTGCGCCACTTGCCGCCGCCATGGTGCAAATGGCAATCAGCCGGACGCGCGAATATTCGGCCGACCGCCGCGGCGCCGAGATCTGTGGCCACCCTCTCTGGCTGGCCTCCGCGCTTGACAAGATCGCCAGCAACGCCCAACGCATCCACAATCCCGATGCAGAGCGCAATCCGGCGACCGCGCATATGTTCATCATCAATCCTCTGTCAGGCGAACGCATGGACAATCTGTTTTCGACCCATCCGGCGACGGAAAACCGTATTGCCGCTTTGCAGGCAATGGCTGAGCAAGGCGTCGGCAACAGCGGCGAGAAAACCGAGCCGGCGCGGCACGGACCTTGGGGACGGGCAACGGGGAATATCGCCTCGGGCGAACCGGCCAGGCAAAAGCCCAACCCCTGGGGCCGGAACCCCACCGGTCCGAAGGGTCGCCGTTCGTGAGGTCCGCAGGCCCGGGCGTCCACCAGTCGAGAACCGCAAGCAAGGCCTCCGCGCGTTATGCGGAAGACAGTTCCAGCCCGGGACTCGCCGCGCGCAGGGCCGCGGCCAAGCTGCTCGCCGTTGTCATCGATGCCTCGACGCCGCTTGACGGGCTGACCGACAATGACAACGGACACCCCCAATACCGCGCGCTCGACATGCGTGATCGCAGTCTCGTCCGCGCCATCCTGACCACGGCCTTGCGGTTCCGCGTGACCATTGGCAATCTCCTCGCGCGGCGTCTCGATCGCCCGCTGCCGCCCAACGCCACCGCGCTCAACCATATCCTGCACGTGGCAGCTGCACAGATACTGTTCCTCGACATTCCTGACAGCGCCGCTGTCGATCTCGCCGTCACGCACGCCAAGGCCGACCCGCGCACCGGCCGGTTTTCCGGCCTCGTCAACGGTGTTTTGCGTTCGCTGGCCCGAGCAAAGGATATCGAGCTTGGTCCCATGCTTGAGCAGACTCTGGATGCGCCCTCGTGGTTCGCCGACAGGCTGGTCGCGGCCTATGGCAGCGACAAGGCGCGCGCCATCATGGCAGCACACCGGGTCGAGGCGCCCGTCGATTTCACCGTCAAGTCCGATCCGGCACTGTGGGCCGAGCGGCTCGGCGGCATTGTCCTGCCTACCGGGACCGTGCGCGTTGAAAATCTCAGTGGCAACGTCGTCGACCTGCCGGGCTTTGCGGAGGGCCACTGGTGGGTGCAGGACGCCGCCGCCAGCCTGCCTGCAAGGCTGTTCGGAGACATTTCAGGAGCCAGGGTGGCCGATCTTTGCGCGGCTCCAGGCGGCAAGACCGCCCAGCTTGTGCTGGCCGGCGCCGAGGTAACCGCCATCGACGCTTCGAAGAACCGCCTCACCCGGCTTGGCCAAAACCTTGAACGTCTCGGCCTGACCGCGCAACTCATTCAGGCGGATGTGGTGGAATTCCGTCCCGAAACGCTGTTTGACGCCGTGCTGCTCGACGCCCCCTGTTCATCCACAGGCACCGTGCGGCGACACCCCGACGTGCCTTGGACAAAATCTCCAGCCGATGTCGAGAAGCTCGCCGCCCTGCAGGCCAGGATGCTGGAGGCGGCCGTTTCGCTGGTGCGGCCAGGTGGGCGCATCATTTTTTCGAACTGCTCGCTCGATCCCCTTGAGGGCGAGCATCTTCACGACGAGTTTCTGGCGTCGAGCCCGGC
>Ga0209347_1003992_pt1 | contig 16141 bp, 9 predicted proteins | sample AutmiccommuBRH23_FD_187382 | JGI IMG/M metagenome (GOLD analysis project Ga0209347, IMG submission 187382) | Deep subsurface microbial communities from Mt. Terri, Switzerland - Autotrophic microbial communities BRH/23 (SPAdes) (version 2) | ecosystem: Environmental > Aquatic > Deep subsurface >...
AGCCCAGGATAAGGCCGACCGGGTTTGCAGGATACTATCCTTTTTTTCACCATAATCCGGAAAATTTTCCTTGAAAAAATCCTCCGCCCACGGTCTGTCTTTGAGGTAAAAAGCCATATCTGTAATGCCCCCGATAACGGCCGCTGCACGAACCGGAAATTTCCTTTTTAAGGCCAGATAGGTCATAATGCCACCCCGTGATTCCCCCAGCATAAATAAATTGGTGGTATCCGCATAGGAAATTTGCCCAAGCAAGGGAAGGATATTCAGGATATCATTAATTTCTCTGCCCCCTATCTCATCTGTCCCTTCCCCCCCTTCACTTCCCCTCAGGGCCGGGGCTATAACCAGAAAGCCCGAGTGCACCAGTTTTTTAAACAGGGGGGCATGCACATAGGAAATATCATTCCGTACACCGCTTCCCCTGTTGAATATTATTACGGGATAGGCCTTATTTTCCGGATGGGCAGGATAGCTAAGGTAGGCCACCACCCTGAGCCCGTCACTGTAATATTCCATTTTATCTATCAGAACTTCCGTGTCGGCAGTGGCTGCCTCATAGGTGGTTTTGTCATAATACATTTCAATGGAAGGAGACTCGTCATAAGAGGGGAATGTTACCTCCGACCGGGAAATTATGCTGCCATCCATTTGGGCAAGGCAACCATAAGCCGAAAGGATTGCGAGAGTAAATGTTTTTTTCATAATGTGGAATCTAAGGTTATTACCATGTTTTTGCTTTTCACAAACGGGAACTTCATATCCAGCTCCGTTAGCAGCATGACGATTCAGGCCTTGGCGCGTTACATGGCAAATTAGGGTTAACTGGTGTAGCCCAACCCCCGGAAATGTTCCTATAATAGCTGATTTTCAGGTTATTATAAGACATAACCTTTGCCTCTATACAAATATATCCCGGAATTTTAACCTAAAAATCCCCCGGAAAGGGGGATATGAAAATTAGGTGGAATCAGGAAATTTATCTTGCCGTAAAGGAATATTTGGCGACGGGCTAAAGGCGGCAGGATTTCCCAGGCTTATAAACGGGCGGTCCCTGGCAATAGTCCGGAACGCATTACAAGATTTACCGGCTTCCCTTTCCGGACCTGATGAAAGGAGCTGTGATAAGGATTAAGCATTAATAAATGGCATATGAGGATCGAAAGTACCTTCCTGATGGTGGTGGTCATACTCCAATTAAGTATTGCAATTGTTATCCTGTACCTCATTTTCAGGAGGTTTCCCCGTAGTGCTAAAACCTCCGGGGAAAAGACTGCTTTACCTCAAAGGGAAACGGTTGACAAGAAAAAATATGCCCATTCGGGAATTTCGGAGGCCCTTGCAGGGGATTTAAAGAACAAGGTCCTTCAGTTAATGGAGGAAGAGAAAGTGTACCTGGATTCCGACCTTAAACTGAAAGACCTGGCAGACCGGCTGGGGCTGTCGGTCCCCAATACATCCCAGCTGATCAATCAAAACCTCCATAAGGATTTCAACACCTTTATAAATGAATACCGGATTGAGGCGGCTATAGACCTGTTGGAGAGTAACGCGTCCCTGACCCTCCAAAATGTTGCCTACGAAACCGGATTTAACAACAATGTAACCTTTTACAAGGCATTTAAAAAATACAAGGGTACTTCCCCTTCCGAATACCTTAAAGAGGTCATCCTAAACCACGCCGGCTGACCGCCCTTCCTTTTTACCTCCCTACCTGCATAATTTACCACCCTGTCCGTCGCCCCGGCTTCCATTGCGGCCAGGCTGGCAAATCACTTTTTGGGCCAGTTCCCCACCCGTTCCCGGGCTTCCGGAATTCACCCCTGTGAATTGCATAAAACCTTCGTATCCCCCTCCATGGGGGATAGTCCCTTCCCCTGGCCAGTTGAATTTCTGCTGCCCGGAATAGTTGGGCTTGTTATATAAAGAGCTGATTTTCAAGTTATCTAAAAATTACATATTAAGAATATTCGGGAATTCCATTACGAATTATAATTATTAATCTTCATTAAACAGCCAATTGCTTCTTTTACTCCGCAATTGTAAAGGTGAGGCGGCGAGAGGCCTTGCTACTTCCGGATAAAAGATCCATTTATGCTTGTTCTCATTTTAGGAGATTAATTTGAATTAGCTGTCAATTTCTCCCTTCCCGCCCACCTTTCTCAGTTGCGATTTCGAACGAATATCTAACTCAACTTAAAAATCTATGAAAGTAAATGGAATCTTGACGCTACTGCTTGCGTTTGTCGCGTGCGTTTCGCACGCACAGGAAAAGGTGATTTCAGGTACAGTTACAGACCAGGAGGGTCTGGTACTGCCCGGGGTCAATATTGTAGTGGAAGGGACCACAACCGGTACCCAGACAGACTTTGACGGAAATTATTCCATTGAAGCATCCACCGGCCAGACCCTGCTCTTCACCTATATCGGTCAGCGTACGGAACGCAGGACCGTTGGGGCCGACAACACGATCAATGTGCAGATGCTGGAAGACGCCCAGGCTCTTGAAGAGGTGGTGGTAACCGCCCTCGGGATCAAGAGGGAAAAGCAGGCCCTTGGCTATGCCGTCTCGGAAGTGGGCTCGGAAAAACTGGAATCCCGGCCGGAAGGAGATATAGCCCGGGTGCTCCAGGGGAAGGCGTCCGGGGTACAGATCACCAACCAGAGCGGCTTGTCAGGCTCCGGGACCAACGTGATCATCCGCGGCCTGAGCACCTTCAGCTCGAGTAATCAGGCACTGTTTATAGTGGATGGGGTGCCCTTCAGCACCGACACCAACTCCCAGGGCCGGCAGGGTGACCGGAACGATTTTGTAAACGGGAATAACGGCTCTTCCCGTTTTCTCGACCTTGACCCCAACAGCATCGAAAGTGTAAACGTCCTTAAAGGCCTGGCCGCTGCTACCCTTTACGGCTCCCAGGGGCGTAACGGGGTGGTCCTGATCACCACCAAAGCCGGGGCCGCCGGGGCTACAGGTCCCAAAAAGACCGAAATTTCGGTGAATTCTTCACTTTTTTTTAATGAGATAGCGTCCCTGCCGGACTATACCAATGAATATGGCAACGGTTTCGACCAGGCTTTTGGCTGGTTTTTCTCCAACTGGGGCCCAAGTTTCAGACGCGAGGGGGCTGCCGGTTGGGGGAATTCTACTTCTATAGACGACCAGGGGACCCTGCTCCACCCATATTCGACCTCCACAGCCGCCATCCAGGCAGCCTTTCCGGAATTTCAGGGAGCCCGCTACCCCTGGAAGCCCTATGACAGCGTAAAGAAATTCTTCCGCACAGGGGTGGTTACCAATACCTCCGTCAATGTGGCCGGGACTTCCGATGACGGCAAGGTAGGGTTTAACGTAAACTATGGCTACCTGAGCGATCAGGGCTTTACCCCTAACAACAAAGTGAACAGGAATACCCTTTCCGTGGGGGGGCGTGCCGAACTGAGCAATAAGTTCACCGCGGCGGGTACCCTCAATTTCGCCCGCACCGATTTTGTCTCCCCTCCGGTGGCCCAATCCCAGGGAAACGGGGCAACAGGGTCTGGTTCTTCGGTTTTCGGGGATCTTTGGTTTACCCCCCGCTCCGTAGACATTCAGGGGCTTCCCTACCAGGACCCCGTTACCGGTGGGAGTGTGTATTATCGCCAGGACAACTCCATACAGCATCCGCTCTGGACGGTCGCCAATTCCGCATCGGAACAGCAAACCAACAGGGTCTTTGGCCAGGCATCCCTCCAGTATGATATTAATGATAACCTAAACCTTATATACCGTGCAGGCCTGGATGTATACAGTGAGAACAACATCCAATACCAGAACAAAGGCGGGGTAAACTCCAACAGCGGTGATATCCGCCTGGCGAGCGGGATTTATGAAACCTGGAACAATACCAATACTATCTGGGATCATAACCTTGTGCTGAACGGGGATTACAGCATTACTGACCTGATCGGCGCCACTTTTAACCTCGGGGCCACCTCCCGCCGCGAAGTATTCGACCAGAACGGCGTTTCCAGTGATGGCCAGCAGGTTTTTGGAATCCTGCGTCATTTTAACTTCTTGAACCAGAACGAAATCCAGAATTTTAGTGAACGAAACCTGGTAGGGGTTTACGGCCAGTTTGATTTTGATTATGACAGCTGGGTGTACCTGACCCTGGCGGGACGAAACGACTGGGTCTCCAACTTTGCGCAGGAAAACCGTGCCCAGTTTTACCCTTCCGCCAGCGTATCTTTTATCCCGACCACCGCCTTCCCGGGCCTGAAGGGGAATGTTCTGGACTACCTGAAAGTTCGTGGAGGTATCGGCGTATCGGCAAACTTTGAGTCATCGGCTTATCCCATTGCCAGTACCCTTTTCCTGAACACACAGGATATACAGGACGACGGCGGAGCCAATATAGTGACCAACACAACCGGCTTAAGGCTGGGGAACCCCAACCTGAAGCCTGAAACGCTGGAAGAGATCGAGATCGGGATCGAATCCAGGTGGTGGGATGGGCGGATCACCCTGGACGGGTCTGTTTATACCCGAAAGACCAACAACCTCATCCTGGACCGACCCCTGGATCCCGGAACCGGGTATTTTGTGACCGCCACCAACATCGGAGAGATTTCTTCCGACGGGGTGGAGGCCGACCTGGGGGTAAGCTGGTTCCGCGCTTCGGAGGAAGGTGGATTCTCCTGGACGACCAACCTGAACTTCACTGCATACGAAACTACCGTGGAAGACCTGGGGCTCGATACAGACCAGGTCGTATATTCAGGATTCTCCAACCTTGGGAATGCAGCGATAGAAGGCGAGCCCCTGGGCGTCCTTTTCGGGGGCCGGGTGCAACGCAATGACAATGGCGACCTTTTGGTAGACGCCTCGGGAAACTACATCCGGGATCCCGTTGACAAGATCATTGGGGACCCGAACCCCGACTGGATAACCAACATCGCCAATACCTTATCCTATAAAAATTTCAGCCTGGGCTTCCAATGGAATTACACCCAGGGGGGAGATATTTATTCCAGTACTATCTCGACCCTGCTTGGCAGAGGTCTTATTGTTGAAACAAATAACCGGGAAGATACCTATATCCTCCCTGGGGTGGGCCCCGACGGCAACCCCAACAGGGTGCAGATAAACAACTCCGATTTTTACTTTTCCAATATCCTTTTCGGCCCCAACGGCGGCGGGAGTGAACTGCAGGTCTATGATGCAACCACCATCCGGCTGCAGGAGGCTTCCCTGAGCTATTCGCTGCCAGGCAGGTTCCTGGACAAAACCCCTTTCGGGGCACTGAGTTTTACGGTCTCCGGTCAAAACCTTTGGTACAGGGCGGTAAACACCCCCAAAGGAGCCAGGTTTGACCCCAATACAACGGGCCTTGGGGTAAGTAACGGAGCAGGTTTTGATTTTCTGAACGGGCCCAGCTCCAGGCGGTACGGGTTCAGTGTAAAAGCATCATTCTAAGAACTTTAATTTATGAGATCCATGAGAAATCTGAGAAAATATATTATATCGGTATTGGCAGGCGGAATACTGGCATTCCATTCCTGCGAAACCACAGAATTGGATATTACGGCAGATCCCAACTTACTTACGCCCGAACAGGCCAGTGTAGACTTCTTCCTTAGTTCCATCCAGGAGGATTTTGTCCGCCAGTTCGAAGGAAGTGCTGATTTTGACCCTAATGACAACTTTGTATCCGGTGGCAATACCAATGGCGACGGGTTTAATGAAATAGGCATGCAACTGACGCGGATGATGGCCCTTACCGGCAGGAACTACCCCAGTGTTTACCAGGCAAGTGATATGAATGATGAATGGGTGAATGGCTTCCAGGGCATGATAAGCGATATCCGCGCCATGACGCCCCTGGCAGAGGCCGAAGGGCAAACCCATCACCTTGGTATAGCTCAATTCATTGAAGCCTATCTGATGGTTACCATGGTCGACTTCTTCGGGGATGTACCCTATACGGAACTCAGCCAGGCCGAACAGGGCATTTTTAATCCGAAACCGGACCCCGGGGCCGAGGTTTATCAGGCCTGTCTAGCATTACTGGATGAAGCCATAGCCAACTTTAACTCGGATGCGACGGCGGAACCGAATCATGATTTCTTCTACAATAATGATTATGCTAAATGGGTGCGTGCTGCCAATACCCTGAAAATGAGGATTTACTTGCAAAGCCGCCTGGTAGATGCCAATGCCCTGGGCAATTTTAACGCCATTGTTAATTCGGGTAACTACATTCAGGACACGGCCGATGATTTCCAGTACAACTGGCCTGCCACCAGTGCTTCCCAGCCGGATACACGCCATCCGAAATACGGCCTTAACTATACGGCCTCCGGGGGAAGTGACTATATGTCTAACTGGCTGATGAACCTGATGGACACCACTGACGACCCGCGCATCCGATACTATTTCTACCGCCAGACCAGCGCAGTACCCGGCGCGGAAATCCCGCCCAACGAAGAAACCCTGAACTGTTCGCTCCAGAGTCCGCCGGCCCACTACGTCAGCGGTGGATTTACCTTCTGCTGGCTGGGCAACGGCTATTGGGGAAGGGACCACGGGGATGACGAAGGTACCCCCCCGGATGGCCTGCTCCGCACCGTGTGGGGTGTATATCCTGCAGGAGGGAAATTTGACGATAGCGGTTTTGAAGCCATCGATGCAACCGCCGGGGGCGGGGGCAGCGGGCTTACAGTGCTCCTCTCCGCTTATAATGTTGATTTTATGAGGGCCGAAATAGCGATGGTCCAGGGACAACCCACAACAGCCCGGGATTTCATACTCAGCGCCTTTGATAAGCAAATGTCCAAAGTTCAGGCCTTCCTGCCTGGAAGGGAAGACGGCACAGACACTTCCTTTGAGCCCTCTTCCGCAGAGATCGCTTCATACCGGCAAACCCTCGGGAACAACTTCACAGGGGCCGACACCGGGGGGCAATGGAACCTTCTGGCGGAACAGTACCTGGTCGCCCATTTCGGAAATGGGGTGGATCCCTATAATTTCTACCGGAGGACACTCTATCCCACTACCCTGCAACCCAACCGGGAACCGGATCCGGGCACCTTTATCCTTTCGATGTATTATCCTTCGAATTCGGTGAATAACAATTCCAACATGAGCCAGAAAGCCAACCAGGCAGTACCGGTATTCTGGGATAACAGCGGGATTCCTCCGGCCAATTAAAAGATAGCTATGAACACAAAACCAAAATTTATGAAAAACGTACTATTCTATGCAATCATGGGGTTTGGATTACTCCTCCTCGCATGCAGTGAGGACGACAAACTAACCAGAGCGGTGCAGGCGAAAGTTGAGAGGGGCTCTGTCTTACGGACCATTTCCACGGAAGGGGCGTCCTGGGATGTTCTGGATCCGAATTCCGAAATTACCCTGGTCCTGGAAGAACAGGATGAAAAGGACGGCGGCTTACTCAGGGAAGTCAGGGTATTCGCCGATGTGCAGGACAATACGGAAGGAAATACCATTAATCCTGCAGAAGAATTACTGGCCACTATCCCTGCTTCCGAATTTGCCGCCGGACCTTCCGGCCTTCCCCGGACCTCGTTTTCCACTACCCTGGGAGCAGTTGCATCGGTCCTTGGTATTTCAGAAGGCGACTATAACTGCGGTGACCAGGTCGTCCTGCGAATGGAATTGGAACTCACGGATGGGCGCACATTCTCTGCTGACGATGCTGGTGCTACCGTTTCGGGGGGGTCATTTTTTTCCTCTCCTTTCCTGTATAACATCTCCCTGATCGCACCCCTGCCAAACGATGATCTGTATACCGGACAATTCGAGCTTACCACAATAACCCCCGGAATATATGGTGTTTCAGATTATGCCGATGGGATCTACACCGTAGAATCCGTTAACAACACCACCAAAGTTATCCGGAATGTAACAACTTTTCCGGCATTTGGCGGATTTGGCCCTGTAGACGTACAGTTTGAGCTGGTTTGCGGCCAGATCATCCTAACCGCCGGGCAAAGCGTTGGAGCCTCTTGCGTCGGGACCATATTTAGCGGGCCGGCAGCCGTAAATTCCACCTATGACCTGGCTAATCCCGACGACAGTGATTTTATAATCAATTTCACTTCCGATGAAACAGCCGACTGTACCGCGTCTGTGCAGGCGGCTATCCGCCTGGTAAAATTGTAAGGCACTACCATCCCTTTTTCATTGCCAGAGAGACCTTAGGGTCTCTCTTTATTTAAGCTTCCGGATGGCAGTAAACTAAACTCAAGCATTTGGATTATGGCCCTTTCGTTAACTTTCAACAAGTTGTTGCCACTGTTTTTGGGTGGCTGCCTGATGGTATTCTTAATCATCTATTTACCTGCCGAATGCGGGAATACCAATACCATCGGGATTATTAAAAATACCCCTGCTTCTTTTGACGGCTATACCCTTTTTACCGCAAATAAGCTTACCTACCTCATAGACAACTGCGGAAATGTCATGAACAAATGGACCAGCGATTACCAGCCCGGCCACTCGGTTTACTTGCTTGAGGACGGATCTATCCTTCGGGCAGGGAAAATCACCAATGACCATTTTGACAATGGGGGTCTGGGGGGAAGGATCGAAAAAAAAGACTGGGATGACAACCTCATCTGGGAATATACTTATTCCGATTCCCTGGTTAGCCAGCATCACGATATCTTCCCCATGCCCAACGGGAATATTCTCCTATTGACCCTTACAAGAAAGTTTAAAGACGAATGCATAGCAGCCGGCAGAAAACCGGAAAACCTCGCCGACGGTGAACTTTACAATGAACGGATCCTGGAGATCCGCCCCGCCGGGAAAGGGGCCGAAATAGTCTGGCAGTGGGATGCCTGGGACCACCTGATACAGGATACCGACTCTTCAAAAGAAAATTACGGGAACGTGGCCAATAACCCGCAATTGCTTAACATCAACTACCTGGGCTTATCCGGCGGGAAGGCAAATTGGATCCACTTCAATTCCATTTATTACAACCCCCGATTGGATGAGATCGTCCTGGCTTCCCGCCAGCTCAATGAAATCTATGTAATAGACCATTCAACAACAACCGCCCAGGCCGCCTCGCAAAAAGGGGGCAGGAGGGGAAAAGGAGGCGACATCCTGTACCGATGGGGAAACCCGGCTGCCTGGAACAGGGGAACCAAAGCCGACCAGCAACTCTTCGGGCCCCATGCCGCTTACTGGATCCCGGAGGGGTATCCGGACGCAGGCAACATCATGATCTTCAACAATGGTACAGGAAGGGACACCCTGTATTCGAGTGTCGAAATCATAGCACCCCCCGATTCCGGATTCGGGGATTACCATTTCACCGCAGATAATCAGGGATTTGGGCCTTCCCGACAATATTTCACCTATAAAAACCATCAGGACCCCATGGCCTTTTTTTCAATGATCCTTTCCAATGCCCAACGATTGCCAAACGGCAATACCCTGATCAACGAAGGGACCAAAGGCAGGTTCTTTGAAGTTGATCCAAACGGGGACATCGTCTGGGAATATATCAATCCCGATACCCCGGAAGGAATCCTCCGCCAGGGCGACCCCAGGCCTAACTCCAATAATATTTTCAGGGCCTTCCGTTACTCAAAGGACTATGAAGCCTTCAGGAACAGAAAACTGGTTTCCAAAGGCCCGATTGAACCGGGATCAAATGCGGAGTGCTGTTTTCATGACAAAAGGTATTATCTCTATTATTTTCAGCGGCTTAAGTTTGCACTAAATATGTTGATGGATTGATTAAGCTGGTTCCTTTTTACAATCTCCGCTTGAAAGCATTCTAGTTTATGTCCACGTTTTTACTCAGGGATGCTATTTTGTTTTCCAGATCGGCCTTGTCGAATTCGGTAGTTGCCAGGGGCCTTGCCTTTTTCAGATAATCCAGGGCTTTATTGTAATTCCCCAATGCGGAGTATGCGCGGGCCATGCCAACATGTGTATAAAGTTCCTTTGGGTACCGGTCGTAATTAAATTTAAAGATTTCGAGGGCGTTTTCAAGCATTCCGTTCCCGATGAGTTGGCGGCCATAGAAATGAACATCCTGCATGCTCCCCAGGGGCATAGCTTCCTTCATTACATCCATAGCTTCTTCTGCTCTGTCGAGTTTATAAAGCACCATGGCCTTGGCTTGTAAAGTCCTGAAATTCTTTTCCCCCATCACCCTGAAATATATTGCCCTGTCTGCCCATTCCAGGGCTCTTTCAAGGCCATAGTCATTGCGCACGCACCAATAAATGGCCGACAGGAAATCGTAATATGGGCGGGTAGTCCTGAACCCGGCCTCAAACGCTTCCATCTGCAATGCCTTGGTATCGGCCTTTACCGTAAATGCTATTTTCCGTCGCTCCCAGGTTAAAGCGATATCAACCGTACTATCCGTTTGCTTTTCAAACGCATAATTCAACCATTCCACGCTGGTATCAAGGTTTTCATGAACAACCGGAACCCTGAGTGCGTCAAAGGAACTATCGTAATAAAAACTCCCCCAGGAATTGTTGACCTTCGAAAAAACAAGGGTATCGTTCTGCCGGCCCAGGCATATGAAAAACCCATACTTCCCCGCAGGCAAATCCAGATCATTGATGCGTACCGGCTGCGAAAACGAGATGGTCGTATTTTCATTTGCCCCGGCTCGCCAGGGTACCGCATAACCTGTCCCGTGGCCCAGATCTTTAAACCCGTAATGCGCAACATTCGTACCCCATATAGCACCTTCACGGCCCTTAACCCCCGGCCTGTTGTAATTCACCTCAATTTCAACTACTCCTAATTGTTCCGAAACTGAAGCTTTCTTATTCCCCCCGTCGGGCTCCTGGGTAAGCGGCATTATCTGGGCAGGCAGGGCGCCGGACTCCATTGCGAGGATAAAATATACGAGGAACGTGCCAATGCCTGATTTCTTCCCTGAGGTAACCATACTGTTCATAATTTAGGTTGCTTAAAAATTTGACTGGTATGAGTCATTTGAAATTCTTTCCCGGAAAATAAACAGGCCCTTGCCCCTGCCCACAAAGCCATCATCTGCGCTCATAGGCATACACCCCTCCATCGGAACTTGCTATTATCATAAGATTACCATGAATAAGGGGTTTGGCAAATATAGCCCCTAAGTCATAATACATTTTAAGGAATCCGTCTTCCCCGGTCACTATATTCTGTATATCCTCCCTGTACGCATCCTCCTCCGTAAAATAATCGAGATGGTTGGTTTTATAAAGTTCACTGTCCATGGTCCATAGCACAGCTCCGGATTGACGGTTAATTGCGTATATCCTCCCCATCAGGGTGGCCGTATATACCAATTTATCAGAAAAAGCAGGGGCGGCAAAAACATTAAAGGCCACATCGGTCTTCCATAGCTTCCCCCCGGTATCCGGGTCCAGGGCGAACAAAGCCTTGTCATCAGAAGTTCCCACGAAAAGCACATTATCCGTTATCGCTGGTTTGGCCAATGCCCATCCGTTCTGAAAATACCTGTTCCAAACGCCGTGGCCCTTTTTGGCATCGAGTGCATACAGATTGAAATCCCTGCCCGCGGTAAAAATCATTTGGTTGAAAGCAATGGCAGAACCAGACATCTCCCCTTTTGGAAAGTACCGCTGCCCAACGGATTTAAACCGCCATACCAATTTACCGGAATCGATATCCAGGGCATAAAAAAAACCGTCATAGGAGCCAAAGTAGATCATCCCATCATAGGTCAGTGGTTCGGAATGGACCACCCCCCCGGTCTTAAATTCCCATACTAAGCCCCCATTAGCAAGATCTACCGCATAAACATAACCGTCACCGCTGCCATAATAAATGCGGTTGTCGTGGATCATCGGGGACGATTGGAAATAGTCGGCAAAACTATATAATTCGTATTTCCTATCCCCCCTGGAGGAAAAAGCCCAGATTTGGCTAAGGTCTGTCTTATTTAACAGATACAACTTACCGTCGCCGCTTACAAGCGCTACATAGTTCCCGTGAACAAGCACGTTTGACCGTATATCGCCCCCCGTCTTAAACTTGTGTAATACACTGCCATCATGTAAGTTGAGCGCATACAGGACACTGTCAGTTGAGGCTACATAGAGTATCTCATTATCAATTGCCGGGGAAGAATAAATCGGGCCATTGGTTTTGAAACCCCATTTAAGTTCAGGCGGTGTCATAAAGTCTGGCGGTACTTTATCTTCCTGGCAATAAGTCGCAAACGTCGCCAGTATAAGGCAGATCAAAATCTTCAGGTTAAAGCACATAGACCTTATAATGGATTAAAGAATGATCCCAATAAATATCACAAACTAAATTAAGCTAAATATCCCCCCAAATGGGGGATTCAATATTTGTGTTGGGATGGGTGGTGTAAAATCGTTTGCGGTTTATCCCGGGGAGGACAACCTTTCTGCTAACGTAACTTCATCCATGTAAGAATCCAGAATAAACCCTATGACGGTCCTTAAAAAAGCGATAACCTGTCTTCTCAGGCAGGTGTAGTGTCGAGTCCCAGTGCTCCAGGCAATCCTTCTACCCAGATAAAGTAAATTCGGGAAGCCTGATCAGCTCGCCGCCCTTCCTGGCCGATTCGTGCGCCAGGATCCCTACACAGGTAATATTGGCGGATTGTTTCGCATTGGGGTAGGGCGCTTTCCCAGTGACGAGGGCGTTTAGAAATTCATGCACCAGATGGGGATGCGAGCCCCCGTGGCCTGCCCCTTGAGTAAACGAAAGGTGTTGATGTTCGTCTGAATCATAAACCCCTCTTGTGGTGAAAGCACGGATTTCCTCTGGCAGGAGTCTGGCAAAATCAGGGCATTCAACCTCTTCAGGGATTTCAGGTTCCGGTTTCTTTGCGGTGTGGACAACCAGCGGTTTCCCCTCGATAAGGGGCCATTCCACCGATTTCCTGGAACCATAAACCTCGAAACTCTCCCTGTACTGCCTTGCTACATCAAAAAGGGAGCGGTAAACGTGTGCGCTCAGGTCTGAATTGCGGAATTTTATATGCGTGGTTTCAACCGCATAAGGCGAATTATAATGCGGAATCAGCTCCTCCCTTATTGTCCCGGAACCAAAACATGACACATATTCCGCTTCCCCCCGTGTCAGGCCTAAAACCGGTCCTACACAATGGGTGGCATAGTGCATGGGTGGCAAGCCCGGCCAGTAGTTGGGCCATCCATCCATATCCTGTTGATGGCTGGCTTTCAGAAATTGAATCTTTCCCAATTCGCCTTTGGTATATAATTCCTTCATATAAAGAAATTCCCTGGCGTAGAGAACGGTCTCCATCATCATATAGGTGAGGCCTGTTTCTTCGGTCAGCCGCACGATTTCTTCGCATTCTTCAACGGTCGTGGCCATGGGGACGGTACAGGCCACATGCTTTCCGGCTTTCAGGGCCTTTATGGACTGGATCCCATGGTCCGGGATGGGCGTGTTTATATGGACCGCCTCGATCTCCGGATCTTCCAGCAACTCGTCGTAGGAAGAATATCGCTTTGCAATTCCGAAAGCGTCGGCCAGTTCGTTCAACCTTGTTTCGTTACGTTGCGAAACCGCCACCAGGCTGGCATTGGGGTGTTTCTGGTAGATAGGGATGAATTCGGCACCGAAGCCCAAACCTACAATGGCAATATTAATTTTCCGATCTTTCATGTTACCAACTTTTAATCATTGAATGTCTTTTTTAAAAACCTGATTCCCTCCCTGGCAAATTCATCCTGGCTGGGAGCGAAATTCTTCCAGATGCAAACGGCCCCGGCCAGTTCCCTGATTTCCGGGGTAAAACTTTCAATGGAGACCACCCCCTTATAGCGTGCCGCCTCCAGTCCCAGTTTAAAATCATTCCATGGTGTCAGTCCGGTGCCCGGGATACCACGGTGATTCTCTGAAACCTGAACGTGCAACAATTTATCGCCAACCGATTCAATAGCCTCCCTTATATTGCGTTCTTCAATGGTCATGTGAAAGCTATCCAACAGCACCCTGGCACAGTCGTGATTTACATCGCCAATCAACCTCATTACATCCGCGGCTGTATTCACGAGGTCTGATTCGAACCGGTTCAGGGGTTCAAGTGCTATAAGGAGGCCATGCGATTTAGCCATTTCGCATACAGTGGCGATATTTCTTACAGCCAGGTCCCATTCGCGTTTCCTTTGTTCTTCGGGCAGCATCCGGGCTTTGCCAACCGCGGCGTACATGGGGCCGGCCAGAAACCCTGCACCCCAGCCATTACACAGTAAAAAGCACTGTTCTATATAGCTGAAACACGCTTGATGAACCGCCGGGTCTTCATGGGTAAGGTCTTTGGCTGGGCCGAAAGCCCCGCACACCACAGCTTCCAGGCCATTCTCCTCCAGCGCCCTCCCTACGGCCTGAACATTGATCAAAGCCGGGTCCTCCACCGGAATCTCCACTGTATCGAATCCCATTGCCCTGATTTTGGAAAACAGGGCTACCGAAGCCGTGGTAAAAGGCGATTCCCATAACCAGGTACTTACGCCGTAACGGATATTTGCCATATTTGAATCTATATATTCAGGCAACTCATTAATCAACTGCTTTTCTAAGGTGCCTCCACCACTTTCATAATGCCCTGCATAATGCGCCAGTGCCCCGGGAAGGTGCAAATAAAGGGGTATATACCGGGTTTGGAGGGCGCCGTGAACCGGAGTACAGCCTTCTCCTCAGGATTGATAATAGCCGTGGCATAGAGAACTTCTTCCATTTCGGGCACATAGTTTTTAGCGGCACCATCGGGGTCTGCTGCGAGCCGGTCTGCCGCCAGGCCCACTTTCTCCTTTGAGCCGGGGGTAACTATAACCAGGTTATGCTGCATAAAATCGGTATTCTCAAACACCAGTTCAAATGGCTTGCCTGCCTGCACCTCAAATTCGGTGACATCATATTTCATTTCATTTTTAATAGTCCTGATCGTCACCGATGCAACCCTGGCTGCATCATCAGATGAAAAATCCGTCAGCGCTCCTACACTCCCAATATGGTTCTTTACGAAGGTTTCGGCCAAATCGCCCCCTTCCGCATCAACAATTTCCGGCGCGGTTGAGGTGTTTGGCAAACTCCTGAAGTTTGGGTTGTCTTTTATAAACTCCCTGATAAATCCATTTCTGTGTTTGCCTGCAGCAACATACAAAGCCTGCGACAGCCAACGGTCTTTGGTCAGCTGCGGTTCCCGGCTCAGGCTGTAAAGTATGCCGCCAACCTCTTCAGAGGGCAGCCTTTCCGAAAAATAAAGCAGGGCTGCCAGTTGGACCTGCGGATCCCTGTCTTGCAATGATCCGGCCTGTATAAGGGCCTCGTCTACCCACTGCTCTCGCGGGAGCACCTGAATTGCAGCTTTGCGAACTGCAGCAGATTGATGGAACAAGGCACCTTTAACCACTGATGCTGCTTCCTGGTCGTGCCCAAGGATACCCAGTCCGTGAACTGTCCAGATGGCATGCAGGGCTGCGGGGTTCATCCCCATGGCATCAATTCCGGGATCATTGATCAAACGGTATAATGCCGGCAAGACATCGCTATTTCCGCGTTCCACCAACAGGCGTTGGGCGGTCATCCTCCAGAACATATTGTCATTGGCAAGGGCCGATACCAGTTCTTCGGGATTGTTTGCGTCCAACGCCATAGGTTCCGGTTCGGGGGCCGCTTTAAGGACAACCCTCCAGATGCGTCCCCTCGTTTTGTCGCGTAAGGGGTTGATATAGGCATTTCCTTCGCCGTTCTCCGCGTTATACCCGCCTCTTTCCAAATTAGGTGTAGGGTTGTGCTGCACGATAAAATTATACCAGTCAAGAATCCAGACTGCCCCGTCAGGGCCCACCTTGGCCTCCACCGGTGAAACCCATTCGTCGGCGCTTGCAAATAAATTCCCCCCGTCTTTTTCAGTATACCCTGCCCCGTCTTTTTCAATAATCGCCGTATGGACAAGGCCGCCTGTAGGTTCACACACAAAGGCCACCCTGTTCCAATACGAGGAAGGGAACGCCCTGGCCGTATAGAAATGATGCCCGGAAGCGGCGGTAAACCCGTTGAAGACATCCACCTGCCTGATGTTGCGGGTTATAGGCTGCATGGCATAGTGGCCGTCGATCTTCATACTCCCCTGAGGGT
>Ga0209347_1003994_pt1 | contig 16138 bp, 11 predicted proteins | sample AutmiccommuBRH23_FD_187382 | JGI IMG/M metagenome (GOLD analysis project Ga0209347, IMG submission 187382) | Deep subsurface microbial communities from Mt. Terri, Switzerland - Autotrophic microbial communities BRH/23 (SPAdes) (version 2) | ecosystem: Environmental > Aquatic > Deep subsurface >...
TAGGTTGGAGTTGGAGTGCTTTTTTTATTGTAGAGAAGAACATGGTACCTGTCCCTCTATTTATCTGTAAAATAAATGCTGGATACAATAGACAAAAATGAAAAAGCTGCGTAAATGTTAATGTGATGGCAAAAGCTGTATTATGAAAAGGTATCTGCTGTCTCTTGGTTGGCCATCAAAAACGATGAAAGAAGGATTAGAATTGTATTGCGAATGATGTAAAATTTGAAAGATCAAAATGAAAGAAGGGAGTTTGCCATGAAGGATTTCGATTTAGAAAGAAATCAAAATATTGATATTCCGGAACTTCAGGAAGAAAAGAATATTCTGGGACGTTTGTCCTCGTTTTTTATTAATCGATACCGGATCGTATTTCTGATTATTGCAGCTATTATGATATGGGGAGTCGGAGCATATTTTGATTTACCCAGGGAACTGCAGCCGGAAATTATACTACCTTATGGACATGTACTGACAACCTATGTAGGTGCAGCTCCGGAGGAAATGGAAAAGCTTGTGACACAAAAAATTGAAAAAAAGCTGGATGAACTTGACCATGTGAAAAGTACTAGCTCTTCATCAGGCTATGGATATTCTTCTATTTTTGTGGAGTTTGACCAAGGTGTAGATATGGATAGTATGCTGCAGAAGATGAGGGAGAAGGTTTCGGCTGTTCAGAATGATTTACCCGAGGATGCAGAGATTCCTATGGTAGAGAGTCTTGAAACCAACAATTCAGCCATCATGATTATCCATCTCAGTGGAGAGTATGACTTTGTAACTTTAAAAAATATGGCAGAGAACATAAAGGATGAGATTGAAAAGGTAAAGAACATTTCTGATGTACAAATCATAGGTGGACTGGAAAGGGAAATCAAAGTTATCGTGGATCCACAAAAATTGGCTGCCTATAATATCTCTTTAGATCAAATCAAGAATGCCATTTCCATGTCTCATATCAGCTTTCCCGGCGGTGACATCGAATTGGATAATAAACAGTTCAACATCCGTACTGTTGGAGAATTCGAAAGAGTCCAGGACTTGGAACGAGTGGTGATTACATACATAGGGGGAAGTCCTTTGTTTTTAAAGGATATTGCGGATGTGGAGGATGGATATGCAGATCCTGAATCCTACTCAAGAATGTCCTACCAGCTAAAGACAGACCAAGCTTCCATGAAAAAAGCTGTGGCATTATCCATTAAAAAGAAGAAAGATGCAGATATTATCAAAACCAGCGCACAGGTTCGTAAGCTAGTGGAGAATGGAGAGGGTACCCTATATCCGAAAGACCTTCAGGTTGAGATCAGTGGAGATTTATCTGTCTATATTGAGGATCAGTTGGGAGCCGTTGTAAACAATTCAATATCCGGTCTCCTATTGGTTATTATCGTACTGTTCCTATTTATCGGCTTTAGAGAATCCTTGGTTGTTGCTTTTGTTATCCCTATGTCAATTTTTGTAGCCTTTGGTTTTATGCGATCCTTTGGTATGACCTTTAATAATATTACTTTGTTCTCATTAATACTGGCCGTGGGGATGCTAGTGGACAATGCCATTGTTATCATGGAAAATGTGGATAGACTCAGATTTATGGGATTAACCTCTAAAGTTGCGGCGGAAGCGGGTACCAATCAGATTGCACCGGCGGTTATGGCATCTACCCTTACCACAGTATCAGCATTTTTCCCATTAATGCTGACAGGGGGAATTATGGGAGCATTCATCAAACCCATCCCCTTAACTGTTATTTTTGCTTTAAGTGCGTCATTTTTGATGGCCATCACCATAACGCCTGCCCTCTGCTCCATCATGTTAAAAAAGCATCGGAGTGAAGGCGTGATCAAACATCCTGTTTTTGAAAAGGTAAAGGAAATCATAATGATATTATTTGTTTTTGCTTTATCTATGTATGCATTTAGAGGCGAAGGCGAAGGTTTTATGGGATTTGGAATGCTTTCCATTGTATTTGCCATTCTTTTTTCATCGGGAATGTTCGTAAAGCAGCTATATGAGAAACGAAGAGCGGAAGAATCCTTTATCATCAAAAAATATTCGGAAACGCTTTACAATATTGTTTCCAACTGGAAGAAGCGGTGGGCTGTGGTGGGAATCACCTTTACAGCACTTCTCCTTAGTCTTTCGTTGATTCCTCTGGGTATCTTAAAAGTGGAAATGTTTGCGCCAACGGATTATGGGAGACTCTATATTGATATAGAAACACCGATTGGAACAAACCTAGATACGACGTCTGGTATCGCTGAGGAAGTGGAAAAAAGACTGTTTGACTTTCCGGAGTTTAAGAGCTTTGTATCCAATGTAGGTATCACCGGAGCAGATAACTTTGACACCATTTCTGTTTCTTCCGGGGGTACACCGAATATGGCCCGAATTACCATTGATTTAATAGACGAAAAAGATAGAGACAAGAGCAGCATGGAGCTTGCTGTAATCCTCAGAGAAACGGTAACGGATATTCCCGGTGCGGATATCAAAATCGTAGAGGTCGAGGATGGTCCTCCCACTGACCGCCCCATCGTTGTAAAGTTAAAGGGAGAAAACCTGGAAGATGTAACGGCCGCAGCAAAAGATTTTGCAGAGATATTGAAAGAAATTCCAGGGACAAGGGATGTGAGCAGCGGTCTGGATAAAGGGACACCAGAACTTCAAATTAAGGTGGATAAAGAAAAAGCTGCTTATTTCGGATTGGATGATATGACCGTGGCATTAGGTATACGTAACGCTGTACATGGTTTGAAAGCTACTACTTTCCGAAATAATCAAGATGAAATAGATGTTATAATCAGAACGAACAAGGACAAATTAGAAACCATAGAGGATTTAGAAAATATCTATTTTACCTCAAGACTTGGTCAATCTGTTGTTTTTTCTCAAGTAGCGAAAATTGTTGAAACAGAAAGCATCAATGTAATACGCCATGAGGATTTAAAAAGAAATACTGTGGTAACTGCCAATGTTGAAACAGATGTGATCCCACTGGATGTTCTCAATCAGTTTAAAGAACAGATCGCAGCTTATCCAGTCCCTGATAGCTTGACGATCCAGTATGGTGGAGAGCAGGAAGACTTAGAAGAAACCTTTACAGACATGTTTAAAAACATGGCGATTGCGGCTATCTTAGTATATTTGATTTTAGCTGTGCAATTTAATTCATTGTCACAGCCAATGATTATTCTGTTCTCTGTTCCCATGGCGCTGATCGGCGTTATGCCCGGCCTTGTCATTACTGGAAATACATTCGGCTTTGTTTCCTTTGTTGGAGTGGTGGGGCTGGTCGGTATTGCAGTAAATGATGCCATTGTATTGGTGGATTATATAAATTATCTTAGAAAGAATGGCATGGATATTAGAAGTGCAGCCAGAGAAACAGGAAAGGCAAGGTTCATACCTGTTTTAGCAACGACAATTACAACTGGTGGAGGGATTCTACCCATCACTATCCGACAAAAATTCTTTGCACCCATGGGCTATGCACTGATATTTGGGTTAAGTATGGCGACGCTGCTAACACTGGTTGTAGTACCGGTTATATATACAATGTTAGAGGAATGGAAAGAAAAGAGACAAGAGAAAAAGAACAAGAGTATTTTTGATAAAGGAGGCAATGGTAATGAAGAAGCTGCTCATATTGTTATTAATCATTAGTCTCGGACTGGTAGGTTGTGCAGATAAGAAGAGCGCAACGGTTGAGTCAGACCAGAACGACGGGGATACTAGAGGGAAGCAGGAAGCAGTTTATGTGAAGGTTGAGTCTGTTGAAATCATGGATTTTAAGAATACACTATCCTTTCCAGGAACGATGAAACCCAAAGAAGAAGTGATTGTTTCTGCACAGGTTAACGGCGTGGTGGAAAGTGTATTGGGGGATCTTGGAAAAAAGGTTCAAGAGGGAGAGACCCTCTGTCAGTTGGATGACACTATCTACCAGATTCAATTTCATAAGGCATCTGCTGCGTTAAATGCAGAGAAGATAAAACATGAAAATCTTAAGAATACGTATGATCGTGTGAAAGCCCTATATGAGAGCCAAGCACTTTCCAAATCTGATTTTGAAAGTACAGAGAGCCAATTTTTTATGGCCAAGGAAATGCTTCAAACCACAGAGAACGATTATGCATTGGCACAAGAAAATCTATCCTATGCCAATATCAAATCGCCTATTGCCGGGATTATCAGTGAAAAGAGCGTATTGGTAGGTGAAAGTATCGGGCCTGGAAGCAGGCTGTTTACGGTTGTAGATATTGATCACATGTATGTAGAGGTGGGTATTGCAGAGAAGGATATTACTCTTATCCGGAAGGGGCAAAAGGTGTTGATTATAGTAGATGCCCTGGGCAGTAAAACAACTGAAGGAACAGTGACCCATGTAGGACCTGTACCGAATTCTGAATCAAAGATGTATCCTGTTAAAGTTCTGGTAAAAAATACAGAACAATCCTTAATGCCGGGTATGTTTGCATCCATCGAAATCGTTACAGAAGCCCATGCAGGTGCATTAGCTGTGACTAAAGAAGGTATTTTCAGCGAGAACAATGTACAATATGTTTATGTTGAAAACAATGGAAAAGCATATCGAACAGAAGTAAAAACAGGCTTCTCTAGTGATAAGCATATTGAAATAACATCAGGCTTAAAGCAGGGGGATAAGATCATAACCGCAGGGAAGGAAAAGGTACAGGACGGAAGTGCTGTTATCGTTAAATAATATATTTGTTAGAGTGCTGATTTTTAGTTCGGATATCTTTGAAATTTACATTAATAGGAGCAATGGAGTTCACTAATATTTCTATTATTTGGATACAACCGCTATCTCCTGTTTTTGATATAATGCTAAATTATAAAAAGAAAAAATAATAATAAAAGCAAAAACCGCAGTTATTATTAATAAGATACTCTAAAGGGTATCACAAATAATTGCGGTTTTTGTTAGTGGAAAAGCTGATTTAGCACCCACCTACCGGTGGAAATAATGATACGGTATCACCATTTTGCAGGGGATAGTCATTTTCGGTGCTTCGTCCGTTAACAAAAGAAACTGCCACAGTTTCTGCTGGAATATTGTATTTCTCAATAATATCAATAACTTTACTATTATCTTGAACATCAGTCATTTCTTCTTTAAAACGTCCATCTCGTAGGGAAGCAAATAATTTCACCTTTACTTGCATAAAATAACTCCTTTCATCTAAATGATTATTTTCTAAGTATCATATGATTGATATAATGATTTACATTTGAAAAACCTGATCAAGCTCCGCATCACTAAAGTCCCAAGTAGCATTGTGGGGAGGAATTGGTTCATTAAAGAATTCCGGCAAGCGATCATCCTTTTTAGTAAAGCCTGCAGCTTTGTTAAAATCCAGTTCAGTACGTAGTACATACCGCCCCAAGTTAAACCAGTCATCAACAGTCCAATTAATGCCGTATTGAGCATTTATCATGTCTATAATAGCATGGGAAACTGACTCATCATCAATTACTGCAAAAGCAACAAAGATGCATAAACCTGCACTATCAAGGGCAGCCGTTGCAATCTGAAGATTTCTTGATAATTCAATCTGTCCTTCTTTTTGTAAGGGATCTACATGGCCACCAACCTTTAATATATTTGTTGCTACGGCATAACCTGCGGTATGGTCAGCGCCCATGGGAGTTGTGGTATAAGTTATTCCAATTCCTTTTACCGATCTAGGGTCGTAGGCAGGGATACCCTGACCTTTTACCGTTGCTACACGGGTAACGGCAAAGGCTTTTCCAGTAAAATCGGCACCGTTTCCAAGAATACGGCCAAGGGGAGTACCTTCTTTAACTTCATTTAGAAGCTTTAAAATACCAGGGCCATCGCCAAAGGGTATAATACCAGCTTCCATAGCCGTTTGCATAGTAACAGACATCTCAATCGTATCAAGACCTACATCGTCACAAAGATGATCTGCTTGAGCAATCAGATCAAGGTCATCAACCATACAACCTGCACCAAAACCCCATATTGTCTCGTATTCAAATCCTGAAGTAAGATAATTACCATCCTTATCGTTATAGGTTTGAGAACAACGAATGATACAGCCTACGTGGCAGCCATGGGTAGTGTCGCCTTTGCGACTCATGATATTTTCATACATGGTTTCTCCACTTATGTTATCAGCTCCCTCAAAACGTCCCATCCTGAAGTTTTTAGTCGGTAATCCTCCCGCTTCATTAAGAATATTGACTAAAACATTAGTACCATATCTAGGCAAAGCATCGCCACTTACGGGATGATTGAGAAGACCTTTGTTAAAAATACGGGCAGCCTTTCTAAATTCATCCTTGTCGTTAATATCAATTCCACTACCGTCATTGTCATCAAGGGTGATAAACTTGATCCTTTTAGAACCCATTACAGCTCCAAGTCCACCACGACCTGCACTACGGATGTGCCCTTTAGGATCCTTGACAGAAATATTAGCACAGGATATTTTATATTCTCCAGCCTGGCCTATTGTGATCACCCCTGTATTTTCAGTATATCTTTCGAGGATTGTATTAATTACCTCGTAATTTCCTTTGCCTAGCAATTCTGTTTCTTCCTTAATATTTACACCATCTTTGTGAACATGAAGACAATAAAATTTATCATCAGCTGGCATTCCTTCGATGATTAAAGCCTTTATTCCTAACTTTGCTAATCGCTGCGAAGCGGTACCTCCAACATTACTCTCTTTAATACCACCTGTTAAGGGGCTCTTTGCTCCTACCGATAACCGTCCTGAGTTTGCAGCCATCGTACCGGTTAGCAAACCTGGTGCAAAGACTAATTTATTTTTGCTCCCTAAAGGATGGCAAGTTGGATCAACCTCTTTGGATACGATAGTAGAGGTTAAGGCTCTGCCACCAAGAAGATTCCATTCTTCAGGAACATCTTCAATTGTTGTCCTGAGATTTGACATGTTTACCCGGAAAATTTTCATTTTGAATTCCTCCTACTTTTCTTTACAATTATTGTTTGTTATAAAATTTTTTTTATTCGAAAAATGCTACACCTTTAGTTTTGCTGCTAGGAACCAATTATTTCTGGCAACGTTGTTTATCCCGGAGAATTTGTAATTTTGTTATATAGATCGTGTTTTAGGGTTGAGTGTTGAGTATAGGAATAGGTAAACCCGTGCTGTAATATGAATACAGTACGGGCTTTGATAAGGACAACAGCTATTATTACAGGGAGCAAATGAGGTGGATTAAGGATATCGAAGCAAATAATATAGAAAATTACAATTTAGAAATAGTAAAAATGGAACTTATAGATGAAATAATGCTTTAGTAACCTTAAAGCAGGCTTATAAATATAAAAACTATGAGGTGCAATATGATACACTGTATGTGAAAGCTTGTTCAGAGAAAGCTTTTTGTTAGAGATTCACTATTTTGGAGGTATAATCATACAACCTTTTCTGATGCAAACTTTTACAATGTCCTTTTCCACAAATTTATAAGCTAATGGTTTATCAATAAGAGGGTGGGTTCCAAAATTTTTGGTATGAGCAAAAACTTCGCATAATAGGGTTACACCTGTAATACTAAATTCATCACCTTCATTAGCATCTTCCCGGTCAATTACACACTGGAAAGGAATATCATCTAGAATTTGTTTTTCTTGTTCAATTCCACTATCCAAAACAGCGGTATAGGTGATAGTCCTACGGATAAAACCACTGATAATAACATTCTCTGGGCACACTTTTTCAATTTTGGCATGGACAGCATTTTTATGAACAATAGGTGCATCTTTTAGTGCAGGTGGAACCAACTGAGTACTTCCCTCCACTATAACCTGGCAGCAAGTCTGAGGGTTAGCTAAAGGAATAGGACATGACGTAACTTTTAGTGGTCTCATCATTTCATTGTCTTCATGCTCTATAATATGACAATGCCATACATATCCGTGACCAAAGGTAGGGTCAAATGGAAATAAATTAACCCCTGGCTTAACTTTTTTAGGATCTGCATCCTGTGGTGCAAAGCGAAGTTTAAGTCTAGTAACTTTTCCTGGCAGCATTATGACAGTATCTTTCCATCCACGTTCATTCAAAGCTGGGTCAATGGGATTACCTTCCAGGAAAGGTTCAACGGGCAATGGTATGGTTGGATGCTGAAGAGGAGGCTCTCCATTAAGTTTAATCCATTCTTCACTGTATTTTTCATTATTAAAGTTCTGACGGTTTGCAATTTGGAACTGTATCAAATGAATGTGGATGGGATGTGCACCATTGGTAAGGTTGACAATTTCCCACTCCACCGTTGATCCCACTATAGGCAGTTCTGAAATCGGTGCCTCCCACTTCTGTCCATCCAGCAGTAATTCAAGGGCACCTTTCGGTCCCTGTACCACATCTAGGGTTAAAATATTTTTGGGCACATCCGGAGTTAGTACAGGTATTGTATTTAATTTTGCCGGAAGCTTAGTTGGTGATACTATGGGTGTATCAAGTATAGTGAACTGCATAATTTGTCCAACAGTATCCGGGTCTGGTAGATTACCATTTGGAAAAGGGGCATTGGCATCATTAGTGAGAATAATAGTTGTTCCAGGCTTTAACATGGAAAAATCAATCAAGATTTCAGCTCGCTCTCCTGGTGAAATTAGTAGTTCCGTTAACGTCACAGGGAAAGGTAGAAAGCCTCCGTCAGAACCAATCTGAATAAAGGTCTGATTATTTGAAAGCTTAAGATTATAGGTTCTGGTATTTGACCCATTAAGAATCCTAAATCGGTACTGTCTGCGCTCCACATCCAAATTGGGCCATACTCTTCCATTGACCATAATAGCATTACCTACAAAGGCTGGCCTCCAATAGGGATGAATATCAGGATTGACACCGTTGATAGGATAAAATAATGAACCATCCTCATTGAATGAACGATCTTGGATAACTATGGGAATTTCATATGAACCATTTGGAAGAAGTGGAGATATTTTATTATTTGGATCTTCTATTAAATAGAATCCGGCAAGGCCTGCATATACACCAAGACGTGTGGTTCCCAGGGCATGATCATGATACCATAGGGTGGTTGGCTCCTGCGTATTGGGATAGGTATAACGAGACTTTAAAAATGCAGGACCCTTTTTTTCCTCTCCGGCGGTAAACCAAGTATCTGGACCACCATCAGAATCAGATCTAACTTCTCCGCCATGTAAATGTACAACAAGAGGAACTGGACTCTGTGCTAAAGGATATCCTGGAGGAAAAGGTAGAAATGGTGGTGTTGGCTCCGGTATATTATTTGGATTTGCCCAATGCAAAGTAGGATCTACTGCAAACAGACTTGGCTCAGTAATATTATTTATCCACTGAACATTGACTGGGATTCCCCGAACAGCTTTAAAGGTAGCACCCGGAGAACTACGAAAACAAGATATTTCACCTGAACATGGATCTTCAACATTACCTTCAAATCCCCAAACAGTTGTCATGGGAAACATAGGAGGAAGAATCTGTTGTATAAATTGAGTCATGCTGATTGTATAGTTATGACTGATCTCTTTACCTGTAACTGGATCTTTTACAATAATAGGCTTAAATACAGGGGGAATAAACAACTGATTTATATACTTAGGGATACATTCTGGATCCAATGGTTTTGTCATATCTATTGTCTCCTTTCTTTATAAAATTATATTAAGAAGTTGTCTACTTTCACTTATATCTTATGAGGCCTGGCTTAAAAAAGTGATGCAAGCCTATAGGTAATCTGTATAATGTAAGAAATAAAAATGCATATATTTACAGGTGGATCAGGGGAATATTGGAATTTATCAATAGACTCGGTGATAAAGTGTATATTTTATCACCGGAGCACATAATTGAAGAACTGAAAACCAATGCAAAAAATATTTTAGATATGTATAAATGAACATGACATACTGTTGGCATGTTCATTATGGTATGCTGTAAAAAATAAAGCACTATATATTAGCACTTTATTTACAGTTTCTAATAATTTTTGAGAACGAAAAGGAGGAAGGATTCGTGGAAAATATTATCAGAAAAAAGGCAATTGATATTATCTCAAGTTCAGAAACAAAGGTATTAAGCTCTATTGATGATTATACAAATACTAAAATTACCGAATATAGAGACTTTGTTTCTATTGTAGAGGATATGGGGTTCATGCCCTTATCGAATAATTGTATTAACTTCATAAGTCTTGATGGCAGTTCAGGTTTAACAGAATCTGACCTATGGCATACCAACCTTCCTTCCGATCCGTGGATGTGGCGTGTACAGATTGTTCAAGAACACAAGGCAGCATACGCAAAGCTGTTTCATAAAAAGCCAGGATTTATTTCTCTTGAATGGTACCCTAAGTTTCTCGCTGCCCGGAGAAAAGGACGTACTTTTGAAGAGATGTATTCAGAAGGTTTCCTGAGTAATGATGCTAAGAAAATTTACACACTGTTTGAGGCCAACGAAATTTTAGCTGTTCATGAGATAAAATCAATGGCGGGATTTACTAAGGAGTTAAACTCAAAATATGAATCTGCCATGTGTGAACTACAAATGGGAATGTTTATAACAGTGAACGGCACGAAACAAAAAATAAGCGCAAAGGGAGAAGAATACGGCTGGCCTGCTACTGCGTACTCTACTGTAGAAACATGGGCAGGGGATAAGCTTATAGAAAAAGCCAAAGGCATCAAGCCCAAAGATGCAATGGATGAAATTCTCCAGAGAATTAAAGAGATTACCCCGCATGCTGAATCAGCAAAGATAAAACGATTTTTGGGGTTTTAACTTATTAGCATTATTCAATTAATTCATACACATCTAAAGCGCTGCTACCCTCTTTATGGCTCAACATTATCATAAGTAAATGCGGTTTTTTAATGGTGGTTAGGGTTCGCTTGCCTACGACAATGAAATCCTTGACCGTACCTGTTAAAAACATATTTCAAAGTATGTTAACAAGGGTGTCTCAGATCAAGATCATATGATCCTGGTTTGAGACACCCTTGCATTGGTTTAATATCTTGGTTTTTGCTTTTGAACGGTATAAAAATGTTCAACACCTTTGTCTTTCATCAGATCATTGTTTTGTTTCCATTTCTGGTAAAGCATTTCATTATAGGAATTTTTATTGCATGGGTATTGAGTACACTGAAAACAAAAATCTGCTTTTTGTGTTTTATGACAATCCTTTGCAATGCAGGCGCAGTTAGGAGAATCACCGTACCGACAGCCCGTACAGCTGCCTTTTGTGAAGTGTTCCAGAATGTCTGAGAATTGCTGATAGTGATTGAAAACAGGTACAAAGTCTTTTAACCGATTAGCCATATTTTCAAAATTCACTAGTTTTTCCTTTAATACTTTACTTAATCTGACAACTTCTCCTTCCTGATAGCTGACACATCTAGAGCAGTCAATACCACAGGGAGCCAATTCTTTTAATGCTTGTTCATAACTCATTCGAACTCCTCCTTTTACAGAATCCATAATTATGGTTCTCATAAGTATAGATGCAATAAAAAGTGGGAAGATACGATTTTAATTATAAATCTCAAAAATTTTTAGGATGAATACATTTCTTCGATCAGCTTGATTACCCCGAGGTACCAGTTTTTTTCAGGTTTTCTGTCAGGCATATTCTCATATAAATGCTGTACTTTTTTACGGACATAAGTATTGAAGATATAATTTGAATTTGTATAGTTAAGTTCTGTTACTAATTTCTTTTTTAACGTCTCATTTTGTATATTGTTTCTATGCTCGATAAAGCCTATCCAAGCCTGGCAGCTACATGGATTATTCACTTCTATTAGGTTGCAGTGACTGTGAAAAAAACTATCCAAATTCATTCTGGCCCGGTAGAGCAATCCTTTAACAGCAGATTTAGAAAGTCCCATCAGCTCAGATACTTCATCAACAGATAAACCGAACATATCAACTAGAGAAAAAGTGATCCTCTGATTTAATGAAAGTCTTCTGGCCATTGCAAGGAAACATCCATTTTGAAGCTCCCGAATGGACTCATCGACGATAATCTCATCTTCAGGAGTGGGTACTTGAAAAGCTGTATTAAGCAAAGATCCGTCCTTTTCAAGTGCCTCCAAATCTTTGCAAGATACTTCCATCTGTCCTTTTTCCTTTCTAACCTTCATTAAAAATGTATTAAGACAGATTTTTCGAAGCCAAGCTTTTGCAGCGTCAACATTGATTAATTGATCGGAATTTTTCCATGCCTTAACAAAGGTTTCCTGGGCTAAATCTTCTGCAGCAGTTGGATTACAGGATAACTTTAAGGCGTAGTTGTAGACATAGGTGCCATAAGTATTGAGAAGATTGTCGATGTCCATTTTTTCACCTCACATGAATTATTCTCATCATTTGTAAAGTATAATGATCCATTTAGAAAGCTCTTTTTATAGATAGTGAGTATTCAAATTAAGTATATTGTACCAAACAGAATCAGAAAAGTCGAAAAATTTATCTTAGAAAAAAATTTTATAAATGAGTTTATAAGTAAAATAGCAGATGCGATAAAGGATTTTTTTATAAAACCAAGTTAATCTTTATAACTTTTTCAAACATATGCATTTCTTCCAAAACCATCATCATGGAGCACATTGCGCCGGCTTAAAAGAAGGATTGGGTAGGATAGCAGCTGCATTGGGAATACTAAGCAGCATAAAGATTACCGAAAAAGAAGACGGAACGGCAGTACTTTCTTTAGAATCTGCAGATATTCCGGAAGAAATTAAGAGTGTAATCCATGGAAAGATGAAACATGGGTGTGAGCAACATAAGCACATGGAGGGAAATCATCGACATCATATGTTTATCAAGGACTTCCATGCCATGGAAGATACGGATTTAGATATCTAGATATAATAGCAGCGAGTTAGAATATGACTAAGATATGTCACGAAAAGTGATGTATCTTATTTTTTTGATATAAATCTTAAGTTCTTAATATTAATATTTTCATAATATATTGAAATAGATCTCTTAAGTATTCAAAATCAAATAATATTATACTGATATGGGAGAATTTAAAAAAGTATTTTTATTCTTTAAAAGATACCAATTGGATCTGTGCCAATAACTCAGACGTTTTCCCAAACATTTCTCATGGTGTCCTCCCGGTCTATTATTGGAACTCTTCAGAAATATTTAACGACTATATCCTTGTTTTCTAAAATTAATGAAGAAAGGAATGAAAAAAATGAGAAGTAATTCAGTAACAAAAGGAATACAACAGTCACCACACCGCTCCCTGTTCAATGCCCTGGGAATGACAAATGAGGAGATGAATAGACCCCTGGTGGGTATTGTCAGCTCCTATAATGAAATTGTTCCAGGGCATATAAATCTGGATAAAATAGTAGATGCTGTAAAGCTGGGAGTTGCTATGGCAGGCGGAACCCCCATTGTATTCCCGGCAATTGCAGTATGCGACGGTATAGCAATGGGCCATCAAGGGATGAAGTATTCACTGGTTACAAGAGAATTAATAGCTGATTCAACAGAAGCCATGGCAATGGCACATGCCTTTGACGCTCTTGTAATGGTGCCCAATTGCGACAAAAATGTTCCGGGACTTTTAATGGCAGCTGCCAGAATCAATATTCCTACTATTTTTGTAAGCGGTGGGCCTATGCTTGCCGGAAATGTTGATGGATGTAAAACTAGTCTGACAAGCATGTTTGAGGCTGTTGGAGCTTATAATGCAGGAAAAATAACAGAAGAAAAACTAAAAGAATATGAAAACAAAGTTTGCCCCACATGCGGTTCTTGTTCAGGAATGTATACAGCGAATAGCATGAACTGTTTAACAGAAGTCCTTGGCATGGGACTTAAAGGAAACGGAACCATTCCGGCGGTTTATTCAGAGAGAATCAAGCTTGCAAAGCATGCAGGTATGAAAATTATGGAGCTGCTTGAAAAAGACATCAGACCAAGGGATGTTATGACAGAAGATGCATTTAGAAATGCGCTGGTTATTGATATGGCACTTGGCTGCAGCACGAACAGCATGCTTCATTTACCTGCAATTGCCCATGAAGCGGGAATTGAACTAAATCTAGATATGGCCAATGAAATAAGTGCTAAAACACCGAACCTTTGCCACCTGGCTCCGGCAGGTCATACCTATATTGAGGAATTGAACGAGGCTGGCGGTATCTATGCAGTTATGAGCGAAATTAATAAATTGGGTTTATTAAAAACAGATTTGATTACATGTACAGGAAAAACTGTTGCTGAAAATATTAAGGGATGCCGTAACAAAAATACAGAGGTAATCAGGCCGGTTGAAAATCCCTACAGTGAGACAGGGGGAATAGCAGTTCTTAAAGGAAATTTAGCTCCAGACTGCTGTGTTGTGAAACGTTCTGCAGTAGCTCCTGAAATGTTGAAGCATTCAGGCCCGGCGAAGGTGTTTGATTGTGAAGAGGACGCAATGACAGCTATTAATTCGGGAAAAATAGTTGACGGAGATGTTGTTATTATAAGATATGAAGGACCAAAGGGCGGACCGGGCATGAGAGAAATGCTTACACCAACTTCCTCCATTATGGGAAGGGGCTTAGGAAGTACCGTTGCCCTTATAACCGATGGACGTTTCAGTGGGGCAAGCAGAGGTGCTGCAATTGGCCATGTATCTCCTGAGGCAGCTGTAGGAGGAAATATCGCTTTGGTTGAAGATGGTGATATAATCCAGATAGATATAATGGCAAACACAATAAATTTTGACATAACAGAAGAAGAGCTGGCAAAGAGAAGAGCCAATTGGATTCCAAGACAACCAAAGATCACAACAGGTTATTTGGCCCGTTATGCATATTTGGTATCATCTGGAAATAGAGGAGCTGTCTTAGAGGTCAATAAAAAATAAAAAGGATTGGCAGCTTCCTTAGCAGCCAGCCAATTTGCGGCAATGCCTTTAGCAGCAGTTACTGCAGCGTTATTTAGTGCAGGGCATAATATCTCCGGTGCAATTTTTGCTTGGGGTGTAAAATCTCTTGAAAAACCTCTTGAAGTGGAAACGTCTCAATCTCAATGAAATTAAAAATATACAGCCATGAAAAGCAAATCTTATAAAACGGATTTGCTTTTTCTCTTTGATGAATTATAATATAGTTGCATCAGCTCTCACAATATCGTTAGGGGTGAATAATATGAATTTACTCGACAGTGTGGATCTATATGATAAGCAAAAATTCGAATGGGGAGAAATTTCATGGTTGCATGAACCAATTGACTCTCCATACCGAAGGTTAAGCGTTGCACAGGTAAAAATCTATCCGGGATGTCAGCAGGAGAAGCATTTTCATTTAGGAGAAGAGCAGCTTTTTTTCGTAGTGCAAGGATATGGAAACTTTATTACCAATGGAAAAAAGGAAGATATTTATAGAACCATGATTGTATATATTCCACCCCATTCAGAACACGAAGTATTAAACACGGGTAAAGAGGATTTGATCTTAATCGTGCTGTATGTGCCCATAGAATTAATTCAACTGGAAAAACCATATATGGTCGCCCTGTATAAAAATATACAGGACGTGATTCCCATAGAAATACTACAAAATATTAAAGAGCAGTTATCAGAGCTCTTAAGACTTATCATTCATATTTATGATGGAAATCATCAACTCCTTACGAAATACAATGAAGAAAATGATTTTTGCAAAATGTGTAGTTCTATAGATCAGTGTAATAAGCGAAAATATGCAAATGACAGCAGTAATCCATTATTTGATAAGATGTATAAATGCAATTATGACTTGGTAGAATTAGAAATACCGATTAGTCTAAATGAAAATATTTTAGGTTATATCAAAAGCGGAAGCTTCATTTTAAGCAATTCCAAAGAAATTGATCAAAAAATTGATGTAATGGGAGAAAGGTTGGGAATAGATTGTGAACTTATTTGGGCAGCCTATAAAAAAATCCCTGATATTATCAAAAGTCGTATTTATGTAATACATGAGCATTTAGTCATTGCAGCACAATTCATACAGGTAATGTTGGAACGAAGTATTTTGGAATACCAACTGATCGAGAAAGACAATGAAATATTAATAAGCACAAAAGAAAAAATCCAATTAAAAGACGCGTTAAAAAAAGCAAATATT
>Ga0209347_1003996_pt1 | contig 16134 bp, 11 predicted proteins | sample AutmiccommuBRH23_FD_187382 | JGI IMG/M metagenome (GOLD analysis project Ga0209347, IMG submission 187382) | Deep subsurface microbial communities from Mt. Terri, Switzerland - Autotrophic microbial communities BRH/23 (SPAdes) (version 2) | ecosystem: Environmental > Aquatic > Deep subsurface >...
TTCGCACGCCACTCCGTTGTTGCGGACAATCCTTGACTGTCAACTCGCCCGCAACACCCTATTGGGCAGGAGCCCGACGCTGTCGGGTAGTCCCTTTTTGAGGCTTCTGGGTAGCCGAACCTACCCGGCTCCGGCCGGAGGTTTGGGGGATCGCAGGGACTGCCGAATTGGGGTGCCGGGGCGGCTCTCTAAATCCTCGGAAACTCTAGAGGTTTCCGGGCATTTCGCCAACCCGTAAGCGCACGGAGTTATGCCGCAATGCAGCATCGAGAAAGCGCTGCCTGCGGCGTGCCTCAGCGCTGATCCATCGTGGCCGACATGTAGAGCGCTACGGCCATCGCGCGATTGGAGACGCCGAGTTTGTCGTAGAGATTTTTGAGATGGTACTTGACGGTGTTGCGCGAGATGCCGGTGCGCGCCGCGATCTGCAGATTGGTCCAGCCGTTGGCGAGCGCCACGAGCAGCTCGCGCTCGCGCGCCGTGAGCTCGCCGAGGGGATCGCTCGTCAGGCTCTGCATGTCGATGTAGGGCAGCGACATGCGCCCGCGCGCCACCGACGCGACCGTCTCCACCAGAAGCTCGGTGTCGTCGCTCTTGGAGATGAAACCCCACGCGCCGAGGCGCACAGCCTGACGCAACACGTCCTTGCCCGGCTCGCCGGTGTAGACGATGACCCGCGAATGCACATGGCGGCGCTTCAGAGCCGAGAGCACGTCGCCGCCCTTCATGTCCGGCAGCGACCAGCCCATGATGACGATGTCGGGCGGTTTTTGCTCGGCCAACGCGATCAGCTCGTTGCCGGTTGCGACGCACTCGGTGACGTTAAATCGCCCGTCCTTCGTCAGGAGCTCGCGCAGGCCTGCGCGCATCACGGGATTCTTGTCCGCGATCGCCAGCTTGGGGCGCGTAGCTGTCTCAGGGCCTGGAGCCTTCGGCTCGAACATTGGGCTTAAGCTCTTGCTTGCTTCGATGGGCGCGTGTTGGGTCATCACAATCGTCGGGTGCCGGAGCCGCTATATGCTCTGATCCTTCCTTATACCTTCACTGCCGTGTTCGCGCGCGGGTTGTCGGCGCAGGCGCGGTGCTCAATCTCGACGGTTGCATGTGCTATTCCATGCTGATCGCGCAGCCGGTCCTTGATGGCCGCGCAGATCTGCTCGGGCGGTGCCGTATCGGAGATGCGCGCGTGCAGCGTCATCAGGCGGCGGTCCTCAGTCAAAGACCACGCGTGGACGTGATGAACCGACTGGACCTCGGGGATGGCGGATTCCAGGTCCTTCTGCACCTCGCGCACGTCGAGGCCGCTGGGCGCCGCCTCGAGTAGGATGTGGGCTGCGTCCTTGGTGATCAGCCAGGCCGAGCGCAGGATCAGAAGCGTGATGAGCATCGAGAGCAGCGGATCGATCGGCATCCAACCGGTCCAGAGGATGACGAGGGCTGCGATAATTGCGGCAACAGAGCCGAGCAGGTCACTCAGAACGTGCAAAAGCGCGGCACGGATGTTGAGGTTGCCCGCACCGCCCATGCGCAGGATGAGCAGCGTGCCGACGTTCACGAAGAGGCCGATGCAGGCGATGACAAGCATGGTCGTGCCCATCACCTGGACCGGCTCGAAGAACCGCACAATCGCCTCGTAGCAGATGGCGATCGAGATGAAGAATAGGGCGAGGCCGTTGGTGAAGGCGGCAAGCACCTCGAAGCGATCGAAGCCATAGGTGCGCTGCCAGTCGGCGGGCCGCTGCGCGATGCGAACCGCGAGCCAGGCGAAGATCAGCGCCGCTGCATCGGTGAGCATGTGACCGGCATCGGCCAGCAGTGCGAGCGAGCCGGCGACGAAGCCGCCCCCCGCCTCGACAACCATCGTCACGGTGGTCAGCAGCGCTGCCCAAAATAGCCGTCGTTCATTGAGGCGGCTGGTACCGTGATCGTGTCCTTGTCCCATAGCCGGCGTCCTTGCCTTCGCGCGGGATTAGCGTCGTTTTCCCGGGGCACATCATAGTAGCTGAGGACCCGTAGCCAAATCGGGGGCATTTTGACCGCCGGGAGGTTGCAATCGAGCTAAGGGGCCGGACACCACGCGCTTCGAAATGAGCCAAGTGGACTTGGCTGGGGCAATGCGAGCGCGTTTGTGCAGATCGCAGCCGGGCGATGTGCATCAGCCTGGCATAAGCAAAAAAGGAGCTGCCGAGCCCGTTTCGGTCGACAGCTCCAATACCCCGCTGCACGTGTTCTTGTCGTTGTGGCGCGCTACATGTTCCTCGCCGCTAGGCTTTGCAAGGCGATGCAACACGGCCGGCCGCATTTTGCTGGGGCGCCGCGCGGTGGCGTCCGGCACAGCTCGAGACGATGGCGTGCATGGCCGTCGTTGCCGTCAATTCGCCTAAATGATTGGAGCGGGCTTCGCGGCAGCAAGAGCGCTGATTTTACTGGTACGTGACACGCGCAACCTGCGCGCCGCGCTGACGCGCGCGGGGTTGGATCGAATGCGCACTAAATTTTCCACTGTTTCGCAACGCTGCGGCAAGCGCGCGCAGTCGGTGCCACCCCGCCACAGGCAAGAAGGTTCGCGAACGGAGACTGCGGGACCGTAAACACGATATTCTGCGCGCCGGCAGGACCACTCGCTCGCATGGCGCATCAATTGATCTTATGGTGACGCTCAGCAAAGATCATTTTACTTAGACCAATTCTAGGAACCAGTCTGCGGCAACGCAGCAGTGCGGAGATTGCCCCAATGCCCCTGGGAGCAGGCCTAACCACATGTACCGGCGTGCCAATTGCGGTTCACTGAGACCCGTTCTCGGCAGCACCCGACGGAGAGTTGCCGATCGAGATCGCTCGCGCATCCAGTCAGCGCGCGCGCAGCCAAGCGAGCCATGCATGTCACCGGCCGCGGTCCTCGTCCAACGTTGGTCAACATGGCCGGCATGCCCGGGTACATTGAAGCCAAGGCTCCGACGATGGCCCGGCCCTCAACGGCGAGGGGTGAGCTGAGTACTGCTGCAGGCGAGCGCGTCGACGCGCGCTGTGCCGTCGAACAGTTTGCGGAACATTGAAGAACACGATCGGAGAGTGAAATGGACGCAAAGGTCGAAAAGTCGGGCAAGTGCCCGGTGATGCACGGTGCCATCACTGAGACCGGAACTTCGAACATGGATTGGTGGCCGAACGCTCTCAATCTCGACATCCTGCATCAGCACGACACCAAGACCAACCCGATGGGCAAGGGCTTCAACTACCGCGAGGAGTTGAAGAAGCTCGACGTCGCGGCGCTGAAGAAAGACATGCATGCGCTGATGACCGAGAGCCAGGAGTGGTGGCCGGCCGACTGGGGCCACTACGGCGGTCTCATGATCCGCATGGCCTGGCACGCTGCGGGCTCCTATCGCCTGGCCGACGGTCGTGGTGGCGGCGGCACCGGCAACCAGCGCTTCGCACCCTTGAACTCCTGGCCCGACAACGTCAGCCTCGACAAGGCGCGTCGTCTCCTGTGGCCGATCAAGAAGAAGTACGGCAACAAGATCTCCTGGGCCGACCTGATCATCCTGGCCGGCAACATCGCCTATGAGTCCATGGGGCTGAAGACTTTCGGCTTCGGCTTCGGCCGCGAGGACATCTGGCATCCCGAGATCGACACCTACTGGGGTGCCGAGAAGGAGTGGCTGGCGCCGAGCGACGGGCGTTATGGCGATCTCGAAGATCCCATGACGATGGAGAACCCGCTGGCGGCCGTGCAGATGGGTCTGATCTACGTAAACCCGGAAGGCGTCAACAGCGTCCCCGATCCGCTCAAGACCGCAGCCCAGGTGCGCGAGACCTTCAAGCGCATGGCCATGAACGACGAGGAGACTGCCGCGCTCACCGCCGGTGGTCACACCGTCGGCAAGACGCACGGCAACGGCGACGCCAAGGCGCTGGGGCCCGATCCGGAGTCGGCTGGTCCTGAGATGCAGGGCTTGGGATGGGCCAACCCCAATCAGAAGGGGCTTGCAAGCAACGCCGTGACCTCGGGGCTGGAAGGCGCCTGGACCACCCAGCCGACGAAGTTCGACATGGGCTTCTTCGACATGCTGTTCGGCCACGAGTGGGAGCTGCGCAAGTCCCCGGCGGGTGCCTGGCAGTGGGAGCCGGTCGACATCAAGGAAGAGGACAAGCCGGTCGACGCCAGCGATCCCTCGATCCGCCATAACCCGATGATGACCGACGCCGACATGGCGATGAAGATGGACCCGACCTACAACGCGATCTGCCAGAAGTTCATGGCCGATCCGGAGTACTTCAAAGACACCTTCGCACGGGCCTGGTTCAAGCTGACCCACCGCGACATGGGTCCGAAGGTCCGCTACATCGGTCCCGACGTGCCGGCCGAAGACCTAATCTGGCAGGATCCGATCCCGGCCGGCCCCACCGGCTATGACGTCAACGCGGTCAAGGCGAAGATCGCAGCCAGCGGTCTCAGCATCGCCGACATGGTCTCCACTGCCTGGGACAGCGCCCGCACCTACCGCGGCTCGGACATGCGCGGCGGCGCTAACGGTGCCCGCATCCGCCTCGCCCCGCAGAAGGACTGGGAGGGCAACGAGCCGGAGCGTCTGGCCAAGGTGCTCTCCGTCCTCGAGCCGATCGCCAAGGACGCGGGCGCCAGCGTCGCGGACGTGATCGTTCTCGCCGGCAACGTCGGTGTCGAGCAGGCCGCGAAAGCAGCCGGATACGATGTCTCCGTGCCGTTCACGCCGGGCCGGGGCGATGCGACCGACGAGATGACCGACGCCGATTCCTTCAATTCTCTGGAGCCGCTGGCCGATGGCTACCGCAACTGGCTGAAGAAGGATTATGTCGTCACGCCCGAAGAGTTGATGCTCGACCGTACCCAGCTCATGGGGCTGACCGCGCCGGAGATGACGGTTCTGGTCGGCGGCATGCGTGCCATGGGCACCAACTACGGCGGCACCAAGCACGGTGTCTTCACCGACAGGGAAGGGGCGCTGACGAACGACTTCTTCGTCAACCTGACCGACATGGCCTACACCTGGGCCTCCGCGGAAGGCGGCATCTACGAGATCCGCGACCGCAAGACGGGTGAGGTGAAATGGACCGCGACGCGCATGGACCTGGTGTTCGGCTCCAACTCGATCCTGCGCGCGTACTCGGAAGTCTATGCCCAGGACGACAACCAGGAGAAGTTCGTCAAGGACTTCGTCGCGGCCTGGACCAAGGTCATGAACGCGGATCGCTTCGACGTCGCCTGATCGCCGGTCGAAGCCAACGCAGAAAGAACGTATCGGTCAGGGCGGGGTTCACCCCGCCCTGATTTTTTTTGTGTTCAGTCCAGGAGGGCCCAATCGCCATCGACCGGTCGCACGCACGCGATCGTTGCGGGGGTGCCGCAATCCGGCTTGCATCATTCATTTCAATGGGGTCGAGGTTGCCTTGCCCGCGCTCCCGTGCGTTAAGGCACTGCCAGCGCCAGGCGCCGCCGGTTTGAGAGCCCGCTGTCCTCTCGGGTTGCATTGCGTCGGGTAGGGTGGTCGCGAGCACAATGGCTGATATGGCTGGCTGATGGGCTTTGAAAAAGTAGCGGAGTATCTGGGGCTTGGCAGCTACGGCCTTTCGGTCCTCAAGGTCATCGGCGTCGACATCGTTCTGGCCGGTGACAACGCCGTCGTCATCGCTCTGGCCTGTCGTACGCTCCCGCCGCGTCAGCGCGGAGCCGGCATCGTCCTCGGCACCGCCGCGGCCGTTGCCATGCGCATCGCCTTCACTCTGGTGGTGGGCTCGCTGTTGGGCGTGCCGCTGCTGACGGCGCTGGGTGCGCTCATTCTGTTCTGGATCGCGGTCAAGCTCTTGCTCGTCGAGGAGGCGAGCGAGGAGAGCGTGCGCTCGGGCGAGACCTTATGGGAGGCGGTCAAGACGGTCGCCATCGCGGATGCCGTCATGAGCCTCGACAACGTCCTGGCCATTGCCGGCGCGGCGCACGGCGATTGGACCCTGATCGTCGCCGGCCTCCTGATCAGCATCCCAATCGTCGTCGGTGGCTCGACCCTGATCATGGCGGTCCTGGCTCGCTATCCCGTTCTGGTGTGGGGCGGCGCGGCGCTCTTGGGCTGGATCGCGGGCGAGCTCGTGGTGCGCGAGCAGATGCTGCACGCCACCTTCGTTACGCTCGCCGCGCGCTTCGGGGTCTCGTTCCGCGTTGCGGAGGTGGGATGCTCGATGCTGGGTGCGCTGGCGGTGGTGGGAGTTGCTGCATTGATTTTGCGATCGCGTAGGAGCGGGAATAGAAATGCGACCGGTTAACGGTCTTTGGACGCGTGCAGTGCGGCATCGCGTCTGCTGAAAAGTCGAGGCTTGGCGGAAGCCGATCAAACCGCCAATATCGCCGCGAAACATGAGCCGATCGCTTGCAGGCGCAATCCGATGCGTCTGACAGGCGAGAACGACCTTCTGGGAGGAAGCATAGCTGTGACCGTGAAGTCCGACATCGAGATCGCCCGCGCGGCAACAATGAAGCCGGTCGCAGAGGTGGCCGCCAAAGTCGGCATTCCCGCCGACGCCCTCGTTCCCTACGGATCGACCAAGGCCAAGCTGTCGTTCAACTACATCGACTCTTTGAAGGATCGCCCGAACGGCAAACTCATTCTCGTGACCGCGATCAGCCCCACTCCGGCCGGCGAGGGCAAGACGACGACCACGGTCGGCCTCGGCGACGGCCTCAACCGCATCGGCAAGAAGGCGATGATGTGCCTGCGCGAGCCTTCGCTCGGGCCCTGCTTCGGCGTCAAGGGCGGCGCGGCCGGCGGCGGTTATGCCCAGGTCGTGCCGATGGAGGACATCAACCTCCACTTCACCGGTGATTTCCACGCGATCACGTCGGCCAACAACCTGCTGTCGGCCATGATCGACAACCACATCTACTGGGGCAACGGCCTCAAGATCGACAGCCGCCGCGTCGGCTGGCGCCGCGTGCTCGACATGAATGACCGCGCGTTGCGCTCGATCGTGAACTCGCTGGGCGGCGTCGCCAACGGCTATCCGCGCGAGGACGGCTTCGACATCACCGTCGCCTCTGAGGTGATGGCGATCCTGTGCCTGTCCCTCGACCTCAAGGATCTGGAGCGCCGGCTCGGCAACATCATCATCGGCTACACGCGCGACAAGACGCCGATCCGCGCTCGCGAGGTCAAGGCCGACGGCGCCATGACGGTGCTGTTGAAGGACGCCTTGATGCCCAACATGGTGCAGACGCTGGAGAACAATCCCGTGTTCATTCACGGCGGTCCGTTCGCCAACATCGCACATGGCTGCAACTCGGTGCTTGCAACCAAGACCGCGCTCAAGCTGTCCGACTATGTGGTGACGGAAGCCGGCTTCGGCGCCGACCTCGGCGCAGAAAAGTTCTTCGACATCAAGTGCCGCAAGGCGGGGCTCGCGCCTGACGCCGTTGTCGTCGTCGCGACCATCCGCGCGCTTAAGATGCATGGCGGCGTCTCCAAGGAGAACTTGAAGAACGAGAACGTCATGGCAGTCAACAAAGGCTGCGAGAACCTGAAGCGCCACCTGGAGAACGTCGGCAAGTTCGGCGTGCCGGCCGTTGTCGCCATCAACAAGTTCATCACCGACACGGACGCCGAGGTCCAGGAGGTGATGAAGGCGGTCGAGAGCATCGGCGCCAAGGCGTATCTGTGCACCCACTGGGCCGACGGCGGCGCCGGCACGGAGGCGCTGGCGCGTCACGTGGTCGAGCTCGCCGACAGCGGCAAGGCGGCCTTCAAGCCGCTCTATCCCGACGACATGCCGCTGCGCGACAAGGTCAAGACGATCGCCACCGAGATCTATCGCGCCGCCGACATCTCCTGCGACGCCACGGTGGAGACGGCGTTCCAGGATCTGGAAGCCGGCGGCTTCGGCAACCTGCCGGTCTGCATGGCCAAGACCCAATACTCCTTCTCGACCGATCCCAACGCGCGCGGCGCGCCCACGGGCCACATCGTGCCGGTGCGCGAGCTGCGACTGTCAGCGGGTGCGGAGTTCGTCGTTGTGATCACCGGCCAGATCATGACCATGCCTGGCCTGCCGCGCGTGCCGGCGGCGGAGAACATCCGTATCAATGCGGAAGGTCTGGTCGAGGGGCTGTTCTAAGCCGCCCCTGGGGCATCCGTGTCTTGAGTTGCTAGTTCTTCGGGCAATTGCCTCGGGCTGAGGCAGTTGCCCGTCGACCTGAAGTCAGATTTGTCCTGGATTATGGGCATATGCGTATTGGCCCGGCATTTGCGGTAGCGAACTCAGGGATGGAGCGAACAACGCCTTGAGCGGGGCATTCGATGAGATGAACGGTTTAGGCGGCGAAATTCGTCCGCCCTACCGTGCTTTTGCCGAGTGGCTCGGCGTCCAGAAGCTGGACGATCTGAAGCGCAAGGCCAGCGAAGCGGAAACGCTGTTCCGCCGCACCGGCATTACCTTCGCGGTCTACGGTGACGAGAGCGCCGGCGAGCGGCTCATTCCCTTCGACATCATTCCGCGGATCATCTCCGCCGCCGAGTGGAAGCGCCTCTCGATCGGCATCGAGCAGCGCGTGCGCGCGCTCAACGCTTTCATGTACGACATCTATCACCGCCAGGAGATCATCAAGGCAGGGCGCATTCCCGAGGAGCTGGTGATCAAGAACAGCGCGTTCGTTCCCGAGATGATCGGGGCCGAGCCGCCACGCGGCATCTACAGCCACGTTCTGGGCATCGACATCGTCCGCACCGGCGAGGACGAGTTCTACGTCTTGGAGGACAACACCCGCACACCGTCGGGCGTTTCCTATATGCTCGAGAACCGGGAAACGATGATGCACATGTTCCCGGATCTGTTCGCCAAGAACCGGGTCGCCTCGGTCGAGAACTACCCGGAGTTCCTGCTCAAGACCTTAGAGAGCGTCGCCCCGCGCGACCTCAACAAAGAGCCGACGATCGCGCTTCTGACACCTGGGCCCTACAACAGCGCCTACTTCGAGCATTCCTTCCTCGCCGACCAGATGGGCGTGGAGCTGGTCGAAGGCCAGGACGTCATCGTGCTCGACGGCCAGCTCATGATGAAGACGACGCTGGGTCCGAAGCAGATCGACGTCCTCTACCGGCGCATCGACGACGATTTCCTCGATCCGCTCGTGTTCCGGCCGGACTCCATCCTGGGCATCCCCGGCATCTTCGAGCTCTACCGCGCCGGTCGCGTCACCATCGTCAATGCACCCGGCGCCGGCATCGCCGACGACAAGGCGATCTACAGCTATATTCCCGAGATCATCAAATTCTACACCGGCCGCGCGCCCATCCTGCAGAACGTGCCGACCTACAACTGCCGCAAGGCGGACGACTACAAGTACGTGCTCGAGAACCTCGAGAAGCTTGTCGTCAAGGAGGTGCACGGCTCGGGTGGCTATGGCATGCTGGTCGGGCCGACGGCTTCCAAGGCCGAGATCGAGGCGTTCCGCGCCAAGCTCAAGTCCCAGCCGGAGAACTACATCGCCCAGCCGACGTTGGCCCTATCGACGTGTCCGACGCTTGCCGAGGCGGGCGTTGCCCCGCGCCACCTGGACCTGCGCCCGTTTGCATTGTTCGGCGATCAGGTCCGGCTCGTTCCCGGCGGCCTGACGCGCGTGGCGCTGAAGGAAGGCTCTCTGGTCGTCAACTCGAGCCAGGGCGGCGGGACGAAAGACACTTGGGTTCTTAAGGACTGATGGCGATAGACGCAGGCTGCCCATAGCATGCTCGGAAGAACGGCCAACGATCTCTACTGGCTCGCGCGTTACGTGGAACGCGCCGAGAGCATGGCACGCCTCATCGAGGTCGGCTATCGCATCGCGTTGCTGCCGCGCGACGAGGACGAAGGCTACAACGAGGAGTGGCGCTCCACGCTCGCCAGCGCCGGCTGCGCCGAAGGCTATCTCGCCAAGTACGAGACGCCGAATGCGCGCGACGTCATCAACTATTTGCTGTTCGATAGCTCCAATCCATCGAGCGTCCAGTCGTGCCTGGCGGCGGCGCGCCGCAACGGACGGGCTCAGCGCACCGCGCTCACACGCGACATGTGGGTGGCGCTGAACGACTCCTGGATGGAGTTCTCCAAGATCAAGCCGGCGGACGTGACCGCAAACCAGCTCCCCGACCTGCTCGACTGGATCCGCTCGCGCTCGGCGTTGTTTCGCGGCGCCATGCTCAACACAATCTTGAGGGCCGACACCTACTACTTCATCCAGATCGGTACCTTCCTGGAGCGCGCCGACAACACCGCGCGCATCCTCGACGTCAAATACTTCGTGCTGTTGCCCGAGATCGAGATGGTCGGCTCGAGCGTTGACAATGTCCAATGGGGCGCCATCCTGCGCTCGGTCTCCGCCCACCGCAGCTATCGCTGGGTCTACAAGCAGAACTACCGCCCCTGGCGCATCGCCGAGTACCTGATCTTTAACCGGGCCATGCCGCGCTCGCTCAGGGCCTGCTACGATTTAATCAATACCTCACTCGATGGGCTCGCCCAGCTATGCGGCGCGCGCCACCAGTGTCATGATACGTCCGATGAGATCCGGCGTTTTCTGTGCGAAGGCGACATCAACGCAGTGTTCCAGTCGGGCCTGCACGAGTTCCTCGTCGACTTCATCGCCAAGAACAACCGCTTGGGCCACCAGGTAGCCGAAGCCTACCATTTCAACGGGTAAAGGGCGTCTTGCTCGTTTCGATCACACATATCACGCGCTACACGCTGGCGGAGCCCGCAAGCTACTCGATCCAGTGCCTGCGTCTGACGCCGCCTTCGTATGAGGCGCAGCAGGTGACGAGCTGGGCGATCGAGATGCCCCAGATCGAGAACGCGGTGCGGTTTCGCGACTGCTACGGCAACATCGCGCACTTGGTGTCCCTGCCCGAGCCCCATTCCGAGATCGAGATCGCCGCACGCGGCATTGTCGAGACGCGCGATCGCGCCGGCGTCGCCCGGGGCGTCGTCGACATCGCCCCGCACCGGGTCTACCTGCGCGAGACAGCGCGCACGCTTCCCGACGACGAGATCAGGGATCTGGCGCAGAGCGTCTCCGCCAGCGACGACATCGAGCGCATGCACAAGCTGATGGACGAGATCCACAAGCGCGTCGACTACGTGATCGGTGCCACCCATGCCCACACCAGCGCCGCCGAGGCGCTGACGGAGGGGCGCGGCGTGTGCCAGGATCACGCCCATATCTTCATCTCGGCCGCGCGCGTTATGGGGATTCCTGCCCGCTACGTGAACGGCTACTTCCTGACCGAGAGCGACGAGCCTGCCGAGGCGCATCACGCCTGGGCCGAGGTCTGGATCGAGGGCATCGGCTGGATCGGATTCGATCCCGCCAACGAGATCTGCCCGACCGACCGCTACGTCAGGCTCGCCTGTGGCCTCGACGCGGTCGCCGCAGCCCCGATCCGGGGGACCCGGCGCGGCGGCTCGGAGGAGGTGCTTGACGTCGTCGTCGAAGTCCAGCAGCAAAGCGCCCAGCAGCAGCAGTAGCCGCAGACCTGAAGCGGCCTTCCAACAGCACATCTTTGGCGGGTGACGTAGATGACCTATTGCGTGGCCTTGCGCTTGAACCGCGGTATCGTCTTCGCAGCCGATACGCGAACCAACGCCGGCATCGACAACATCGCCCAGTTTCGCAAGATCCATTACTGGTGCCAGCCGGGCGACCGGGTCCTGGTGCTGTTGGCGGCCGGCAACCTGTCGCTGACGCAATCGGTGGTGAGCCTGCTCAACGAGCAGATCCTCGAGCCCGATCCCGAAATCCCGAACTTGCTCAGTGTGCATTCCTTGTACCGGGCGGCCCGTCTCGTGGGCGAGGCCATCCGCACGGTGCGCGCGGTCGACGGGCCCGCGCTCGATTCGGCCAAGACGGGGTTCGCCGGCTCCTTCATCCTGGGCGGCCAGATCGGCAAGGAGCCGCCGCGGCTGTTCCAGATCTACCCTGAGGGCAATTTCATCGAGGCGACCGACGACACGCCCTATTTCCAGATCGGCGAGCATAAGTACGGCAAGCCCATCCTCGATCGCGTCGCTCAGCCGACGATGCGGCTCGGCCAGGCGGCAAAGCTGATCCTGCTGTCGTTCGATTCGACCCTGCGCTCCAACCTCTCGGTCGGCATGCCGATCGACATCCTGATCTACGAGTGCGACAGCCTCGACCTGCGCCGCGAGAAGCGGATCGGTCAGGACGACGAGTATTTCAAAAAGCTGTCGAATTCCTGGTCCGAGGCGCTGCGCGAGGCATTCACCAAGATCGATGAATTCGACGTCTAGCGAGCCGGTTTCAGGGGAGCGCGCTTAAGGCGCGCATAGGCCGCAATTGCCTTTTGGCGACCCTCTGGGGTAGGCCTTCTCCGCGACACCGCAATTTTTGAGCGCGTGGGGAGGACACCTTGAATATCTGCATGATCGGCGCCGGCTACGTTGGCCTCGTGTCAGCGGCCTGTTTTTCCGAGTTCGGTTGGACCGTCACCTGCGTCGACAAGGATCTGAGCCGTCTCGACGACCTCAAGGCCGGCAAGTCGCCGATCTACGAGCCGGGTCTCGACGATCTGCTCGAGCGCAACATGAAGGCCGGGCGACTCATTTTCACAGACGCGCTCGGACCGGCGGCCGCTGGCGCCGATGTGGTCCTCCTCGCTGTCGGCACCCCGATGCGCCGCGGCGATGGCTACGCCGACCTCTCCTACGTGTTCGCCGCGATCGAGGAGATCGCTCCCCACCTCAACGGCTTCACCGTGATCGTCACCAAGTCGACCGTTCCCGTCGGCACCAGCCGCGAGATCGAGCGCCGCCTGAAGGCGGTCCGGCCCGATGCCGACGTCGCCATCTGCTCCAACCCGGAGTTCCTGCGCGAAGGCTCCGCGATCGAGGACTTCATGCATCCCGATCGCGTGCTCGTCGGCACCGACGACGATCGCGCGCGCGAGCTGATGGGCCGCCTCTATAAGCCGCTCGCTTTGCGCAACGCCCCGGTGATGTTCGTCGGGCGCGAGTCGGCCGAGCTGGCCAAGTACGCGTCGAACTCGTTCCTCGCGCTCAAGATCAGCTTCATCAACGAGATTGCCGACCTGTGCGAGGAGGTGGGCGCCGACGTCCAGGAGGTCGCCACCGCCATGGGCAAGGATCGGCGCATCGGCGACAAGTTCCTCCATCCCGGTCCCGGCTACGGCGGCTCGTGCTTCCCCAAGGACGTCTCCGCACTGATCCGCACTGCGCGCGAGGCCAAGTCGCCGATCTCGATCATCGAGCAGGTCGAGCGTGTCAACCACGAGCGCAAGATCGCCATGACGGGCCGCATCGAGCAGGCGGCGGGTGGCAGCGTGCGTGACAAGACCATCGCGATCCTGGGCGTGACCTTCAAGCCCAACACCGACGACATGCGCGATGCGCCGAGCCTGGTCATCGTGCCGATGCTGCAGGAGCGCGGTGCGACGGTCAGGGCCTACGATCCGGAGGGGCGCAAGCAAGGTGAGCCGCTGCTTCCCGGCATCGTCTGGTGCGGCAGCGCGCTGGAGGCGGCCGACGGCGCCGACGTGCTCGTGGTCGTGACCGAATGGAACGAGTTCCGCGCGCTCGACTTGAAGGCTGCGAAAGGCAAGATGCGCGGCAGCGCGCTCGTCGATCTGCGCAACGTCTTCGCGCCCGAGCTCGCCATTGACGCCGGCTATTCCTATACCGGCATCGGACGGGGTAGCGTTTCGGCCTAAGGCTACTCCGCAGCAGTAACCGGCGCGCGCGCAAGCGCGGGCGCCTCAAGCACGCCTTGCAGTACGGTTGCCTTCGGCCCCAAGGCGACGGCGCGCCCGTTCGCCAGGGCCAGGACCTGATCGACCGCGACGAGCGCAGAGCGCCGGTGTGCGATGACGATCGCGATGCCGCCGCGACGGCGCACGGAGGCAATGGCAGCGGTCAGGCACGCATCGCCTTCGGCATCGAGATTGGCGTTGGGCTCGTCGAGCACGACGAGGAACGGCTCGCCATAGAGAGCGCGGGCGAGCGCAATGCGCTGACGCTGGCCAGCCGATAGCACCGCACCGCCATCGCCGAAGTCGGTCGCATAGCCCTCGCGCAAGCGCAGGATCATCTCGTGCACGCCCGCCGCACGCGCCGCTGCGGTGATCGCGCGTTCGCTGGCGTTGGCATCGAAGCGGGCGATGTTGTCGGCGATTGATCCGCAAAGAAGCGTTGCCTCCTGCGGCATGAAGCCGATATGCCGGCCGAGGAGGTCCGGGTTCCATTGAGGCATCGGCTTGCCGTCGATTGCGACGAGGCCCGACTGAACCGGCCACACGCCGACGATCGCGCGCGCCAGCGTCGACTTGCCCGAGCCGCTCGGTCCGACGATGCCGAGGCCGTCGCCCGCTTTCAAAGCGAAGCTGACAGTGCGGACGGTCGGCGCGGCGGTCCCCGGCGGCGCGACCGCGATCCGTTCGACGCTGATGCCCTGGCAAGGTGACGGAAGCTTCAGGACTTGCGCGGTTGGCAGGGGCAGCGCTGCCAGCCAGCGATTGAGCCGGCGATAGCTTGCGTGCGCCCCGCTAAACCCACGCCAATGCGCGATCGCGGTCTCCAGCGGCGCCAACGCGCGCGACAGCAGTATCGAGGCGGCGATCATCGCGCCGGCAGACGCCTGTCCCACGAGAAAGAGATAGGCGCCGAGGCCCAGCGTCGCCGATTGCAGCGCCGGTCGTGCGACCTTGATGGCGGAGGCAATGGCCGTTGCCGCGCGCACGCCTTCGCGTTCCTGCCTGCCGTGCACCGCACTGAGCACGCTCCAGCGCTTCAGTAGGTTCGGGTTCAGCGCCATGGCACGGGCGGCCTCGGCATTGCGGCCGGCGCTGGCGGCAAAGCTCCACCGCCGCGCCGCGCTCAGTGCCGCAACCTCCAGGCCCGAGCGGCCCCACCTCTCCGCGAGCAGCATGAGGCCGACGAGGAGCCCCGCGCCCGCCAGAGCCAATGCGGCCAGGAGCGGATGCAACGCGTAGATCACGCAGAGATAGAGCGGCATCCAGGGCAGATCGAATACGACCGTCGGGCCGGTGCCCGCAACGAACGTGCGGATCTGCTCCAGATCGCGCAGCGGCTGCAAGCTTTCGCCCGGGCCGCCTTTCAGCGCGAGATCCTGCTGGATGGCAAAGGCTGCTTCGCCGAGGCGCAGGCCCAGCCGCAAACCGGCAGCCCCCATCAGGCGCGCCCGGGCGTAGTCGACGAAACCGCTCAGCGCATACAGGCTCAGCATGGCCGCGGTAAAGGCAGCAAGCTGAGGCGCGCTCTGCGAGGGCAGCGCGTCGTTGTAGACGACCAGCATGTAGATAGGCCCCGTCAACGCCAGTACGTTCACCGCGCCGGAGCAGAGCCCTGCCGCCAGAAGCGTGCGCCAGCTCTGGCTGATGGCCCGCGTCAGCAGGCGAGCTTGCGGTGGTGCCACGACTGTCTCCGGCCGCAACTCCGATCGCCTCCCCGAGGGCCGCGCTTGAGGCCCGATCCCACGCGGCACGCCACCGCCCCGCGGAGCCTCGGTCCCCTCAAGACGGATCGGCCGCAGATTAGCTGCAAGGTACAGCGATTTCTACTTAAAGTTGTGGTTTATGTCGTTGCTCTCCGAAAAGTAGGTCCACACCTATTACGGGAACCGAAGACAAACCTCTCGGGCGTAATGAAAAACTCCAAGCCCTTCTCGCCCAGGTCACGTTAAGTGGATTACATAAGCAACCAAGACGCCGCAAAACGCCGGACAACGGCGGGCCAACACAACCAGAAAGGGAGCGCGCCAGGGATGATCCAGCCACAATCGCTCGCTGGATATTTGAGCGGCTGGGCCGGAGCCAGGCCAGCCCGGAAAGCCGTGGCCACCACAATCAATGCGCTCGCCGAGGTCGGGATCGAGTTCTCGGAGCTGCTCGCCATGGGCGCTCTCGCGGGCCATCTGGGGCGCACGACGGGCCGGCGCGTCGATGTCGACGAGCAAAAAGAGATCGACGTCGTCACCAACGATCGCATCGTCACCGCGATGAAGTCGGCACCGGTTGCCGCCGTGGCTTCCGAGGAGATGGAAGCGCCGCTGCTGCTCGACGACGACGCGCCGCTGCTGGTCGCTAC
>Ga0209347_1003997_pt1 | contig 16131 bp, 14 predicted proteins | sample AutmiccommuBRH23_FD_187382 | JGI IMG/M metagenome (GOLD analysis project Ga0209347, IMG submission 187382) | Deep subsurface microbial communities from Mt. Terri, Switzerland - Autotrophic microbial communities BRH/23 (SPAdes) (version 2) | ecosystem: Environmental > Aquatic > Deep subsurface >...
TCGTTCAACATAATGTTCCCCAGCAGTGGACTTAATGGCCCACCCTGTGGTACGCCCTCCGGGCTGTCCTCAAATAACCCGCCAAGCATGATTCCCGCTCTCAGGAATTTATGTATTAGCGAAATCACTCGTCCGTCTTTAATCGTTCCCGATAATATCTGGATGAGCTTGCTCTGGTTCACCGTATCGAAGTACCTCTCCAAATCCATATCGACTACATACTTGTAGCCTTCTGTGATATTGGTCTGGCATCTCCTCAGAGCGTCATGAGTACTTCGTTTTGGGCGGAATCCGAAGCTGTTGTCCGAGAACTGCTTCTCAAAAATTGGTGTCAAGACTTGGTTTATTGCCTGTTGAATGAGCCTGTCCACAACAGTTGGTATCCCTAGTTTTCTGGTTTTCCCGTTCTCTTTGGGTATTTCTACCCTTCGAACGGGCTTTGGACGGTATCTTCCGTCCCGGAGGGACTGCACTAGCTCCTTCTGGTTTTCTTTCAGGTAGGGTAGAAGTTCATCCACCTGCATTCCGTCAATTCCACCTGCACCTTTGTTTCTCTTCACCTGCTTGTATGCCCGGTTCAGATTGTCTCGGGTTAGAATTTGCTCCAGCAATCCTTCCGTCTGCTCGGTTGTGTTGGTGATGTCGGTTTCAGCCATCTTGGGTGGCTCGCACACTTCTGCATACTCTTTCTGTTCCGCAGATACCCTTTGCAGATAGTCTTCAAGCTGAAGTTGTCTGTGTTTCATTACGCCACCTTCAGTAGCTTTCATTGACCCTCACCTCCTCTGGTTCAGCCCTTCCGCAAGTGTCGCGACACCTGCGTACTATGGCTTCTGCTGACTTCTCACGATAAATCTTGTTTCAACCGGATTTCATACTCTGTTTCCACCCGTCCGTGAGACCTCCCCAGGTAAGAACGCAGTCTTTCCTTCCATCTACCTGCCACATTTACATCGTAGGCTTCCGGATAGTTTAGGGCTTCGGTTTGTTTAGCAACCTTGCCCAACCTACATATGCCTGATGTGATTCCTGTTCGTCAGGCCAGAAGTTTGCCTTCGGCTTCCTTCAGATTCCACCTCACGGTGGACACCCTTGCCCTCGGCTATGTGCTTGGCACTATCAACCCGCACTCGGGACTTGCACCCGTTAGACTGCGCCCATGCTGGGCGCACTAAACTACCCGCTCGCCCCGATTTTCGGGGAGGCGGGGGAAACCAGGATATTTACTGAATATGGCGGATTGTAGCGGTAAGAAACGCACCATGCACCATACTTTGACCTGCTCTGAGATAAAGAAGCCCAGCATAATGAACGGTAATGCGTAAAAATTTTGTGTAATTAGGTCTTACTGCTGACAAGAAATCAGACTTGAATTATTGGCTTTACTCTGTAATGTTTTTGGCATAATTGTTTTTGGCAGAATAAAAGTGTAGCACTCCGGAAGCAGAAAAATGTAGCGAAAAAATGGAAATTCCATTGCCAACACCCCGGAAATACTTTGCCATTTGAGTTTTCGAATAGCTAACATAAGATACCAAAAGCGGAAGTTCTCATTTTTCGCCCAATTAGCTCAAATCTGCCGATTATGCGAAAGTGCTCCCGGACCTCGGGAGCACAGTTTTTTAGTTGCAAAATTACCGTAAAAATTTATTTATGAGGGTTTCCTGCTAATCAGAAGGGGAGGGCGATTTCAAAATTGAGTTATGTCCCGTTATCTTTTGTTTTCTTGATTTTTATTTTTTGGGTAAATTTGTGGTAAATATAGACAAGGTGTGATGAAATATCCTATAATATTCATAGCTGGGAAAAATATGCAGTGTATGGGTGACTTTTGGGCGACCACGGGTTTAATAGGGGTGCCCTTTTTTGTTAGGGATGCTATTGTCTATAATGATAAGTACTGATAAATTTAGGAGGTTCTTATGCGATTAAAACGGTTTCTTGGGATCATTTTAGCTGTAGTCTTAGTTTTTTCAGTCATTGGACAAGCTGCTGCTGCCAATACAACTACTAAAGTAGTTGTAAACGGAGAGTATCTTAGTTTTGATGTTCCGCCCACTATTGTGCAAGGCAGGACCTTAGTCCCGGTTAGAGCTATTTTCGAGGCGCTGGGGGTGACTGTAAACTGGGACACGGCCACTAGAACAGTTATTGCAACTAAATCAGGTACAAAGATCGAGTTACCTGTTGACCAAAAAACTGCAAAGAAAAATAATCAAGAAATACGGCTGGATGTACCGGCAACTATTATAGATAACAGGACTCTTGTGCCAGCCCGGTTTGTAGCTGAGAGCCTGGGATGTAGTGTTGACTGGGACGCAATTACAAGAACTGTGATTGTGTCCAGCAGCCCATTATTAAAAATCCATTACATAGATGTGGGGCAGGGGGATTCAATATTTATTGATTATGGTGATTATGACATCTTAATTGATGCCGGTGATAACGATTATGGTCAGACTGTGGTTAATTATCTTAAAAAACTTAACACTGATGATATTGAATTAATGGTGGCCACTCATCCTGATTCAGACCACATTGGCGGCCTGGATGATGTGTTGTCTGCCTTTAAGGTAGCTAAAATAATTGATTCCGGGGTTAACCATACAACGCAAACATATACAGATTATATGGCTGCAGTAAATTCAGAAATAGCAGCTGGGGCTCAGTTTTTAAATGATGATGATATGTCATTTGATTTGGGTAATGGGGTAAAGTTTGAAATAATTGAGACAGGTGATAATAACGGGTCAAATAATGCCAATTCTGTGGTAAGTAAATTGACATATGACGGTGTAAGTGCCTTATTTACTGGTGATATGGACGAAGATGCAGAGGCAAAGATTTTGAATAGGAATATTGACGTCGATATTTTAAAACTGGCACATCATGGATCTCGCTCATCTTCGGGTGCAGAATTTTTAGCTCAGGTCTCTCCGGCAATAAGTATAATAAGTGCAGGCGAAAACAATAGATATGGACATCCTCACCCTGAAACATTAGATTCTTTAGGGAAATATACAACCAATGTTTATGGTACTTGGTTGTCTGGGAATGTAGTTGTGACTGTGGATGGCACTAACTACTTTGTAAATACCGATAAAAAAGTTCAGGGTGATCAAGAACCAACACCTGTTAACCAGGGGCCAACCTCGGTTTCGGGAGTAGTGATAAAAAGCATAGATTTAGATAAAGAAATAGTAATAATTGAAAACACGTCGTCAAGTGACGTTGATATGACGGGGTGGAAACTGCTTAGTGTTGTAGGCAACCAATCATATAGTTTTCCGGACGGATTTGCAATTAAAGCGGGGCAGAGTATCACTGTCGCCAGCGGCCGGTCGACTGGTACATTGAAGTGGAGTGGGCAATATATCTGGAATAATGATGGAGATCCGGGGATATTGTATGATAACTTGGGTAACGAAGTTTCTAAGAAATAATAACAACAGTGGTCTAAACTCCTGAGCTTTATGGCGAAACGGTGGAAGGTCGAAATTGATGAAAAGAAAAAAAGACTTCTACAACCTAACTTAATAACCTTAATTTAAAAGGGATTATACATAACTATGTCGTGTATAATCCCTTAATAACTTTGAGTCCCAATATTTTTGATATCCTTAAAGATACTTATAACCATCTGCGATGAAAAAGTCATAAGAATTTACGGTAAGCGCTGGGATATCGAGTTTTTCTTTAAGGTAGCAAAATCCCATCTGTCTTTGGCGAAAGAGTTTCAAGGTCGCAGTTATGACATGATGATTGCATATACAACCATCGTTTTCATGCGCTATGCTATGCTTGCTGTTGAATTAAGAAATTGTGCCGACCCCAGAACAATCGGGGATTTGTTCTTCTGCATGTGCGATGAAGCAGAAGATATAAAATTTTCAATAGCTCTGATGCTTGTGATTGAGTTGTTAAAGAAGACTCTCCATGATAATCCGGTCATTAGTGAAGAACTTGCGCATCAAATTATGGATGCTTTTATCCTTGCTTTACCTACAGTTTGGCAGCAAAAACTAAAGTTGAGCGCTTAAATGTATTGATTTCTTAAGGTAACCCCCAAGAATTAGCCTGGGCAAGTTGAGTTAATATCCTCTTGTTCAACTCTAACGGATTTTCCTTTTTCATAAAGCAGCACAGGGCTGACCATTTCTAAGGTAAAATACTCTTTAAAAAAATTATTAAAATGAGTGGTTGTAATCCAACCACTCATTTATTTGCTAGAAGTGACGATCGTGCTGTGCTTAGCGCCGGTTGGGAGCAAAAATAAATCCAACTTGCTATGTTTAGTATTTGATTCGTGCCTAGAATCAAGAATGATGGAAATGAGCCAATTTGTGGCTCATTTCATTTCTAGAAAACATCCGCTTCCACAGCAATAGCACTGGCGTTGGTTGATATCGCCTCCAGGGACGGGCGCAAATCTGCAGTTATCTTCTTTAACGGAGATATCCAGAAGGAACTACGTTTTGAGCCTAAGGAACGGGATGTCAATAAATACATCAACCTGGCTACGACCGACTACTATTGCGCCAATAAAAAGGTTTTAAGTGGAAAAGGCCGAATTGAATAGATGTAATAAGTGAATTTGGGGTGTTCGGAAATGAAGTATCGTAGCAGTAAAAGTAATTTTAGTAAGATAGTAAATACTAAAAGAGAACGTGAAAAGGAATACTCTAATTATATTGATATGTTAATGACCCAAGGCACAGATGCCATATTTGGCGTAGATATGCATGGTCAACGAAACTGGACCGAATTCCGACTAGGGTTACATAACCAAATAATTGATAAACTTCTAAAAGGGCTGACTACTGATATCAGTCCACTTGCAATTTTCATGGGTGGAGGTAGTGGTTCCGGAAAAAGCATCATCAGAGACTCGATTGTTAAGTTGATGGTCAAACCGGATATTTTAACAATTGACCCTGACGAGATAAAAAAGCAGCTCCCTGAATTTAGTTTGTTCCAATTCAGAAAGAGTGCAGCAGCCGCTTCCTTAGTCCATTCGGAAAGTAAGCATGTTGCCAATCGCTTGATTGAGGAAGCTTTAAACTACAACTATTCTTTTGTTTACGATACCACTATGGCAGCACCAGCTAGAGAATTTCTGCGGCTAATTGATAAATGTAAAAAACGTAATTATAGATTAGTCGCAGTGGTGGTCACTATCCCGGTAGAAATAGCCATAAAAAGGGCCAATATAAGGTTTCACAAAACTAAGAGAAATGTTCCGGAAGAAAGTATCAGGTATACACACGAACATTTTCCTAAGACATTTTTTCAAATCCGCGAACAATTTGATATCGTCCAAATATATGACAACTCAGTGGATGGTCAAACTCCGACCTTGGTTGCTGAAGAAGTCGATAGTGGCCTTGAGGTTTTAAACGATGTGGTTTATAATGAGTTTAAGGAATGAGGTGTGCAATAATGCGTAGAATTGGGCAAAAAGAGTTACCATTGGAATTCCAGGAAAGTTTTTTAAAAGCATTGTCGGAAGACAATGGTGATAAGGCTACCAAAGAGTGTATTATTGTAGATGAAGTACTGCCTCCAGAACTTATTAAAACTATAGACACGAGATTAAGCCTTAATAGATTCTCCAAACTTAAACACCCCAAACACTCTCCATCAGTTCCTTTAGCACGAAGCGCCAGACAAATTCCTTCGTTATGGATTAAGAGTGGCAAAGTGCCTTTAAGGGCATCATCAATTGCCAAAGCTAATATTGATGCCTTAACCGGAGTATATCTTAGGGTTAAATGCCATTCAGACGGAAGTTTTACAATCGAAGGTTCTCCGCAATTATTGAATTTTGAGAACAAACATGAGGAAGTTGAGCTCGAAATTAAAATAGGTAAAAGTACCTACAAGTTGATACATCGTCCAGAAGGAGACATCAGATTAGATGATAATAAAAAGCTAGGACCGTCTATGACAGGGAAAGAATTCGTAGTAACCAAAGACGGGAAATTATTGGTTTTAAATTAACCTGTCCGAGCAATAATTGTTAAATTACCTTATAAACCATATCCTAGATATGGTTTATTTTTGACCAATCACAACCGCCAGTGGTACAATTAATTCAAGTTAAGTATTTGCCGTTCAAAGTATTATTTTTGGTTAATGTATTTCTAAAAAAATTATGAAGCGTCACTGTGTTTTTTACAAAACACCCTGGCGCTTTTATATTTTATAAATTCATCATGAAAGGAGAATACACATGGCTAAAACCGATATTTCACGGATAAGCAGTAAGCGTCAAATAATCCGGTGGAATCGGGTAGGAGGCCACTCATTATTTGAGTGGCCGACCTCCCACACCACTTATCCCGAATTTTGAATTATCCCGAAAAACCCTTCAAAATAAAAAGAAACCTGTGTATCTTCCATCGAAAAGGCGGGATAATTTAATCTCAATGCATGTATAGAATCATTTCATGCCTTACTAAAGCGGGAATGGCTTAATTGGTACGTGATAAAGAACGCTGAACACGCTCGTAAATTAATATTTGAGTATGTTGAAACTTTTTATAACACTGTTAGAATTCATGAACATTGTGGCATGATGTCGCCTTATGATTTCGAAAATACTTTAGCGTGTTAAACCACTAAAATATGATATGCTGACATGGAAGAGCCTCGAAACCAAACAGCGGTTATGCCGAGAAAAGCCTCTTTATATGGGGTGGCACCCTCTGGTACAATCTTGAAGGCGAAAACCGATTACCAAAGAGGTTGTTTTCGCTTAAGATAAGGGAGTTCAGAGGGTGCAGGGGCCCCATGTCAAGAGGAACGTGGAATAAATGCGGCTTAAAATGAAGCAGGTTATTCAAAACTAGGATTATTTCTACTTTTAACTTGTCCGAAATCTTGACAGAAGACCAGAAATTATGTACCCTGCACTAAAAAGGGCAAGAGGTGTTGCGCCTCTCCGGTTTATGCACTATAAAGTTTGGTTCATTTTAACTGCGATTCATTGTGTTCTTGATTTCCTCATATTGTGTATCGAGCTCCAGGAACAAGTCCCAAACGAGATCTTTCGGCTTTTTCTTATTAAGATAATCTGCTATTATCTCAAAACCGGTATTGGCGTATTGTTCAGCCATCTTATACACATGGCCTTTATCAGCGATAGCGTCAAGCTCATTATCTGGGTCTATTAATAACGAGATAAACTGAGAATACATTGACGCTTGTGTTTTGCTATCGATGGATTTATCAAGGACAAGACCGCCGGTATATGGATTTACAACTTCTGTTTTAGTTTTACTTTCAACTCCTAAGGACATTGCAAAAAGGAATAATTCAGAACGCGTGATTCCCTTAAGACCAAGTCCCATATAGTTGACTTCATCGACCTTTTCCAACAGCTGCTTAGCCTTGGTTGAGTAGTTTAGCCTATCCGGCATTTTTGATGTTTCCATATATACCTCCTATTTCACCACAGTGACTTTCTCGTTTACCATGTTTAGTTCCACATTGGTCCTTGCTGCTGGATCAAATATCTTCTTAATTTCAGGTGAGTACTCATCTGGTGAGAATGTCATTATAATCTGCTTATTCTTGCTGACTTCACAAAGTACATTTGCAAAATTAACCCTGTTGATATCTGAGACACGAGCAACTGGTGTATCAATAAACAGCAGAGAATTAAATCCTGAGACTTCATGGAGGGCCAGCGTAAATGACAAAGCGAGTAAGCAGCGCTCTGCTGCGCTACATGTGCCAACACAAGAATACCCGTCCTTATGGATAAGGTCGAGCTGGAATTCTTTATTTAGCACAATCCGATCATAAGTATTCTTTTTCCAGATGAGCTGCATGAAGTAATAAGTGGTTCGACCCTCCATTTTAACCCGGACTTCGTTCATCATATCCTCTTCAACGCTGCCGATGACAATACGTCCTTTTGTAGCGGATTTTATTAACTGCTTTATTCTCGAGCATTCAGCGTCTTTTTCGAGGGCTTTTTCAAGCCCCTTATTAAGCTTTTCTTTTTCTTCCTGTGCCTTTGTAAGCTGGTCTTTAGCAACGCCAAGCTTCTCAATATTTATCTTCCTTATTTCCTCGTTTTCTTGACGCTCATTATGCCTGCGTTTTACCTCTTCTTTATCACTAATGCGGTTGATGCGTTTGTCAACATCTCCGAGCTCTGTCTCGACTTCATTAAGCTGTTTTTCAATGCGCTGATACCTTTCGATTAAGCTTTTCTTTTTGGCCGGGTACGTTTCAGCAGCTTTTACTATTCTCTCAAGCTCACTACGAATGCTCATTAGCAGATGAGATGTAGTACTTGATACCTGGAAGCTATCAATAAGGTGCTTAATAAAATCTTCCCCATGCTTGGATAAGGATTGATTGCAGATAGTGCAGGTATGATCTTCGAGCGCTTTAAGTAATAATACCTTATCAATATTTGGAGGTAGGGCTTTATCCGCCTCTTTTTGTGCGATGATGCTTAATGTTTTCTTCGCCGCTGTATAGAAGGTGAGTGTTGTTTTCATTTCTCTAACAAATGAAAACATAGAATCCGTGAGTTCTTTTTTCTCACCTTCGAGGCTCTTCTGGGTTGCTCTTAACTCCTGATATTGCTTTTCTAAGTCCGGCAGATTCTCTTCGCCTTGAAGGTATTCTGTATTTTCCTTAATGATACGGTCTGACTTGGCAATTTGTTCCTCGTGGTCTTTTATTTTCTTTTCTGCAGATAGGATTAGGTCATCTGCTTCATCGAGTGCATCCTTAATCTTTTTTATATTAGGGGCTTTAGAAGCTGCTTCCTTTTGCTTGTCCCCAATGATGTCGCCAATGCGCTTATAAATAAGGTTTACAATATCAACTTGCGATATAGAAAAGATAGCATCTTTGACTTTACCCTTCCGGGTGCTGATAAAGTAGTTGTTTAACTGCTCACCGTCAAAGTAGAAATATTCTCTTATTTTTTCTGGCATATACTTATCGACGAGGTGTCTTGTTTCGTCCTTGTCTTCATGCACTTTTGGATCGCCGGCGGAGGTAGCTACAGTAACAGTAAACTTCTCTTTGGCTATTTCCTCAAATATGCCGGGTGTAACGCGAACCGGAAGGCGCCTTTTGTATGTGATGTATTCATCCCCATCCTCGGCCCTTATTGCCACTTCAACATACTCAGTATCCTTGCCAACAGCCCTTGCTTCTTCTATAACAGTGAGGTTTAGCTTAGGTAATCCAAGATCTTCTGTATCGTCACCTAAATGTGGCTCCTTACCATAGAGGCACCAAGTGATGGCATTGAGTAAATTTGTCTTACCAACGCCGTTCTGAGCAACGATGATATGTATGTCGCTGCTTTTTGACGCAGGAAACGCAAAAGAGAGAGATTGGTACTGACGATAGCTTGTAATGTCAATATTAGTTATTCGCATCCCTTTTCTCCTCCTTACAAGCGTTTTCCAGAATAGTGCTGTACTTTGGCTTCCACCAGCCGGGCGTCTCACTTTCAAATTCAAGCAAGCTCACAAGAAAGTCCCCAATTTCGGGTTCACTTTCTGTCTTTGCCCTAACTTTTTTGATAATCGTTTTATTAAGTGCCATTATTAACCCTCCTTATCCGTTCATTTATTTTCATCAGTACGTCAGCGTTATTAATTGAATCCATAGACATATCTTTTACGCGTATAAGTTCCTTCTCAAAGATTTGCTTCTCGAATTCAATTAAGGCTGGGTCTTTTAATCTTTCAAAATCGGGCTCCAATATAAAGTCATATATATAGGCCCTGTCTTTTCCTTTTGACTGACGAATTACCCTACCGACACGTTGTATATATTCTCTGGGATTAGTGCTGCTTGCCATAATTATTGCGGTATGTGCTGTTGGTATATCAATACCTTCATCAAGGCATTTAATAGCAACAAGCGCTTGGTATGTACCATCCTTAAACTTGTTTATGAGATATTGACGCTCACTAAGCCCGCTGTGCTTTTGCTCAGGTGCAGTTCCTTGCTCTTGGGTAAAGCGGTGGGCCATAATGTTCATGTCTTGTAAGATACGCATAACTTCATTAATTTGGGCATCAGATGCGAAGATTAAAGTATTATCAACAAGCCCCTTTCGGAGTATTGTAATAAGGGCTTCATACTTTAATTCAGCGTTCTTCTCGATATTTGCGCGGTCAAAAAGAAGCTTTTCAAGCCTCTTTTGGTATTCATCACTGCTCTTGCTGAAGGCAGCCATTTTCTTTATTCTATTTGTAAGTCCTTCATATTTTTCAAGCTCCTCTTCGGTAAGGCTAACAAACACAGGATGATATTCATATTCTACTAAGAATGGCTTATTTGTCAGCCGGTTAATCGTTGTAAGTGCCTGAGCTATTGTAAACTTAAAAGAATCGTTACCAAAATAATTGGTTAGGATTTTCGAGCCATAATCATCAAACCACCGGGATGGAGTGGCAGAAAGGCCAATGCGGTATGAATACTCATCAAGCAGAGCATTCTTTGCCCGGTATGCACCTAAGCCATGCGCTTCATCACCAACAAAGCATACCGGCGTCTTAGAAATATGCTTCCTTATAGTATTAATAAAATCATCGCAGCTCGCTGTTGTATGGGTAGTATAAACAATGGCGTGATTAGAAAAGCCCAAGGCGAGAAGTTTAAGCTCTTTTTTAAGAGCCTCGCGCCATTTATGAGTCCCGTCTGCAATGAGTACGTTGTCTACTTTAAGGCCTATTTTATCAATTTCACCTTTCCACTGCATTGACAGAGTGCTCTGAGGGCAAGAGATTATTACAAGCCCCCTAGGCACCACCTTGAGAAAGTGATTTATACAAGCGATGGCTGTTCTTGTTTTGCCTGTTCCTGTAGCCATCTCAAATAGCAAGTGGTAATTATTCTGCTTCCACTTTTTAAATGCATTTCTTTGATAAGAGAACAGGCTGAGCTTCTCTTCAACTGTTTTTTTCTTACGAGTACGGATGTATTTCTTTGCCGTAAAATGCTCTTGCGAAAACTCCCTACCTATTACGATAAGCTTTTCATAGACAGCCTTAGGTAATGTTTTTATTGCGATGTTAGGCCTAAGTTCATTCCAAAACTCCTCAAACCTTTTTCCATCGGCATCTAAATAACTGTCTTGCCCAAGCTCCCAGCTCCTGAAAACCTTAAATTCTTCAATGTTGGTTAACCACCCAGATGCAGTTTCATTTATGGACCCGCTGAACGATAGACGGTTACCATCCCTGTCTGTCAAAATCCCGATTTTCTGATGAAACAAAGATTCATAATCAATTGCTTCTGCATCTTTTTGTTTGACAAGGGCAATCTTCATCTCGAGGTATCCGTTTGCAAGCATCCAGCCAAGGGCGCGAAGATGGTCATGCTGAAAATCATCCTCAATATGTTCTAAGTCTTTCAGTAATTGTTTACTTATGTACTCATCGGGGTGCTCAACAACACTTTTAATAACAGCGGCGTCCTTTTCATCAAGGCGCGGACATGCAATAATACGCATGGTCCCATTATTCCGTATCAGACCGGCGAGTCCTCTGGCCGCGATGGCAAGGCTTGCCGAGGTGAAAAAGCCTGCAATCCTATCATAGTTAACAGCCTCAGCAAGCAGAGGAACATAGAATTCATTTACAGGATCGTCATGGCCTGTTTCATATGAATAAGCGATGTCAATGTTAATATCCCGAAAAGACATCATCGCCACCCCCTGATATTATCAAGTGCCTTCCTCAGAATACTGCCTTCATTCCCCAACTCTTCAGAGATAAACTGCAAAAGTGATGCGATATTAGGCTTTCTTCTTTTTTTCGTTTGCCCTGCAAGGCAGGATAACTCGTCCTCAATATCAATTTCCGATGAGATTGCATCTATAAGCATTTTTTGTATGATAGGAACTCTGAAGAGAAGGCGAGCCGCCAGCTTCTTTTTTTCATTGTCTTTTCTTTTATTAAAGGCCATACCAAAAACAGATAAGTCTACTTTATAGAAGTTGCTCGGTGCCGTAATTACCCCCAAATCAAGGAGAGTAGCCATTTTTGAATGGTTTTCACCATACTTGCGCTGCGCAACCTCATTTTTTTCTTTTCCATTATCAAGATAAGTGCCGAGCTCATCATAAGACATCGATTGCCCGCTTAGACCCAGTATATTAGGGGTTTCTATATAAGCATCAGCGAGATTACTGAACTGCGGGATGTTGCTTGGAAGGACATCCTCTAGGTTTGGATTATTGCGGACAGCCGCAAAGACCTCAGATATCTTCATACTCAGCAGTTTCCCGCAAAACCAATCGGCTAATATCTCTTTGGAATAGTTGACACAGGCTATCTCCGGATATGAAAGACACTGCAGGTCCATCTCTTTTTGAAAATATCTTTCGGTAGCTTCACCAACTGGCATTATACCTAAGTAGGCTTCCTCCCATGATTTTTGTTGTTCTGTGCATGTTTTACAGCTCAATTTATTTGCATATTTACGTCCATAGCCGTAGGCGTTTCCATACTGGTTTTCTTCATCAAAACGCAGGTCAAAGTATTTCTCTGCGATATCCGGGAATACACTCTCAAAATCAATCATGGATTGATATGCGGTGCATGTGGTCTTCTTATTCTTATGATAGTCCTGGTTAGCCTCACAGAACTGTCTAAATGACTTCTTCTTAAAAAATTGAGGTTGATTACACCAACGTGCTATCTGGATATACAGTGTTCTCCATGGGCTATCTTTATAACTCTCATATCTCATGATATATGGCAGGCACCCATATTTCATGAGAATTTTTATACGCTCGAAAGTGTTCTGTATATCCTTTTCATCCTGTGAGTTATACGCGCAGAGTACATATAGCTTGGTCGTCTTGGAGCAATACCTTTTCCAAAGTTTTAGTTTTTCTTCTATAAGCTCTCTATCTTCAAGATGGTCAAAGGCAAAAATAAAATCGCCATGATAACGGGTTTCAGATAAGCGCTTAGCCTTTCTATCAGTCATAAGGCGTATATCAAGGCCTTGACGGAATTGGAAATGCTTCCCAGTTGCCTCGAGGTCATCCAGTATTGCTTCCCAACCGCCATATCCAAGGAAATTATCATCCCATAGATATATGTAAGGTCTGGTTGGGTCATAAAACTCCTTTACAGGGGAATGTATAAATACCTTATCGTGTTTTTTATTCACACAGAAGGAGCATTTTCTGAAGCAACCACGGGTTGTAAAACCTATAGAATAGTCTAGGTAATCGGATACAGCGCTTTTGTTTCGGCCTTTGTCAATTTCACCATTAGCGTAATCTTTGTATAAATCATAATCCGGCATATGATGCTCAATCTCATCTCGGAGGTTTTCACCACCGTCTTCAAAAAAGCCCGTGCCTCCAATTATTACGTTTGGTAAGGAGGTAATACCTTCAGGCACAGTAGTAAAAGTAAATACTCTTGAGACATATACTTTGTCATAAGAATCAAGCCCTACATAACTGCCAAGAAGTGTAACCGAGTGGCCTTGTTCCTTATAATAACCGCTTATCTTCATTAAAGCCAGATTCGGATGCCTTGTCCCGTTATCCAGCAAATCTGCATCTATAATACCAATTCTCATTGCAGCGTTAACTTCCTTTCTCCTATAATTCTCTTAACTTATTTAGAATTGTACCAACACTCTAATGGTCTCAAATCATGTATATTAAATAGTGGACTTGTTAATCGTCTGAGTCATTCTTCTCAGCCGCACCTCCAGAACGAATCCATTCGTCTACTTCAGAAATCTTAAATTTCCAAAGCCGGCCGACCTTATGGGCTGGCATATTTCTATTATTAATCCATTGCAATATGGTTTCACGACTTACATCGAGGTAGTCGGTTATCGTATCCATTGATGACCATTTTTCAATATTCTGGTCTTTATCCACTTTAATTCGCCTCCGTCATTGAATTATCGAAACACCATATTTATTTAAGGTTCCAGGACCGCTAACACCAAATGACTCATTCCCGCCATCTGACAGCTGCAACACCATGGTCTGTTCGAATATTTCTTGTGTTCGCTTTAAATACGACCCTTTTTTATTGAACGCTATAAAAACTTGCTTGGGGCTCCGACTATAGAGTTACAGTATTTTTTCAAGCGGTTCATCGGCTATTTGTTTCAGTATTACCGAGTCATGAACCAAGGCAGGTAGTGAGGTCAATTGCATCATCAATAGGTTGAAGACAACTAACCCCCTATATGAATTCCTGTACCTGTGTCATCTGGTGTGAGGAATGTATAGCTGTTAGGCTTCTTTATTGTCAAGAAATGGCTGCTCAGTGATGGTCAAACAAAAGTGCCAAATATATACAGAAATATTATAACACTTACTTGTATATATTTCTATACTTTTACCTGTAACACTTCGTAAATCCTCATAAATACGCATTAACACCGGTATTCCCGGCCAAATCACCAAGGAAAGGAGAGCTATGAGATGCAAGACATCCGAAACGCTAACGGCAAGCTGGTGCAGCCTCGCCCGAATACAACAGCCCAAATACGATTTGTGTACCACCTTTATTTCTTTTTGTACCCCCTAAATACTGGCTATAAATAACAGAAACTGAATATTTCAAATCAATATGGGTTATAATGTTTTTGACAACTTGTAAAAAATATTTTTACAATCTCCGCATTATAGTGTAAAATTGTACCGAAGGGGGTGAATCATATGGAACTCTTTAACCATCGCGAGACTATAGGCAGGAATATCTCAACTTATATACGATTGAGAGGTTACTCTAAATCGTCATTTTCCAAACTTACGGAAATATCCCGGCCAACTCTTAACCAGATTCTATCGGGAGATAGTCCTAGCCCAAAAACATTTGAAGATCAATTAAATCGAATTACCGGTGTTTTAGATATGCCTTTGGACTATTTTCTAACAGAACCTGTTATCCCTTTGGAAAAATGGAGAGCTCCCATGATACATCATTCTGACAGGGCACCCGATGGTGAACGGGATAATTTAGCAAAGGAATTATTAAATGACCTTGATGATTTGATGTCTATAGCTTCGCTATATCTATAAAGGAATGAGTTACATGAGAATTACAGGTCAGAATCTTGACGAGACAATTAAAATCAATAGTGAGGTCAACAGGGAAGTCCAGGAACAAATCAAATATCTTGAGAGGTATTTGAAAAAATACCGTATAATTTCTACGGAAAAACTGGCAATGCAAATACTGAAAGACCACAATTTAATTCAGGTGCCAATTCCTGACCCGGATTGGGGAGGGGCTATTTACGAGCTGCCTAATGGCCAAAAAGTGCCGGTTTTAAATACAGCTCAATCGCGCCTATATCAGTATTTTATTTGCTGGCATGAAGTCTACCACTTGACAGAGGAATCCAGACAGAGTGTTTCCCATAGTATCAGTACTGAATTCGACCTGACAGAGAGAAAAGCTGACTATTTTGCCAGTCAGATGTTAATAGGGAATGATCTTTATCTATATTATAGAGATTTAGAAGACCAGAAATTTATTGACCGGATTGCTTATTGTATGGATACATTTAAGGCCCCTTATAAGGCAATTCTAATTCAACTGTACGAAGATGCTATTCGTTTTAAAGACGAGTTGCTTCAACGCGAGATCAAGGCATATTTCGACCTTAAACTTGACCAAAAGCAATGGGAAGAAAAGTTTAAAGAGCTGTCTTTAGATGATAGTTTAGTTAAACCTACTGGTATTATTGATTTTGGCAAACTGAAAAAGGTGATTGAAGAAAAAACCAGTCAGCATTCAGATGTTGAACTTTACTCTGAAAATATGGATTTCCTCTTGTCACTTGAGAAGAAGTTGCGGGATACAAAGGAAGAGTTGGTCTATGACTAATTTTCAGGTGCTGCATGATTTTCTTAATGGAAGTTCCAATGTTCGGATTTTAATATTAGATAATAACAACATTCAGTTTTGCTGCCAATACGAAGAGTATTTCCCGGTAGATGAAATTTATCAAAAATATGATCTTATTGAATATACCGGTGAAAGAAACCAGCCTGTCCGGCGGTTGGTTCCAACCGTTCCGGACAGAGGTTTCAATGATTCTGGAACGGAACCAATTAGCATTTATTTATGATTAGTACTGTATATACCATAA
>Ga0209347_1003999_pt1 | contig 16125 bp, 17 predicted proteins | sample AutmiccommuBRH23_FD_187382 | JGI IMG/M metagenome (GOLD analysis project Ga0209347, IMG submission 187382) | Deep subsurface microbial communities from Mt. Terri, Switzerland - Autotrophic microbial communities BRH/23 (SPAdes) (version 2) | ecosystem: Environmental > Aquatic > Deep subsurface >...
CCCGCCCTCAGCCCCTAAAGCATGGCCCCACCACGCTCAAGGCCATAAAAAAACCCGGCTACGCGCCGGGCCTGTCTTCGCTAGCTTTCTTTCGCTTCTTTGGCGGAGGCAGCGCCATCCGCTCCTCGATCGCCCCCACGGACCGCGACAGCGCATCCGCAATCTCGAACTTGTCCATGCCTTCGCGCCCCATCCGGCGCATCATCTGATCTTCCTTGAACGACCACCGCCGCCCGTCCCGCACCGGCCGCCCATTAGCCAGCGCCACCATTTGCTCGATGCGCGAGCCAGTACCGAGCTCGACCCGCAACCGGCGCTTCTCCGCTTCCCGCTCAACGTATCCTGAGAACGCCTGCGCGTTGGTCAGCTGGACGCCCCGGCACCGGAACAGATCGATCCAGAACACCTCCGCAGCAAGCGCCCGTCTTTGGTCCTCGCACGCCTCCAGCTCCACAAAGACCGGCTCCAGCCCCCCTGCCAGTATCTCGTCGATCGTCAAGCCCGAGACCGTATCACAGCACTCCAGATGCTGCGCTTTGCGCAAATCCAAGCGCGACGTATGTCCGACATAGAAGATTTTCAGATTACGGGGATCGACGATTGCGTAGATGCAGTAGGTCACCACACCAGTTTAACACAGCTCGCTGCGCGTCGATCCGGTGCATACCATGGCACTCCAATTCCACTTCCCTACCAGAGCATCCAAACACTCCAGCCAGAGATGCCATCGTCATGAGAACAGGCAGAGCAACCAGCCCGAGAACAAGCTCATGACGCTACAGCAATCACGCTCTTGCGGCCCCACACAACCGTCCTTACCTTACCGCGTTCGGAAACCTACTACGCGGGCCGAAAACTCTCAGAATGTGCCCGCTTTGTGCCCGCTCCAACTGGCAGCACCTATGCTCATCGACGCTAACGCATTGAAAAATATTGGTGAGCCCGGATGGGATCGAACCATCGACACCCTGATTAAAAGTCAGGTGCTCTACCACTGAGCTACGGGCCCCAAGGCGCTGCTTGTAGGCGGCACGGCTGGGGTGGTCAAGGCAACGGCGCAACGCACCCCTGGAGAACCTCCTCGAGCCGACCCATGCGCGCCCGTCGCCCCTCCTATACACATTGCCGCCTCGGCGCCGGGCCAGCGCTGAGATATGAGTGCCCGCCATGAACGATAGCCCATCAGAAGCCGTGCCAGCGGACACCTCCTCAAGCCCCAAGGTCAGCCGCCCCCCTCATCATCTCGTCCGCCCCGCCAACACCATCAAGGCGATCGGGCTGATGTTCGTGGCGGTCACGCTGTTTGCCGGACTCGACACCTCCGCCAAATACCTGGCGACGCAATCGGGGCTGCCGATCGTGCAGATCGTCTGGTCGCGCTTCATCGGCCAGTTCCTGCTGATGCTCACGTTCCTGACCAGCCTTCCGCTGGCGGAGCTGTTTGCAACGCGCAAGCTCAAATGGGAGATCTTCCGCTCCGCGATGATGGCCGGCACCACGGGCTGCAACTTCATCGCGCTGCAGTACCTGCGCCTCGACCAGACCATCACGGTGGTGTTCTTGGCGCCGCTGGTGGTGGCGCTTCTGGCCGGCCCGTTCCTGGGCGAGTGGGTCGGCTGGCGCCGCCTTGTCGCCATCCTCGTCGGCTTCTGCGGCATCCTGATCGTCGTGCGGCCGGGCTTTCACTCGCTGCACTTCGCCTTCATCTTCGCGTTCGGCACCATGCTGACGTACGCGATCTTCATGCTGCTGACGCGCTATCTCGCCGCCTACGACAAGCCGCTCGTCATGCTGTTCTACTCGATCCTGCTCGGAACGTTCGGGCTGATGCCGTTCGCGCTTTGGCAATGGGTGTGGCCGGCAACGATCGGCCAGTGGGCGCTGTTGTCGATCCTGGGCGTGCTGGGCGGCACCGGCCACTACTTCTTCATTCATGCCTACCGGCTGGCGCCGGCATCGATCCTGTCGCCGTTCCTCTACGTGCAGCTCATCAGCATGGTCGGCTTCGGCTATTTCGTGTTCAACGACCTGCCCGATATCTGGACGCTCATCGGCTCCGGCGTGATCATCGCGTCCGGCGTCTACCTGCTGCACCGCGAGCGCGCCGCCCGCGCCGAAGCGCGCCTCAACGATCCGATCTAGCAGCGCTAAATCATAGAGAGCAGACTTATTAGGACCATCAAGGTGGGTCGGCTCTATCCCAGTGAGGTTTGGTTGCCTCGGCTTCGAGCTTCGGAAGTATCCGTTCGGCTTCTGTCACCAGAGTCTGAATATTGAACCGCTGCCCCCAAAAGATCACCTCTTTTGACGTTGGATCAAACCACCTGAAGGTATCGATCTCATCAAAGCCACAGACCAGGCCTCTCGGACCAATGATTTTGTCCGCGTGATTGTGTCGCTTGGATTGCGCCCACCAACGATCAATACGTTCGTCAATGTGCTCAAAATTGTTGCGCATTGAAACGTCCCGGAATGGGGAGTCATCCTCGATGCCGATGCTGTCGCGAAGGCGTCTTCGGGACTCCGCGTGTCTACCCCGTTGCCCCCAGAGAAGCTTCGAAATGTTGGCTCCAGCATTGAGAACGTTCTGAATCGCATAAAGTACGCGGTCTGTGTCGTTCGCCCTAAGTCCCTCATTAACATCACGTGCAGCCGCCAATAAAAAACGGCACTGGTCGCACACTTGGCGTTGGAATATCCGCATATGGAAAGTATCCATCAGCACACTCCTAACGAACGAATGTTGCTGCAGAGTATTTGAATGCTAGTAGACGCTGCATGCGTCGAGATTCAGGCGGCCTGGACACCGGCAAGCCTGCGCTTGGTTTCCTCGGCCCAGGCATCGAAGCGCTTCTCCGCGATCGCCGAGCGCATCGCCGCCATCAGCTCCTGATAGAACGCAGTGTTGTTCCATGAGAGCAGCATCGAGCCCAGAAGCTCGCCCGACTTGATGAGGTGATGCAGATAGGCGCGGGAATAGTCACGCGCGGCGGGACAGATGCTTTCGGGATCGAGCGGGCGCAGGTCCTCAGCATGGCACGCGTTCCTCAAATTGACGCGTCCGCCCCAGGTGTAGGCGAGGCCGTGGCGGCCGTTGCGCGTCGGCAGCACGCAGTCGAACATGTCGATGCCGCGGCGCACGGACTCGATAAGGTCCATCGGCGTGCCCACGCCCATCAGATAGTGCGGCTTGTCCGCCGGCAGGAACGGCACCACGCCTTCCAGCGTGCACACCATCACCTCGTGCCCCTCGCCCACCGCCAGTCCGCCGACCGCGTATCCCGGGAAATCCATGTCGACGAGCGCTTCCGCCGATTGCCGGCGCAGATCCGGCTCGATCCCGCCCTGCACGATCGCAAACAGCGCCTGGCCCGGCGCGCCCATCCTCGCGAAGGCTTCCCGAGAGCGCTCCGCCCAGCGCAGCGACAGCTCCATCGCCCTCTTCGTCTCGGCGTAGTCCGCAGGCAGCTCGATGCACTCATCGAGTTGCATCTGAATGTCGGCACCGAGCAGGCACTGGATCTCGATCGACCGCTCCGGCGTCAGCATGTGCACGGAGCCGTCGAGATGCGACTGGAACTTGACGCCCTCCTCGCTCAGCGTGCGCAGCTTGCCCAGCGACATCACCTGAAAGCCGCCGGAGTCGGTGAGGATCGGCTTGTCCCAGCGCATGAACGAATGCAGCCCGCCGAGCCTGGCGATGCGCTCCGGGCCGGGCCGCAGCATCAGGTGATAGGTGTTGGCGAGCACGATGTCGGCACCGGCTTCGCGCACCTGCTCGGGATAGAGCGCCTTTACCGTCGCTGCCGTCCCCACCGGCATGAACGCCGGCGTGCGGATCACACCGCGCGGCGTCGTGATTTCGCCTGTCCGCGCCGCCCCGTCCTGCCCGATAAGCCTGAAGCCGAAATTCGCAGCTGCGTCGTGCACGTCGTCTAGTCTCCGCGTTCCGCCGCCGCCGGATAGAGCAGACACGCATCGCCATAGGAATAGAAGCGATAGCCCGAGGCCAGCGCATGCGCATATGCGGCCTTCATCGTCTCCAGTCCAGAGAATGCCGAGACCAGCATGAATAGCGTCGATCGCGGCAGGTGGAAGTTGGTCATCAACACGTCGACGGCGCCAAAGCGATAGCCCGGCGTGATGAAGATATCAGTACTGCCGTGGAAGGCCTCGATCGCCCCGCCCTTGGCCGCGCTTTCCAACAGCCTTAGCGATGTGGTGCCGACGGCGACGATGCGCCCGCCCGCAGCGCGCGCCGCTTTGAGCGCCGCCGCGGTCTCGGCGGAAACCTCGCCCCACTCCGAATGCATCTTGTGGCCGCTCGTATCCTCGGCCTTGACCGGCAGAAACGTGCCTGCCCCCACGTGCAGCGTCATGAAATGGCGCGAGACGCCGCGCGCCTCCAGAGCTGCCATCAGCTCGGACGTGAAGTGCAGTCCCGCCGTCGGCGCCGCCACCGCACCGTCGTGGGCGGCATAGATCGTCTGATAGTCGCGCGTGTCCGCATCATCGGGTGCCCGCTTGCCCGCGATGTAGGGCGGCAGCGGCATCCGCCCCACGCTCGCGATCGCAGCATCGAGATCGGGACCGGAAAGATCGAAGGCGAGCTCCACCTCGCCCTCCTCGCCCCTCGCGGCGACAGTCGCATCGAGCGCACCGGCAAGACACATCGTGCCGTCGTGGCCGAAGTGCAGCCGGTCGCCGGGCTTCAAGCGCTTGGCCGGCCGCGCGAGCGCGCGCCAACGGCCCGGATCGCGTCGCTCGATCAACGTCACCGAGATCTGCGCGATCGCGTCCTCGCGTTTGCGCACGCCCTGCAGAGCCGCAGGGATCACGCGCGTATCGTTGAAAACCAGCGCATCGCCGGAGCGCAACAGCTCCGGCAACTCGCGCACGATGCGATCCTCGAACGCCGCCCCCGGCCGCACCACCAGCAGGCGCGCGCCATCGCGCGGATCGGCGGGATGCAGCGCGATCGCGGCCTCGGGCAGTTCGAAATCGAACAGGTCCGTGCGCATCAGGTGAGCCGGATCAACAGCGCTCCGGCGAACAGCAGAATGGCGCCCGCCACTCTCCCAAACGACAATTCGCGCGCGGCGAGCCCGAACGCACCGATCTTGTCGAGCGTCAGCCCTGCGAGCAACTGCCCCGCCACTACGAACGCCATAGTGGCCGCCGTGCCGAGCTTAGGCGTCAGGATGATGATGCTGACGACGTAGGCCGCGCCGAGACACCCGCCGGCAAAGAACATCCACACCGGCGGCCCGCTCCAGTCGATGGGCGTGTCGTGCATCCGTGACATCAGTAGCGCGAGCGCGACCAGGACCACAGTGCCGGCGACAAAGGAGGCCGCCGCGGCCGCGACCGGAAAGCCGACGCCGCGGCTCAGCCCCGCGTTGATCGGCGCCTGCAGCGCGATGAAGGTGCCCGCCAGAACACCGAGCAGCGACCAGACCAGGCCCATCATTGCCACACCTTTCGTTGCGACGCCGGCGACTATTCGCGAGACGTGAGCAGCTCCCAGACGCCGGCAGCCGCGAGAACGAGCCAACCGACGATCATGGTCGAGCCGCCCGTCGGGGCCGCCATCGTGAACAGCCGCTCGCCCCAGAACGCGCGCGCGGCAATGTCGCCGCTGAACAGCGACGCGCCCGCCAGCAGGATCAGCGCCGCAATCAGGAAGGCGGTGGCGTGCGCTGCGCGCGCCGCCGCCGTCACGATCGCAACTGCGGCCGCCGCGCTGATCAACAGCATGTGCGCAGCAGGCGTCAGCGTGGCGAGGTCATTGCCGTGCGCGCCTGCCGCCGCGAGCGCGACGCCAGCCGCGCCTGCAAGACCGGCGTAAGCGACGAGCGCGCTTGAAGCCTTCTGCATTCTCAACGCCTCCACACTGCAACGACCGCCCGCCGGCCTCAGCCGACGTCGGCCGCCACCTTCACCGAGATCATCTTGTCGGGGTTCTGCACTGGCTCGCCGCGCTTGATCTTGTCGACGTTCTCCATGCCCTCGATCACCTTGCCCCAGACCGTGTACTTGCGGTCGAGGAAGGTCGCATCGTCGAAGCAGATGAAGAACTGCGAATTGGCGCTGTTCGGGCTCTGCGCACGCGCCATCGAGCACACGCCGCGCACGTGCGGCTCGGCGTTGAACTCCGCCTCGAGGTTGGGATAGTCGGAGCCGCCCGTGCCGGTACCGTGCGGACAGCCGGTTTGCGCCATGAAGCCCTCGATCACGCGATGGAACGGCACGCCGTCGTAGAAGCCCTCGCGCGCAAGCGTCTTGATCCGCTCCACGTGCTTGGGCGCCAGATCCGGACGCAATTCGATGACGATCGGACCCTGGGTCGTCTCGATGATGAGCGTGTTCTCGGGATCGGGGGCTGCGGACATGAGAAGCTCCGTCTGTTTTGGGGGAGAAAATACGCCGCGGACTTCGCGTCCCCGGCACCAGGCTGTCAAGTCGCAGGCGACCTCACGTGGCGCATATGCCAGCGCACGGCGGCCAGATCAATTCGCGGATGCCGCCGTCGCGGCGGCATGCCACAGCTACCGGCAAAAAAGGACCGTTCCGAGCCTCAGCCCGCGTCCGGCTGCAGGTAGACCTTCTCCATGACGTCGGGAATCGGCGGCGGCTCGCCGGGCGCAATCTTGTCGACGTTCTCCATGCCCTCCACGACCTCGCCCCAGACCGTGTACTGGCCGGTGAGGCCGCGACAGCCGGTGTCGTCGAAGCAGATGAAGAACTGCGAGTTGGCGCTGTTGGGGTCGACGGTGCGCGCCGCGCCGACGGTCCCGCGCTTATAAACCTCCTGCGAGAACTCGGCCGGCAGGTCGGGATAGTTGGAGCCGCCCTCGCCGGTGCCAGTGGGGTCGCCCGTCTGCGCCATGAAGCCCGGAATGACGCGATGGAATTTGACGCCGTCGTAGAAGCCTTCCTTGGTAAGCTGCTTGACGCGCTCCACGTGCTTGGGCGCCAGGTCGGGGCGCAGCTTGATCAGCACCTTGCCGGACTTGAGCTGTATGACCAGGGTGTTCGAGTCGCTGCTGCTGACCTTGCTGTCATCCGAGCATGCCGTCGTAACGGCGATGACGCAAAACGCCAGAGCGAGGCCGATCAACATTCGCATGGCGTATCCTTCCCCTTCATTTGTCGTTTCTGGCCTTGGCCTCAAAGCGGGACGGCCACGGCCGATTTGGCGCACCTTTATCGCCGGTCGCGCGTCCGTCTGCAACTTTCGGCATGTTGGCGGGGCCTGCGTTGGCGTTTGTTGCGCCCCCTGCGGCCTAGTCGTACAGGCTAGGACGCCGCTTTCTCCCGCAGCCGCTTTGCCACCATCGCCGAGACGAAGGGCGAGACGTCGCCCCCCATGCTGGCGATCTGGCGCACCAGGTTGGCGGCGATGTGCCGGACCTTTGGGGACGCCGCGACGAAGACTGTCTGGATGGCGGGTGCCATTGCGCCGTTCATGCCCGCCATCTGCATCTCGTAGTCGAAGTCCGTGCCATCGCGCAGACCGCGGAAGATGACGCTGGCGCGATGCTCGGCCGCGGCGTCGACGGCAAGGTTGTCGAAGGTGACGATGGCGACGTCGGTGCCGGTGGTCTTGGCAATCGGACCGGTCTCCGCCGTCAGCATGTCGATGCGCTCGCGCGCGTCGAACATCGGATTCTTCTGCGGATGCACGCCGATGCCGATCACCAGCCTGTCGACGAGGCGGCAGGCCCGCTCGATCACGTCGGTATGACCGAGCGTGACGGGGTCGAAGGAGCCGGAATAGAAACCGATGCGTGACATGGGCCCATACGTTCCAATTGCCGTCCCACTTAACGTGAGGGGGTGGCTTCACACAACGACCTATCGCAGCAGCGTAAACAAAAAGGGCCCGGCAACTGCCGAGCCCTTCAATTCGGTTGTGTCTGAAGCTTACTTCAGCGGAACAGCCTCGCGGCGGCCGAAGAGATCGCCCAGGTTGAAGCGGTAGCCGAGGTTCGCCGTCAGGACCCACGGATCGAGATCGTGCTCGGCGTAGGCACCGTTGCTATAGGTCAGCTTGGTGTCTTCCCAGACCTTCTTGGCGTCGAAGCCAACCGACCAGCCAGCGCCCAGGTCGACATCCGCACCAGCCTGCAGCACGAAGCCCCAGCTATCCCGGAAGTCCACGCTCGCACCAGCGAGGTTGGACGACTCGTCGAAGTAGTGGATCCACTGCACACCGGCACCGACGTAAGGCTGGAAGGCGCCCATTCCGTCGAAGTGGTACTGCGCCGTCAGCATGGGCGGGAACACCCACGTGGAGGCGAGCTTGCCACCGACGACGCCCGACTTGTCGTGTACGTTGAGCTCGGCGAAGCAGCAGAACAGCTCAACCGACCAGTTCTTGGTCAGGTAGTAGTTGAGCATCAGCGTCGGAATAACCGTGTCATTCACTTCGGCGCCGAAGTTGGGAGCGATGTTGTTCCCCTTGGTATCGTCGTCGAAGAGGAGACCCGTCACGCCCAACTTGACCTGGAGATCACCGGCATCCGCTGCATTGGCCGGAACCGTAGCGGCCGCCATGCAGCCCGCGAGCGCAACCGCGCCCATCCAGAATTTAGAAATTCGCATCTCTTGCATGCCCCGTTCCCTGCCGGGCCGCCAATGGATGGCAAACCATCCCCCCACGACTCGGCTTCATCAGGTGTGCATTACTTCAGGAATCGTTGCGGAAGCCGAGCGCTTCGTGGCCTAACGACCTGACTCACATCAGCAATCAGGCTATCATGGATACTGTGTTGCACCATCGACACGCGATCGCATGATGCAGATCAAACCCTCGGCACAACGTCCCTTTTTCAGGTGTGCTTCGTCGCACCCCAAAGAATTTTGACTTGGATCAAGGCGTCGATCGGCCGGCCAACCAAGTGTGAGACCACGTCTTCTTTTCGCTAAGCGGCTGCGTCACAGCCCCTATTTTTCGAGGCGCGCCACGTGATCACTGATCGGGCCCAGACGCGAGGCTCGCCCCGGGCCATCCGACCGGCGCAACCTCTCCAGTTATGCTCAGACGAGACTTTGACGGCGCTTTGTCAGCACGCGACGACCGTGCGCCTGCGCCGCCGCCAACTACTGCCTTTCAGCAACGGGCATCTGGACAGCGTCTATATCGTCCGCTCGGGCCTGCTGGCGCTGCAGACGGTGTTGCCGGGCAAGCCGCGCCAACTTCTGGCACTCCACTATCCTGGCGACGTCATGGGAGTGGCCCTGCCGCCGCCGCTGCCGCATGCGGCCAGTTGCGCGATCGTGGCATCCGAGCTGTGGCGATTGCCCACGAGCACCTTCGAGTCGCGGCTCGCGGAGGATTGTCAGCTTGCCGTGCAGATCACCCGGCATCTCGCCCGGCAGGAAGCCCGCACGCTCCTGCACGCGGCGATGATTGGCGGATTGAGCGGCGAGGAGCGGGCCGCGTCCTTCCTCATCGAACTCGGCCTGCGCGCCGGCGTCCCCAGCGCGCACGGCATGGCGTTCGACATGCACCTGTCACGCAACGACATCGCCGACTACCTGGCGCTCAATCCCGACACGCTGAGCCGCATCATGTCGCGTCTCAAGGCGCGAGGGATCGTGGCGCAGACGGGCCGGACGCGCGCGATCGTGCCCAACTGGGAGGCGCTGTGTGCCGAAAGCCCTCTGGCCGGCACGCTGACGGCGCTGCACTCGCAAACCGAAGGTTAGGCGCCGCACCGTCTTCCGGCATGGACGCCCTCACAATTCAGCAGTCAACTTAAGTGGTCGGCGAAGCGCCGCCGTTGTCGGCTGCGCCGTCGTCGCCGTTCTCGTCGAGGCCGTTGACCTCCTCGTCCGCGCCATCGTCGGGGATGTGCTCCACGGAGACGACGTGCTCGTCCTCGTCCGTCTTGAAGATGCGCACGCCCTGGGTGTTGCGCCCGGCTATGCGCACATCGTTGACGGGGCAGCGGATCAACTGGCCGCCATCCGTCACCAGCATGATCTGGTCGCTTTCTCCGATCGGGAACGACGCCACGAGGCGACCGTTTCGATCGTTGACGACCATCGCCACGATGCCTTTGCCGCCGCGGCCCGAGGTCCGGTACTCGTAGGACGAGGTCCGCTTGCCGAAGCCGCGCTCCGAGACGGTGAGAACGAACTGCTCTTTCGCGCTGAGCTCCGCAAACCGCTCCGGCGTCAGCTCGCCCGCACCCTCGACGACTTCCTCGTCGTCACCGGCGACCTCATCGGCCTCCTCTGCAACCTCCTCGCCCTGAGCCCGCCGCAACATGTTGGCCTGCTTCAGGTAGGCCGCGCGCTCGGAAGCATCGGCGTCGACATGCGTCAGCACAGTCATCGAGATAATGGAATCGCCATCGTCGAGTTTGATGCCGCGCACGCCGTCGGAATCGCGCCCTTTGAAGAGGCGAACCTCGTCCTGCAGCAGGAAGCGGATACAGCGCCCGTACGCCGTCGTCAGCAGCACGTCGTTCTCGGGCGTGCAGATCTCGACGGAGACGATCTGATCGCCCTCGTCGAGCTTCATCGCGATCTTGCCGTTGCGGTTTATATTCTCGAAGTCGGAGAGCGCATTGCGCCGCACCCGGCCCGAGCGCGTGGCGAATGCGAGCTGCAGTGCGCCCCACGTCTCCTTGTCCTCCGGCAGCGGCAGGATAGAGGTGATGACCTCGCCCTGCGCCAGCGGCAGCAGATTGACCAGCGCCTTGCCCACCGCCTGCGGACTGGCCGCCGGTAGCTTCCACACCTTCATGCGGTAGCACATGCCGCGCGAGGAGAAGAACAGCACCGGTGTGTGCGTCGAGGCGACGAACAGCTTGGTGACCACGTCCTCCTCACGCGTCGTCATGCCGGAGCGGCCCTTGCCGCCACGGCGCTGCGCACGATAGGTCGCGAGCGGCACCCGCTTGACGTAGCCCTTCAAAGAAACGGTGACGACGCAGTCCTCGCGCTGAATGAGGTCCTCGTCCTCGACCTCGCCCTCCATGTCGACGATCTCGGTCTTGCGCGGGGTGGCGAACTCATCCCTGATCGCCGTCAGCTCGCCCTTGACGATCTCGACTACGCGCAGGCGCGAGGACAGGATCGCCAGATACTCCTTGATCTCCTCGCCGAGCTTTTTCAACTCCTCGCCGATCTCGTCGCGACCCAGAGCGGTCAGGCGTGCAAGGCGCAGCTCAAGGATCGCTTTGGCCTGCTCCTCCGACAGCTTGTAAGTGCCGTCGGCCGAAACCTTGTGACGTGGATCGGCGATCAGCTCGACCAGCGGCGCGATATCGCGCGCGGGCCAGTCGCGCTCCATCAACTGCTCGCGCGCATCCGCCGGGCTCGGCGCATGGCGGATGAGCTTGATCACCTCGTCGATGTTGGCGACCGCGATGGCCAGGCCGACCAACACGTGCGCGCGTTCGCGCGCCTTGTTCAAAAGGAACTTGGTGCGGCGGCTGACGACGTCCTCGCGGAAGGCCGTGAACGCCTCGATCATGTCCTTGAGGTTGAGGCTCTCGGGGCGGCCGCCGTTGAGCGCCAGCATGTTGGCGCCGAAGCTCGTCTGCAGATCGGAGTAGCGCCAGAGCTGGTTGAGGACCACGTCTGCCACTGCATCGCGCTTCAGCTCAATGACGATGCGCATGCCTTCGCGGTTCGACTCGTCCCAGATATCGGAGATGCCCTCGATGCGCTTTTCACGCACCAGATCGGCGATCTTCTCGATTAGTGTCCGCTTATTCACCTGGTAGGGGATGGCCGAGACGATCAGCGCCTCACGGTCCTTGCGGATTTCCTCCACCTCGACCTGGCACGCATCAGGATCGAGCCGCGTCCCTTGTGATAAGCCGCAAGCGCGCCGGCGCGCCCGAGGATCAGACCGCCGGTGGGAAAATCCGGTCCGGGAATGATCTGGCACAGCTCGTCGATCGAGATCTCGGGATTGTCGAGGTGGGCAAGGCAGGCATCGATCACCTCGCCGAGATTGTGCGGCGGGATGTTCGTCGCCATGCCCACGGCGATGCCGCCCGCACCGTTGACGAGCAGGTTCGGATACTTCGCCGGCATGACGCTCGGCTCTCTCTCCGACCCGTCATAGTTCTCCTGGAAGTCGACCGTGTCCTTGTCGAGGTCGTCGAGCAACGAGTGTGCGACCTTCGCCAGACGGCACTCGGTGTATCGCATGGCCGCCGGCGGATCGCCGTCGACCGAGCCGAAGTTGCCCTGGCCGTCGACCAGCGGCAGACGCATGGAGAAGTCCTGCGCCATGCGCACCAGCGCGTCATAGACCGCGCTGTCGCCGTGCGGATGATACTTGCCGATCACGTCGCCGACGACGCGCGCCGACTTCTTGTAAGCCTTGTTCCAGTCGAGTCCCAGCTCGCTCATGCCGTAAAGGATGCGGCGATGCACCGGCTTCAAGCCGTCGCGCACGTCGGGCAGCGCACGCGAGATGATCACGCTCATCGCGTACTCGAGATAGGAGCGCTTCATCTCGTCTGAGATGGAAACCGGGCGAATGTCGCTCGGCTCCTTGCCGCCGGGAGTGTCGTCGGTGGGATTGGCCACGTTTATGTCGCGTCTGCTGGAGCGGAGTGCACGCCCTTGCGGCGCGCATCGGATGAGGCAAATTCGACGCGCAGACTACTCCACCGACCCCCTAAGTTGCAATGCGTGCCAAGGCCCAGAAACACGCTTCTCCAGTAGTATTTTTCTACGTTCATCCAATTACTTAGAAAAGCTTGTAGCTGCGCCTTGTCCCACAGCGGCGACTTGTCCGTGACACAGAGAGACGCTACACGGGCGGGGCGCCGGAACATGGTTAATCCAGCCGGCGTTAGTCAGTGGGGCAAACCGCCCCCGATGCGAGAGGAGAATTCTATGAAGAGAGGCGTGTTGTGCCTGGCGGCCATCGCTATGGCGTGGGTCCTTCCGGCCCTCGCCGACCCTGCGGCTGCCCCGTCTGATGTGTTCCTCACCACGCAAGGCGACGGCCAATACCTCGCCAAGGATCTTCTGCTTGGCGCCAAGGTTCACAATGCGGAAGGTGCCATCGTCGGCGACATCGAGGATCTGATCCTCAATGCCGACAACCAGGTCGAAGGCGTCGTCATGGGCACCGGCGGCTTTGCCGGCTTCGGCGAGAAGCGCGTCGGCGTCAAGCTCTCGGCCCTGCAGATCAAGAACGAGGACGGCAAGATCACCGTCACGCTGCCGGAGGCCACCAAGGAGGCGCTCGACACTATCGAGCCGTTCAAGCGCAGCACGCCGCCCAAGTCGCTGCTCGACCGCGCCATCGAGAAGGCGCAGGAGCTTTCCGACAAGGGCAGCGTGACCGCAAAGGACGCGTACGAGAAGGCGAAGAAAGAGGCCGGTCCGGCGCTCGAGAAAGCCGGTGAGACAGCCAAGCAGACCTACGAGCAGGTGAAGGAGAAGGCGACGCCCGTGCTCGAGAAGGCGGGCGAGGCCGCCAAGGACGCCTACAACAAGGCGCGCGACGCGGTCGAGACCAAGCCTGCCGAGGAGTCGGCACCGGCAGCGGAAGAGGCCGCACCTGCGGCCGAACCCGAGTCCACTCCGGAAGCTGCACCCGAGGCCGCTCCCGAAGCCGTGCCCGATGCAACGACCACCGAGGAGCCCGCGGCTCAGCCCTGACGCTGCACGCACGGCGCCTCGAACGAGGCGATCTCAAACGAAGAGCCCCGCCTGCCGGCGGGGCTCTTTTTGCTTTCGCCAGTGTAGGCGCAGCCTAGTTGCGGCCGTCGACGCACACCCGCGCCGATCCCTTGAAGCTGGGGATCGAGCTGTAGACCAGCTCGACCTTCTCGATCGCCCGGCGCTCTCCGCGCAGATCCAGCGGCGGCGTTTCCCCTCCCGCCGGGATGCGCTTCTTGACGTCGAAGTCGTCGGACGGACCGCGCACGTACACCACCTTCAGCTTGAGCAGCACGATGTCGGCGCGGTCAACACGCAGGCGAATGGCGCTGAAACGGCCTTCGCGGCGGCCGACTTTGACGACGTCGCGATCCGCGCCGAAGCCGACCTTCTCACACCCGAGCTCCTCCCAGCGCGTCGGCGGCGGCCGGTTCTGGAAGCCGAATACCCTCACCACGGCACGATCACGCGAGCCCGGACGTGCGCGATAGACGATAATGATCCGGTCGATGAAGCGCTCATCGCCCGCAAGATCGAGCGGCCGCGTGCGCCCGCCCGCGCGAATGAACTGGCGCACCTTCACGTCCTGCTTCTTGCCATTGCCGAAGACGACCGTGAGGTCCTTGATCTCGACATCGTTGCGGGCGACCTCGAGCGCGATCCTCGTGAACCGCCCTTCTCTGCGCCCCACCTTGATGACGTCGCGATCGACGCCGAGTCCGACCTCCTGGCGACCAAGCTCTTCCCAGCCCGCGCCCAGAGGGGGCGGCGGAGGCGGCTCCTGATAGCCAAAGACGGATACGACGGCCCGGTCGCGCGATCCCGGACGCGAGCGATAGACGATCACGATGCGATCGATAAAGCGCTCATCGCCCGCAAGATCGATCGGCCGCGTGCGTCCGCCCGCGCGAATGAACTGGCGCACCTTCACGTCCTGCTTGCGGCCATTGCCGAAGACGACGGTGAGGTCCTTGATCTCGACGTCGTTGCGGGCGACCTCGAGCGCGATCCTCGTGAAGCGCCCTTCCCTGCGCCCAACCTTGATGACGTCGCGATCGACACCGAGCCCAACCTCCTGCCGGCCAAGCAGCTCCCAACCATCGCCGCGATCGCGCCGCTGCGCTTCGGCGCTGCCGACCAGCGCGGGCATCATCGCCAACAGGGTCAAGAATGGCGCCACCAAAACTCGCCACGTCATTATTTTTTCTCCTAATACGACTGGGTGTTTCCACGTCCGTAGCACCATGCAATCTGCCCGCCCTGCAAGTCCAAATTGTGATACTGCAATGCAAAAGCGCTTTGCTTCTCCGGCAATAGCGATCACGGGTTCATTCAGCGAAGGTAAATGACGCATGGCATCCGGCGGCTCCAGATCTGTCGTTCTCGTGGCGCTCGCTGCAAACTTCGGCATCGCTCTTGCCAAGTTCGCCGCCGCCGCCTGGACGCGATCCTCGGCCATGCTGTCGGAGGCGATCCACTCCCTCGTCGACACCGCCAACCAGGCACTACTCCTCTATGGGCTCCATCGCGCCCAGCGGCCGGCCGACTCGCGCCACCCGTTCGGCTATTCCAGGGAGATCTACTTCTGGAGCTTCGTCGTCGCCATCCTGCTGTTCTCGATGGGCGCCGGCGTGTCAATCTACGAAGGCATCGAGAAGCTGCGCGACCCGCATCCGGTGAGCAACCTCTGGATCAACTACATCGTTCTCTCCATCGCGCTATCGCTGGAGGGGTACTCCGCCTACAAGGCGCTCGTCGAATTTGATTCCAGCCGCGGCCGGCGAAGCTGGCTCTCGGCTCTGCGCTCTTCAAAGGACGCCGCCCTCTTCACCGTGCTCTTGGAGGACATCGCCGCCGTCACCGGCCTGCTGATTGCACTGTTCGCGCTCATCTTCCTGCAGGTCTTCGGCTGGACCCAGGCCGATGCCATCGCCTCCATCCTGATCGGGTTGCTGCTCGCATCCGTTGCGGCCTTCATGAGCTACGAGATCAAAGGCCTGATCGTCGGTGAGGCCGCGAGCCCCGCCGTTCTCGCCGGCATCGAAGCGATCCTGCGCCGTGAGATCGGCCCCAAGGGACCTCTGCTCGCTGTCAACGAGCTGCGCACCATGCACCTCGGGCCCCAAGACATCCTGGTTGCCGCCAGCGTCGATGCCATCGACGGACTTCCCGCCGAGAAGGTCGAGGCGCTCACCTCCGAACTCGAAAGCGCGATCAAGGCCCAATACCCCGACGTGCGCCGCCTGTTCATCGAGACGCAATCGATTGCCGGCCATCAGGCCGCGGCCAACGAGACGGCGTAAGCGACCCGAACATCAGAAGCCGGCAGCTGGCCCCAAGGCCAACCACCGGCTTCCGAGATGAGACAGTTTTTTTTATTGGAGCGGATCGTTGTCCGCTCAGAACGGGATTTCGTCGTCGAGCTGCTTGTCGAAGCCACCCTTGGAGGAGGGCGAGCTCGAACGGCCACCGCCGCCA
>Ga0209347_1004000_pt1 | contig 16121 bp, 14 predicted proteins | sample AutmiccommuBRH23_FD_187382 | JGI IMG/M metagenome (GOLD analysis project Ga0209347, IMG submission 187382) | Deep subsurface microbial communities from Mt. Terri, Switzerland - Autotrophic microbial communities BRH/23 (SPAdes) (version 2) | ecosystem: Environmental > Aquatic > Deep subsurface >...
CTGTGCGGGGCCCGCACAGAGCGAGATGACGTCGCGTCCGGCTGCCCGGAGGACCGCCACCCGGTCGAGGACGTCCATCACCTCGAACGGCGGCACATCGGAGCGGCGGGAGGGCTGGAGCCGGTGGGGCGCGCGGGTCACGCGTCCAGTGTCCTCGACTCGAGGAGCCGCCTGGCACTGTCCAGGCCGGCGACCTCGGCCGTCATGCTCTTCTGCACGAACGGTCCGATGAAGAGCTTCTTCGCCCCGGTCAGCGGCGCGGAGATCGAGAACGTCACCCTGGTCCCGCCCTCGACCGGCTCGAAGTCGTAGGCGATAGCCTGGAGCGGACCCACGACCCCGACGAACGCGACGCGACGACCCGGCACGAGCTCGGTCACGCGGATGTCGGCCGGGACCGTGCCACCGCCGGGGCCCGAGACGCGCTGCCGGAAGACGGTGCCGACGGCGAGGGGGCCGTCGGCCGAGATCTCGGCGAGGGAGCTCCGCCAGGCGCGGCCGTTCGTGGGGTCGGCCAGGAAGGCGAACACCTCGTCGACCGGACGGGCGATGACCACGGAGCGTTCGACGGCTGGCATGCCGCCAGTGTCCCGGAGACGGGCGGGCCGCGCCATGCGGTCCGGACACCGGGGCGGCGGCAGGACGTGCGCACCCGACTCAGCGGGAGGCCGCCCTCCTGCGCTCGAGGCGGTGGAAGACCGTCCAGTAGAGGATCCCGATCATCACGCCGCCTCCGACGATGTTGCCCAGGGTGACCGGCAGCAGGTTGCCCGTGAGGAAGTGCGACCAGGTGAGGTCGGCGAAGGTCGCCGGGTCGAGTCCGGTGCCGGCCCAGAAGTCCGCACCGGCGAAGTCCTTGATGAGGATGCCCAGGGGGACCATGAACATGTTGGCGACCGAGTGCTCGAAGCCGGTGGCGACGAAGAGCGCGATCGGCATGGTGACCGCGAGCACCTTGTCGGTCGTCGTCCGGCCCGAGTAGGCGGCCCACACGGCGAGGCAGACCATGAGGTTGCAGAGCACGCCGAGGAAGAACGCCTCCGTCATGGTGTGGTGGAGCTTGTACGACGCCGTGGACAGCACCACCTTCCCCCAGCCACCGCCGGCGCTCTGCCACGTGCCGGCGAGGAAGACGAGCCCGACCATCGTCAGCGCTCCGACGAAGTTCGCGACGTAGACGACCGCCCAGTTGCGCAGCAGCTGCAGCCAGGTGATGCGACCGCTCGCCCGAGCGGTCAGGGTCAGGGTCGACGAGGTGAAGAGCTCGGCCCCGGTGAGGACCACGAGGGCCAGGCCGGTCGAGAAGGTGAGGCCGCCGAGCACCTTGGCGACGCCCCAGGGCAGGACCTGTGCCCCCACCTGGCTCGTCGTGAAGAAGATGAACCCGAGGGCGATGTACCCACCGGCCGTGAGGCCGAGGAGGAAGGACTTGAGCTGGCTGCTCGTGGCCTTCGCGAAGGCGGCGTCCTCCGCAGCCTTCGCCATCTGCGCCGGGGACAGGATGGTGAGCGACGGGGGGGTGTGCTCGCCGGGCTGGGCCGTTTGGGCCCGCGTGGAGGCCGGCGGGGGGGTGAGTGCCGTGACGTGGGTGATCGCAGGGGCGCCGGTCGCAGTGGTCGTCATGGCTGCCCCTCAGATCCGCGCGTTGATCGCTTGGTAGCCGGAGTCCTCACGCGTGCCACCCATGCCGTCGCCGACGGTCCGGTAGTCCGCGATCCACTCGGCGGACCGAAGGTACTTGATCATCTTGTAGCCGACGTAGGACTCGACGCGGATCCGCAGGGGCGCCCCGAACGTCCAGGGCAGCGGCTTGTCGTTCATCGACCACGCGAAGATCGACTCGTCCTCGGAGCAGTCCTCGATCGGGATGCACGAGTAGAACGGCTCGAGCGGGCGCCCGTCGTGCATGCTCTGCGCCAGGCCGAACGAGGTGACGAGCAGGTACTTGGCGTCGGCCGGCGGGGGCCCGGCCAGTGCCATTACGTCCATGACCTTGGGCCCCTTCCACTTGGCGATGCCGGTCCACCCCTGCATGCACGCGTGCGCGACGATCTGCTCCTGCTGCGGCAGCGCCTTGAGCTGCTCGAACGGCACTCGGACGATCCTGTCGGGGTCGTTGGACGGGCCGATCTCGAGGACGTAGTCCCGGAAGTCGTTCGCGGCCAGCTCGTGCCACTCAGGCGACTCGTCGGGCTTGGGGTAACGGCCGTTGGTCCAGTGGTAGGGCGAGATGTCCTTCTCCGTGTAGGCCTGGCCCTTGCGGTTGCGCGGCTTGAGCTTGTTGACCGTCAGCCTGCGGAACGGCTCGAGCAGGGCGAAGAGGAGCTTCTGCGTCGCACGCCGGTCGCGGAGGCTCAGGTGGCTGATCGCGATCCACGCGATCACGACGAGGGCGATCGTCGTGAGTAGGATCGTCGTGGCCTGCGCGACCCGCGCCGGGTCGTACTCGCCGAACACCATGTGCGTCACGTTGTACTCGCGGTGCGAGATGAACACGAGCGCGACGTGTCCGAGGATGAACCCGGACAGGACGACCATCCCGAGGAAGTGGATCGACCGCGCGGCCTGGCGACCGCCGAACAGCTTCGGGTACCAAGGGAACCGGCTGCTCACGGCCGGGGACATGACCGGACCGGTCACCATCATGAGCGGGGCGACGAGGAAGACGATGCTGAAGTACGTGAGCCGCTGGAGCGCGTCGTAGGGCGTGAAGTGCTCGATGGACGGCACTCCGAAGCCGACATAGATCTTGAGCGACTCCCATGCCTCGGGGAAGACGCTCCACGACGTGGGCACGATGCGCTGCCACTCACCGGTGACGAAGAGCAGCGACACGTACACGAGTCCGTTGAGGACCCAGAGCATGGTCACGAGGCCGTGCCAGTGACGGCCGAGGCCGGGGTTGCGCCCGCCCGGAAGGGTGAGCCAGCTCGGCGGCTCCAGCTCGTCGTCGTGAGCCGTGTAGGCGCCCTCCTCCGGCGGCACGACCCGCTTGGTGAACTTGATCCACTCGGTGCCCGGCCCGCAGTCGCTGCGCCAGTAGAACCGCGGATGGGTGGCGATGATCTGCCAGCCCGAACGCAGCAGGAGTCCGATGAGGAAGAAGTTGAGCAGGTGGGTGATGCGAAGCCAGGAAGGGAAATCGAACTCGGTCATCGAGGACTCCGGTGCAGGTCGGGGGCATCTACTACGAGGTGTAGGACTACGGTGCGTAGTATTTATACGGCTGACGCCGTGGTAAATCAACCGATGTGACGCACCACACGTCGTCAGCGAGTCGGTCCAAACGCGACCATCGGTCGGCCTCGCACGTCGCACCCGACTTCCACATCGACCCGGCGGACGTGTGGGCTGACGACACACTGACTGAGCAGCATCCGAGTGGTAGACACACGACGTCGCTCGACCGAGCCCAGAAGGGACCGAACCGTGGCCACTGAATCGGACTTCACCTGCTCCATCGTCACCACTCCACGACTCGCGATGAACGTGTGGACCAGCGGCCCCGAGGACGGCCGTCCCGTGCTCCTCATCCATGGCAACCTCACGACCGGCGGCTTCTGGAGGTACGTCGCAGCAGAGCTGCCCAGTGAGGTGCGCGTCATCGCGCCCGACATGCGCGGCTTCGGCCTCACCGACGCAGCACCCATCGACGCCACGCGCGGCCTCGGCGACATGTCGGACGACGTCCACGCGCTGCTCGAGACCCTCGGCCTGGCCGGCGTTCGGCGCGTCACCGCGGCCGGATGGTCGATGGGCGGCGGCATCCTCCAGCAACTGCTCCTCGAGCACCCGGACGACCTCGGCGCCCTCGTGCTCCTCGCACCCGTCTCCCCCTACGGCTTCGGCGGGACTGTCGATGCCGAGGGCCGGAAGGCCTTCGATGACGCCGCCGGAAGCGGTGGCGGTGGCGCGGCGCCCGAGTTCGTCCGGCGCATGCGGGAGAAGGACCGGAGTGAGGACGACCCGACGTCGAGCCCCCGGATCATCCTGCGCTCCTTCTTCGGCCCTGGCGCCAACGCCGCGAACGTCGACGAGGACTTCCTCCTCACCGAGGCACTGACCACGCGGGTCGGCGACGACTTCTATCCGGGCGACAGCCGACCCTCCGAGAACTGGCCCACGCTCGCCCCCGGCGATCGAGGCGTGCTCAACACGATGTCGCCCATGCACTACGACACCTCGGCCATCGCGCGGAGCACGGCCGGCATCCCGATCACCTGGGTGCACGGGAGCGACGATGCCGTCTGCGCCGACCGCTCCATGTTCGACTTCGGCACGCTCGGTGAGCTGGGGGCGGTCCCGGGGTGGCCGGGTGCCGAAGCGGTGCCACCGCAGCCGATGAAGCAGCAGACCCGCGCCGTGCTCGCCGGCTACGCCTCCCAGCCCGGTCAGGAGGGCCTCGTCAAGGAGGTCGAGCTGGAGGGCATCGCGCACGGGCTGCCCCTCGAGGTCCCTGACCGGATCGCTGCCGAGATCGAGGCACTCACCCCCCGCTGAGGTGGGGGCGGCTGGGAGGGAGCCCAGCGGCATACGGGATGGGCGGTGGCGCTGTGGCGGATCACACCGACCGCCGGCTTGGTGCTGACCACGGGATTATCTACTGTGGGTTCCGTGCAAAAACGTAGGCCGGGCGTCTCGCTCACCCGAGCCGCCTTCCTCCTCCCCGCCGGCCTGGCGATGCTGGCCGGCGCCGACGCCGCCCTGCTCCTCGTCGGTGTCGGCGCTCCCGTCACCGCGGCGCGACTCGGCGACCTGCACGGCATGCTCATGGTCGCCGGCTTCCTCGGCACGCTCATCGCCATGGAGCGCGCCGTCGCGCTGCGGCACCCGCTCGCCTTCGTGGCCCCCGGACTGCTCGGGATCGGCGCGATCGCCCTCCTCACCCCCGCACCGCTCGCGCTCGGCCAGCTCCTCCTCGTCGACGGTTGCATCGCCCTCGTCGCCGTCTACGGAGCGCTCTGGCGCCGCAACCACGACGACGTCGTCCTCGTCGAGCTCCTGGGCGCCGTCCACCTCACCCTCGCCGCCGCCCTCTGGCTGCGCCTCGACGTGCCCTGGCTCATGCCGTGGCTCGTCGGCTTCATCGTCCTGACCATCTGCGCCGAGCGCGTCGAGCTGGCCCGCCTCGCCATGCCCGCGTCCGGCGGCCGCACGCTCGTCGTGCACGCCGCGGCGCTCACCGGCACGCTCATCCTGACCCTCGTCGCCCCCGACGCCGGAGCCCGCGCCACAGGCCTCGTGCTCGCCTCCATCGTCATCTGGCTGGTGCGCCACGACGTCGCCCGACGCACCGTCCGGACCTCGGGGCTACCCCGGTTCAGTGCCGCGGCCCTCCTCGGCGGCTACGCCTGGCTCCTCCTCGCGGCAGTCACCTGGGTGGTCACCGGAGCCCAGACCGAGGGGTTCGCCTACGACGCCGTCGTCCACGCCGTGATGCTGGGCTTCGGCATGTCCATGGTCATGGCCCACGCGCCGATCATCCTCCCGGCCGTCCTCAAGCGGCCCCTGCCCTACCGGTCGATCATGTGGCTCCCCCTGGCGTTGATGCACGTCGGCCTGACGACGCGCATCGTGGCGGGCGACTTCGGTGGGCTGCGGACGCTCTGGCAGGTCGGCTCGGTGACCAACGTCGTCGCACTGCTGCTCTTCTTCGTCGTCGCCGCCGGCTCGAGCATCGCCGGACCGGTCCGGCGCCCCAGCCGCCGGCCCCGCACCACCTCCAGCACCACCTCCAGCACCCCCTCCAGCACCGCCCCGACCGAGACCCGCACCACCAGCACCGCCCCGTCCGAGACCGTCACCACCGCCCCCACCGGCATCCGGAGCCCCTCATGAGTACCCGCGGCACGTGGTTCATGCGCGACAGACCCGTCGTCATCTGGCTGATCGCAGCCCTCCTCGTCAGCCTGGTCCACCCCTTCTTCGCCTACTCGCGGTGGCTCATGGTCCACCTCGTCGTCCTCGGCGCCGTGACGCACGCGGCCATGGTCTGGAGCGTCCACTTCACCGAGGCCCTCCTCAAGACCCGGGCCGGGTTCGAGGAGCGGCGGCTCCAGACGATCCGGCTCGGCGTCTTCCAGGCCGGGGTCGTGGGAGTCCTCGTCGGCGTGCCGTTCGAGCTGTCCGTGCTGACCATGATCGGCGCGACCCTCATCTCAGGGGCCGTCCTCTGGCACGCGGTCATGCTCGTCCGGCGCCTCAGGGCCGCGCTTCCCGGACGCTTCCGGATCACCGTGCGCTACTACGTCGCCGCGGCCCTGATGCTGCCTGTCGGGGCGACCTTCGGGATCCTCCTCGCCAGTGGCCACGACCACTCCCATTCAGCAGCCGACGCGACGCACGCCCAGCTCCTCGTCGCACACACGATGGTCAACCTTCTCGGGTGGATCGGCCTCACCATCCTCGGCACCCTCGTCACCCTCTGGCCCACGATGCTGCGCACCCGGATGGCCGACAGCGCGGAGTCAGCGTCGAAGCACGCCCTGCCCGTCCTCGTCGGCGGTCTCGCCCTCGTCATCACGTCGCCGTTCATCGACCAGCCCGTCGTGGGCGCGATCGGGATCGGCCTCTATCTCGCCGGCACGCTCTGGGTCTACCGACCGATCCTCACCGCCGCTCGGCAGCGGCCCCCGTATGCCTTCCCCACCCTGTCCGTCGGCGCCGGCCTGCTCTGGCTGCCCGTCGGCCTGCTGCTCATGGCGTGGTCGCTCGGAGCGCGCGGCTCCTGGGAGGCGATCGCCGACAACTACGGCGCGCTGACGACGATCTTCGTCGTGGGCTTCGCGCTCCAGGTACTCCTCGGGGCGCTGTCCTATCTCCTGCCCGTCGTCGTCGGCGGCGGCCCGTCCGTCGTCCGGGCCGGGATGTCCGAGCTCGAGAGGTGGAGCACCGCCCGTGTCGCCGTCGCGAACCTCGGTCTGGCCATCTGCCTGCTTCCCGTCCCCAGCCTCGTGCGCGTCGTCGTCTCCGTCCTCACCCTGGCTGCTCTCGCCACGTCCATCCCCCTGATCTTCCGGGGCATCCGGGCGTCGGTCCGGGCGAAGCGCGCCAAGGAGGAGGGCGGCGACCCGGGCGTGACCCCGGGCGGCGCTGCGCTCTCCAAGGAGGAGGTCGCCGCCCGCACCGCGCAGTCCCAGACCCAGACCTGGTCACGTCCCCAGCTGATCGCCGGAGTCGCGATCATCGCCGTCGGCACCACCCTCGGCGTCGGCCTCGACCCGTCGGCCGCGGGCCTCACCGTCGCGAGCGGCCCCACTCCGGCCGCAGCCGCGGTCGCCCCGACCGGGGACACCACGACGGTCAAGGTGACGATGCAGGACATGCGGTTCACGCCCGACTCGGTCGACGTCCCCGTGGGCAACCGGCTCGTCCTCGAGCTGGCGAACACCGATCCCGGCGACGTCCACGACCTCGTCCTGGCCACCGGCGAGCGCTCCGGCCGGATCAACCCCGGCGGCACCGGACGGCTGGAGGTCGACGTCGTCCGCTCCTCCATCGAGGGCTGGTGCTCCGTCGTCGGGCACCGCCAGATGGGAATGCTCTTCACCGTCAACGCGATCGGCGCCGAGCCATCCGGCGGCTCCGCCCACGGCACGCCCGGGCCCGGCACCCAAGGGGGCCCGGGAGCCAGCCCCGCGATCGACTTCATGGCGAAGTGGAAAGCCGGCTCAGCGGCATACGACCCCGTCCTGCCACCCCTGACCGACGAGAAGGTGCGCCGGATCACCCTCACGGTCCGCGAGGTCGAGGTCGAGGTCGCGCCCGGCGTCACCCAGACCCGCTGGACCTACAACGGCTCGTCCATCGCGCCGACGCTCCATGGCCGGGTCGGCGACACCTTCGAGGTCACCCTCGTCAACCAGGGGTCGATGGGGCACTCCATCGACTTCCACGCCAGCGAGCTCGCCCCCGACGGCCCGATGCGCACCATCCAGCCGGGCGAGAGCCTCGTCTACCGCTTCACGGCGAAGCGCTCGGGAATCTGGATGTACCACTGCAGCACGATGCCGATGAGCGCCCACATCGCAGCGGGGATGGCCGGCGCCGTCGTCATCGAGCCCGAGGGGCTGCCCGAGGTCGACCGGTCCTACGTCATGGCCCAGTCGGAGATCTACCTCGGCGCCCAAGGGGATCCCGTGAATGCCGACAAGGTCGGAGCCGAGCTGCCGGACGCCGTCGTCTTCAACGGGCACGCGAACCAGTACGTCGACCACCCCCTCGAGGCCCGGGTCGGTGAGCGCGTGCGGATCTGGGTGCTCGACATCGGCCCGAACCGGCCCACCTCCTTCCACGTCGTCGGTGGGCAGTTCGACACCGTCTACAAGGAGGGCACCTACCTGCTCAAGAACGGCCGCGGCGCGCTCGACCCGCCCGGCGCCACGACCGGTGGGGCCCAGTCGCTCGATCTCGCTGCGGCACAAGGCGGCTTCGTCGAGCTGAGCTTCCCGGAGCCGGGCAACTACCCCGTCGTCAGCCACATCATGGTCGACGCGGAGCGCGGCGCCCGCGGGTTCATCGAGGTGCGCGACTGAGGCCAGTCCGAGAGCGTACGCGGCAACGGGGTGCCTCCTGCGTTCGAGGAGGCACCCCGTGCCACGCCTACTTCCCGGCGGACCTCAATGCGAACACCAGCATCGTCGCGAGCACCAGTGCGGCGCCGATCCACCCCAATGGGGCGAGGCTCGAGCCGCTGTAGGTGCCGAAGAGGACGAGCGGTGGCACCAGCAAGAAGACCCAGGCCCAGCGCCGCAGATCGCGCGTGGCGCGCTCCGTCATGATGTCCTCGCACAGGAGAAGATCGTCGTCGCGGTCACACTGAGTGACGTGACGACCCACGCCGACACGCCTTGGCGATTCAGGCAGTCCTCCTTCGACCACGACCACTGGGCAGTGATGACCTCATCCTTGGCGGCTGCGCCCTCAGCCGAGTAGGGCTCCACGGCCCCCAGCTCATCGACGATGACGTCCGCTCGAGTCAGCCACCTCTGACGCTGGCCCTTCTCCAGCAATCGTGACTGCGACTCTGGACGCACCGACTTTCGCCGCCTGCCCGTCTGCGTCAAGGCAGGACGGCGCTCAGGGTCAGGGATCCTGGCCGGCCCTTTGGGGGGCCATCGTCAACACCTGCGCCCGGACCAACTCCTCAATAGGGTGACCCGCATGAGCACCCGCAGTCTGGAGATCGCGCAGTCCATCGGCCCGGATCTCGTGGCCTTGCGGCGGCGACTGCACCAGGTGCCCGAGATCGGGCTGGAGCTGCCGCAGACCCAGGCGATGGTGCTCGAGGCGCTCAACGGGCTCGGGCTCGAGATCACCACGGGGCGCTCCCTGTCGTCGGTCGTCGCCGTCGTGCGCGGCGAAGCGGTGACCGCCGACGGCCCGAGACCCGCAGTCCTGCTCCGCGGGGACATGGATGCTCTCCCGGTGACCGAGGAGGTCGAGGTCGACTACCGCTCGACGAACGGCGCGATGCACGCGTGCGGCCACGACCTGCACGTCGCGGCGCTCGTCGGCGCGGCGCGGATCCTCGCCGAGCAGCGTGCCGAGCTGGCCGGCGACGTCGTGCTGATGTTCCAGCCGGGCGAAGAGGGGCCGGGCGGCGCGGGCCTCATGATCAAGGAGGGCCTGCTCGAGGCGAGCGGCACCACGGTGAGTGCCGCCTACACCGTGCACGTGTTCTCTGCGGAGCACTCGCTCGGCACGTGGTTCGGGCGGCCGGGACCGCAGATGGCCGCCGTCGACGAGGTGACGGTTCGGGTCATCGGGCAGGGTGGTCACGGGTCGCAGCCGCACCGGGCCAGCGACCCGATCCCGGCGGCCTGCGAGATGGTCCTCGCGCTGCAGAGCCGGGTGACCCGAGGCTTCGACGCCTTCGACCCGGTGGTCGTGACGGTCGGACGGTTCGCTGCCGGCACCAAGGCCAACATCATCCCTGACGACGCCGTGTTCGAGGCGACCGTGCGGACGCTGTCGAGCGCCGCCCGCACCCAGGTGATCGCCGACCTCGAGCGGGCCTGCCGCGGGATCGCGCACGCCCACGGGCTCGAGGTCGAGCTCGCCTGGGCTCCTGGATATCCCGTGACGGTCAACGACGAGAGCGAGTTCGACCACGCCCGCGACACGGTCATCGACCTGTTCGGCGCGGATCGGTGGGCAGACATGGCCGACCCGGAGCTCGGGTCCGAGGACATGGCGATCGTCTTCGAGCACGTTCCGGGGGCCTACCTCAACCTCAGCGCGTGTGCGACGGACGACCCCGAGCTGGCCGACGACAACCACTCGCCGCGAGCCGCCTTCGACGACTCAGTCCTGCCGGACGCCGCGGCCTACCTCGCCGAGGTTGCCCTCCGCCGCCTCGCCGGCTGCACCTCCTGACGCAACACACCCGCTTACGTCCTGGAGGTGCCGCCTGCAGGGGGCATCAGCAGGACGTAAGCGGGTGTGTTGCGGGGTTTGGCCTGCACACTCGAGGTGTGGGGCGCAGCGCTCCGTCCACTTGAGACGGGACTCTGTTTTCTTGACTGATTCCAGATCAGGTGGTTGAGTCGAGGGCGTGACCATGACGGACCCGACGACGATGCTGCGGGACGCGCGGCTCCGGGTCACCCGTCCACGCCTCACGGTGCTCGACGTGCTCTCGCACCACGCGCACGCCGACGCCGACACCATCGCCCGCGCCGCCCGGCAGGACCTCGGCGCCATCTCGACCCAGGCGGTCTACGACGTGCTCGCGGCCCTCACCGGGGCCGGGCTGGTCCGTCGGATCGAGCCGGCCGGCTCGCCCGCCCGCTACGAGCTGCGGGTCGGTGACAACCATCACCACCTCGTCTGCCGCGTCTGCGGCAAGATCGTCGACGTCGACTGCGCCGTCGGCGAGCGCCCCTGCCTGCATGCCTCCCACGACCACGGCTTCGAGATCGACGAGGCCGAGGTCGTCTACTGGGGGCGCTGCCCCGCCTGCAGAGCCAGCCGACCGGCCGACGCAACGGCGTCCGCTGACTGAGCCCAGCGGCATACGACCTGCTTCCGCCAACGCAACGCACACACAACACGAGGAGACACATGTCTGTCGAAGGCCCCCGCCAGGACCCGGGCAACACCCAGCCCCTGACCACCGTCGCCGGCGCACCCGTCTGGGACGGTGAGAACAGCGTCACCGCCGGCCCCCGCGGACCGATGCTCCTGCAGGACGTCTGGTTCCTCGAGAAGCTCGCCCACTTCGACCGCGAGGTCATCCCGGAGCGGCGGATGCACGCCAAGGGCTCGGGCGCCTACGGCACCTTCACGGTGACGAACGACATCACCCAGTACTCCTGCGCCAAGATCTTCGCCGAGGTCGGCAAGCAGACCGAGATGTTCGTCCGCTTCTCCACCGTCGCCGGTGAGCGCGGCGCCGCCGACGCCGAGCGCGACATCCGCGGCTTCGCGGTGAAGTTCTACACCGAGGAGGGCAACTGGGACATCGTGGGCAACAACACCCCGGTCTTCTTCTTCCGCGACCCGCTGCAGTTCCCCGACCTCAACCACGCGGTCAAGCGCGACCCCAAGACCAACCTGCGCAGCGCGGAGAACAACTGGGACTTCTGGACCAACCTCCCCGAGGCGCTGCACCAGGTCACGATCGTCATGTCCGACCGCGGCATCCCGGCGAGCTACCGCCACATGCACGGCTTCGGCTCGCACACGTACTCGTTCTACAACGCCGAGGGCGAGCGCTTCTGGGTCAAGTTCCACCACCGCACCCAGCAGGGCATCAAGAACCTCACCGACGCCGAGTCCACCGAGCTGATCGGCCAGGACCGCGAGTCGCACCAGCGGGACCTCTTCGAGGCGATCGAGAACGGCGACTTCCCGAAGTGGAAGCTCTACGTCCAGGTGATGCCCGAGGCCGACGCACTCAAGGTGCCCTACCACCCGTTCGACCTGACCAAGGTGTGGCCGAAGGGTGACTACCCGCTCATCGAGGTCGGCGAGTGGGAGCTGAACCGCAACCCGGAGAACTACCACGCCGAGGTCGAGCAGGCCGCCTTCTCCCCGGCGAACGTCGTGCCGGGCATCAGCTTCTCGCCCGACCGGATGCTCCAGGGGCGGCTGTTCTCCTATGGTGACGCGCAGCGCTACCGCCTCGGCGTCAACCACCACCAGATCCCGGTCAACGCCCCCAAGGCGGCCGGCACCGTCAACAGCCCGCACCGGGACGGCGCGATGCGGATCGACGCGGGCGCGACCCCGGCCATCACGCCGAACTCCTACGGCCGCTACTCGAGCCAGCCGCAGTACCGCGAGCCGGCCTGGCGGATCGACCCCTCCGCGGACCGCTTCAACCACCGCGAGGACGACCAGGACTACTTCACGCAGCCGGGCATCCTCTTCCGCGAGAAGATGACGCCCGAGCAGCAGCAGTCGCTCTTCGAGAACACCGCCCGGGCGATCTCCGGTGCCTCGACCGAGACGATCGAGCGCCACATCGCCAACTGCACCAAGGCCGACCCCGCCTACGGAGCCGGCGTGCGCGCGGCGATCGACGCCCTCAACGCGGCCGCCGCCGAGGCGGACGACGTCGCCAAGGGCGCGGCCAACGCCAACGCCCCGGTCGACGGTGCCCCGGTGGACCGCTCGGACGACATGGCCGACCTGCTCTGACCCTCACCGGACCAGGAAGCCCCGCCACCCCGGAATGGGGGGCGGGGCTTTCGGCTGTAGGTCAGCGGCGGGCGGCCACTGCGAGCAGACCGCCGGCGAGGCCGAGGTTCTTCAGTGCCTGGGTGCGATGCATGGCCCGGGCCGTCGGGTCCGACTCCTTCCAGAACGCGTGGCCGGCGATCGTCGTCGGCACCAGGGAGGCCACCAGTCCGAGCGCGGCCGCTCGCGGCAGGATGCCGAGGGCGAGCGCGGCGCCCCCGACGGCCATCGCGGCACCGTTGAAGCGAACGGCCGCCTCGGGGTTCGGCAGGCCGAGGGTCGCGGCGGACACGACACGGCCGCCGGGGTCCGAGGCCGCCCCGTAGCCGAGCCAGGCGAACGTCGCCCCGAGGGCGAGGCGGGAGAGCCGGTCACCGGCTGATGCGGCGAAGGACATGGGTGCTCCTGTTCGTTGGGTTGGCCGGACCAACGGCGTATGCCGCTGGGCTCGCTCGGAGCCCAGCGGCAGCTCAGCGGTCGGCTGCGTGGCTCAACAGCACCGGCCCTGCGGGTTCTTCTCCAGCCAGTCCATGTGCTCCCGCCAGAACTGCTTCTCGGTCGGGGGCTGCTGGTCCGGATGGCGCACGGCGAGGTGGGCGCAGTAGCGCTCGTAGGCGTCGGCGCCCATCACGCCCCGCAGGTAGGCGACGGCCCCGCGGGCGCCCGCCAGGCCCCCCGAGAAGAGTCTCGAGAGTCCCGACGGGCTGGCCTCAGAGGATGCGCCCATGCTCAATGGTGCCGCACCGGCCGGGTCACGGGAACCTTCTCCCACTCCTCCTCGAGCTCACGCTCGGGCGGGGTCGCGAAGAGGCTGGCCGGCGCGAAGATCCGCGACTCGATGCGCGGGTCCTCGGTATCGACGCCGACCTTGCCGCGCATGGCCCGCGCGGTCGCGATGAGCGATGTGACCAGGACGATGAGGGTCAGCACGACGAAGACGACCGACAGGGTCCCCTGGACCGTGGTGTTGCGCACGACGGCCTCCATCGCCTCGACGGTCTTGGCCGTGCCGAGGCTCGTCTTGCCCTCGTCGAGAGCAGTGCGGAAGGCGCTGTTCTGGGCCCAGTAGCCGACCGCCGGCACCGACGAGAAGATCTTGAACATCGACGCCGTGACGGTGATGACCGCCGCGAAGGCGAGCGGGAGGACGACCACCCACAGGTACTTCGACTCCACCTTGCGAGCGACGATCGTCATGACCACCGACAGTGCGATGACGGCGAGCAGCTGGTTGGCGATGCCGAAGAGCGGGAAGAACGTGTTGATCCCGCCGAGCGGATCGGTGACGCCGAGGACGAGGATGTAGCCCCAGCCGGCGACCATGATGGCCGTACAGATCCACGCCCCCACGGTCCACGAGGTGTCCTTGAACCTCGGGATGAAGTTGCCGATGGTGTCCTGGAGCATGAAGCGCGCGACGCGGGTGCCCGCGTCGACGGCGGTGAGGATGAAGAGTGCCTCGAACATGATCGCGAAGTGGTACCAGAAGCCCATCAGCGCCGTGCCCCCGAACCACTGGTGGAGCACCGTTGCGATGCCGACCGCGAGCGTCGGCGCCCCACCGGTGCGGGAGACGACGGACTCCTCACCGACGTTGCGAGCCAGCTCGGAGAGCATGTCGGGGGTGAGGTTGACCCCCGACAGGCCGAGCGAGTTGACGAAGGCGACGGCACCCTCGACGGTGCCGCCGGTCGCGGCTGCCGAGGAGTTCATCGCGAAGTAGATCCCGCGGTCGATGGTGATCGCGGCCACCAGGGCCATGATCGCGACGAACGACTCCATCAGCATGCCGCCGTAGCCGAGGAAGCGCGTCTGGCGCTCCTTCTCCACGAGCTTCGGGGTCGTACCGGACGAGATGAGTGCGTGGAAGCCGGACAGTGCCCCACACGCGATGGTCACGAAGAGGAACGGGAAGAGCGACCCGGGCACCACTGGCCCGTCGTCACGGCTCGCGAACTCGGACACGGCCGGGAAGTTGACCTCGGGCCGGACCACGATGATGGCGATCGCGAGCAGGAAGATGACGCCGATCTTCATGAAGGTCGACAGGTAGTCGCGCGGTGCGAGCAGCAGCCACACGGGCAGCACGGCGGCGATGAAGCCGTAGATGATGATCATCCAGGCGATCGTCGTCCGGTCGAGGTGGAAGAGCTCCGCACCCCAGGCCGACTCGGCGACCCAGCGGCCGGAGATGATGGCGAACATCAGCAGGACGAAGCCGATGACGGAGACCTCCATGACCTTGCCCGGCCGGAGGAACCGGAGGTAGACGCCCATGAAGAGCGCGATCGGCAGCGTCAGGCCGACCGAGTAGACGCCCCACGGGGACGCGCCCAGCGCGTTGACGACGACGAGCGCGAGGATCGCCGTGATGATGATCATGATGGTGAGCGTGGCGATGAGGGCGGCCGTGCCCCCGATGATGCCGAGCTCCTCGCGGGCCATCTGTCCGAGCGAGCGCCCACCACGCCGCATCGAGAAGAACATGACGAGGTAGTCCTGCACCGCTCCGGCGAGGACGACGCCGACGATGATCCAGATCGTGCCGGGCAGGTAGCCCATCTGCGCAGCGAGGACGGGTCCGACGAGGGGACCGGCTCCGGCGATCGCGGCGAAGTGGTGGCCGAAGAGGACGCGCCGGTCGGTCGGCATGAAGTCCTTGCCGTTGTCCCGGTACTCCGCGGGGGTGGCTCGGGTGTCGTCCGGCTTGGTGATGTGGCGCTCGACGTACTTCGAGTAGAACCGGAAGGCGATGAGGTACGTCGAGGCCGCGGCGAAGACGAACCAGATGGCGTTGATGGTCTCACCGCGGACGATGGCGATCATCGCCCAGGCGACGGCGCCGACGAGGGCCACGAGGACCCACGTGACGATCTTCTGCGGAGTCCAGCGCCGGTCGTACTCGTCGGCGACCTGGGGATCCACCGCCGCAGGCGGCAGCTCGGTCTGATCAGGGGCGATGTTGCTCATCTACCTCACCTCTCGGGGACGGGATGCACGCGGCACGCCAGAGGCCGAATGTCGACCTCCGGCGGTCACGTCGTCGTACGCTACTCCGCCGCACCCGCCGCGAGGCGCCCCGGGTGGGGGTGTCTTCTCGCTCTCTTCACCGTCCCGCCGCGACCCCTAGCTGAGGATGTCGACCCGCCGGAACCTGCGGTAGGCGAGCATGGTGAAGGCGACCGCCCACACGAGCGACCACAGGGTCCCGTGGATCATGTCGGCCCACTGCGGCTCGATCGCGAGCGCGTCCTGCCAGGCGCGCCCGTAGTGTCCGGGGAGGGCGTTGCGGTAGGGGTCGAGAGCGTCGAGCTGGTCGAGGATGTTGGCGAGGATGCTGATGAGCACGGCCCCGCCGACGGCCGCGAGCGGTGCGTCCGAGCGCACGCCGAGCCAGAAGGCGATGGCGGCGATGGGCAGCAGCGTGATGAAAGATC